>Ga0154433_1006_pt1 | contig 9112 bp, 7 predicted proteins | sample RifGroC2_FD_115937 | JGI IMG/M metagenome (GOLD analysis project Ga0154433, IMG submission 115937) | Chloroflexi bacterium GWC2_73_18 | reverse complement strand
ATGGCGTGGGAGGATGGCAACGATGCCGATCGGGCGATCAGCGACAGGCTCGGATTCGACTTCAACTGGTACACCACGTTCGGCTGCGAGTCGGGCCTGTTTCCAGGGTTCGATCCACTGGTCGTCCACCAGTTCCCCGACGGCAGTCGCCACGTTCGCAATGAGCACGGCGTCATCGTCCTGGAGATACCGGGTGTCGTGTCGATCCAGGCCGAGGTCGACCACCTCCTCAGGGATAGGAGCACCTGGGAGGAACACTACCTCCCGCGGCTCCGGTTCACGGAGGAGCGGCTCGATACTGCACCCGTGCGCGCCGGCCGCGCGGCTCTACCGTTCGTCGATGGGGGACGTGAAGCGCTGCAGAGTCACCCGCGCGACGCACCACTCGGCCTCTGGTGCGGCAGCCTCATCGGCGTTATCCGCGACTGGCTGGGCTTCGAGGGGCTGACCTACCTGCAAGCTGACGATCCGGCTCTGCTTGAGGAGATGATCGAGACGGTCGGCGAACTCTGCTACCAAGGCGTTGACGCCGTGCTGCGGACCGGCATCCGATTCGACTTCGGCCACTTCTGGGAGGACATCTGTTTCCGGAGCGGTCCTCTCGTCCATCCGCGCCTCCTTGCTGCGAAGGTCGGACCGCACTACCGGCGCATCACAGGATTGCTCGGCGCGCATGGCATCGACATCGTCTCGCTGGACTGTGATGGGATGATCGACGCACTCGTTCCCATCTGGATCGAGAACGGCGTGAACACGATGTTCCCGATCGAGGTCGGCGTCTGGAACGCCAGCATCCGGCCGTGGCGCGAGCAATACGGTCGGGGGTTGCGTGGCGTGGGGGGCATGAACAAGAACGCCTTCGCGCGCGACTACGCAGCCGTGGACGCGGAGGTGGAGCGGCTCCGACCCCTGGTGGAGCTGGGCGGCTACATCCCCTGCCCCGACCACCGGATCGCGCCAGACGCGAGGTGGGAGAACGTCCAGTACTACTGCGAGCGTATGAGACGCACCTTCGGGTGAGACACGTGCTCGGGCCGCAAGCGAACAAGGCGTCGGCATCTCGGGGCCGCGCAGTGTGGATTCTTCCCGCCCGACCGGGCGATCTTGCCCTGAGAGCCACGTCCGGTTCGTCCGGTCCGCCCCGGACCAGGCCCAGCCGACGACCCTGTGCCTTTTCGCCAAGTGCTTCGAAGCGATCGGTGGGTCCCCGGCCGTCGTTCTCGCCGACATGAGCTGTCTCGAGGGCGCGTCATGGCAAACGGCTCGTGTTCCATCGGCGCCCCATCGGGGCGCTGCGCCGACCTCGCCGCCCGAGCCCTGCTCGCAGGGCTCTATGGAGCACTCCGCCGTCCGTGCTTGCGCAGGTACGCCCGCCAGGTGATCGCCCAGCGGGCCGGGTCGTCGAGGGGGCCCGGGTCATTCTTGTGGACGGTGCTCTGGTAGGGGGCGCCACGCACGAAGTCGGGGTCCGCGTAGGCCTCGCCGGCAACGCGCTCCATCGCCGTCACGTACTCGTCGAGCTCGACCTTCGCGTACGCCTCGGTCGGCTCGAGGGTGAACGGCTCGGGGATGAGCCAGGGATGGTGGCTGGTCCAGTAGTGGAGGCCGAAGTCGGCCATCCGCCGCCCGACATCCTCGGACGTGACGCCCGCCTCGTCGGCGAGCCGTTGCCAGCTGTAGCGGACCTGCTCGAGGCGGCGCTTGTCGGGCCACGGGATGGTGATGCCGTGGATCCGCCGCACCTTCGACAGGACGTAGTTGTTGGCGATGACGGCGTCCTCGGCGACGCGGCGGAGCCCCTCGGCGCCGAGGCTCATGATCCAGGCGTAGGCGCGCAGGTGGACGCCCGGCACCCCGTACCAGGCGCGCAGCTTGCCGATCGAGTCCGGCCGGTCGTACTCCAACCGGTAGCGCGTCCCGTCGAAGTCGACGACCGGGACCGGAAGGAAGCGCTCCAGCTCGGCGGTCGCCCCGAGCGCCCCGCAGGCCGGGCCGCCCGACCCGTGCGGCGTCGAGAAGGTCTTGTGGAGATTGAAGAAGCAGAGGTCGAAGCCGGCTTCCCGGGCGCGGGTGATCCCCAGGATCCCGTTGGCGTTCGCCTGGTCGTAGCCGCAGATGCCGCCCGCCTCGTGGACGATCCGGGTGAACTCGGCGATCTGCGGGTTGAAGATGCCGGTGTCCTCGGGATTGGTGATGACGAGCCCGGCGGTCCGGTCCGAGATGGCGGCCCGGAGCGCGTCGGCGGTCGGGTAGCCGTCGGGGCCGGGATGGAGGGTGATCACCTTGAAGCCGGCGACCGCGGCGGTGGCGGCGCCCGAGGGGTGCGAGAAGATCGTCACGATCAGCTCGTTCCGCCGCGGCCACTCCCCGCGCGCCCTCTGCGCCGCGCGGATGATCGACTGCATCCCGAAGAGCGCCTGGGAGCCCGACGCCGGCTGGAGGGTGAAGCGGTCCAGGCCGCTGATCTCGCGGAGCGCCAGGTCGAGGCGGTGCATCACCTCGAGGATCCCCTGCACGGTGGAGGGGTCCTGGAGCGGGTGGAGCTCGGCCAGCTTCGGCGAGCGCGCCAGCTGGTCGTTGATCTTGGGGTTGTACTTCATGGTGCAGGTGCCCTGGCCGATGTCGGCGTTGAGGTCGGCGCCGAGGTTCTCCTGCGAGAGGCGCAGGTAGTGGCGAAGGACCTGGGCCTGCGAGAGCTCGGGGAGCGCCGGGGGCGTGCGGCGGCGGACGCTCTCCGGGGGCGCCGAGAGGCCGTCGCCCGCCTCGGCGGCGAGCGCCGGCTCGGTGGTCGGGACGAGGACCCCGCGCGAACCGGGCGTGGAGAGCTCGAAGATGACCGGCTCGTCCCAGCGCGCGTTGTGGAAGCGGCGGGTCTTGGTCGCTGCGATCGTTCCCATGGCTCGCCTCCTCAGGCCACGATCTCGGCCACGGCCGAGACGAGGCGGTCGAGGTCGTCCTTCGTGTGCACCTCGCTGACCGCGTAGAGCGCCGCCTGACCGAGCTCCGGGAAGTAGCCGGAGAGATCGACCCCGCCGAAGATGCCGCGCTCCAGCAGGGCGGCGTTGATCTCCGCCACGGTGCGCCCGGTCCCCGTGAAGCCGACGACGAACTCCCTGAAGGCGACCGACTCGAACGCCGGTGCCCGGACGCCCGGGATGGTACTCAGCCGGCTGGTGAGGTAGCGCGACCGCTGGAGGCAGGCCGCGCCCAGGTCGCGCATCCCCTGCGGCCCCATCAGCGCGAGGTAGACGCCGGCGGTGATCCCCCAGAGCGCGGTGGCGGTACCGACGAATTCCTTGGCGTGCTCGCGCTCGTGGAAGCTGGTCCGCTCGAAGGCGACGTCGCCGAAGCCCCACTCGCCCTCCACGGCGGTGGTGGTGAGGCCGAAGAGGCGCGAGGGGTACTCGCGCACGAAGCGCTCCTCGTCGCGCGAGGCGATGAAGCCGCCGTGGCCGCCGCCGAAGTTCATGTGGATGCCGAGCGCCTGGATGTCGCCGCAGATGAGGTCGGCGCCGTAGTTCGCCGGCGCCTCCAGCACGCCGAGCGAGGAGGGATCGACGTAGACGACGCTGAGGGCGCCCGACCCGTGGGCGAGGGCGGCGATCTCGGGCGCCTGCGCCTCGATCGAGCCGAGCGAGGTCGGGTTCTCGACCAGCACGGCGGCCGTCCGATCCGACACCTTCGCCCGCAGGTCGGCCAGGTCGAGGAGGCCGGTCGATCGGTCGAAGCCAACGGCGACCAGGTCGATGGCGGGCTCGACGTAGTTGCGCACGATGCGGAGCCGATCGGGGTGCATCGTGCGCGGCACGAGCGCCTCGCGGCGGCCGGTGAGGCGGCCGGCCATGCGGAGCACGGTCCCGGTCGCCTGGGCGCCGTCGTAGGTGGGGACGCTGACCACGTCCATGCCGACCAGCTCGCCCATCATGCTGGCGTACTCGAAGAGCGCCTGGAAGCGGCCGTGGTCCTCGTACGGCTCACCGGCGTAGGCGGTCAGGAACTCCGAGCGGCCATTGATCTCGTCGCAGACGGCAGGGACCTGGTGCTGGTAGCAGCCGAAGCCGAGGAAGCTGAGCGCCTCCTGCGTCGAGGTGTTGCGGGCGAGGAGGCCCTCGACGTGACGGCGAAGCGCGGTCTCCGAGGCGAACGGCGCCGGCAGGTCGAGCGGGCGGCCGAGGCGGAGCTCGGGCGGAATGTCGGCGTAGAGCTCCTCCACGTCTTCGACGCCGATCTCGCGCAGCATCGCGGCGCGGATCTCCGGGACCGAGTTGGGCAGATAGGGGTGGACCGGCAGAGCTTCGGGCATGGCGAGTCTCTCCGTTGACTGGGTCTCGGGGCGAGCGCGCGGGCGAGTCGGGGTGCCACCGACGATGCTAGCGCCGCCGTGCAGGGGCTGTTTGCCCGCCCTTCAGGCGATCGCGATCGCCTCCATTGTTCATCGGAGCGTACGTCCCCATTGCAAGCCCGGCGGCGAGGTCCGACTGGGCGGCCATGTCGCCCGAATCGGCCGGAGCCACGAATGGCGCCGATCGGAACGGCCATTGGGGGCACGCCCGAGGGCCGATGACGGGCGGCTTCACGAGCGGGTGACGAATGGACGCGATACGCGGGCCGGGAGGTCGACGCCGCGGCCAGGCTCCGCGGTCACCGATCAGCGTAGCCGGCGGTACGTCGCCTCCGATCGGCGCCCGACCCAGAGGACGACGGCGAGCCGCGCCGCGTCGTCGACCGCGTACACGAGCCTCAGGTCACCGACCCGGAGCCGCCAGAACTCGGTGTCCGTGAGCTTCACCGAGCCGGGCGGTCGGGGCTCGAGGGCCAGGGCAAGGATCGGCCCCCGCAGGCGCGCCGCGTCGCCCGGCGGCAGGCGGCGGAGCCCTCGCTGGACGGCCGGCGCAAGCTCGATGCGGTAACGCGAGGGCCCGGTCACCCGTGCTCGGGATCCGCCGAACGGCCATAGGCTGCCCGAGTCTCGGCCGCGAGATGCTCGAAGAACTCAGCGGCCGCGATCCCCCCGTCGCGCTCGTACTCGGCCAGGGCATCCTCCGCGGAGCGGCGATCCTCCTCGTCCTCGACGCGCTCGAGCCAGCCCGCGATCGACTCCGCGACGATCTCCCGGACGCTGCGGTCCCGCCGCGCCGCCTCCACCTTGATCGCCCGATACAGCTCGGGATCGAGATCCACGGTGATCTTCACAGACCCAGCATACCAGCATGCTGGTATCCCCGCACCAGGCTGGCGCCCTCCCCGACGCGGTCCGCGGCCCCGGGACGGCCCACGTTCTGCTGGGCAGGACAAACCGCGGGCAGATGGCCGACAGGGTAGACGGAGCACCCGCTCGGGGCGCTGGGGCCGGTCCCGGGGCGGGTCGACACGAGGCGAACGAGGAGCGCCGGCCGTCCGCAGAGCGGCCGATCGCCGCCGCGGTCGGTCCCGATCCGCCGATCGAGCTCCCGCCGCGGTCGGCCCGGCCCGGGTCGAACCCCGGCGTGCGCGGTTTGTCCTGCTGCGCAGGACGTCGTCCGCCGGGGCGGCTGGGCCGCTGGGGCGGCCGACCTCAGCTCACCGGCTCGAGGCGCGCCGTGAAGTGCCGCAGCCAGGGGGCCTGCTCGACGATCCGGAACCCGCGGAGCGAGTCGGCCCGCTCGGCGACGTCGATCACCACCTCGGCCACGAAGTCGATGTGGCTCTGGGTGTAGGCGCGGCGCGGGATCGCCAGGCGGACCAGCTCCATGGCGGCCGGGATCTCCGTCCCGTCGGGCCCCGGCCGGCCGAACATCAGCGAGCCGATCTCCGCGCCGCGCACACCCCCGTCGCGGTAGAGCTCGACGGCGAGCGCCTGGCCCGGGTACTGCGACGGCGGGATCTGCGGCAGGAGCGTCCTGGCGTCGAGGTAGACGGCGTGGCCGCCGGCCGGCCGCACGAGCGGGATGCCGGCCCGCTCCACCTTCTCGGCGAGGTAGGCGACCGAGCGGATCCGGTAGCGGAGGTAGTTCTCCTCGAGCACCTCGGTGAGGCCCTGGGCGACCGCCTCCATGTCATAACCGGCGAGCCCGCCGTAGGTCGGGAAGCCCTCGGTCAGGATCAGCAGGTCGCGGCAGCGCCGCGCCACGTCGGCGTCGTTGAGAGCCAGGAAGCCGCCGATGTTGGCCAGCCCGTCCTTCTTGGCGGACATGGTGCAGCCGTCGGTGAGCGAGAACATCTCGCGGGCGATCTCCCGGGGCGTCCGCTCGGCGTAGCCCTCCTCGCGCAGCTTGATGAACCAGGCGTTCTCGGCGAAGCGGCAGGCGTCGAGGAAGAGCGGGATGCCGTGGCGGTCGCAGACGGCGCGCACGGCGCGCAGGTTCGCCATCGAGACCGGCTGGCCGCCGCCCGAGTTGTTGGTGACGGTGACCATCACCAGCGGGACCCGCTCGCGCCCCATCTCGGCGATCGTCGCTTCGAGCGGCTCGACGTCCATGTTCCCCTTGAAGGGGTGGATCAGCGCCGGGTCGCGCCCCTCGGGGATGACGAGGTCGCGCGCCTCGCCGCCGCGATGCTCGACGTTGGCGCGGGTCGTGTCGAAATGGGTGTTGTTGGGCACCACGTCGCCCGGCTCCACCAGCACCTCGAAGAGGATCCGCTCGGCGGCGCGGCCCTGGTGGACGGGGATCACCTCGGCGAAGCCGGTGAGGTCCTGCACCACGTCACGGAAGCGGTAGAAGGAGCGGCTGCCGGCGTACGACTCGTCGCCGTCGAGCATCCCCGCCCACTGCCGCGACGACATCGCCCCGGTCCCCGAATCGGTGAGCAGGTCGACGATGATCTCGTCGGCGTGGAGGCCGAAGAGGTTGTGGCCGGTCCGCCGGAGCGCCGCCTCGCGCTGCTCGACGGTGGGGAAGTCGATCGCCTGGACGCTGTGGATGCGGAAGGGCTCGATGATCGTGCGGAACGGCATCGATCGGCCTCCTTCAGCCCTCGCGCACGGTCCAGTCGCGGCTGGCGAGACCGCCTGCCGTCTCGCCGGCGTCGATCGGGATCGCCGCCCCGGTGAAGTAGGCGCCCTCGTCCGAGGCGAGGAAGGCGAAGAGGGCGGCGATCTCGTCGGGCGTGGCGTGGCGGCCGAGGGGGATCTTGCGGTTCGTCGCTTCGAGCATCTCCGCTGTGTACTCGGCCTGCTGCATCGGCGTCAGGACGTAGCCGGGGCAGACGGCGTTGACGCGGACGTGCGGCGCCAGCTCGAGCGCCATCGTGCGGGCCAGGGCGATGACGCCTGCCTTGGCCGCGTTGTAGTCGGCGTAGAAGGGGTGGCCGACGAGGCCGTTGGTCGAGGCGGTCATCAGGATGACACCCCCGCGCGGGGTACCGTCCGATCCGGCCGCCATCATCCGGCGCGCCGCCGCCTGGGCGCAGTAGAAGGTGCCGTGCAGGTCGACCGCCACGACGCGCTGCCACTCCTCCGCGGTGATGGCGAGGAACGGGCGGCGGAGGCTGATCCCCGCGTTGGCCACCAGGACGTCGAGGCCACCGAGCAGGACATCGGCATCCTCGAAGGCGCGCTCTACGGCGCTCGGGTCCGACTGGTCGAGACGGATCGCCCCGGCGAGCCCGGGAAGGCGGTCGCTCGCGGTTGTGACCTCCTCTTCCCCGACGGCGAAAGCGACGACGCTCGCCCCCTCGGCCAGGAAGCGGCGGCTCGTCGCCTCCCCGATCCCGCTCGTGCCGCCGGTCACGATGACGCGCCTGCCCGCCAGTCCCCGCATGGGCCCATGCTAGCGGGCCGAACGGCGTCGCGGACCGGTCCTAGGTCGGCGCCGCGGTCGAACGGAAGGGGACCTGGAGCTGCACGACCCCCGCGTCGGAGAGATAGAGGTCCCCGATCCGGAGGTCGACCTTGAGGATCCAGCGGCCCGCCGCCGGCGCGGTGAAGCGGAGCGCCACGTCGACGCGCGCCCCGGGCGCGGTCGCGCTCGCCAGGCTGACCCGGCGGAGGGCGAGGCCGCGGTGCGGCGCCCCGTCGTAGTAGGGAACCGCCGGCACGTAGCGCAGGTAGAGGTACGTCCCGGCCGGCCACGAGGCGTTCCCCGTATTCCGCACCGCCACGGAGACCGTCCCGGCCGCGCCCTCGACCAGCGACGCCGGGGCGGCCAGGACCGCGTAGCGGGCGCCGTACGACCGCTCGGCCAGGTAGCGGGCGATGGCGTCGTAGTAGCCCTCGGCGATCGCCTGGCGGACGGCGGCCGAGCGGAGCTTCGCCCGGTCGCCCGCGTTGGAGAGGAAGAGCGACTCGCCCAGGATCGTCGGCATCTGCCCCGGCCGCGGCACGCGGCCCTCCTCGTAGGGCGCCGTCACGTAGAAGTTGAGCCGCTTGACGCCGCGGTCGACCGGGCTCCAGGTGGACGTGGCGAAGGCGCGCAGGCCGCTCACCAGCTCGGCCTGGACGAGCGCGGCGAAACGGAGGTTCTGGTCGATCCAGGGGTGGTCGCCCGACGTCCACGTCTCGGTGCCGCGAGCGGTCGGGTCGGAGGCGCTGTTCTGGTGGATCACCACGAAGAGGTCGGCGCGGGCCAGGTTGGCGACATCGAGGCGGGCCGCCAGCTCGTCACGCTCGCTGATCTCCCCGTCGAGGTTCCGATCGAGGACCGGCCGGTTGACCGACACGTCCGCGTCGCGGGTCATGACGACGCCGACCCCGGCGCCGGCGAGCATCGCCCGAAGCCGCCGGGCGACGTCGAGGTTGATGTCGGCCTCGTGCGTCCCGTCGCCCACGGCGCCCGGGTCCGGGCCGCCGTGCCCCGGGTCGAGGGCGATGACGATCGAGCCCGGCGTACGCGGGTAGATCGCGCGGTTCGCCTTGGTGACGAGCACCTCGGCCGTCGTCGTGCCCGACGAGTCGGTCGCCTCGACCCGCACCCGGTAGGCGGCGTTCGGCAGCAGGAGGCCGCCGTCGTCGCGCCCGCCCCAGCGGAGAGAGTAGGTTCCGGCCGCGAGAGCGGTCCTGATCGGGAACGTGCGCACCGTCCGTCCGTCGAAGTCGAGCACCCGGGTCGAGACGGTCGCGGTCGTCTGCAGCCGGTAGCGCACCACGACCTCAGACGGTCGCGGTCGTCTGCAGCCGGTAGCGCACCACGACCTC
>Ga0154433_1130_pt1 | contig 9158 bp, 9 predicted proteins | sample RifGroC2_FD_115937 | JGI IMG/M metagenome (GOLD analysis project Ga0154433, IMG submission 115937) | Chloroflexi bacterium GWC2_73_18 | reverse complement strand
CGCTGCTCGGGCCGGCCGGTCCACTCCGTGACGAGGTCGGCCAGCCAGCCGATGTTGAAGCAGACGCCGTGCAGCTCCTGTCCGGGGCCCCAGAACGGCCCCGTCCGCTCGACGAACTCCGCGATCCGCCCGTCCCAGGGCGGCGAGCCGAACCAGTCGATGTCGATCTCGACCCAGCGGTCCATGGGCCGGCGATCCGGCTACTTGCCCTCGTACACCGAGACGGGGACCTCGACGAAGCCGGGCACGTCGGCGCCCGCGATCAGGCGCCCGAAGGCGTTGACGGCGAGCACGCCGGTCCCCGCCGGGTTGGTGTCGACGCAGCCCTCGTACATCGTCCCCCCGTCGATCAGCTGCACCGCCTCGGGATCGCAGTCGATGCCGAAGACGGCGACCTCGCCCGGCTGCTTGCCGGCAGACACCAGCGCCTGGTAGCCGCCCAGGTTGCCGCCGTCGTTGATGCCGGTGACCAGCCGCAGGTCCGGGAACTGCTGGAGCGCGGTCTCGACCGCGGTGACACCCAGGTCGCGCAACCCGCCCTTGAACCGGCCAACGACGTTGACGCTCGGGTTCGCCTCGAGCATCGCCCGCTCGATCGCGTCGGCGCGCGCGATCAACGAGGCGAAGTCGGGGTAGTCGAGGATGATCGCCTCGACCGCCTCGCCCGGCCAGGTCGCGGCGGCGAACTCGCCGGCGCCCTTGCCCGCGGCGAGGCCGATGGTGATGTTGTCGACCGAGACGGTGATCGCGCCGAAGTCACCCAGGCTGCTGCCGGTCACCTGGACGACGACGATGCCCTTGCTCGTCGCCTCCTGGACCGCCGCGCCGACCGTCTCGGCGGAGCTGGTCGTCATGATCATGGTGGCGCCCTTCGAGATGAAGCCCTCGAGGCACTGGAGCGCCTTGGCGTTGTCGACCTGCGAGTCGCAGATCTCCGCGGTGAAGCCGAGCTCCTCGGCCCGACCCTTCGCCGATTCGTTGAGCAGCTTGTGGTACTCGGTCTCCATCGTCGTGGCGACGATGCCGACGAGCTTGCCGCTCGAGTTCGCCTTGATGAGCGCCTCCTGCTCGGCCGTGAGCGGGATCTCATCGCCCACGACCTTGCCGGTCCGCAGGATCTTGCCCGGGGCCGGCAGCGGCACCGGCGTGGGGGCCGGGGTCGGGGTGGCCGCCTGGGTCGGCGTGGCGGTCGGCGGCGCCGGGGTCGGCGTCGCGGCGGCCGCACAGGCCGCGACCAAGAGGGCGGTCGCGGCGATGGCTACGAGCCTGGTCCTCATCATGATCCTCCTCCTCGAGCTGCCTCCATTGCCTTCCGCCGGGGGCCGGCGGTGCGACGACGTCGCTCACCAGCGAGCTCGAGCACGCCGCGGGCGGTGTGCTCGTCCGTCACCAGGGCGTTGACGAGGCGCCCGTTGAGCGCCCCGAGGATCGCCGGGACCTTCTCTTCGCCGCCCGCGCAGGCGAGCGCGAGCGGTGCCTTCCTCAGGTCCTCCAGGCGGATCCCGACGATCCGATCGCGGAACGGTTCGTGCACCGACCGGCCCGCGATGTCGTAGAAGTTGCCGCAGATGTCACCGACGGCTCCCTGCCGGCCGAGGAGGTCAAGTTCGTCCAGTGTGATCAGGCCGGTCTTGACGTAGATCTCGTCGCCGGACATCGACCCGACCCCGAGCACGTAGAGATCGGCCGACCGCGCCAGCCGGAGCGCGTCGCGGATCGAGCGGTTCGACGCCTCCAGGTCGGCGGCCCTGGCACCGGGGCCCAGGATCGCCGGCGCGTTCATCTGGAAGGCGCGCCCGTCGAAGGCGGCCGCGGCGCGTCGGGCGATCGCGTCGTAGTCGATGCGCAGGCCCTCGTGACCGGCGTTGCCCATCGCCTGGGCGACCGTCACGTTGCCCAGCGGCCGGTGCCCCAGCAGCTCGACGGTCTCCGCCAGCGTCTGCCCGGCACCGAAACAGACGGTCGACCCCGGTCGCACCACGCGCTCGACGAGGCGAGCGGCGGCGCGGGCGACCGTCCTGCGGACGGTCGTCGGAGCGGTGGAGAAGGCGGCGGGGACGAGCACCTCGCGGAGGTGCGGGAACAGCGCCCGCAGCTCGGCCTCGGCCTCCCTGTCCCGCGACTCCGGCGGCACGATCCGGATCTGGACGATGTGCAGTTCCCTCGCCTCCCGAAGGTAGCGGGAGACCTGCGACCGCGAGACGCCGAACTGGGCGGCCACCTGCTCCTGCGTCAAGTCCTGCTCGTAGTAGGCACGCGCCACCTCGGCCAGGAAATCCTCGGCGCGACGCTCTTGCACAAATGTGAGTGCACGTCTGTTGCGCACGGGGAGGTTATAGCAGACGCGCGGCCCGGTTTCAAGAGAGGACCTACCTCGACCGCGGGTAGAGGAGGGCGCGAGCGGGGCTCGCCTCCGCGCCGACGAGCCGGAGCGGCAGTGTCACCAGCTGGTACCGACCGGGCGCCACGCCACCGAGCCGCAGGCCCTCGAGGATGACGATCCCCTTCCCGAGCAGGAGTCGGTGGACCGGCGCGCCGGCCATGATCGAGCCGAAGCGTTCGACCGAGAGGCAGTCGTTCCCGACCAGCCGGACGCCGCGCTCGAGGAGCACCCGCGCGCCGCCGGTGTCGAGCGCGACGTAGTCCTCGCGGAACGTCGCCGTCTCGTCGGCCGAGTTGCGGGTCCGGAAGAGGACGCGCTCGACCCGGGTGGCAGGCGCTCCTCGAGGACCGCCGCCCCGATCACGGCGACGTCGGCCAGGTCGAGGACCACCGCCTCGCCGACGAGTGCGTCGGTCGGGATCTCGTCGACCGTGCCAGCGCCGCCGAAGAAGTGCGCCGGCGCGTCGACGTGGGTCCCCGCGTGGGCGCCGATCGTCCACTCGCTCAGGTCGGCCGCCCCGCCGTCCGTCATCTGCTCGATCCAACGGCGCGACGGCGGGTCCTGGCCCGGCCAGTGAAGCATGTCGGGCGAGAGCGGGAACGAGATGTCGATCGCGCCCATGGCTACCCTCTCGTGACGGCCGCGCCGGCGGACTGCCGATGCCTCAAGATACGGCACCGCCGGATACCGCCACGAGGAAGCCCGATGATCACGCCGGCCGCCCCGCTCCTCGCCCGCGTCGCCATGCCGGACGGCGGCGCCCGCTGGGCGATCCGGCTCGGCGAGGCGATCCACCGGCTCGCGAACGCCGCGCTGGAGAGCGCCCCGGCGCACGCGATCATCGCCGCCGCGGCCGGCGACCTGGCGCGTCTCGTCGGCGAGCCGCTGCCCGTTCCAGCCGGCGGGCAGGCGCCGCGCCTCCTCGCCCCGCTCGACCGCGGCGAGGTCTGGGCGGCCGGCGTCACCTACGAGCGGAGCCGCCAGGCGCGCGTCGAGGAGGCCGAGATCCCGGACATCTACGCCCGCGTCTACACCGCCGAGCGCCCCGAGCTCTTCTTCAAGGCGACGGCGGCGCGGGTCGTCGGGCCGGGCGCGCCGATCGGGGTCCGTCGTGAGGCGCGCTGGACGGTCCCGGAGCCGGAGCTCGCCCTCGTCCTCGACCCGGACCTGCGGATCGTCGGCTGCACGATCGGCAACGACGTGACCGCCCGGGATCTGGAGGCTGCCAACCCGCTCTACCTGCCGCAGGCCAAGATCTACCCGGGGAGCTGCGCCCTGGGGCCCGGCATCGCCGCGGCGGGCGATCCGGCCGCGATCCCCGACCTCGGCATCGGCTGCACGATCGGGCGTTCGGGGGCGATCCTCTGGGAGGCGTCCACGTCGAGCGGCCGGATCGTCCGCTCCTGGCCGGACCTGGCGCGCTTCGTGGCCGGATGCGGACCCTTCCCCGACGGCGTGGTCCTCCTGACGGGCACCGGCGTCGTTCCGCCCGACGACGTCTCGCTCGCGCCGGGCGACGTCGTGCGCGTGGAGATCGAGGGGATCGGCGTGCTGGAGAACCCGGTCGTGGCCGTCGGCTGATCCCGGTGGCTGCCCGAGCCCGGGACGACCGCCGCGGCCGAGGGGGCGCCTGCGACGGGGGATCCGGCCCGACCGGGTACTCTTGGAGGCATGGCCGAGCCCGGCGGGAGATACGAGATCGCCAGCGGCAGCGACTGGGGGGAGCTGACGCTCGCGGTCGAGGTCGGTGGCGCGATCGTCGAGCCCTCGAGCGTGTTCGGTATCCCGATCACGGGGCGGTACGACGCCGCCACCGGCAGCATCGCCTTCACGACCGCCGTTCAGCCCGGGGAGATCCTCCTCTCCAGCGCGTACTCCGGTCGCGCGCTGCGCGACCACGAGGGCCGGATCTGGGCCTTCGTCGGCGCCGCTGAGACGGTCGTCTTCCTGAAGGCGGACTCCGACTGGCAGACCCAGCGGACGCAGAACGGCTGGCTCGCCTACGCCCTGGGGGAGGACGAGACCCCGGGCGCGGGCCCACGTCGGCCGCGCCGGCCGTAGGGCCGTGACGACCGTCCTGCTGGTCCGCCACGGGCTGACCGCGCAGACCGGCGCGATCCTCGCCGGCTGGACCCCCGGCATCCACCTCGACGAGCGCGGCCGGCGCCAGGCGGCGGCGCTCGGGGAACGGCTTCGCCCCATGCTCCTGGCGGCCGTCGTCAGCTCCCCGCTCGAGCGCTGCGTGGAGACGGCGACGGCGCTCCTCGATGGCCGCGGTCTCGATCTGGCGCTCGACGAGCGCCTTGGTGAGGTCCGCTACGGGGACTGGACCGGGCGGGAGGTCCGCCAGGTGGCGAAGGACCCGCTCTGGAAGGTGATCCAGGCGCATGCCTCGGAGGCGACGTTCCCGAACGGCGAGGCGCTGCGCGAGACGCAGGCGCGGGCGGTGGCGGCGGTCCGCGACTGGAACGACCGTCTCGGGCGGGACGCGACCTACCTCGCCTGCAGCCACGCCGACGTGCTCAAGGCGATCGTCGCCGACGCGCTCGGCCTCCACCTCGACCGGTTCCAGCGCATAGCCATCGAGCCCGCTTCGCTGACCGTGATCCGCTACGGCCGGCCCCGGCCGCTGGTGCTCCGCCTCAACGACGTCGGTGGCGAGGCGGCCGACCTGCTGCCCCGGCGTCGGCGCGGGTCCCGCGGCCGTGCCCTTCGACCGGCCTGACGAGCGGTCGCGGGGCGCGGCGCTATAGTCGCGTGGTGACCCGCCGGATCTTCGAGTTCGACCCGCCCGACCGCTTCGTCGCCGGTGCTGTCGGACAGCCGGGGCAGCGGGCCTTCTACCTCCAGGCGCGCAAGGGCGGCGCCCTCGTCAGCCTCGGGCTCGAGAAGACCCAGGTGGCGGCGCTGGCCGAACGCCTGGTGGCGCTGGTCGAGGAGCTGCGCCGGCGCGGCGTCGAGATCCCGGATGCCGGGCCCCCGAAGGACGAGCAGATCGTCCAGCTCGACGAGCCGGTCAGCGAGCAGTTCCGCGTCGGGGCGATGGCGCTCGGCTGGGACGGCGAGCGGCGGAAGGTCGTGGTGGAGGCCCAGGCGGCCGGCGAGGACGAGGAGGCGGTCGAGATCGTCAGCGACGATGAGGCGGGACCCGACCTGGTGCGCGTGCACATCCCGGCGACGGAGGCGCTCGTCTTTGCCGCGCGGGCCGCCCGGGTCGTCGCCGCGGGGCGGCCGCCCTGCCCGCTGTGCGGCCAGCCGCTCGACCCGCAGGGCCACATCTGCCCGCGCCGCAACGGGTACCTCCACTGAGGCTGGCCGTGGACGACCGGCGGGGGGAGCACCCCGGGGACGCGACCCTGGCGCTCCTGCGCGAAGGCGAGCTCGAGGTCGCCGGCCGGCTGGTGGCGGCCTCGAACGCGACGCTCTACTGCAGCGTGACGGCGCCTCCCGCCCCGCCGGCCACCCCGCCCCGAAGGGCCACCTGCGTCTACAAGCCGACGCGCGGGGAGCGGCCGCTCGACGATTTCCCGGACGGCACGCTCGCCGCCCGCGAGGTCGCCGCCTACGTCGTCTCCGAGGCGACCGGCTGGGATATCGTGCCGCCGACGGTCCTGCGCGACGGGCCCTACGGGGCCGGGATGGTCCAGCTCTGGATCGAGCCGGACGACTCGGCCGACCCGGTCGCGCTGATCCAGCGCGGCGACCCGGCGATCCGCCGCATCGCCCTCTTCGACGCGGTCGTCAACAACGCCGACCGCAAGGTCGGGCACCTGCTACCGGTCGCCGGCGGGCACGTCTACGGCGTCGACCACGGCATCTGCTTCGCCGTCGCGCCCAAGCTGCGGACGGTGCTGTGGGGCTGGCGCGGGACGCCGCTCACCGCGGATGAGCTGGGGGTGCTCGAGCGGCTGCGGGCCGACCTCGACGGCGGGCTGGACCGGGCCCTTGCTCCGCTGCTCGCTCGGGCCGAGGTCGCCGCGACCGCCCGGCGCGTCGACCGGCTCCTGGCGAGCGGCGTCTTCCCGCAGCCCGACCCTCGCCGCCCGGCGATCCCCTGGCCGCCCTGGTGAGAACCCGGGCGGGCGGCGCTCCGCCGCCGGCCGGGTCACTCGATGCGGACGAAGGCGTCGACGTCCACGCGCGGACGTCCGGCGGTGCCCAGCACCACGATGTCGATGCTGTGCGACCCCGAACTCGCCCAGGCGTAGCTGAAGACGACCGTCCGCTGTTGCGTCGCCGCCGCCCCGAGGTCAACCGTCGTGACGAAGCCGCCGTCGACGTAGACGTCGGCCTTGCCGCGGTTCGTCGCGCGCGTCGAGACCCAGCCGATGCCGCGACCGGTGAACGCGTAGAAGGCCTCCTTGCCCGCCACCGTGGCATACCGGAGCGAACCGCCCAGGGCGCCGCTGACGGCAGCGCTCGTCCAGCCCGACGAGTAGACGACCGCGCTGCTCGACTCCTGCACGATCCCGGGGCGGATGGCAGGCCCGGCCACAAGGGCGCTCGCGTTGGCGGCGCCGTCGGTGGCGCTCACGCGGTAGGTGTACGAGTGGCTGGTGTAGAGCGTGCGCACGATCGAGTTGGCGGCCGCGCTGGGCAGCGAGACCGCCGCCCAGCCGCCGCTGTCGATCTTCTGCTGGAGCTGGTAGCTGGCGATCCCGCTCCGGTCGTCGCGGGCGTACCAGCGCAGGTTGACCGGAACGGTGCCCGGGGAGACCTGGCGGCCGAGCGCGGGGGCCTGGACCGGAGCGACCGGGGCCGGGGCGGCGGTGTCGGCCGGCGCTGCGGCCGGGGCGATCTTCCCCCACCACGTGCCCCACCTGTTGCCGCTCGCGGCGTACTCCTGGATCGTCCACAGATCACGGTCGTTGAGCGGGTCGACGACGGTGGCACTGTAGTCGCCCCACCGGTTCTCCGCGCCGCCGAGCGTCTTGTAGTAGGGGCCCAGCCCCGCCTTCAGCATGACCGGTGAACGCATCGTGCCGGCCGCGTCGGCCGCGGCCCGGAACGAGTACGCGGCGCCGGCGTAGGTCGCCTCGCTGAAGCGCGAGTAACCGATCAGTGCGTCGCCCTGCCTGTTGACGGCGATGCTGGGATAGGCGCGGAAGATGGCGCCGGTGGCGTCGTCGATCCGGCCGCGCTGGAGGACGACCCCGGTCGGGCTCAGCTCCCACCACTGGATCGCCGAGCGGGTCGGCCCGGAGGCCGGCAGGAAGACGGTGTGGACACACCAGATGGCGCCGTTGCGGTAGACGCAGTCGGCCATCCGGTCGTCGTTGACGTGGATCCCTTCCGCGCGGCCCGCCTGCGGGGCGAAGTCGGTCCCGCCGTCCATGGCCCACTCCGCCGTCGTGGAGGGGAAGGCGACGCCGGCGGAGAGGACCTCCGAGCCGACGTTGCCCGTGATCGTCGAGAGGCGCAGGTACCCCGTCCCCCCGGCATTGCCGTTCCAGCGCTGCACCAGGTACATCGTCGAGGTGCCCGCGTCGTAGGCGCGCGCAGGGGCCGCCGCGTAGGCGTAGGGCTCCTCGAACAGGGTGTAGTCGCCGGCGCCGGCGGCGTAGAGGTCGGCCTTGTCGAGGACGAAGATGAACGACGTCTCGTCACCGGCGCCGAAGGGGAACATATTCGCCTGGACGACGATCCAGCGGGCGTTGAAGCCGACGCTGGGGAAGTCGGCCCAGTGGAGGTCGGTCGCATCGGCGTCGATGCGGTAGAGGTCCCAGAGGCCGGTCGGGTCGCTGGTGCGGGAACTGCCGACGAAGACGGCCGAGTCGGCGCCCGAGGAGTCGGCCATGGCGACCGAGATCCAGCGGTTCCCGGATGGATCGTACAGGACGCGCGGGTCGAAGACCTCGCTCGGGCCCAGGGACGCCCAGAAGTCGAACAGGGCGACCGTGAGCAGGTTGCCGCCCGCGCGGGACTGGACGCGCACGCGGTCGTTGAGCATCACCATCAGGTGACTCGGCCCGACGGCGCCGCTGGTGTCCGGCGGGACGGTCACCCCGGCGTCGGGCAGCGCCTGGAAGTTGTCGGCAAGACCCGGCGAGGGGGCGGAGGGCGTCGCGCCGGTGCGCGGGGTGGCGGCCGGCGTCGCCTCCACGGCGGTCTCCGCTGCCGGAACGCTCCTCGGACCCTGCGGGAGGGCGCGCGGCGCGGGGGCCGCCCGCGGCGAGATCGGCCCGCGATGGAGCGGGTGCGCCGCCCGATCGGCCAGGTCAAGCACGACGTGGGTCACGGCGACGCCCGGCGCGCCGTGGACGACATGGCCCGGCGCGGCGCTTCCGTGGAACGGTCCCGCGTCCGCGATGGGAGTCGCCGAGACGACCAGCGCGATGGCGGCAAGGAGAGCACTCGCCCTGCGAACCCTCGGGCGACGCACCATCAGGATCCTCCCTCGCGGCGCCGGAGACGGACCATCCGGCTCTTCTCGGTCTGCTTCTCGGCGAGGCCGAGCCGGCTACGCCAGCAGGTCGCCGCGGGCCGGCCGGTCACCCGCGTCGCCGCGGCGTCACTCCCCGGCGCTGACCGTCATGGCGAGCTCGCCGTTCGACTCCGAGGCGACCACCGAGATGTGGAGCAGGTCGGAGCCGAGGATGAAGCTGCCCTCCGAGTCCGAGATGAACGGGTTCGTGTCGCCGAGGGAGGCGATCTTCCCCACCACGTAGCTGCGCGCATCGGCGAGCGAGCCGGAGCAGGCGTACGTGCCGAAGGCGACCCCGCCGTCCTCGCTGGTGAAGGTCGCGGTGCAGCCCGGCGGAACCAGCGCATCGCG
>Ga0154433_1012_pt1 | contig 9256 bp, 6 predicted proteins | sample RifGroC2_FD_115937 | JGI IMG/M metagenome (GOLD analysis project Ga0154433, IMG submission 115937) | Chloroflexi bacterium GWC2_73_18 | reverse complement strand
CGGGGCAGTACTATCTGCAGGTCGCCGCCAACTGCCGCTGGACGATCAACCTGCGGCCGCGCTAGCGGGCTGCCGGCCGCCCCAGGGGAGAGAGCGTGGATCTCACCGCCTACCTCGCCGTCGCCAAGCGCTGGTGGTGGACGCTGCTCGTGGCCACCTGGGTGGCGGGCCTCGGCGGCGGCCTGGCGGCCTCCCGCATCGAGCCCACCTACGAGGCCCAGGTGCGCCTCCTGGTGGGGCCCGTCAACACCGACATCGACACCCTCAAGGCGGCCGGCCAGCTGGTGCAGACCTACGGCGAGCTGGTCTCCAGCCGGCCCCTCCTCGAGTCGGCCCTGGCCGAGCTGGGGCTCGACCGGGCGGCGGGCCAGCTGCGGGTCGCCGTGCGCACCACCGCCAACGACGTGACGCGGCTGCTCACCATCCGCGTCCAGGACGCCGACCCGGCCCTCGCCGCCCGCCTGGCCAACACCCTGGCCGACCAGCTCATCGGGCTCACCTCGCGGGGCACCAGCCGCCCCGAGGGCGAGGTCCAGGTCATCGACTTCGCCCAGCCGCCGCTCAGCCCGGTGGCCCCCCAGGTCTCCCTCATCGCCCTCCTGGCCGCCGCCGCCGGCCTGCTGGGGGCGCTCGTGCTGATCCTCCTGATCGAGTACTTCAGCGACACCGTCAAGGGCGCCGCGGAGCTGGTGGGGCCGGGCCGGCCGGCCGTGCTGGGCACGGTGGGGCGCTCCCCGCCCTCGCTCCGCGAGTCGACCCAGCCGCTGGTGGTCGAGGCCCTGCCCGAGTCGCGCACCGCCACCGCCTACCGCCTGCTCAGCACCAAGATCGAGTTCGCCGACCGGGGGCGGCCGCTGCGCAGCCTGCTGGTGGTGGGCGCCCAGGGGGGCGACGGGAGCGGCGAGTTCGCGGCCAACCTGGCGGCCGTGGTGGCCCGCACCGGACGGCGGGTCACCCTCCTCGACGCGGACCCCGAGGAGGCCGAGGTGACCGCCCTCCTGCGGCTGGCCGGGCGGAGCGGCATCAACGAGCTGCTCGAGGGCCGGGTGGCCGACCTGGACGAGATCCGGGTCACCCGCGGGCCGGACATCGAGGTCCTGCCGGCGGGCACCGGCGCGGGGGCGCGGCTGATGGACCCCGAGCGGGCCACCGCCCTGCTCGAGGGGATCGGGGCCAGCGCGGACCTGGTCATCATCGCCGGCGCGCCCGTCCACCGCTCGGCCAACACCCTGGTCTGGGCGCGCGCCGCCGAGGGCACGGTCCTCATCGTCGGCAAGGACCAGACCAAGCGCCAGAACCTGGCCTACGCCACCGAGAGCCTGCTGATGGTGGGGGCCCGCCTGCTCGGCACGGTCCTCCTCGAGCACCGCCGCGGCCTGGCCCGGGCCGGCCGGCCGCTGCGCCTCGGCCGGCCGCTCGCCGAGCCCGCCGCTCCGGCGGTCCGAGCGGTCGCCCCCGCCGCTCCGGCCGAGTCGGCTGCGGGCGTCGCGGCGGTAGGTCCGGCAGCCGTCGTCGCCGCCCCGCCTCCCACGCGACCGGTGGCCCCAGGGGCGGCCCGGACGCGCGGGACGACTTCGCGGGCGGCCTCGGCGCGGCCGGCCCCGGCGGGCACCGGCGTCCGGCGTCGCCAGACCGAGCCGGCGGCCGCCCGACGACAGGCTGACGAGCCCGACCGCAGCCGCTGACCCGGATCTCCTCCCGTGAACGTACTGGTCAGCGGCGGCGCCGGTTACATCGGCGCGCACGTCGTTCGCCTCCTGCGCGCCATCTTCCCCAAGGTCGCCCACATCGCCCGCCTGATGCGGACCGCCGGGATCCCCCACGTGCACTGCCACTTCGCCAGTCACCCGGCCCTTGCCGGCTTCCTGATCCATCGCCTGACCGGTATCCCCTTCAGCTTCACGGCCCACGGTTCCGACCTGCACGTCGATCGCCACATGCTCTGCCCCAAGGTCGCGGAAGCCGCCTTCGTGGTCGCCATCTCCGAGGACAACCGCGCGGAGATCGCGCGCGAATGTGGCGAGCGGAGCTCCGGCAAGGTCATGGTCATCCACTGCGGCGTCGACACGGAGGCCCTGCGACCGCGGGACGGCCGGCCGGCGGAGGGGCCCTTCCGGATCCTCTGCATCGGCACGCTCCACGAGGTGAAGGGGCAGGCGTACCTGGTCGAGGCCTGCCGGCTGCTGGCCGAGGAGGGCCTTGACCTCACCTGCCGTCTGGTGGGCGACGGGCCCGATCGGGCCGCGCTCGCCCGACGGATCGCCGAGAGCGGCCTCCAGCGGCAGGTCGTCTTCACGGGGTGGCGGACGCGCGGGGAGGTCGCCGAGCTGCTTCACGGGGCCGATGCCCTCGTCGCCCCCAGCGTCGCGACCCGCGGCGGAAAGCGCGAGGGGATCCCCGTCGTGCTGATGGAGGCAATGAGCAGCGGCGTGCCCGTCGTGGCGAGTCGACTCTCGGGCATCCCGGAGCTGGTCGAGGACGGCCGGACGGGCCTGCTCGTGCCGCCGCGGGACGCGGCGGCCCTGGCCGCGGCGTTGAAGCGGCTGCGCGACGACCCCGGACTTCGCGGGCGCCTCGGGGAGGCCGCCCGCGAGAAGGTCATCCGCGAGTCCGACGTCCGTCGCAACGCCGCCCTCCTGGCCAGCGACTTCCGCGGCGGGGCGGCGACATGAGGCGGCTCCTCTTCTGGACCGCGGCCGCGGCGCTCGTCCACACCTACCTCCTCATGCCCGCCCTGATCCTGCTGCGTGGCTGGCTGCATCCCCGCCCCTACGGCGCGGCGGAGATCGCGCCCTCGGTCAGCCTGATCATCGCCGCCCACAACGAGGAGGCCGTCATCGGGGCCAAGCTCGAGAACCTCCTGGCCCTCGACTACCCGCGGGAGCGCCTCGAGATCGTCATCGCCTCGGACGGCTCCGATGACGGGACCGACGGGATCGTACGGAGCCACGAGGGGCGCGGGGTGCGGCTCCTCTCGCTTCCACGGGAGGGCAAGGCGGCGGCGCTGAACGCCGCCGTGGCCGCCTCGAGCGGCGAGATCCTCGTCTTCTCGGACGCCAACAGCATCTACGCTCCCGGCGCGGTGCGGGCGCTGGTGCGGCCGTTCGCCGACCCGCAGGTAGGCGGCGTCGCCGGCGATCAGCGCTACCTGCGCGACCCGGCGGCGGCAGGGACCGCGGAGGGCGAGCGGCGCTACTGGGACCTCGACCGGCGACTCAAGCTGGCCGAGAGCCGGGCGGGCAACGCGGTCTCCGCCACCGGCGCGATCTACGCCATCCGGCGCGAGCTCTTCCGCGAGGTCCCATCCGGAGTGACCGACGACTTCGTCACCTCGACGGCCGTGATCGCCGGTGGCCGGCGCCTCGTCTTCGCTCAGGACGCGGTCGCCTACGAGCCGGTCGCCGTGTCCCGGGGCGCCGAATACGGGCGCAAGGTCCGGGTGATGACGCGCGGCCTGACCGGCGTGGTGCGCAGGCGCGAGCTCCTCGACCCGCGCCGACACGGCTTCTACGCCGTCCAGCTCCTCTGGCACAAGGCCCTCCGGCGGTTGATGGTCTACCCGCTGCTGGTGCTCGCCATCACCAGTCCGCTCCTCTGGCGCCGCGGCCGGCTCTACCGGGCGGCGACTCTTGGCCAGGCCGCCTTCTATGGTCTCGGCGTGGCGGGGATCGTGCTCTCCGGGACCCCGATCGGCCGGCGCCGGCTCCTGGCGGTCCCGGCCTTCTTCTGCCTCGTCAACGCGGCCGCCCTGCACGCCACCCTCAACCTCGTGCGCGGCCGGCGCATCGACCGCTGGGAGTCGCGGCGCTGATGGCCACCCAGCATCGCTGGCTCGACATGCAGAGGCTTTCGAGCGGGCCGCCGATCGCGCTGGGCGGCGCCCTCGTCGCCGTCGCCGTCGCCGGCGCCCTCGGCGCAGTCACCGCCCAACAGCCGCTCCTGGGATTGGGGGCTGGGACGGCCGCCCTCCTGGGGCTGACCATCGCGGCCAGGCCCGACGCGGCCACGCTGGTGGTCATCGGGGTCCTCTACAGCAACGCGGCGGTCATCGCCGTCCACTTCCATGGGCTCCCCGTCTTCGCCAGCGCCGCGGTGCCGCTTCTTCTCGTCGTGCCACTCGCCTACTACGTCGTCGCCCGGCGGCAGCACGTCATCGCCACGCCCGGCCTGCGCTGGATGGTGGGGCTCTTGCTCGTCCAGATCCTCAGCTCGATCTTCGCCGCCGACAGCGCCGACGCGTCCGGTGCGCTGCTCACCTTCGTCTCGGAGGGTTTCGTCCTCTACCTCCTGATCACCAACGTGGTGCGCACCGGCGCCCTGCTCCGTCATGTCGTCTGGGTCCTGCTCGGGGTCGGCGCCCTGCTGGGGGTACTCTCGACGTACCAGGAGCTCACCCACACGTACGCCAACGACTACTTCGGCTTCGCCCAGGTGAGCAACGCGGCCTTCGGCACGGGCGAGCGGACGCTGACCGGCGAGATCCTCCAGCCGCGCCTGGCCGGCCCGATCGGCGAGCAGAACCGCTACGCCCAGGTGATGCTCATGGTGGTGCCGCTCGGCCTCTTTCGCTACTGGAGCGAGCGGTCGCCGCCGCTGCGCCTCCTCGCCCTCTGCATGACCGCGTTCACCGCCCTCGGGATCGCCTTCACGTTCTCGCGCGGCGCGGCCATCGGCTTCGTCCTGATGATCGCCATCATGGCCTTCCTGCGCTACATCCGGCCCCGCCAGATCGCCGCCATCGTGCTCGGCCTCGCCCTCGTCCTGGTGGCCGTGCCAGAGTACGGCAACCGCCTCGTGACGCTCGACGCGCTCGCCAGCTTCGTCTCCGATGAGGGGCCCCAGGACGCCGCCGACGGGTCGCTCATGAGCCGGGCGACCGAGAACCTGGCAGCGGCCCTGGTCTTCGCCGACCACCCCCTCCTGGGGGTGGGCCCAGGGCAGTTCCCTCGCTACTACCGCGACTACGCCGAACTGGTCGGCATCCGGGTCCTGGCGACCGACCGCCAGGCCCACGACCTCTACCTCGACATCGCCGCCGAGACGGGCATCCTTGGGCTCGGGGCCTTCCTGGCGGTCGTCCTGGTCACCCTGCGCGACCTGGCCCGTGCCCGGCGTCGCTGGTCACGCGAACGACCCGAGCTGGCCAACCTGGCGACGGGCTTCATGCTCGCCATGGTCAGCTACCTGACGACCGGGCTCTTCCTGCACCTCGCCTTCGAGCGCTACCTCTGGCTCATGCTCGGGCTGGCCGCGGCGGCCGGCGGGATCGCCCTTCGCGAGGCGGCCGCGGCCGAGGCCGCGCCTCAACGGGCGTAGATCCAGTCCGTCCAGCCGAAGTTCTTGCCGACGTTGGCCGGCGGGGCGACGCGGTAATGCGTCCCGTAGCGGTAGTCGATCAGCCAGCCCTGCCACTCGTCGTCGCCCGTGGCCGGCCAGCCGGCGCGCTCGAAGAGGAAGCGGGCTGCCCGCAAGATGGCGCGATCCTGCCAGCTCCACGTGGCGTAGCCGGCCTGGTAGAGGAGCTCGGCCTGCAGGACGACGCCCTGCATCGCCTCCCAGGGATAGCCGGTCTCGGCCGGCGGCCACCGGAAGCTGCCACCCCGGCGCATGTCGTCGGGGAGCGCGCCGCCGAGGACGATCGTCTTGCCGTCGTAGACCTTGCTGCAGCCGGTCGGGTCGATCCCCACCGGGCGGGTCGGGTCGCACTGCCACGACAGGTCGCCATAGGAGAAGCCGGCGTAGGATGCCCGATCGCCCAGCCAGCCCTTGAAGACCTGCGCGGTCCGCGCCAGCTCGGCGCTGTCCCCCAGGTAGGCGGCGACCGCGGCGCGGGCCGCGCCGGCGTGCGTCCCCCAGTTGTTCGGCCGGCGCTCGTGCGTCTGGCGCAGAGTGCGGCCATCGGTCAGCGTCTTGCCGAGCAGCGAGCGCAACCAGGGCCGGAAGATCTGCGTGTCGAAGGTGGCGTCGTACGACGGCAGGTCGATCAGGTCGGCCGCGATGACGTAGCCGGGGAGGTTCCGGCCGAGTGCGAGCGTGCGGCCACCGTCCTCGGTCCCGACTGCGGCGCGCAGGTTGGCCAGCACGTCTCTGCGGTACGACTCCACGCGGGTCCGCGCGAAGACGAGGGCCTTGGCCAGTACGTAGACGTCGTTCATCTCGTCCTGGTTGGCGATGTCGGGGGTACCCGCGCTGGCGTCGGCCCGGGCCTTGAGGGCGCTCCAGGCGGCGCCGGATGTGGGGAGCGCCGCGAGCGCCGCGGGTGAGACGAGGATGTAGTCCCCACTCGCCGCCGAGGCCGCGGTCGGTGTGGGCACGGCCGTGGGGACGGGCGTGGGGGTGGCCGTGGGTACGGCCGTGGGTGCCGCGGTCGGCGCCGCGGTCGGGGTCGCGGTTGGCGCCGCGGTCGGGGTCGGCGTGGACGCGGCCGTGGGCGCCGGGGTCGGCTCGCCGACGTAGACGACGACGGTGGCCAGCGGGGTGCCGGCGCGGTGCGCGCTCCCCTGCCTCGTCCTCGGGGCAGCGCTCAGCTGATGGCTGCCCGGGGTCGTGGTCGAGGGGACGGTCACGCCGACGACGAAGCTGCCGGCGGTGTCGGCGCGCGGGGCGGGCATCCCGCTCGTCGACCCATCCCAGAGCAACTGCAGCCGCTGGCGCGTGGCGAAATCACTCCCCGTGACGACGATACGGCTCCCCGCCAGTGCCTGCCCGGAGACCGAGAGCGAGGCCGAGGCCGCTGCAGTCGGCACGAGGGGCAGCACGAGCGCGGGGACGAGCAGCAGGATCGGGATCGTCGCGAGCCGGTCCCGGAGTGGGTGCGAGCCGGGTGTGCGGTGCCTGGCAGGGACGGACTCGTGGGGAGCGACGGCCCGGACCGCGAGTGGGAGGGACTTGTACCGCATCGTCGCACCTCGCTCCCCGGGCGAGGCGGGTGCAGCGCGGCCAGGTCAGCCGGGTCGGGACGGCGCTGGCGGTGACAGCCCGTGGGGGGCTGTGGCCGTCGATCGCGGTCGTGTAGGCAACCCGTCTTACTCCGCGTGGGACGGAGTCACGTGGCTTTCCGTGCACCCGCATCACTGCGGGGTTGGCTTTTTCTGTTCCGCCCGAGCGCCGTGGTGCGCCCCGTCGACGTCACCCCGACCGTAGCGTGAGGAGGCCGGCCGCGCCACCCGTTCGATGGTCCTGTCACGGACGGCTCGCTCTGACCTGCCGCGTCTCGTCCGAATCGATGAGCTGCCACCACGCACCGGCCCGGACCGCGACGGATCGCACCGCGCCCGACCGTACGGAGGTCCCGATGCGCGGCCGGAACCTTCCGCGGTGGCCGCGGAGCAAGGCAGAGCGATCCCGGTGACCGCCGGCACCGGCGCATCGTCCGGAGTCACTCCCCGCTCAACTCGCGAGGAAGACCGCCACGGCAAGAGCAGTGACACGGGCGCCGGGACGCGAGACGCCGAAGGGCTCGCGGCCCCTACGGACCGGCGCAGGCGCTGCCGATGCAGCCGTGCAGGTAGTAGTGGGTCTTCGTGTCGGAAGCGAGCACCACGATCCCGATCCCGCTCACCTTCTGCTTGGTCGAGGTCGGATCGTTGAGGTAGTAGTCGGTCGTGTTCTTGATGATGGCCACGCCCAGGCCGGTGGCGAAGGCAAGGTCGGTAAGCGAGGCCTGCTTGCGGTAGACGATGCGCGGGTTGAGGGTGGACTGCCCCGACTCCGGCCGCACGAAGAAGACGTTCGCCTGCCCGTTCAGGCTGTCGACGACGATGAAGGGCTTGGTCGTCTTGCGGTCGCTCACCGAGGTGACCTTGTGGGTCTCCCACGTGTCCGGGGCCGTCCTCCGGAGCACGGCGATCTCAGGGTCGCTGCCATTCGGCCCGGGGTCGGCGCTCTTGCCCGTCTTCACGGCGGCGAGGACCCGGCCGGAGGTGTCGGTCGCCAGGCTGAGATGGTTGTCGGCCGCGTAGGCGCCGCCGTAGGCGAGCTCGGGCGCGCTCCAGCCGGTCGTGTCGTCGGCCGAGTCGAGATGGGACGAGAAGAAGAAGCCGTTGTCGGTGGCCGACGAGGACGGACTCACCTCGCGACTCCACAGGACCCCGACGGCCGCGTTGGCGCCGTTACCGAAGCTCACGATCCCCGAGACACCCTGGGCGAGCGCGGAGGTTCCCTGGCCCGGCAGCTCGGCGCCCGCGCTCCAGCTCGCATCCGTACCCGTGGAGTGGGCGACGTAGACCCGCGTGGACTCGGGGATCGTTCCCAGCCGCTGCATCCAGGTGACCCACAGCTGCCCGGTCGAATCGCGTGCGATCGAGACCGAGGTGGCTCCCTTGGGCAGCCCGGCCGGCTGTACCAGCGTGACCGGGAAGCCGCCGTCTTTGCTGTATGTCTTGGAGACGCTATCGTAGCTGTAGCGGTAGACGCGCAGCGCCCCCGACGTCTTCGACGCCGTGGTGGAGGCGACGTAGAGCTTGTTGTTGCCGCTCCAGAGGATGTCCGCGCGCGAGCTGTCACGATCGTCGAGGGCGGTGCCCGTGTCGATCCACGTCTGGGTCGCGATGTCGAGCCGGTAGACGTGGTACTTGGCATCGCCGTTGTTGAACAGCCCACCCCACCAGCGGCCGTCGTTATGCCAGAGCTTGGCCTGCGTCTCGTCGACGGTGACGTTGGCGGCGGAGTTGTTGAGCGTGAGTGTGTCGCCGTAGTAGAAGTCGCGGTAGCCGACCTCGGCCGCCGCGGCGAGCACGGTCGGCGCGACGAGCGTCGCCATGGCCACCAGCACGAGGACCCCGAGACCGGCGGGCCCGGTCCGCAGCGCCCCTGGGCGCCGGCGGGCGGAGGCGGAGCTCGACGGTTGAATGAGCGACATGGCAGGCGGCCTCCGCGCATAGGGCCCGGTCGGGCGACGGCTGGTGGAGATAGGTGTCGATAGTAGTAGGGCGGGGCGTTCCCCGCCATCCCTCACCGGCCTTCCGCCGACCTGCGGACGGATTCGTGGTGCGTGCTGTCACCACCATGTCGTGCCCCGGTGCGAGGCGCGCGAAGCCGTCCCACCGGGGGATGCGCGCGCGCTCCCGCTCGCGCAGGCCGCGACCCCTAGGTCTTCCCGGCGAGCGCTCCCAGCCGCTCGGTGAGGCGCAGGTTCTCGCGGTAGTCGATCGGCACTTCCACGAGCGAGGGGCCGTCGACGGCCAGGGCGCGCTCGAGGGTGGGGAGCAGGTCGGCGGCGGAGGCCGGCCGGAAGCCGGCGATGCCGAAGCTCTCG
>Ga0154433_1041_pt5 | contig 9327 bp, 7 predicted proteins | sample RifGroC2_FD_115937 | JGI IMG/M metagenome (GOLD analysis project Ga0154433, IMG submission 115937) | Chloroflexi bacterium GWC2_73_18 | reverse complement strand
GGGCCAGGGCCGCGGCGCCCACGGCGTCCCCCGGCACGACCACCCAGGGACGCTCCGCGAAGAGGGCCGCCTCCGCGGCGGCGTAGCCGCTCCGCTCCCGGCCGCTCATGGGGTGGCCGCCCACGAAGCGGAGCCCGGGATGGAGCCGTGCCCGCGCGCCGATGGCGCTCTTGGTGCTCGAGACGTCGGTCACCGTCACGGACGATGCCCGGCCCAGCACCGCCGCCACCTCGTCGAGGAGCGCCAGGTTGGCCGTGGCGTCGGCCGCCAGCACGATCAGCTCCGCGCCGGCGATCCCGTCGGCCAGGTCGGTCGCGACGGCGTCAACGGCACCCTCCCGCAGCGCCAGGGCCAGCGGTTCCCGTCTCCGGGCCAACGCGGTCACGTGCCAGGGCCCGTCGGCGACGGCCGCCGGCCGGCGCAGCGCCTTCGCGATCGAGCCTCCGATGAGCCCCAGGCCGACGATCGTGACGCGCATCGTCCGGTGAGTCTACCGGCCGATGTACAATCCGGCGCGACGCGGCCGGACGCCGCCAGGTTCGGCCGGAGGGACCGTGGCGAGGGAGGACCCGGAGCTGTACGCCGCCGACACCACCGAGATCCGCGTCCTGCTCGTCGACGACCACCAGCTCCTGACCGACGCACTCAGCCGGCTCCTCTCGCGCGAGGGTGACATCACCGTCGTCGGCGTGGCAGGCACGGTCGCCGAGGCCAAGGCCGCCGCGCGTCAGCGGATCGACGTCGTGCTGATGGACTACCGCCTGCCGGACGGCACGGGCGCCGAGGCGACGCGGGCGATCAAGGCGCGCTGGCCGGTGGCCCGGGTCGTCATGCTGACCGCCCTCGACGACGACGAGACGGTGCTTGACTCGATCCGTGCCGGCGCAGACGGCTACCTCACCAAGGACCGCGCCCTCGACGACGTCGTCGGCGCCGTGCGCGCCGCGTACGCCGGCGAGGTGCTCCTGCCGCGATCGGTCATCGCGGGGATCGCCCAGCGCGTGGCCGCGGTCCGCGAGCGGGAGACGGTCGGCGCCCCGGCCGAACCGCTCACCGGCCGCGAGATCGAGGTCCTGCGCGCGCTCGCCCAGGGTCTCCCGACCGGCGAGATCTCGACGCGCCTGGGGATCGCCCCCAACACGCTGCGGACGCACGTCCACAACATCATGGGCAAGCTCCGGGTCCACTCGAAGCTCGAGGCGGTCGTCTTCGCCTTCCGGCATCGCCTGGTCGAGTCGCCGCCCTCAGACGAGCGGCTGCCGTGGCCCGGCCTGCCCGGCGCGCGCGACTGACGGGCCCGGATTCAGTAGTCCGGCGGGCGCCGGCGCGGCCCCTTGCGCCGCTCCCTCTTGCGCCGCTCCGGGACACCGGGTGGCGGGCCGGGATCGCCGGGCGGGTTCTGCCGGCGGTTGGCCTGCCGCCGCTCGGTCCCCCGCCGCTCGGGATCCAGGCGCGCCCCGCAGCGCGGACAGCGCCGCTCCTCGGCGAAGAGCGCCTCGAGGGGCACCGTGGTGTAGACGCGGCGGCCGCATGTGCGACAGGCGAGCTGAGGCATCGCCGCAATGTTGCCACAGGGAGCAACCCCGACGGACCCGTCCTCCCGGCCGCTCGGCCTAGACGCGCGGCAGCGCGGCGAGCGCTGCGGCGACCTTCTCGGCGGGGTACTCGTAGTCCTCCAGCGTGCCGGCCAGGTGGCGCTCGTAGGCCGACAGGTCGAAGTGGCCGTGACCGGAGAGGTTGAAGAGGATCACCCGCCGGCGGCCCTCCGCCTTCGCCGCCAGCGCCTCGTCGACCGCGACGCGGATGGCGTGCGCCGCCTCCGGCGCCGGCACGATCCCCTCGGTGCGGGCGAACTGCACGCCCGCCTCGAAGGTCGGCCGCTGATGGACCGCCTGGGCCTCGATCGCGCCCCGCTCCTTCAGCAGGCTGACGAGCGGCGCCATGCCGTGGTAGCGGAGCCCGCCGGCGTGGATCGGCTCGGGCACGAAGTCGTGGCCCAGCGTGTGCATCTTCACCAGCGGCGTCATCCGCCCCGTGTCGCCGAAGTCGTAGGTGTAGACGCCGCGCGTCAGCGACGGCGCCGCTTCCGGCTCGACCGCGATGACGCGGTAGTCGGCCTCGCCGCGCAGTTTCTCGCCGACGAAGGGGAAGACGAGCCCCGAGAAGTTCGAGCCACCGCCGGTGCAGCCGATGATGACGTCCGGCCGCTCGCCGGCCATGGCCATCTGCTCCTGCGCCTCGAGACCGATCACCGTCTGGTGCAGGAGCACGTGGTTGAGCACCGAGCCGAGCGAGTACCTCGTGTCGTCGCGCGTGGCGGCGTCCTCGACCGCTTCGGAGATGGCCATCCCGAGCGAGCCGGGGCTGTCGGGCGTCTCGGCCAGGACCTGCCGCCCGTAGTTGGTGGTCGGGCTGGGGCTCGGCACGACCTCGGCGCCGTAGGTCTCCATCAGGATCCGCCGGTACGGCTTCTGGTCGTAGCTGACGCGCACCATGTAGACCTTGACCTCGAGGCCGAAGAGCGCGCCGGCGAACGCGAGGGCGCTCCCCCACTGCCCGGCCCCGGTCTCGGTCGCCAGTCGCCGGACGCCCTCTTGCTTGTTGAAGAAGGCCTGGGCGATCGCGGTGTTCGGCTTGTGGCTGCCGGCCGGACTGACGCCCTCGTACTTGTAGTAGATGTGCGCCGGGGTATCGAGCGCCGCCTCCAGGCGATGCGCCCGGAAGAGTGGCGAGGGGCGGTACAGGGCGTACGCCTGGCGGACCGGCTCGGGGATCTCGATCTCGCGCTCGCCGCTCACCTCTTGCCCGATGAGCGCCATGGGGAAGAGCGGGGCGAGATCGTCCGGGCCGACCGGCTGGCCGGTGCCGGGGTGGAGGACGGGCGGCGGGGCGACCGGCAGGTCGGCGACGATGTTGTACCAGGCGCGCGGGATGCGCGCCTCGTCGAGCGTGAACTTCGTCTGCTTGATCGCCATGGCGGCACCTCCTCGCCCCGGGCCACCGGGCCCGGGAATCACGCGACCCCGTCCCGCGAGGGACGAGGTCGGGACCTCGTGGTGCCACCCTGCATTCCGGCGCACCCGCGGCGCGCCGCTCGTTCCGCGGTCCGGGGAGCTCCTGCTCTCCGTTCCTCGCCCTGCGCTATCGGGGGGCCTCCGCCGATCTCCCGGGCCCATTCTTCGCGCGACCGCGGCGCCGGCTCCCATCGTCCCGGCTCGCTGCAGCCCGCCGCTCGCGAGTACTCGCCCCGTTCCTCGACCGGTGGCGGGAGTCTAGTCGGACGCGGCAGGCTTGGCAAGACGCCGGCTGGCCTCGGTCGCGCGTCTCGCCGACGGCCAGCTCGCTGCCGACGGCGGGGATCTCGGCCGTCCGACCGCCGCGCGACGGGCCGTGCGCCGGATTCCCGCCCCTTGGGAAAGGACTGCCCCGAGCGGCGTGGAAGCCGCCGGATTCCCGCCCCCCGGAGAACGTGGAGGCGGAACGGGGCGGTGCGGGCCGCTGCGCGGGCCGTCCGGCGGTCCTCTGCCCCTCCGGCCGCGGTGGGCCCCGCTCGGGCGGCGCCACCCATCCGGGCGGCGGCCTCGCCCGGACGCCGCTCGCAGCGGCACGGTCGCGTCGCATTCCCCTCGGGCGGGAATGTGGCGACCGGCACGCGGGGGCAGGAAGCGCGGCGCAGCCGCGTCGCCAGCGCGCCTGCCCCGGTCAGCCGCCGAGCGGGAACTCGGCGAGCGCGGCGTAGCGGACGCCGCCCGGGACCTGGCGGCTCTCGTAGAGCACGAGCCGGTCCGCGTGCGAGCCGATCGGCGCCTCGCCGACGGCCCGCTCGAGCCGCCCGAGCAGCTCCCCCAGCGCGAGGCGCGCGGCCGGCTCCTCGCCGACCACCCGCCCCACGCGCGCCAGCGTCACGTGGGTGCGGATCGGTCGGCCGTCGTCGAGAGTGAAACCGAGCGGGGCCAGCGCCGCGCGGACGTCGCGCACGAGCGTCCCGAACCAGCGCTCCTCCGCCGGCGCCCCGAGCCAGACGACCCGCGGACGAGCCGCCGTGGGGAACGCGCCGGCCGCGTCGAAGCGGAGTTCCGGCGCCGCCGTCCGCGCCGCCACCGGCGACAGCGCCTCGGCGATGCGGGGCACGAGCCGCTCGGCGGTGGCGCCCAGGAAGGCGACGGTCAGGTGGAGGTTCTCCACGGGCACCCAGCGAAGAGCGACGGTCGGGCCGAGAGATCCCCGCTGGCCGGCGCGCCGCCACACCGCCAGGTGCTCGGCGATCCCGGCCCGCGCCGCCTCCTCGAGCGGGACCGCCACGAAGGTGCGGAGCACCGCTCGCCCGGCTCCCCGTCAGCCGACCCGCGCCAGCGCGCCGAGGCCGACCAGGGGAAGAAGCTCGTCGAGCCGGCGGATCAGGGCGACCCCCGTCAGTCCCTGGTCCGCGATGTTGCCGCTGCCGATCCGGTCCCTGCGGTCGATCAGGATCGGGCGGATCCCCACCGCCTGCGCGCCCCGGACGTCGGCGGCTGGGTTGTCGCCGACGTGAACCGCCCGGGCGGGGTCCGCCCGCGTCACGTCCAGGGCGTGGCGGAAGATCTCCGGCTGCGGCTTCTGGTAGCCGACGCGCGCCGAGACGACGATCGCCTCGAAGTGGCGGGCCAGATCGAGCTCATGCAGCAGCTCCGGCAGACCCCAGACCCAGTTGCTGATGACGGCCAGGCGGACCCCGGCGCCGGCGAGCGCCTGCAGGACCGGGCGCGTCTCGGGGAAGACGTGCCAGGCGTCGGCGGCCACGAAGAGGTCGGCGACGCGCCGGTAGAAGGCGTCCGGCAGATCGGCATGGCCCAGGAGCGCCATCATCCGCTGGTCGAACCCCTGGACCCGCCGGTAGGACGCCTCCATCGTCGTCTCGAAGGGTCCCTCTTCGTCCCAGAAGCCCTCCCTGATCGCCTGCCGGAAGGCCCGCTCCACGTCGGCCTGGTCGAGCCGGAGACCATGCTCCCGGCAGGCGCGCAGATAGACCGCCTCCCACGAAGGGTCGACCCGCAGGAGGGTGTCGCCGACGTCGAAGAAGACGATCTCCGGTCGGGTGCTCGACTTCGCGCCGTCCACCGTCGGTCGGTGCGGCTCGCCGCCGCGTCAGTCGTTGTAGAGGCGCTCCTCGATCAGCTTCTCCTGGACCGTGCGCCCGTTCGGGTCGAAGCAGGAGAACTCGAAGTGCTTCTCGTACTCGAGGTCCACGTTGTCCTGGCCGCCGCGGTTCTTCTCGACACTGACCACGATCCAGTCGCGGAAGCGCTGCGCCTGGTACGGGTTGAACTCGATGTTGACCTTGGCCACGATGTTGTACTTCTCGTTGAGGATCAGGATGACGTCGGCCTCGTAGTTGATCGCCGACGAGCCGCGCAGGTGGAAGTTGCGCAGACGCTGTGCCTTGAGGCCCTCCTTGTCGGCGGCCACGATGGCGATCAGCGGTACCGACTCCGAGAGCGCGATATCCTTGAGGCCGTTGACCACGACGGTCACCTTCTCCGCCTCGGTCGTCGGCTCCGGCACCTGCGGCACCTTCTGCAGATAGTCGACGATGACGAGCAGGCGCCGGTCGCCGGAGAGCTGCTTGTGGTGCTCGACGAGGGTGCGGATGTTGTCGATCGTGGAGGCGGTCTGCGAGCCACGCAGCAGGAAGAGGTTCTGCCCGTAGCGGGCGATCCGGTCGAGCGAGGGGCGCAGGCGCGGGTTGCTGGCGAGCTGCGGGTTGCCGCCGCCCTCGGCCATCCAGGTACCCATGATCTCCTTGCGCACGTCCTGGATCTTGATGGCGCCGGTCTTGTGCGGCAGGTGCGCCAGCGCCGACTCCATCGCCACCAGCCGGTTGAGCAGGTACTCCTCCTCGTGCTCGAAGCACAGGTAGAGGACGTTGGCCTGCCCGCCCGAGGCGACATTGCGCGCCATCTGGAGCGCCATCGTCGTCTTGCCCGTCCCCTGCGCGCCGCCGATCAACAGGAGCTCCCCGGGCCGCAACCCGGTGCCCAGCGTCTTGTCGAGCGGCGTGAAGCCGAGCGGCATGGGCTGGTACTCCCCGATGCGACCGGAGGCGACCTTGTCGTTGAGCGTGATCAGGACGTCGAGCGCGGAGCGCGGCGCCATGCTCCCGGTCGCGGTGTCGAGGCGCCACTCGGTCTTCGGCTCGGCGGCGCCCGGGTTCGATCTGGTCTGCTCGCTCGTGCTCACGCTGGTCCTCCAGGACGCTTCGTCGGCTGAGTCTAGCACCGGCCTTCCGTCCGGATAATCACCCGGACCTCACTTCTCCGCCCCGGCCGCCAGCAACTCCCAGTAGCGGATGACGGTGCGGATGCCGCGCTCGTAGTTGTCGAGGTCCATCGATTCGTTGGGCGCGTGCGCCTGGTCGTCGGGCGGCGTGAAGCCGAGCAGGACGACCGGGAGGCCGAGGATCGACTCGAAGCTGGCGCAGACCGGGATCGAGCCACCCTCGCGGTGGTAGAGGGGCTCGACGCCGAAGCTCTCGCGGAGCGCCGCCGCAGCGGCGCGCGTGGCAGGGCGGTCGATCGGCGTCAGGCTCGGCCGGCCGCCCTGGTAGCGGTCGACCTCGACGCGGACGCCGGGCGGCGCAAGGGCCAGGATCCGGTCGCGCAGCAGCTCGAAGACCCGCGCCGGCTCCTGGCGCGGGACCAGGCGACAGCTGATCTTGGCGTGTGCGTCGGCCGGGATGATCGTCTTGGCGCCGTCGCCCTGGAAGCCGCCCCGGATCCCGTTGAGGTCGAGTGTCGGCCGCGCCCCGCGGCGCTCCAGGACCGTCCAGCCGGCCTCGCCCGCCAGCGCCGGCACACCGGTCGAGGCGCGGTAGGCTTCCTCGTCGAAGGGGAGCGCAGCGAGGGCGGCACGGTCACCCTCGGTCGGCGGCAGCACATCGTCGTAGAAGCCGGGGACGAGCACACGCCCGTCCGGACCCTTCAGCGCGGCGACGATGGCGCAGAGCGCGTTGAGGGGGTTCTCCACGGTGCCGCCGAACGAGCCGGAATGGAGATCGAGACGCGGGCCGTAGACGTGGATCTCGGCCGTCACGACCCCGCGCAGGCCGACCGTGATCGCCGGCCGGTTGCCCTCGAAGAAGCCGGAGTCGGAGATGACCGCCAGGTCGGCCGCCAGGCGCTCGCGGTTCGCCTCGAGCCAGGCGTCCAGGTGCTCGGAGGCACCCTCCTCCTCGCCCTCGAAGACGACCTTCACGTTGAGCGGCAGGCGGCCCCGCACGGCGAGCAACGCCTCGAGGGCGCTCAGGTGGAGGTGGACCTGGCCCTTGTCGTCGGCCGCGCCGCGGGCGTAGATGCGGCCGCCTTCGATGCGCGGATCGAAGGGCGGCTTGACCCACTGCTCGAGCGGGTCGACCGGCTGGACGTCGTAGTGCCCGTAGACAAGGACGGTCGGCGCGCCCGGCGCACGGAGCCACTCCGCGTAGACGATGGGATGGCCGCCGGTCTCGGAGAGCTCGACGCCGTCGAGGCCGATCGCGCGCAGCCGCCCGGCCAGCCACTCGGCGCAGGCGCGCGTGTCGGCGTCGTGGGCCGGCATGCCGCCGACGCTCGGGAAACGAAGGAACTCGCAGTAGTCGGCGAGGCGCCGGCCGCGGTTCGCCTCGAGGTAGCCCTCGAGGCCGGACATCCTCGGCACGCTGGGATCAGGCCGGTGTCGGTTCGGGCGCCGGGGACGGCTTGGCGGGTGCGGGGTGCGGAGCGGGACCGGGCTCGGGGGCCGGTGCGCCGGCCGGCGCGGTCGCCGCTGGACCGCCACTCTCGCCGCCGAAGAGCGCGTGGAACTCCTCGGCCTCGAGCGTCTCGTTGGCGATCAGCGCCTCGGCGATCCGGTCGAGCATGGCGCGGTGCTTCGCCAGCACCTCCATCGCCCGCGCGTAGCCGCGGTCGATGAAGGCGCGCACCTCCTCGTCGATCTGCTTGGCGACCTCGTCCGAGTAGTTGCGCTGCTCGCCGATCTCGCGCCCGAGGAAGACGAGCTCGTCGCGTTTGCCGAAGGCGAGCGGCCCGAGCTTCTCGCTCATGCCGAACTCGGTCACCATGCGGCGCGCCAGGGTGGTCGCCTTCTCGATGTCGTTGGAGGCCCCGGTGGTGGTGTCGCCGAAGACGAGCTTCTCCGCCGCGTTGCCGCCGAGCATGCCGGCGATCTTGTCCTCGAACTCGCTCTTCGACTGGAGGTAGCGGTCCTCGGTGGGCAGGGCCATCGTGTACCCCAGGGCGAGGCCACGGCTGATGATGCTCACCTTGCTCACGGGGTCGCACTTGGGCAGCATCTTCTGGACGAGCGCGTGGCCGCCCTCGTGGTAGGCGATGATCCGCTTCTCGGCGTCGCTGATCACCCGGCTCCGCCGCTCCGGACCGGCGACGACCCGGTCGAGCGACTCGCTGAACTCGGCCTGCCCGATCACCTTGCGGTTGCGGCGGGCGGCCAGGATCGCCGCCTCGTTGACCAGGTTGGCGAGGTCGGCGCCGGAGAAGCCGGGCGACTGGCGGGCGAGCTGCTCGAGGTCGACGTTCCTGTCGAGCGGCTTGCCCTTGATGTGAACCTTGAGGATCTCGGTGCGCCCCTTGATGTCGGGGCGGTCGAGGATCACCTGGCGGTCGAACCGGCCGGGACGCAGCAGGGCGGGGTCGAGGACATCCGGCCGGTTGGTGGCGGCGACGACGATCACATTGGTGTTCGTGTCGAAGCCGTCCATCTCGACCAGGATCTGGTTGAGCGTCTGCTCGCGTTCGTCGTGCGAGCCGCCCAGGCCCGCGCCGCGCTGGCGGCCGACCGCGTCGATCTCGTCCACGAAGACGATGCAGGGGCTGTTCCGCTTGGCCTGCTCGAAGAGGTCGCGGACGCGGCTGGCGCCGACGCCGACGAACATCTCCACGAACTCCGAGCCGGAGATGCTGAAGAAGGGCACCCCGGCCTCCCCGGCCACGGCGCGCGCCAGGAGTGTCTTGCCGGTGCCGGGCGGACCGACGAGGAGGACGCCGCGCGGGATGCGCGCCCCGAGCGAGTTGAACTTCTCGGGGTACTTGAGGAACTCGACGACCTCCTGGAGCTCCATCTTCGCCTCGTCGACGCCGGCCACGTCGGCGAAGGTGACGACCTGCTTGTTACCCAGGAACATGCGGGCGCGGCTCTTGCCGAAGCTGAGGGCCTGGTTGTTGGTGCCCTGGGCCTGGCGCATCATGAAGAAGATGAAGCCGCCGATCAGCAGGACCGGCAGCAGGGCGCTGATGATCAGGGTGAGGAACTGGCCGGTCTGCGACGGCTCGGTGGGGATGATGTCCGGGCGGACCG
>Ga0154433_1036_pt2 | contig 9523 bp, 9 predicted proteins | sample RifGroC2_FD_115937 | JGI IMG/M metagenome (GOLD analysis project Ga0154433, IMG submission 115937) | Chloroflexi bacterium GWC2_73_18 | reverse complement strand
GGCCAGCTTCGGGCCTTCTACCACATCGTCCTGCCTCTCCTCGCGCCGATCCTCGTGACGGCCGGCATCATCCTGCTCGTGATCAACTGGAACGACTTCTTCGGCGCGTTCTTCCTTCTCCAGGGGGAGGAGCGCGCCACGCTCCCGCTGAGCCTCTTCCGGCTGCCGGGCTCGTCGATCAAGCAGACTCCCTGGCACCTGGTGTTCGCCCATCTCGTACTGGTCAGTCTCCCGCTCATCGTCGTGTACGCCGCAGCCCAGCGGCGCCTGGTCGAGGGTCTCACCGAGGGGTCGCTGAGAGGCTAGGGCAAGCGCCGGAGGCGCTCCCGGGCCCACCGCCGGGGCGCCCGGACCGGCATGGAGGAATCAGGTGACAGCTGTTGAGTCGGACGAGATGAGGGAGCGGAGCTTCGATCGACGGCGCGCGAGCCGCGTGGGTCTCGTCTCGGGGGGCCTGGCGGCCTACTGGCCGCAGTTTCCCGAGCTGCGGCCCATGCTCGAGGTCTCGAACGAGCGGGTAAGGCAACGGCTCGAGAGTGCGGGCGCCGAGGTCGTCAGCAGCCACTTCGTCTCCACGCCCGAGGAGGGGATCGCGGCCGGGGACGAGCTGCGGCGCAGCGACGTGGACCTCGTGGTGATCTTCCTCGCGACCTACATGACCTCGACGATGGTCGTTCCGATCGCCCAGCGCTCTGGCGCGCCGGCGCTGCTGCTCGACCTGGCCCCCACGCCCTCCATGGACCATCCGAACACGGATACCGGTCGCTGGCTCGCCTACTGCGGGGTTTGCCCCCTCCCCGAGGTGGCGAATGCCTTTGAGCGGTGCGACGTCCCGTTCCGATCGATCTCGGGATGGCTCGAGGACGAGGGCGCCTGGGCCAGGGTCGAGACATGGGTGAAGGCCGCCCGCGTCCGCTCGGCCCTCCGGAACGGACGGCACGGGCTCATGGGTCACCTCTACCCGGGCATGCTCGACACGTCGACCGACCTTACCCTCGTCCACGCTCACTTCGGCGGCCACGTCGAGGTGTTGGAGTTCGATGATCTGCGCGTGCGGGTGGAGGATGCCGACGGGGCCCAGGTCGACCGCGTCCTCGACGACGTGCACCGGATGTTCGAGCTCGATGCGTCCGTCAGCCAGGAGGATCTCGGCTGGGCGGCCCGCGTCGCCGTCGGCCTCGACAGGCTCGCGCGGGACTTCCGCCTCGACAGCCTCGCCTACTACCATCGCGGTCTGCGTGGCGAGGTCCACGAGCGACTGGGAGCGGGGATGATCCTGGGCGCGTCGCTGCTGACGGCCGCCGGCGTGCCCGCCTGCGGGGAGTACGAACTGCGGACTTCGCTGGCCATGCTGATCCTCGAGCGGCTCGGGGCGGGCGGGGCCTTCGCCGAGTTCCAGGCGCTGAACTTCAGTGACGGCGTCGTCGAGATGGGCCACGATGGACCGTCGCATCTGGCCATCAGTGACGCGAGGCCGATCCTCCGCGGGCTGGACCGGTTCCACGGGAAGCGGGGCTGGGGCGTCTCGGTCGAGTTCGACGTCCGGCACGGCCCGGTCACCCTGCTCAGCCTGACCCAGCGCCGCGATGGAGCCTTCCGCATGGTCGTCGCGGAGGGCGAGGTCGTCGGCGGCCCGCACCCCAACATCGGCAACACGACGAGCCGGATCGACTTCGGCTGCGACCCCGGCCTCTTCGCGGATGCCTGGGCCGCCGCCCGCCCGGCCCATCACTGGGCGATCGGCGTCGGCCACCTGTACGAAGAGCTTCGCGCCACGGCCGACCTCCTGGGGGTTGAGCTGGTCAGGGTCCAACCGTGATGGACCGACCTGAGCAGCTGGCGCATAATGAGCCGGGTTCGGCAACATGAACGTCCGGTCGAGCCGAGCGCCGCCATGACACATCCGCACCAGCCGGAGGCAGGGTAAGGGCCGTATCCATGGACCACCAGAGCAGGGTCGGCTGGGCCGTCAGCGGCCTGAGCGTTGAGCTGCCGTCCTGGGGATTCGCGAACTCGGGTACGCGCTTCCGGGTCTTCCCGCAGGCCGGCGTCCCGCGAACGCCGTATGAGAAGGTCGACGACGCGGCGACGGTCGCTAGGTTCACAGGAGCGGCCCGACGAATCTCACTCCACATTCCCTGGGACCGCGTTGAGGATTTCGCAGCCCTAGCGGCCTACGCGGCGGAACGCGGCTTGACGATCGGTGGGATCAACTCCAACACGTTTCAGGACGACGACTACAAGCTCGGCTCGCTGTGCCATCCGGATGCTCGGATCCAACATCGGGCGATCGACGCGATCCTCGAGTGCTGCGAGATCGCCGGGGTCATGGGATCCGGGGTAGTCAAGGTCTGGCTGGGTGACGGGACGAATTACCCGGGTCAGGATGACTTCCGTGCGCGCCGCCGCCGGCTCATCGACGGGCTGCGCCAGATCCACGCTGCGTTGCCCGAAGCGACGCGCCTCTTGCTCGAGTACAAGTACTACGAGCCCGCGTTCTACCAGACGGATGTGCAGGATTGGGGCCAGGCGCTCTCCGTCTGCGAGCACGTGGGCGAGCGAGCCCAGGTCTGCGTCGACATCGGCCATCACGCGATGGGGGTGAACATCGAGCAGATCGTGGCGGTCCTCCTGGCGGAAGGCAGACTCGGCGGCTTCGACCTCAACGACAAGAAGTACGGCGACGACGATCTGATGGTCGGCAGCATCGACCCGTACCAGCTGTTCCGGATCTGCCACGAGCTCGTCAAGGGCCGCGAGGATGGAGACGACCCGATCGCCGCCGCCTGCGCGGGCGACGTCGTCTACATGCTCGACCAGAGCCACAACATCGAGCCGAAGATCCCGGCCCTCATCCGCTCGGTCATGGCCCTTCAGGAGACCTTTGCCAAGGCGCTCCTCGTGGACCAGGCGGCCCTCGCAGATGCCCAGCTCGGCGGCGACGTCCTCGAAGCGAACCGGATACTCCGCGATGCCTTCGACGCGGACGTGCGGCCGGCTCTCGCCGAAGCGCGGAGCGCCGCGGGGCTGCCGGCGGATCCGTACCGGGCGTACCTGCAGAGCGGGATCGAGGAACGACGGGCGGCAGAGCGGGTCGGCGGACAGGGAGCGGGCTGGGCGTGAGCACCCCTGAGACGGCCTCGCACCCCGTTAAACCCGGCGAGGCTGGCTTCCCGATACTGCCGCCCGAGGACCGCTGGGACCCGGCCAGCGCGGCGGGCCTCTCCGCGCTGGAAGCCCTCGCCTACCGTTCGAATCTCCTGGGCGCAGATCGCTCGGTCGCCAATTGGGGCGGCGGCAACACGTCGGTCAAGGTCCGCGAGCCGGACTTCCGCGGCGTGGATACCCGAGCGCTCTACGTGAAGGGCTCGGGCTCGGATCTCGCGACGATCCGGGCCGACCAGTTCACGGCGCTCCGACTCGACGACGTCGGGCTCCTCGCGATCCGTGAGGCGATGGCCGACGACGAGCTCGTCCGCTTCTACGAGCACGCCGCGCTTCGACCCGGCCAGCCACGCGCCTCGATCGAGACGCCGCTCCACAGCATGCTCGACTTCACTGACATCGACCACACCCACCCGGACGCGATCATCACCCTGTGCGCCGCACCGGAGGGCCGAGACCTGGCGCGACGCGTGTGGGGCGAGCGGGCCATCTGGATCCCGTACGAACGCCCCGGTTTCGCCCTCGGCAAGAGGATCGCCAGCGCGGTCAAGGAACGACCGGGGACGGTCTGCGTCCTGCTGGCCAAGCATGGGCTCGTGACGTGGGGAGCCGACTCCGAGGCCGCGTACAAGGCGACCATCCAGACGATCGGCCAGGCGGCGGTCGCGCTGGCGGAGCGCGCCGGTCGGCGGCGGTCCTTTGCGCTCGGCGCACCCGCCGGCGCGCGGCTGGAGCCGGTGATGGCTGCCCTGCCCGCGCTGCGAGGCGCCGTTTCGGCTCGTCGTCCGATGGTGCTCCACCTCGATGCCGACGGGCACAGCAGGTCCTTCGCCAGCCGACCGGACGTCGCCGCGCTCGCACAGGTGGGCCCTGCCTGCCCAGACCACCTGGTCCACACGAAGCCATGGCCGATGGTCATTCCAGCGGCCGCCGTTCGGGCCGGCACCGACTCGCTCGCCGCAGCTTTCCGGGATGGCGTCGCCGCGTACGAGGAACGCTATCGTGGTTACTGGACTCGAAACGCCTCGTCGACGGACCCGGAGCACGATCCGGCGCCCCGGATCGTGCTCATCCCGGACGTGGGGATCGTTGCGACCGGGCCCGACTCAACCGGGGCGTCGCTGGCCGCGGCGCTCTATCAGCGAGCCATCGCCGTCCTCAGCGTCGCCGATCTGCTGGGTGGGTTCGATCCGCTGACCGAGGCCGAGACGTACGCGATCGAGTACTGGCCGCTCGAGTTGTACAAGCTTTCCCGGGTGCCACGGAGCGGCGCGCTGGCTGGACGGGTCGCCATTGTTACCGGCGCGGCGTCGGGGATCGGGCGCGCGATCGCCCGGAGGCTCGCGGCCTGCGGTGCCCACGTCGTGATCGGGGACCGGAACGCAGAGGGCGCCGACCAGGTGGCGGCCGAGATCGTGGCAGCCCACGGGCCTGGCCGCGGCCACGCGGTCAGGATGGATGTCACCGACGAAGCGAGTGTCGCGAGTGGGTTTGCTGAAGCCGTGCTCAGATACGGCGGAATGGACGTCGTCGTCTCCAATGCCGGGATCTCGAGCTCTGCGCCGATCGAGAGCACGACCTCCGCGGACTGGAATCGCCAGCACGCCGTTCTGGCAACCGGCTACTTCCTCGTGGCTCGGGAGGCCTTCCGGGTTCTGCGTCGGCAGGCCCGTGGCGGTAGCGTCGTCTTCGTGGCTTCGAAGAACGCCCTCGTGGCCGGCAAGAACGCGGCGGCGTACTCGGCGGCCAAGGCCGCCGAGATCCACCTCGCTCGCTGCCTTGCCGAAGAGGGTGGTGAGGCGGGGATCCGCGTGAATACCGTGAACCCCGATGCCGTGCTTCGTGATTCCGGCATCTGGGATACGGCCTGGCGCGACGATCGGGCGAAGACGTACGGGATCGATCCGTCCGAGCTCGAGGCGTTCTATCGCGAACGGACGACGCTCAAGGTGAACGTCGAGCCCGAAGACGTGGCGGAAGCAGTCCTGTTCTTCGCATCCGACCGTTCGGCGAAGTCGACCGGAAACATCCTCAACGTCGACGGCGGGGTCGCCGCCGCCTATCCGCGCTGACCCTCGATGGCGGAGCTCGGCGGCCGGCGGGCCCTGGCGATCGATCTCGGCGCCGAGTCGGGGCGGGCAGTCGTCGGCGCGTTCAAGGGCGACCGACTCGCCATCGACGAGGTCCATCGTTTCGCGAACCGCCCGGTCCGGCTCGCCAGCGCCCTGCACTGGGACATCCTCGCCCTCTACGCGGGGGTCGTCGAGGGTATCGATGCGGCGCTCGCCGCTGGCTCGCTCGCTTCGCTCGGGATCGACGGTTGGGGGGTCGACTTTGGGCTGCTCGATGAAGCCGGCGAGCTGCTGGGCATTCCCGTCCACTACCGCGACCCTCGGACCGATGGGCTGATGGAGGCGGTTGACGCCCTCGTTCCGCGAGCGGAGCTCTACCGGCGGACCGGCATCCAGGCGATGCAGATGAACACGCTCTACCAGCTCGTGGCGCTCCGCCGGAGCAGGCAGGCGATCCTGCCCAGCGCGCGCCACCTCCTGCTGGTGCCCGATCTCATCACCTACTGGCTGACGGGCGTCCGTGGCGCCGAGTGGACCAATGCCACCACGACCGGGTGCATCGATGCCACGATGAGGGCGTGGGCGACCGATCTGCTGGAGCGGCTCGACTTGCCGGTGCGCATCTTCCCGGAGATCGTCGAGGCGGGGACCGTCGTTGGACCCCTGCGGATCCCGGGCCGGGACGATGACCACGGATCCGCCGTAGCGGTCGTCGCATCGGCAAGCCACGACACCGCGTCGGCGGTCGTCGCCGTCCCGCTCGAGGGTTTCGGCGACGCCTACGTCAGCTCCGGGACATGGTCGCTTGTCGGGGTCGAGGTGCCGACACCGGTGATCACGGCGGAGGCCGAGGCCCTCAACGTTACGAACGAGGGCGGCGTCGGCGGCACGTATCGTCTTCTTCGGAACGTCATGGGCCTGTGGCTTGTGCAGGGTCTGCGGGAGAGCCTCGTCCGTCACGGCTTCGCTTACACGTACGACGAGCTCGTCCAGGCGGCTGAACGCGCCGGACCGGCCCGAGCTTGGATCGACCCCGACGATCCGGCCCTGCTTCATCCGGCGGATATGGCGGAGGCGGTTCGAGCTGCTTGCTGGACGAGCGGGCAGCCGGTGCCGTCCGAGCCGGGCGAGTTCGTCCGGGTCGTCCTGGAAAGCCTAGCTCTCCGCTATCGGTGGGTCATCGAAGGCCTCGAACGACTGACCCGTCGGCGGATCCGGACCCTCCACGTGGTCGGCGGCGGGGCGCGGAACGCGCTCCTCTGTCAGCTGGCCGCCGACGCCACCGGGCGCACGGTGATCGCCGGGCCGGCTGAGGCGACGGCGATCGGCAACATCCTCGTTCAGCTTCTCGCCACCGGCTCGATCGGTTCGATCTCCGAGGCCCGCGAGCTGGTCTCCCGATCGTTCGCGCGCCGAAGATTCGAGCCGGGCGAGGGCGGGAGCTGGGCGGATGCGTATGCGCACTTCGCCGCAACCCCTCGGTGGTGATCGGCGGGCTGCGGCGTCGCCGGCAGACGCCGGCCAGAGCCGTCGCACCCTACACTGAGGGCCTGTGGACGAATGTTTGAGCGTGATCGTGGGGACCGAGGCGGTCGGCCATTCTCGGTCGCCGATTCCATCACACGGTCCTCGTGCTCAGGGATTTCGTCCACAGGCCCTGAGCCGCATCGATGACCGACGAGCTGCCGCCGGGCGTGGCGATCGAGACGATCTTCGTCGTCGAGGCGACCTACGGCCCCGATGCGGCCGAGCGTCGGAGGCCGGTCCGCGCCGAGCACCTGGCCCGGATCGCCCGCCTGCGCGACGAGGGGATCGTCCTCGAGGCCGGCGGCTACCTCGACTTCTCGACCGCGCTCATGCTGGTGCGCGCCCCGGACGCGGACGCCGCCCTCGCCCTCTTCGCCGACGACGTCTACCTGCGGACCGGCGTCTGGACCGAGCTCCGCGCGCGGCCCCTCGGGCGCGTGGTCCGCGGGTAGGGGAGCGCGCGTGGTCCTTGCCCTCGGGGACGATGTGCTACCATGTCGCACATGAACCGAGTGGGTGTGCGAGAGCTGCGCCGCCAGGCAAGCGCCATCCTCCGTCGAGTCGCGGCGGGAGAGCGGATCGAGGTGACGGACCGGGGGCGGCCCGTAGCCGTCCTGACCAGGCTGGTGGGCACTGGCCTGGCCAGCGTCGAACGAGAAGGCCGGCTTCGACGCGCGGAGGGCGACCTCCTCGAGCTGCGCGCGGCCCCGCTGCCACCGGGCGCACCCGCCCCCTCGCGGCTGGTGATCGAGGGGCGAATCGAGTGAAGGCGCTGTATCTCGACAGCTCGGCCTTCGTCAAGATCGCCGTGGAGGAGCCAGAGTCGGCTGCCCTCCGGGCTCTCCTCGCCAGTGGCCCCGCGCGCCGCGTCGCCTCCGCCCTTCTTCGGGCCGAGGCGATCCGCGCGGTGCGTCACCTCGGAGCGGAGGCGCTTGCCGCCGTTCGCGAGGGCATCCGGCGGGTCGACCTCGTCGCGGTCGATGACCAGATCCTCGACCTCGCCGGGCTGCTCGAACCGCGAAGCCTCCGTACCCTGGACGCGATCCACCTGGCCACCGCCCTCGCACTTGGCGACGACCTCGCTGCGGTCGTGAGCTACGACAGCCGGATGCTCGACGCCGCACGCCTGCTCGGGGTGGCCACGTTGTCGCCACGGACCTGAGGACTACGCGGCCGACGCCCGAGTCCGCTGATGCGCTATCCTTACTTGACGAAGAAGGTAAGGAGAAGAACGCATGGAAGTGTCCACCCGCCTAAGCTCCAAGGGCCAGGTCACCATCCCGAAGGCCGTCCGCGATGCACTCTCGCTCGAGGAGGGCGACCGGGTCGTCTTTCGTGTCGAAGGTGACCGAGCGGTTCTGGCCCGGAGCCCGGATCTCCTGGAGCTCGCCGGATCGATCAACGTGCCGGCATCGAAGCGGGGCACACCGTGGTCGGACGTGCTGCGCCACACTCGTCGCGCGCGGGCGACCGTCCGCCGGTGACGGCCTTCGTCGACACGAACGTCCTCGTCCGTCACCTCACCGGTGATCCGCCCGAGCACGCGGCCCGTGCGACGCGCTACCTGGCCAGCGCGGACGAACTGCTCTTGCCCGATCTCATCTTCGCGGAAGTCGCCTACGTGCTGGAGTCGTTCTACGAGGTGCCGCGCGCGGAGGTGGCGCGCGCGCTGCGAGCGATCCTCGCGTTCCCGGCGGTCCGCGTCCTCGATGAGCCGCTGTTGCTGCGAGCGGTGGAGATCTACGACGCCCATCGGATCGATTTCGCCGACGCTTACCTGGTCGCGTGTGCGGAGGCCACGGGCGTGGGGGTCGTCGCCTCGTTCGATCGCTCGCTCGATCGCCTGGGAACGATCAGGCGAGACGAACCGCGCTGATCTGCCAGGTAGGACTCCGAGGGGCAGGATCTCCCGCGGGCCGCCCATCGCCCACCCGCCGCCCCGCTCGCCGGTCCCTTGCACCGGCGGCTTCACCGGCGGCCGCCCCGCGGACGGTGCCGCTACCGTCATCCCACGCAAACGGGCCGAGGCTGCCGCCCTAACCGCCCGCCAGGCCCCCTCCGTCGGCGACGAGGACGCTCCCGGTCAGGTAGCTCGACTCGTCCGAGGCGAGGAAGAGGGCGGCCGCGGCGATCTCCTCGGGCGTGCCGACGCGCTGGAGCGGGCGCCCCGCCGCGGACTCGCCCACGATCGTCTCGGGGTCGGCCCCCAGCTGGCGCGCCTCGTCACGGAAGAGCGGCGTGTCGACGTCGCCGGGGCAGAGGCAGTTGATGCGGATCCCCTCGGGGCCGTGGTCGATCGCCAGCGCCCGCGTCATGTTGACCACCGCCGCCTTGGTCGCGGCGTAGGAGACGGCGCGCGGCCCGCCGACGAGCCCCCAGCCGCTCCCGATGGTGACGATCGCGCCGCCGCCGCGCCCGGCCATCAGCGGGATGACCGCGCGGCAGCAGCGGAAGACGGCGGTCAGGTTGATCGCGAGGACCTGGTCCCACTCGGCGTCGGTCGTGTCGGTCGCGGCCTGACGGCGGATGATCCCGGCGGCGGTGACCAGGACGTCCGGCACGCCGAGCGCCGCCGCGGCGATCCCGATCGCCCGCTCCGCCTCCCCGGGAAGCGTCAGATCCACCGGCACCGCCAAAGCCCGTCCGCCGGCCGACTCGATCCCCTCCGCGACCGCCCGCGCGCCCGTCTCGTCGCGGTCGAGGATGGCCACCGCGGCGCCCTCGGCGGCGAAGCGCCGCGCGATCGCCGCGCCGATACC
>Ga0154433_1050_pt3 | contig 9603 bp, 9 predicted proteins | sample RifGroC2_FD_115937 | JGI IMG/M metagenome (GOLD analysis project Ga0154433, IMG submission 115937) | Chloroflexi bacterium GWC2_73_18 | reverse complement strand
TAGCGGTCGAGCTTCATCGTTCGCAGCGCGGGTTCGGCTGGCGGACGTGGCCGCCGAGACGGCGGGCCAGCTCCCTGCCCGCCTCGTCGGCGATCTCGGGCAGGACGACGCGCACCTTGACGTAGAGGTCGCCGAAGCCCTCCGCGCGGAGGCGCGGCATCCCCTGGCCGGCGAGCCGGAAGGTGCGGCCCGGCTGCGTGCCGGCGGGCACCGTCAGCAGGACGCGCCCCTTGAGCGTGCCGACCGGCACCTCGGCGCCGATCAGCGCCTCCTCCAGGGTGATCGGCAGCTCGCGGTGGAGGTCGGCGCCCTTGCGGGCGAAGACCGGGTGCGGGGCGAGGCGTACCACCACGTAGAGGTCGCCGGCGGCGACGCCCCGCCCGGTGCCCTTGCCCCGGATGCGGATCCTCTTGCCATCCTCGATGCCCCGCGGGACCGTCACCTCGAGACGCCGGTCCGCGACCTCCACGATCCGGCTCGTCCCGTGGTACGCCTCTTCGAGCGTGATCTCGGCGATCGCCTCGACGTCGCCCCGCGGGGCCCGGGTCCCCGCCGTCCCGGTCGCGCCCCTGGCGCCGAGGCCGAGGTCGCCCACGATCTCCTCGAAGGTCGGGCCGGCCCCGCGCCGTGTGCGTCCGGCGCCGGACGTGGCCGTGCCGGCCGGGGCGCCCGCGAAGAAGGTGCGGAAGAACTCGCTGAAGCCGCCCAGGTCGGCCGGGTCGCCGCGGTACTCGAAGCGGATCCCGCCCGGGAAGCCGCCGAAGCCGGCGGTCCCTCCCGGGAAGCCGCCTCCCGCGGCGCCGGCCCGCGCGTAGGCCTCCCAGTCGGAGCCGAGCCGGTCGTAGAGCCGCCGCTTCTCCGGGTCGCCGAGCACCTCGTTGGCCTCGTTGACCTCCTTGAAGCGCTGCTCGGCGGCGACATCGCCCTTCGCGACGTCGGGGTGGTACTTGCGCGCGAGGCGTCGGAACGCCTTCTTGATCTCGGCCTGGCCGGCGCCGCGCGGGACGCCGAGGGTGGCGTAGTAGTCCCTGTACTCCATCGTCTGCTCCGCGCGGGCCGCCCGGCCGGGCGGCGCCCCTCGCTTACTCCGCGGCGACGACCGGCGGCGGGAAGCTCGCCCGGCGCTCGCGCGCCTGGGCGCGACCGGCGGCGGCGGCCGCCGGTTCGGCCGGCGCATCGACAGGCGCCTCGACCGGCATCGGCAGCGGCATCGGCCGGCGCCGGAGCGCGGCCTCGAGCACCTGGTCCATCGAGTCGGCGAGGACGAGCTTGATCTGCTTGCGGATCTCCTCGGGCACGTCGCGCAGGTCCTTGTCGTTCTTGCGCGGCAGCACCACGATCCGGGCGCCCGACAGGTGGGCGGCCAGGATCTTGCTCTTGAGGCCGCCGATCGGCAGGACGCGACCGCGCAGGGTGATCTCGCCGGTCATGGCCACGTCCTTACGGACCGGGATGCCGGTCAGCGCGCTCAGGATCGCAGTCGCCATGGTGATCCCGGCCGACGGGCCGTCCTTGGGGATCGCCCCGGCCGGCACGTGGATGTGCAGCGTGTTGTGTTCGAAGCTCTTCGGGTCGATGCCGAGCTCGCGGGCGTGCGCGCGGATCCAGGAGAGCCCTGCCCGCGCCGACTCGCGCATGACCTCGCCGAGCTGCCCGGTGAGGATGAAGTCCTCCTTCCCCTCCATGCGGGTCACCTCGACGGTCACCACGTCGCCGCCCGTCTCGGTCACGACCAGCCCGGTCGCGGCGCCGACCTGGTCCTCGGCCTCGAGCTCGCCGTACTCGAAGCGCGGCGGGCCGAGGAACTCGAGCAGCTTCCTGCGGTCGACGACGGTCCTGCGCTTGCGCCCCTCGGCGACGCTCTTGGCGACCTTGCGCATCACGTTGGCCAGCTCGCGCTCGAGGTTGCGGACGCCGGCCTCCTTGGTGTAGGCCTGCACCAGCTCCACCATTGCCTCGTCGCTGATCTCGATGTGCTTCGCCTTGAGGCCGTGGTTCTCCATCTGCTTGGCGAGGAGGAAGCGCTTCCCGATCTCGATCTTCTCCATCTGCGTGTAGCCGGGGAGCTGGATCACCTCCATCCGGTCGCGCAGGGCGGGCGGGACCGGGTCGAGCAGGTTGCCGGTGGCGATGAAGAGCACCTTCGAGAGGTCGAAGGGGACCTCCAGGTAGTTGTCCTGGAAGGTGTTGTTCTGCTCGGGGTCGAGGACCTCGAGGAGGGCCGAGGACGGGTCGCCCCGGAAGTCCATGCCGATCTTGTCGACCTCGTCGAGCATGAAGACCGGGTTGTTCGAGCCGCCCGTCTTGATGCTCTGGATGATCCGGCCGGGGAGCGCCCCGATGTAGGTCCGCCGGTGGCCGCGGATCTCCGCCTCGTCGTGGATGCCGCCCAGGCTCATGCGCACGAACTTGCGGCCCATGGCCCGGGCGATGCTCTTGCCCAGGCTCGTCTTGCCGACGCCGGGAGGCCCGACGAAGGCGAGGATCGGGCTGCGGATCGTCTCCGCCAGCGTCCGCACCGCGAGGTACTCGAGGATCCGCTCCTTCACCTTCTCGAGACCGTAGTGGTCCTCGTCCAGCGCCTTGGCGGCGGCGCGGATGTCGAGGTTGTCCGCGGTGGAGACGTTCCAGGGGAGGCTGATCAGCCAGTCGACGTAGGTGCGGATGACGCCGACCTCGGGCGAGGCGGTGGGGATGCGGCTCATCCGGTCGATCTCCTTGATCGCCTTGGCGCGCACCTCGTCCGGCATGCCGGAGGCCTCGACCTTCTGGCGCAGCTCGTTGATCTCGGCCTGCTGCGGATCGTCCTCGCCGAGCTCGCGCTGGATCGCCTTCAGCTGCTCGCGCAGGATGTACTCCCGCTGGGTCTTGTCCATCTCGGACTTGACCTCGGACTGGATCCGGCCCTTCAGCTCGAGGATCTCGATCTGGCGGGCCAGGAACTGGCTGACGAGCTTGAGCCGGTCGATGACGTCGATCGTCTCGAGCAGCTCCTGGCGCTGCTCGGTCGTCATGTCCGGGCTGTAGGCGACCATGTCGGCGAGCAAGCCCGCCTCGGTGATGTTGCGGGCTGCGACCGCCGCCTCGGGCGGGACGGGCGCCCCGTTGGCGACGTACTGCTCGATCTGCGCCTGGACCGTGCGCATGAGCGCCTGGACCTCGACGCCGGTGGACGACGTCTCGGCCACCGGTTCGACGCGGGCGAGCAGGTACGGCTCGACCTCGTTGAAGCCGATCACGCGGAGGCGCTGCTGCCCCTGCACGATGGCGCGCACCGTCCCGTCCTGCAGCTGCACGACCTGGGCGATCCGGGCGAGGGTGCCCACGGCGTAGAGCTCGGACGGGTCGGTGATCTCCTCGCGCTCCGCCTGGCGCTGGGTGACCAGCGCGATCGGGGAGTCGGCGGCGACCGCCGCGTTGAGCGCGGCGACGCTCCTGGCGCGCCCCACCTGGAGCGGGACGATCATCTCGGGGAAGATGACCGTCTCGCGCAGGGCGACGAGGGGAAGCTCGCGCGGACCGCTCAGGGCGACGCGCTCGTCGGCCCGGGTGGACGGCTTGTCAGGCATCAGCAGCTCTCCCTGGTGCGGGGCGCGCGCCGCATCGTCGTGGCGGCGTGGCTCGAAGCGATCGGTTCCTCGTTGTAGAGCACCTCGAGGATCCGCCGGCCGAGGCGCTCCTCGAGTGCGAACAGGACGCGCACCCCGGCGAGGTTGACCCCGCGGTTCTGGGTGAGGTGGCGGATCCAGAGGACCCGCCGGAGATCGTTCTCGGAGTAGAGACGGATGTTGGTCGGCGTGCGTGCGGGGCTGACCAGGCCCTCTTCCTCGTAGATCCGCAGCGTGCGCGGGTGGACCGCCACGATGCCGGCCGCCACGCTGATGACGTAGACCGGTTGGCTGGGGTCCAGGGCGATCCGCGCACGCACGCCGCCGGTCCTCGACTCAGCGCCCGTCGGGGCCGGACCCGGCCGGCTTGCCGGACTCGACGGTGACGGCGCGCGTCGCGCCTTCGCTGCCGGCGATCCTGATCTGGCGCGGCTTCGCCTGCTCGGTCCTGGGGATCCGGAGCGTCAGCATGCCGTGCTCGAAGGTGGCGGCCGCCGCGTCGGCGTCGACGTCGCCCGGCAGCGTCAGCGTCCGGCTGAACGCCCCGCGGCGCAGCTCCTGGTAGATGTAGCCCGAGGCCTCCGCCTCGCGCTCCTCCCCGAACGTCGCGCTGATCGTCAGCACGTCGCCGGTGACGGTGACCTCGATCCCCTCGGGCTGGATGCCGGGGAGCGCCGCCTTGACCACCAGCGCTTCCTCGGTCTCGTAGACGTCGAGCGGAAGGCCGTCCCCCTCGAGGGCGGTCAGGGCCCAGCTGCGCGGGCGGATGAACGAGTCTTCGAAGAGCCGATCCATCGCCTGGCGCAGCGAGAGCAGCTCGCCGAACGGTGAGGTTCGACGGATCAGGCTCATGTCTGCACCTCCATTCAGGGTACCGACGCCGGGCGCGCCAACGGTCGGCGCGGAGATGGGGACGCCGCCGGGCTCCCGGTCTATCGCACCCGTAGGCTAGAAGTCTGACAACGATGTTGTCAAGGACGTTGCGCCTTCTTAACCAGCTAAGCTATCAGCCCATGGGCCCTCGAGCGCCGGCCGCGGCCGCCGATCAGGCCGGGGGTTCGGGGAGCGGCTCGCCGATCAGCTCCTGGCGCAGGGCCGCCTCGCACTCGGTACGGGTGATGGCGATCACCTTGTCGCCGACCTGGAAGATGGTGTCGGGACGGATCGCCTGGGCCACCTCGTCGCGGACCAGGATGAAGAGCGAGCAGCCGTCCGGGAGATCGATCTCCCGCGGCTGGCGGCCGACGGCCGGCGAGCCTTCCTGGATCTGGGCCTCCAGCACCTGCAGCTCCCCGCCCTCGAGGGCCGCCAGGTGGAGGAGCTCGTGGACCGGGATGTCCTGCTCGACGGCGGCCAGGATCATGCGCGTCGGGCTGATGATCTCGTCGACGCCGAGGTGGCGGAAGAGGTCCTCGTACTTCGGGTTGTTGACCCGCGCGATCGTGCGCGGAACGGCGAAGTGGTGCTTCGCCATCTGGCAGACGACCAGGTTGTCCTCGTCGTCGCCGGTCACGGCGGCGACGACCGCGGCGCGGTTGATGCCGGCCTCGGCCAGGTGCTTCCCCTCGCAGCCGTCGAGAGTGAGGACGATGCTGCCGACCTCGTCGGCGATCTGGGCCGCCCGCCGCGGGTCCTTCTCGAGCAGGACGACCTCGTGCCCCGCGTCGAGGAGCTCCCTGGTGAGGTAGTAGCCGACCTTGCCGCCCCCCACCACGACGATGTACATCAGCCGTCCCCTCCCGCATCGACCGGGCCGTGCGGGCCGTGGTTCCCCGTCGGCGCGACGACCCCGTGGGGGCCGGCAGGCGGCAGCCCGACGTACTCGGCCAGCGCGTCGCCGAGCATGACCGTCCGGCAGACCGTGGCGATGCCGAGCGCCGAGTAGGCCTCCGCGCGGACCGGGTCGTTGATCTTGGCGACCGCGCGCGGCACGCCAAAGCTCTCCACCGCCAGCTGGGCCATCAGGACGTTGCGGTTGTCGCCCTCGGTCAGGGCGAAGAAGGCGTCGGCTCCGTCGAGGCCGGCGCGCCGCAGGACCGCCTCGTCGGTGCCGTCGCCGCGGACCGCATTGCCGGAGAAGGAGGCTTGCAGGCGCCGGAACGCCTGGGTCGAGACGTCCAGCACGGTCACCTCGTGGCCCTCGCCGGCGAGCCGGTCGGCGAGCCACGCGCCGACCCGCCCGCAGCCCACGATCATCGCCCTCATGCCGCGTCCTCCGCCGGCTGTGCCTCGCGCACGACCCAGACCCGGCTCCGCGCGTTCGCCAGCACGTAGGGGATCACCTTGCCCTCGTCGAAGTCGCCCCCGAAGCGGCGCCGGTAGGGGAGTCCCAGGACGATCAGGTCCGCCTCGCGCTGGGCCGCCTCGTCGGCGATCGCCGCGCCCACGTTGCGCGCCTGGAGGAGGACGGTCGTCATCGGCACGCGAGCGCGCTCGGCGATCGCCTCGGCGGCGTCGAGGATCTGCTGTGGCACGGCCGAGTCGCCGACCAGGTCGTCGGTCAGCTCGTGCGACCAGTCGGCCTCGATGACGTGGACGCCGACCAGCTCGGAGCGTCCCGTCTGCGCCAGGCCACAGGCGAGCCGCACCACCGCGCTGTCGAGGGGGCCGCCGTTGAGACCGAGCACGGCGCGCTGGAAGACGGGCTTGTCAGGTGTCGTCACGACCTCGAAGCGTACCACCGGACCGCGGCGTCGGAGCGCGGCGGTCGCTCAGGTCTCGGCCGCCTCGCGCCGGTAGGGGACGCTGGCGACGACCGTGTCGGGACGGCCCACCAGGGCCGCGCGGATGCGCTGCGCGGTCTGGTTGTGGAGGAACCGCTCCCACCAGTGGCGGGCGACGAACTCGGGCAGGACGACGACCGTGATCACCTCCGGATCGAGGTCCACGACATCGAGATAGCGCACGAACGGCCGGACCAGCTCGCGGTAGGGGGACTCGACCAGCACGAGCGGGACGCCCGGGATCTGCCGCTCCCACTCGCACCGCAGCCGCTGCCCCTCCTCGAGGTCGTTGGTGATGTGGACGGCGCGGACGTCCGGCGAGATGGTGCGGCCGAAGTTGACCGCCTGGACGACCGCGCGCGAGATCCCCGGTACCGGCACCACCACCCGCTGGCGGCGACGCGGCGGGCCGATCACCTGGTCGGGCCGCAGCGCCAGCTCCCGCTCCTCGGCCGCGTACTGGCGGTGGATCAGCCACATCATCGCCACGATCGAGGGGACGAAAACGAGGACGAGCCAGGCGCCCAGGACGAACTTGCCCACGATGACGACGACGGTCACCACCGCCGTCATCAGCGCGCCGAGCGCGTTGACGCCGAGGCGGTACGGCCAGCCGCGGCTCCGCTCTCGTAGCCAGTGGCGCACCATGCCCGTCTGCGACAGCGTGAACGAGGCGAAGATGCCGACCGAGTAGAGGGGGATCAGTGCGTGGGTGTCGCCGCCGAAGGCGACCACGAGCGCGGCCGAGACGGCGCCGAGCAGGATGATCCCGAAGGAGAAGGCGAGCCGGTCGCCCACGAAGGCGAACTGGCGGGGCAGGTAGCCGTCACGGGCCACGATCTCGGCCAGGCGCGGGAAGCCGTTGTAGCTCGTGTTGGCGGCGAGGAGCAGGATCAGCGCGGTCGCCGCCTGGAAGAGGTAGTAGAGCGGCGTCTGGCCGTAGGCGATCCGGCCCAGCTGCGAGACGACCGTCTCACCTTCCGGGCGCGGGATGACGCCGAAGGCGTCCGACACCACGGTGAAACCGACGAAGAGGATCCCCAGCAGCGCGGCCATGATCCCCAGCGTCATCGCCGCGTTGCGCGACTCGGGCGGCTTGAAGGCAGGGACGCCGTTGGAGATCGCCTCGGTGCCGGTGAGCGCGACCGAGCCGGCCGCGAAGGCGCGCACGAAGAGGGCCGGCGCCAGCAGCTCGAAGCCGCCCAATGGGGGCGTGATCGCCTCGCGCGGCTCGAAGGTGACGGCCGGGTCCCCGATCGCGATGCGGACGACGCCGATCCCCACGATGCCGAGCGCCCCGATCACGAAGAGGTAGGTGGGGACGGCGAAGATGTTGCCGGACTCGCGCAGCCCGCGAAGGTTCCCGACGGTCACGATGGCGATCGCCGTCACGGCGATGACCGTCCGCCCGGCGAAGAGCTCGGGGACCGCGGAGTAGATGGCGGCGACCCCGGCCACCACGCTGACGGCCACGGTCATGATGTAGTCGAAGAGGAGCGCCGCGGCGGCGATGAGCGCGGCGGGCTGATTGAGGTTCGCCTTGGAGACGGCGTAGGCGCCGCCGCCGGACGGGTAGGCGAAGCAGATCTGGCGGTACGAGGTCGCCACCACGGCCAGCAGGAAGGCGATCGCCACGCTCATCCCGATCGAGACGAGGGCGAGCCCGGTCGCACCGGCCAGGACGAGGACCCGCAGGATCTCCTCGGTGGCGTAGGTGCTCGAGCTGATCGCGTCCGAGCTGAAGATGGCGAGCGCCTTCTTCTTCGGGAGCCGCTCGCCGATCTCCTCCTCGCTGGCGAGCGGCCGGCCGATCACGATCCGGCGCACCTGCGCCCAGAGCCGTCCCTGCCGGCTGCGCGCCTCCGAGGCCTTGGCCTTCGCCGTCAGGACGCCGGGGGCGGCGTAGCGGAAGTACTCCGCGTGCGGTCGCTCGACCTTGACGCGCCGGTCGCCGGGCTTGGTCCCACGCAGCGGTCGCCGCCCGCCGATCATGCCCGCGGCCTCACAGGCCGTGGCCGAGCCGGTCGACGAGGCGCGCAGGGAGCCGTGCCTCACGCATCGCCTGCCGGGTCTCCTCGATCGGGTACGGGGCGCGGTACCACGTCGCCGTGCCGGCGTCGGTGTCGAGCATCATCGCCGAGGCGCGCGGATCGCCGTCGCGTGGCTGCCCCACCGAGCCGGGGTTGAGGATCGTCCGCCGCTCATCGAGCTGGACGACCGCGCCGTCCCGCGGGGCCAGCATCTCGACGCCGCCGCCAGCCTCGCGGAAGACGAGCGGCACGTGGGTGTGGCCCACCAGGCAGTGACTCGTGTCGAACCGCTCGAAGCAGGCGCGCGCCACGGGCGCGGTGTAGACGTACTCCCAGGTCGGGTCGCGCGGGCTGCCGTGGACCAGCGTGAAAGCTCCGTGGAGGCGCGTCTCGGGCAGCGTGCTCAGCCACGCCGCCGCTGGCTCGGTGAGGCGGCGGGCCGCCCACTCCACGGCGGTCCGCGCGTCGTCGTTGAACCACTCCGTGCCGATGACGCCGAGCGCCGCGGCGTCGTGATTGCCGCGCACGCCGGAGGCGCCCAGTCGCTCCAGCTGCGCGATCACCTCGACCGGGTACGGTCCGTAGCCCACGATGTCTCCCAGCTGCCAGAGGGCGTCGAAGGAGGGAAGGCGGGCCAGGATCGCGTCCAGCGCGGGTCGGTTCCCGTGGATGTCCGAGAGGACGGCGACGCGCACGGGGGTAGGGTAGCAAGTGCATCGGGGTGGTGATCGTCGCGTCGGGAGCGACCCGCCTGCCCGTGCGCACTTCGGCTCCTTCGCGGGCGAGCGGCGCGTCGCTCCCGGCGACGAGACGTCCGTCGCACCAGCGGTCCCTCGGTCTTCCGCCGCCCGTCCGGTTCGCCGCCCGGGTCTCCCCGGACGCCTCGCGAGCCGCGTTACCCTACTCGGACCGTGTCGCGGTGCAAGGCGGCACGCTACGCGCGGGCGCGGGGGGTGTCAACGCGGTTATCCACCAATTGGGCGCGACTGTCCACGATTGTGGACAAAGTGGGCCGGAACGGGCCCCGCGGCGCGGGCGGTTGTGGATGGGAGGCCCGCCCGTCCGCGGCCCGGTGGCCGGCTTGCCGTCGCGCCGTCCGGGGGGCGCGAGCAGCGGCGGCGGGACGGCGGCGGGAGCCAGCGGTCGCCGGAACCCTGCCATCTCGACATCCGGGGACGCGTGGGCCGGAAACGCCCGAGACCCTGCCACCGCGACGCACCCGAGTGGGGCCGCTGAGCGGGC
>Ga0154433_1056_pt1 | contig 9823 bp, 5 predicted proteins | sample RifGroC2_FD_115937 | JGI IMG/M metagenome (GOLD analysis project Ga0154433, IMG submission 115937) | Chloroflexi bacterium GWC2_73_18 | reverse complement strand
AGCCCGGCGGGCTGGTGGCCGCCTTCGAGGTGGTGGCCGCCCGCCCGGAGGTCGACGCGCGGCGAATCGGCTTCGCGGGGTTCTCGGTCGGCGGGAGCGTCGCGCTGATCGCGGCGGCCGATCCACGTATCGCCGAGCGCCTGGCCTACGTCAACGCCTTCGGAGCGTACGCCGACGCCTCCGCCTACCTGGTCGAGATCGTGACGCGCTCGATGGTCGTGGACGGTCGGCCCATCCCGTGGCTGCCGGGCGAGCTGACCAGGACGACGTACCTCGAGCTCGTCCTCGGCTTCCTGCCCGACCGCCCGATGCGCGAGCGGCTGCGCGACAGGCTGGCGCCGGCCTTCCGGGGGCCCGATCCGCCCCGGGCGCTCTACGACGAGACCTTCGCGGCCACGCTCGACCGAGACGCCCTTGCCGTCTACCGCCTTTCCACGGCGGCCTCCGCCCGGGAGGCTCGTGCCGCGCTCGACGAACTCTCGCCCGGGGCGCGGGCGACGCTGGCCCAGCTCTCGCCGGTCACCTTCGCGGCCGACCTGCGCGCGCCGATCTTCCTGATGCACGATGAGGCGGACGACGCGATCCCGTTCGCCCAGCTGGATCGCCTGGTGAAGGCGATCCCGGCCCGCCTCCTGCAGCGGGTGACCGCCTTCCGTCTCTTCGAGCACGTGCAGCCGCGGCGCGGCCTCGATCCCGGAGCGCTGCCGGAGATCTGGAAGCTCTTCTGGCACCTCCACGCGGCACTCGACCGGGCGCTCTGACGGCGAACGCCGGGAGGCCTCTGGCGCGCCCACGAGCGCCCCGCCGCCGATCAGCGCGGCCCGACGGGCACCAGCATGAGCGCGGCCTCCTCCGCGCCGTCGAGGTCGAGCAGCCGGTTGAGGGCGTCGTCGAAGAAGGCGCCCACGGCGCAGGCGCCGAGACCGGCCGCCTCGGCGGCCAGGTAGACGTTCTGGCCGATGTGCCCGGCCTCGAGCAGGGCGTAGCGGTAGGCGCGCTCGCGGTAGCGCCAGCGCAGGCGCTGGAAGATCGCGGCGAGAACGAGCACGACCGGGGCCTGGGCGAGGAACTCCTGGCCGAGCCCGGCGATCACGAGGTCCCCTCCGAACGTGCCGCTCCGAACGCGCTCGAGGGCATGGTCGGCGGGGGCGTAGTGGTAGATGCCCGGCTCGATCCCCTCGACCCGGCTGGCCACGACGTAGGTCTCGATGGGGTACTGGGCGCCCGCCGAGGGTGCCGCCCGGAGGCCTCCCGGCCCGGTGATCCCCGTCGCCGCGCCGAGCAGCCACGACAGCTCGGCCGTCGCCAGCGGGCGGTCCGCGTAGTCGCGCAGCGAGCGCCGTCGCTCGATCGCCCCGGCGACCGACAGCTCGGGAGGTGCGGCGACCGGCGGGAGGACGATCCGCGCGGCCCCCGGATAGTCCTTCGTGCGGGCCGGCTGGACTCCCCAGCCGACGAGGGCGCCGAGGGCGTCGGCGAAGCCCGGCGAGCTGGCGCGATGGTAGAGCGCGCCGAAGTCCTCTCCGGGGAGGCGGCCGACGTCCGACGGGCGGACCAGCCATCCGGCGGCGAAGCCGGTCGCCCCGAAGCCGGCGGCGGCGAGGACGGCGCGCCGCGAGACGCCGTGGCGCCAGGACGGCGCGGTCTCCGGGCCCGCCTGCGAGGTCGCGGTCTCGGTCCCCGCCCGGTGCCTGGTCCGGCCCGTCCAGAAGGCGACGAGCGACGGCCAGTGCGCGCAGACGTGGACGAGCACGAGGAGGGTCGCCGCGTAGCCAGTGTACTTGTGGAAGACGAACTCGTTGAGATCGAGCGCGTCCGAGATGAGGGCGGTGACGGCCAGGAAGGCCGTCGCCGGCAAGAGGAGCGTGCTGCTGACGAGACCGATCTCCCGGCGGCCCATGGTGACCACCCGCCTTTCGGCCGGAGCGCCCGGCCCGATCCGGGCGTCGGCATGACCCATCATGAGCCAGGGAGGCTGGAGGGGCAATCGGGCGTTCACCGCCGGCCCGCGGGCGAACGACCGTGGATCGCCCGATCCCTCAGGTTTACGACCGACCGTCGTTCGACGGAAGTGGACGAGTGGCGGTCGGCCCTCCGCTGCCGGTGGGGACGCGGCGAGGAGTGCGGCGGCTCGCACGAGGGACCCTCGTCGCGGCGCCACGACCGCCCCGTCCGCCGCTCGCGGGGCGTCATGCGTTCCGTCGAACGAGTGACCGTCGTAGCCGTGACGAACGAGGGGACGGCCGGCGATCGGACGATCCGCCCGGCCGCTCGCCGCCCTTGACACCCCGGTGGCCGCTCCCTATCCTTCGGCCCCACAACCGAAGAACGGGCGACGATCGGGACGAGTACCCGTGGGCCCCTCGGCCAGAGATCCGGCGGGCGGTGCGAGCCGGAGCGAGGGCGGCGGCGAATGGACCCGGGAGCCCCCGGACCGAACGCGGGGCGGCCGCAGCGGCCGCGGACGACCAGTAGGCTCCGGCGCAGGGCGCCAGCGATACCACGGCGGCGCCGATCGGCCGGCTTCCAGGTGGGCCCGTCGGAAGCGAGCGCGGCACACCGCCGAACGAGGGTGGCACCGCGGAAGGCCTCACGACCTTTCGTCCCGGGACGGAAGGTCGTTTCGATTCCCCGGAGGCCCAAGGAGGCCCGACCGCAGCCAATGTCGCCGCTCACCAGCCCGCTCAGCCTGGCCGACGCGCGCCGCCTCGCCGGCTCGGTCGACACGATCCTCCTGCGCGCCACCCGCGAGGCCGACCTCGAGACGCCGGTCTCGGCGTTCCTGCGACTCGACGACGGCGGACCCGCCTACCTGCTCGAGTCGGTCGAGGGCGGGGAGCGCCTGGGGCGCTATTCCTTTCTGGGCGTCGGCCCGCGCCGCACCCTCGAGGTGCGCGGCGGCGTCGCGCGGACGATCACGCGCCCGGTCACCGTCGACGCCTACGCCGCCGACCGGCTGCCCGCCGAGGCGACGGCGGCGCCCGACCCGCTCGCCGCCCTGCGCGTCTTCCTGCCACGTCGCCGCGTCGCCCCGACCGAGGGGATGCCGCGCTTCACCGGCGGCGCGGTCGGCGCCCTCGCCTACGACGCGGCGAGCGCCTTCGAGCCGGTCCCGCTCCCCGACGCCGACCCGGTCGGCGTCCCGGTCGCCGCCTTCATCGAGACCGACCTCGTCCTCGTCTTCGACCACCTGAGCCACACCCTCTCGGCGATCGCCTCGCTCCACACCGATGCGCCCGACCTCGAGGGCCGCTACCGGATCGCCGAGCGGGCCGTCTTCGAGGCGCTCGAGCGCGCCGGGCGGCCGACCAGCGCCGAGCTGCTGACGGGCGGATCGGGCGGCAACGGCCGAGCGGGCAGAGGCGGCGGATCGGGTGTGCTCGCCTTCGAGACGAGCCTCGATCGCGAGCGCTACGAGGCGGCGGTCGTCCGCGCCAAGGAGGCGATCGCCGCCGGCGAGGCGATCCAGGTCGTCCTGGCGCGCCGCCAGTCGGTCGCGCTCCCGCGGACGGCCGAGCGAACGGCCTTAAGGGGGGCCGCCCTCGACGGCTTCGCCCTCTACCGTGCGCTCCGGCGGGTCAACCCGAGCCCCTACCTCTTCTTCGTCCGGACCGGCGCCTTCGAGGTCGTCGGCGCCAGCCCCGAGCTCCTCCTCCAGGTGGAGGGCGACCGCCTGACGACCCACCCGATCGCCGGCACCCGGCCGCGCGGCCGCGACGCCGCCGAGGACGCGGCGATCGCCGACGAGCTGGCGCGCGACCCCAAGGAGAACGCCGAGCACGTCATGCTCGTCGACCTGGGGCGCAACGACGTGGGGCGCGTTGCGCGGCCGGGCACGGTGGCGGTGACGCGCTACCGCTCGGTCGAGCGCTACAGCCACGTCCTGCACCTGGTCAGCCACGTCGAGGGCCGCCTGCGATCCGACCTCGACGCCCTCGACGCGCTCCGCGCCGTCTTCCCCGCCGGCACGCTCACCGGCGCCCCCAAGGTGCGCGCCATGCAGCTGATCGGGGAGCTGGAGGGCGAGCGGCGCGGCCTCTACGGCGGCGCCGTCGGCTACCTCGGCTACGATGGCAACCTGGACACCGCGATCACCATCCGGAGCGCCGTCCTGCGCGACGGCGTCGCCCATCTCCACGCCGGCGCCGGGATCGTCGCCGGGAGTGTCCCGGAGCGCGAGTTCGAGGAGACCGAGCACAAGGCGGCGGCCCTGCGGCGGGCGATCGACCTGGCGGCCGGCTCGGCCGGCCTGGCGGTCGGCGCTCGGGCGGAGCCGATGGAGCCGGCAGCCGGTGAGCCGATCGGAGGCGCGCGGTGATCCTCGTCGTCGACAACTACGACAGCTTCACCTTCAACCTCGTGCAGGCGCTCGAGGCCGCCGGCGCGAAACTCCTCGTGCGTCGCAACGACGCGATCGACCGGGCGGGCATCGAGCGGCTGGCGGACGCGGGCGGTGCCAGCGGGAGTCCGCTGCGCGGGGTGGTCGTGTCGCCCGGCCCTGGCAGCCCCGAGCGTGCCGGCGTCAGCGTCGAGGCGATCCGGGTCGCCGCCGCCCGGTCGATCCCGCTCCTGGGCGTTTGCCTCGGCCACCAGAGCCTGGCCGCCGCCTTCGGCGCGGCGATCGTGCGCGCCCCCACGCTCGTCCATGGCGAGGCGACCCCGGTCGAGCACGACGGGACGGGTCTCCTGCGCGGGGTCCCCTCGCCGTTCGCCGCCGGCCGCTACCACTCGCTCTGCGTCTACGAGGCGACGCTCCCGCCCGAGCTGGTCGTGACCGCGCGCTCGGCCGACGGCGTGATCATGGGCCTCCGTCACGTGGTGCTGCCGCTGGAGGGGGTCCAGTTCCACCCCGAGTCCGTGCTGACACCGGAGGGGCCGCGGATCCTCGCCAACTTCCTGGCCCTGGCGGGGGAGGGGAGCGCGGCGGCCCTGGAGGAGCTGGCCGGCGTCGACTTCGCGACACGCGGCCTGGTCGACGCCGCGGAGGGGACGCGGTGAGCGGACTGGTGCGGGCTGCGCTGGCGGCGGTCGTCGAGGGGCGGACGCTCTCGGTCGAGGAGGCGCATGCCGCGATGGGCGCGGTGATGGACGGGGAGGCGACGCCGGCGCAGCTGGCGGCGCTCCTCGTGGCGCTCCGCATGCGCGGCGAGACGGTCGACGAGCTGACCGGCTTCGCCCGGGCGATGCGCGAGCGGGTCGTCCGGGTCGAGGCCCCCGACGGGACGATCGACACCTGCGGCACCGGCGGCGACGGGAGCGGCACGTTCAACATCTCGACCGCCGCGGCGATCGTGGCGGCCGCGGCCGGGGTACCGGTCGCCAAGCACGGCAACCGCGCCGTCACCTCGGCGTCCGGGTCGGCCGACGTGCTCGAGGCGCTCGGGGTGCCGACCGACCTCGGGCCGTCCGAGGCGGCCGACGCGCTGCGGCGCGACCGCTTCGCCTTCCTCTTCGCGCCCGCGTACCACCCGGCCATGAAGCGCGCCGGCCCGACGCGCCGGGAGATCGGCGTGCGCACCGCCTTCAACCTGCTCGGCCCGCTCACCAACCCGGCCGGCGCCCGGCGCCAGGTCGTCGGGGTCGCCGACCCGGCGGTCGCGGCGAAGGTCGCCGAGGTGCTCCGGGCGCTCGGCGTCGAGCGGGCGCTCGTCGTCCACGGCGACGGCCTCGACGAGCTGCCGCTCGACGGGAGCGGGGTGATCCACGAGGTCGGGCCCGACGGCGTGCGGCGGAGCACGGTCGACCCGGTCGCCCTCGGGCTGGCGGCCGCGTCGACGACGGCGCTGCGGGGCGGGAGCGCGGTCGAGAACGCGACGGTCTTCGAGGCGGTGCTGGAGGGACGGCCCGGTCCGCGGCGCGACGTCGTCCTCCTCAACGGCGGGGCGGCGCTCCTCGCCGCCGACCGCGTCACCTCGCTGGCCGATGGGGTGCGCCTGGCGGCCGAGACGATCGGCTCGGGCGCGGCGCGGGAGCAGCTCGAGCGGCTGCGGGCGAGCCGGGTCCGCACGGAGGCGGTCCGGTGACCGTTCGCGAGCGCCCGCGTGAGACGACCCGGCCGCGCGCCGTCTCCGTGCTCGCCGAGATCGTCGAGCGGCGGCGCGCCGACGTCGCCGCCGAGCTGGCCGGGCGCTCGTGGGGCGAGCTGGAGCGTGCGGCTGCCGCGGCCCCGCCGCCGCGCGACGCGGTCGGGGCGCTTCTGCGGCCCGGCCTCCACGTCATCGCCGAGATCAAGCGCCGCTCGCCGTCGGCCGGATCGCTCGACGGCGGCCCGCTCGACGTCGCCGGCCGCGCCCGCGCCTACGCCGCCGGAGGCGCGGCGATCCTCTCCGTCCTCGTCGAGCCGCACCGGTTCGGCGGCTCGCTCAACGACCTGCGCGCGGCGCGCGCGACGACGCTCCCGGTGCTGGCCAAGGAGTTCGTCGTCGACCCGCGTCAGCTCCCGCTCCTGCGCGCCGCCGGCGCGGACGCGGTCCTCCTCCTCGCCGCGCTCCACCCCACCCGCCGGCTCGGGGCGCTCGTGGCGACCGCGCGCGACCTGGGTCTCGAGCCGCTGGTGGAGGCGCACGACGAGGGCGAGCTGGAGCGGGTGCTGGCGAGCGGGGCCCGGCTGGTCGGCGTCAACAACCGCGACCTGCGCACGCTCGCCGTCGACCCCGAACGCGCTGCGCGGCTCCGCGCCTCCATCCCGGACGACCGGCTCGCCGTGGCCGAGTCGGGAGCCTCCGATCCCTCGATCATCGCCGGCTGGCGGGCGCTCGGCTACGACGCCGCCCTCGTCGGCGAGGCGCTGATGCGGGAGCGCAGCGCCGAGGCGGTGCGCGCCGCCGTCGCCCGCTTCGTCGCCGCCGGGCGCGAGCCCTCGCCGGCCGAGGACCCGGCCGCCGCCGACCGCCGCCCCGTTGTGAAGATCTGTGGGGTCACCGACGAGGCCGGGGTCCGCGCCGCGGTCGCCGCCGGCGCCGACGCCGTCGGCCTCAACTTCGTCCCCGGCACGCCGCGCGCGCTGTCGATCGAGGAGGCCGAGGCGCTCGCCGCCGTCGCGCGAGATCCGGCTCCCGCGGACCCGTCGGCCGTCCGACCGCTCCTCGTCGGCGTCTTCGCCGACCGGGACCCCGCCGAGATCGCGGCGATCGCCACCCGCCTCGACCTGGATGCCGTGCAGCTCTCCGGTAACGAGCCGCCCGAGACGCTGGACGCGATCGCCCGCCTGGTCTTCAAGGTGCTCCACCTGCCGGCTCAGCCGGCGGGAACGGCCGAGCCGGGTGTGGCCGAGCCGGGTGTGGCCGAGCCGGTCGCGGCCGAGGTCGTCGCACGCGCGCGCCGCTACCTCGCCCGTCCCAATCTGGCGCGCCTCATGCTCGACACGTCGGGCGGACCGTTCCCGGGCGGGACGGGCCGGCGCGCCGACCCGGCCGTCGCGGCGCTGATCGCCCGCGAGGTGCCGGTGACGCTCGCCGGCGGCCTGGACCCGTCGACCGTGGCCGGCGTCCTGCGCACCATCCCGGCGGTCGGTGTCGACGTCGCCTCCGGCGCGGAGGCGCCCCGTCGGGACGGCGAGCGGCCGCGCAAGGACCCCTTCCGCGTCGCCCTCTTCGTCAAGCGGGCGAAGGCGGCGCGCCTCGACCGGCCGCACGCGGCCGCCCGCCCGACGCCGGTCCACCCCGGGCTCCTCGAGACGGACGAGCGCGGCCGCTTCGGCGTCGGCCGCCAGTTCGGCGGCCGCTACGTCCCGGAGACGCTCGTCGCGGCGCTCGAGGAGCTGGAGCGCGCCTACGCCGAGCTCCGCCACGACCCGCGCTTCTGGGCCGAGCTGCGCGACCTGCTGCGCGCCTACGCCGGCCGCCCGACCCCCCTCTACCGTGCCGATCGGCTCGCCGCCGATCTCGCCGCCGGGACCGGCCGCGCCCCCGGCGCGCTCCGCCTCTACCTGAAGCGCGAGGATCTCGCCCATACGGGCGCCCACAAGATCAACAACGCGCTCGGCCAGGCGCTCCTGGCGCGCCGGCTCGCCAAGACACGCGTCATCGCCGAGACGGGCGCCGGCCAGCACGGCGTGGCGACGGCGACGGCCTGCGCCCTCCTGGGGCTCCCCTGCGTCGTCTACATGGGCGCCGAGGACATCCGCCGCCAGGCTCCCAACGTGCTGCGCATGCACGCGCTCGGCGCCGAGGTGCGCGAGGTGACCTCCGGCTCGGCGACGCTCAAGGACGCCATCAACGAGGCGTTCCGCGACTGGGTGACCAACGTCGCGACGACCCACTACGTGCTGGGGAGCGTCGTCGGGCCACATCCGTACCCGACGATCGTGCGCGACCTGCAGCGGGTGATCGGCGACGAGGCGGCGGCCCAACTCCGGGCGCTGGAAGGACGGCTGCCCGACGTGGCCATCGCCTGCGTCGGGGGCGGCTCGAACGCGCTCGGGCTCTTCACCCGCTTCATCGGAGAGCCGGCGGTTCGCCTGGTGGCGGTCGAGGCGGCGGGCGAGGGGATCGCCACGGGACGCCACGCCGCCGCGTTGGCGGGCGGCTCGCCGGGGATCCTGCACGGCTCGCGCTCGTACCTGCTCCAGGACGGCGACGGGCAGGTCGTCGAGGCGCACTCGATCTCGGCCGGGCTCGACTACCCGGGGATCGGACCGCAGCTCTCGGCGCTCTTCGCCGCCGGCCGGGTGGAGCTCGATGCCGCGACCGACGCCGAGGCGCTCGCCGCGATGCGCCGCCTGGCGCGGACCGAGGGCATCATCCCGGCGCTCGAGCCGGCGCACGCCATCGCCGCCCTGCCGCGCCTCCTCGCCGGCGGACGGGGGAGACCGCCATTGCCGGACGGCGCCGTCGTGCTGCTCGGGCTCTCCGGGCGGGGCGACAAGGACCTCGCCGCGCTGGAGCGGCCGGAGGGCGAGGCGTGAGCGCCGCGCTCCTCGCGCCCGACGACACGGGCACGCGTGAGACCGCCGGAGCCGCCCGGATCGGGGCCGCCTTCGAGGCCGCGAGCGCCGAGGGGCGGATCGCCCTCGTCCCCTACGTCGTGGCCGGCTATCCGGACGCCGCGACCAGCCTCCGCATCGCCCTCGCCACGATCGATGCCGGGGCGGACCTCCTCGAGGTCGGCCTCCCGTACTCCGACCCGACCGCCGACGGCGCCACCCTCCAGCGCGCCAGCGCCGCGGCGCTCCGTGCCGGGGCGACCTTCGAGCGCTCGCTCGACCTCCTCGCGCGAATCCACGCCGCGCGCCCGGTTGTCCCGCTCGTGCCGATGGCCTACGCCAACCAGGTGATCGGTGGCGGCGACGGATCGGGGATCCTGGCGCGCCTTGCGGAGGCCGGTGCGTCGGGGCTGATCCTGGCCGACCTGACGCCCGACGAAGGGGCGCCGGTCGAGTCGGCCGCCCGGGCGCGCGAGCTGGCCCTCGTCTACCTCGTCGCCCCGACGACCCCGCCCGCCCGGCGCGCGCTGATCGCGGCGCGGAGCGGCGGCTTCCTCTATGCCGTCTCGCTGGTGGGGGTGACCGGGGCGCGGCGGTCGCTCCCGGCCGGGGTGGCGCGCTTCATCGGCGACGTGCGCGCGGCGAGCCCGATCCCCGTCGCCGTCGGCTTCGGCGTCTCGCGCCCGGCCCACGTCCGCCGCCTCACGCGCGCCGGTGCCGACGGCGTCATCGTCGCCTCCGCACTGGTCGACGCGCTGGGGCCCAAGGGGCACGATGTGGCCGCGATGGCCCGACTGGTGACAGGCCTTCGCGCCGCCGCGCGCGTGGGTCCGGGATCCACGCGCGGGCCGTCAGTGCCAGTCGACGGCAGCGACGATGATCTCTCTCGAGATGCCCTTC
>Ga0154433_1078_pt1 | contig 9851 bp, 11 predicted proteins | sample RifGroC2_FD_115937 | JGI IMG/M metagenome (GOLD analysis project Ga0154433, IMG submission 115937) | Chloroflexi bacterium GWC2_73_18 | reverse complement strand
TGGCTGAACGGGCAGTGGATCCGCCGGCTCGACCCCGACGACCTGGTCGAGCGGATGGCGCCCTTCCTCGACGCGCACCTGGCCGCCAGGCGGAGGGGCGGCGCGGCCGTTCGCGAGCCGCGCGAGGGGGAGCTGCGCGCTCTTGTCCCGATCGTCCAGGAGCGCCTGCCGACGCTCGCCGCCATCGGCGAGCTGGTCGACTTCCTCTTCCTCGAGGAGCTCGAGCCTGACCCGGCGCTCCTCGTGCCGAAGCGCTGGGACGCCGCCACCGCCCGCGAGGCGCTCGCCGCGGCGCGCGCCGTCATCGCCGACGTCGGCGCGGTCAGCTACGAGGCCGACGAGCTCGAGCCGCCGCTCCGGCGCCTCTGCGAGGAGCGCGAGTGGCGCCCCGGCGACCTCTTCATGGCGATCCGCGTCGCCGTCACCGGGCGAACCGCCGCGCCGCCGCTCTTCGACACGATGGTCGCGCTCGGCTATGCGCGGACGCTGGCGCGGCTCGACGCCGCCCTCGACGCGCTCCGCGCGCCGGTGGTCTAGGCGATGGCCCGCACGATCCTCCTGGTCGAGGACGAGCCGACCCTGCGCGAGACCCTGGCCGGCAACTTCGAGCGGGACGGCTTCCGCGTCCTGACGGCGGCCGGCGGCCAGGAGGCGCTCCGCCGCTTCCGTGCCGAGCCGTCGGATCTCGTGCTCCTCGATCTCATGCTCCCCGATCTCCCCGGGCTCGACGTCTGCCGCATCATCCGGCGGGAGTCGGACGTGCCGATCCTGATGCTGACGGCGAGGGACAGCGAGATCGACAAGGTCGTCGGGCTCGAGCTCGGCGCCGACGACTACGTCACGAAGCCGTTCAGCCTGCGCGAGCTCCTGGCCAGGGTCCACGCGCTCCTGCGGCGAGCCGAGCAGCGGGCGCTCGAGTCGGGAGCGGGGGCGCTCGCCACGGTCGGCCGCGTGCAGGTCGACCTGGCGGGCCACCGGTTGCTCCGCGACGGCGTCCCGCTGGCCGTCAAGCCGAAGGCGTTCGAGCTGCTCGCCTTCCTGGTGCGCCACGCGGGCCAGGTCTTCACGCGCGAGCAGCTCCTCGAGCACGTGTGGGGCTACGACTACGCCGGCGAGACCCGCACCGTGGACGTGCACGTCCACTGGCTCCGTCGCGAGATCGAGGAGGATCCGGGCGCGCCCATCCACCTCCAGACGGTGCGCGGCACGGGCTACGTGCTGCGCCGGCCGGCCGAGGAGCGTCCGGCCGCCCGTGCGGAAGGCTGACGCCCGCCCCGGCCTTCCGGCCGGGCCCGCCCCCTAGACGGGGACGACGATGGTTCCCGAGGCGATCGCCTTCATCGCCGTCCTGGGAGTGGCGGTGGCCTGGCTGGCCGCGGTCGCGGTCTCGCGCGGAGACGCCATCTCGCGGATCCGCGAGGCGCTCGGGGTCGCCTCCTCGGCGGACCCCGAGGTCGCCGTCCGCGCGGCGCTGGATGGGCGCACCGCGGCCGAGTGGGAGGCGGCGCAACGCGCGGCCGACCTCGCCTATCTCATCGACCTGATCGGCATCGGGATCATCCGGCTCGACGATGACCTGGCGGTGCGGCTGGCCAACGAGGCGGCCCACGTGCTGCTCGGCCGGCGACCGGGGAGCCTCATCGGCCGCTCCGCCATCGAAGCCTTCGGCGATCACCGCCTGGAGGAAGTGGTGGCGGGCGCTCGGGCGACCGGCGCCGCCCACGCCGAGGCGACGATCCACGAGTCGGGAGAGCCGACGCTCGTGGTCCGCGCGCGGCGCTCGCCGGCCACGGGCATCTGGGTCGTGATGGAGAACGTCTCCGAGTTGCGCCGCCTGCAGCGGCTCCGCGCCGAGTTCATCGACAACCTGTCGCACGAGCTCCGGACGCCGCTCACCACGATCCGCCTTCTGGCCGAGACGCTCACCCGCGACCTCGACCGCGTGGAGGTGCCGGCGCGGATGCGGGACGGGATCGCCAAGATCGACGTGGAGACCGGCCACCTCGCCCAGACAGTGGCGGAGCTGTTGGATCTGGCCCGCATCGAGGAGGGGGTCGCTTCCATCTACCTCGATCGGGTCGATCTCGCGTCCGTCATCCGGGGATCGGTGGAACGGCTGCGGCTCTTCGCCCAGCGCCAGGGGGTCACCCTGCGAGCCACGCTGCCCGCCGAGCTGCCGCCGGTCCGCGGCGACGACGAGCGGCTCGGCCAGCTCCTGCTCAACCTGCTCCACAACGCGGTGAAGTTCTCCGACCCCGGGGACGAGGTGGAGGTGACCGCTCACGCCGGCCGGGACGAGGTCATCGTCTCGGTGCGCGACGAGGGGATCGGCGTCCCGCAGGCCGACCTCGAGCGGATCTTCGAGCGCTTCTACAAGGTCGATCGGGTACGCCCCAGGGGCAGGGGTGGCACGGGCCTGGGTCTCGCCATCGCTCGCCAGATCGCCGAGAGCCACGGGGGACGGATCTGGGTGGAGAGCCGGGAAGGCGAAGGGTCGACCTTCAGTTTCGTCATCCCGGTCGAGCGCGAGGCCTGACCGGGGAGCGAGCCGCTGCCATCCGCGGTGCGGTCGCCGCGAGGTTTAACCGCGCGACAACGCTCCGTTCATCTCCCCGGGCGATGCTCACCGCGGTGCAGACAGACCAACGATCGACGACGCACGCCCGGCGCGCCTCGTCTGCGCCGTGGGTCGCGTCATCCACGAGGAGGCTCAGAAGTTGAACGTGATCGGCCGCGCGCGTTTCGCCGCGCTCAGCGCCGCCCTCCTGCTCATCGCCGTCGCCTGCCAGGCGGGTGCCACGACGACGCCCGGCCCGACGCCCACGGCCGCGGCGACCGTGTCGGCCGGGGCGCCGACGGGCGACCCGTACGCTGGCCTCGGCGGCGATATCGCCATCGACGGCTCGAGCACCGTCTTCCCCATCTCGGAGGCGGTCGGCGAGGAGTTCGGCAAGCTGACCGGCGGCAACGTCAGGGTGACCGTGGGCGAGTCGGGGACCGGTGGCGGCTTCAAGAAGTTTTGCGTCACCGACGGGACCGACATCAGCGACGCCTCGCGGCCCGTCAAGCAGGAGGAGGTCGACCTCTGCGGTGGTGCCGGCGTCGACTTCATCGAGCTCCCGGTGGCCATCGACGGCCTGACCGTGGTGGTGAACAGCGAGAACGATTGGGTCGGCTCGATGACGGTCGACCAGCTCAAGAAGCTCTGGGAGCCCGCCGCCGAGGGCGTCATCACGCGCTGGAACCAGGTCGACCCTGCGTGGCCGGACCGGGAGATCCGTCTCTTCGGTCCCGGCACCGCCTCGGGCACTTTCGACTACTTCACCGAGGAGGTCGTCGGCGAGGCCAAGGCGAGCCGCGGCGACTACACCGCCTCCGAGGACGACAACGTCCTGGTGCAGGGCGTCGCCGGCGACACGTACGCCCTCGGCTACTTCGGCTTCAGCTACTACGAGAACAACCAGGACCGTCTCCGGGCGGTCGCCATCGACGGCGTCCTCCCGTCGCGGGAGACGATCGCGGACGGCACCTACACGCCGCTCTCGCGGCCACTCTTCATCTACGTCAACACCGCGGCGGCGCCTCGCCCGGAGGTCCAGGGCTTCGTCGAGTACTACCTCTCGGACGCCGGCGTCGGGCTGGTCACCGAGGTGCAGTACGTCGAGCTCCCGGCGGAGGTCCAGCGGCTGGCGCGCGATCGCTTCGCGGCGGCCCATCCCGGCTCCGCCTACCATGTCGCGGGCTTCGACCCGAAGGGCAAGAGCCTCCAGGAGATCTTCGAGAACGACCGACCCTGACGTTCGCATCGACCTTCCTCCCGCCACGATGACCGTCCGGCCTGGCGGCCTCCGACCGCTGACACGGACCAGGACCGGCGACCTGGCCGAACGCGCGATCGTGCTCGCGCTCCGTGGCTGCGCCCTGGTCTCGATCCTCACCACGGTGGGGCTTGTCGCCATCCTCCTGGTGGAGGCGCTCGACTTCTTCGGCCGGGTCTCCATCGTCGACTTCCTCACCCAGGCGAAATGGACCCCGCTCTTCTCCTCGAAGGAGTTCGGGATCGTGGTGCTGATCAGCGCGACGCTGCTCACCACCCTGATCGCGATGCTCGTGGCGCTGCCGGTCGGTCTGCTGGCGGCGATCTACCTGTCCGAGTACGCCCCCGAGCGGCAGCGACGGATCCTCAAGCCGGCGATCGAGGTCCTCGCCGGGATCCCCACCGTGGTCTACGGCTACTTCGCCCTGCAGTTCGTGACCGGGGTCCTGCTCAAGGGGCTGCTGGGCGACGCCATCTCGACGTTCAACGGGCTGAGCGCCGGGCTGGTGATGGGGGTCATGATCATCCCGCTCGTCGCGTCGCTCTCCGAGGACGCCCTCTACGCCGTCCCGCAGTCGCTGCGGGCGGGCTCCTACGCGCTCGGGGCGACCAGGTTCGAGACGTCGCTCCGGGTCGTCGTGCCGGCGGCCCTCTCGGGCATCGTGGCGGCCTTCGTCCTGGCCGTGGGACGCGCCGTCGGCGAGACGATGATCGTGGCCATCGCCGCGGGGCAGTCGCCGCGGCTGGGACTCGACCCGTTCGTGCCGATCGAGACGATGACCTCCTACATCGTCCAGGTGGCGCTCGGCGACACGCCCGTCGGCTCGATCGAGTTCCTGACGATCTTCGCCGTCGGCGCCACCCTCTTCGCCATGACGCTGCTGCTCAACCTCTTCAGCGCCTGGTTCACACGCCGGTACCGCGAGGCCTACCAGTGATGCTGGCCGACGCGCGGGCCCTCGCCGCCCTCCGGCGCAGGCGACGGGAGGGGACGCTCTTCCTGTGGATCAGCCTGGCGGCGACGCTGCTCGGCATCGCCGTCCTGGCGCTCCTGCTCGTTACCGTCGCGCGTGACGGTGCGGGACGGCTGGACCTGCAATTCCTCACCAGCGGGCCGTCGCGGCGCGCATCCGAGGCCGGCATCTTCTATGCCATGGTCGGGTCGCTCTGGCTCCTCGGGCTGACCGCCCTCCTGGCCTTCCCGGTCGGCGTCGGCGCCGCCATCTACCTCCAGGAGTACGCCGGGCGGAGCCGCCTGGCGAGTCTCATCGAGCTCAACATCACGAACCTGGCGGGCGTTCCCTCCATCATCTACGGATTGCTGGGGTACGAGCTCTTCGTGCGCGCCCTGCGCGATGTCACGAACGGGGCCTCCGTGCTGTCCGGGGCGCTGACGATGTCGCTGCTGATCCTGCCCCTCGTCATCGTCAGCGCCCGCGAGGCGCTCAAGACGGTCCCCGACTCGCTGCGGCAGGCGGCCCTCGCCGTCGGCGCCACGCGCTGGCAGACGGTGCGCGACCACGTCCTGCCGGCGGCGGCCGGGGGGATCCTGACCGGCACGATCCTGTCGCTCTCGCGGGCGATGGGCGAGGCCGCGCCGCTCATCGCCATCGGGGCGCTCACCTTCGTGCCGTTCACGCCCGCCGCACCGACCGACCGCTTCACGGCGATGCCGATCCAGATCTTCAACTGGGTCAGCCGCCCGCAACCCGAGTTCGCCGCCAACGCCGCGGCCGGTATCATCGTCCTCCTCGTGGTGCTCCTGGCGATGAACTCGGTGGCGATCATCCTGCGTACGCGGACCCAGCGTAGGATCGAGTCATGACCGAGACGACCGTCGTGCCCTGGGCGGAGGGTCTCGGAGACGGGGCTGGCCACGCATCTCTCGTCGCGTCCTCAGACATGGTGACCGATGCCGTGCGCTGGCCGATGACGGGCCCCGCGCCCGTGATCGAGGTCCGGGACCTCTCCGTCCACTACGGGGCGAAGCAGGCGATCGATCGGATCTCGCTCGACTTCGGGCGCAACCGGATCACGGCCATCATCGGGCCGTCGGGCTGCGGCAAGACGACGCTCCTGCGGGCGCTCAACCGGATGAACGAGCTGATCCCCGGCGCCCGCACCACCGGACAGGTCCTCTACGAGGCGCAGGACATCTACGCCCGCGACGTGGACCCGGTCGCCGTCCGCCGCCGGATCGGGATGGTCTTCCAGAAGCCGAACCCCTTCCCCAAGTCGATCTACGACAACGTCGCCTACGGGGCGAGGATCAACGGCCACGAGGGCAAGCTCGACGAACTGGTCGAGCGGAGCCTGCGCCGCGCCGCGTTGTGGGATGAGACGAAGGACAAGCTCCGCGATTCGGGCCTGGCTCTCTCCGGCGGTCAGCAGCAGCGCCTCTGCATCGCGCGCGCGATCGCGATCGACCCCCAGGTGATCCTGATGGACGAACCGTGCTCGGCGCTCGACCCCATCGCCACCCTCAAGATCGAGGAGCTGATGCGTGAGCTGGCGGTCGACTATACGATCGTGATCGTCACCCACAACATGCAGCAGGCCTCGCGCGTGAGCGACATGACGGCATTCCTGCTGGCCGGCGAGGAACGGATCGGTCGCCTCGTCGAGTACGGGCCGACCGTGGACATCTTCACCAATCCGCGCGACACGCGGACCGAGGACTACGTTTCGGGGCGCTTCGGGTGAGCGCGGCAGGGGACGAGCCGATGCCGCCGCCCGACCCGGGACCCGAAGCGGCGCGCCACGATGCGGCCGGGGCGGAGATCCTGCGTCCGCATCCGACCCGCGACACGTTCGACGCGGCGATGCGCCAGCTCAAGGACGAGGTCGTGCGGATGGGGAGCCACGTCGAAGAGGCGATCAGGGCGGCGCTCGACGCCCTGGCGCGCCGCGACGCCGAGGCGGCGCTCGGGGTGATCCGCGCTGACCTGCGGATCAACGAGGCCCAGCGCCGGATCGCCGAGCTAGTGATCCGCACCATCGCCATGCAGCAGCCGGTGGCGCGAGACCTCCGCTACCTCCTCACCCTCGACCACGTCGCCTACGAGCTGGAGCGGATGGGCGACCACGCCGCCGGCGTGGCCAAGCAGGCGCGGAGCCTGGCGCCGGAGCCGTCGTTGCCCCGGCTGGACGACCTCGAGTCGATCGGCGCGCTCGTGGCCCAGCAGGTCCACGACATCCTCCGCGCCCTCATCGACGTCGACCAGGCAGCAGCCCGGGAGGTGGCGGCCCGCGACGACGAGATCGACCATCGCCACCGCCGCCTCCTCGACGATCTGATGGCGCTGATGCGCGCCGATCCCGGCAACGTCGAGCCGGGCGCGCACGTCGTCTTCGCGGCGATGGCGTTGGAGCGAGTCGGCGATCGGGTGACCAACGTCGCCGAGGACGTCGTCTTCCTCGCCACCGGCCAGGTCGAGGACCTCAACCCGTAGCGGACGTCGCGCGGCGGCTTGCGGGGCGCCGGCCGAGCCTCAGCCGAGGGCGAGCCGCAGGACCGCCCAGGCGACCGCGGCGACCGCACCACTCGCCGGGATCGTCAGGATCCAGGCCCATAGGATCCGGCCGGCGATCCCCCAGCGGACCGCCGAGAAGCGGTCGCTCGCCCCGACGCCCATGATCGCGCTCGAGATGACATGGGTCGTCGAGACCGGCATCCCCAGGCTGCTCGCCCCGAGGATGATGCTGGCGGCCGTCGTCTCGGCGGCGAAGCCGTGGACCGGGTCGAGCTTGACGACGCGGCGGCCCATCGTCGAGATGATCCGCCAGCCGCCGGCGGCGGTTCCCATCGAGATCGCCGCGGCGGCGAGGAGGATCACCCAGAGCGGCACCTCGAAGGACTTGAGGATCCCCGCCGAGACGAGCGCCAGGGTCATGATTCCCATCGTCTTCTGGGCGTCGTTGGAGCCGTGGCTGAAGGCCATGTAGCTCGCCGAGACGAGCTGCAGCCGGCGGAAGCGATCGTTGACCGTCCGCGGGTTGGACCGGCGGAAGAGGTTGAGCAACACCACCATCAGCGCGAATCCGATCGCCAGGCCGAGGATCGGGGAGCTGACCAGCGGGACGACCACCTTGAGGATGATGCCGTCGATCTGCCAGTCGCCGTCACCGGTCGCCGCGACGCTCGCCGCCACGGCGCCCATCAGGCCGCCGATCAGCGCGTGGCTGCTCGAGGAGGGGATGCCGAAGCGCCAGGTGAAGAGGTTCCAGGCGGTCGCCCCGACCAGCGCGGCGGCGACGACGACCTGGCCGGCGTGCGCCTCGGGTGGTGCCGTGATGATCCCGGCCCCGACCGTCTTGGCGACCGCCGTGCCGCTCAAGGCGCCGACGAAGTTGGCGGCCGCCGAGAGGAGGATCGCGTAGGCCGGCTTGAGGGCGCGCGTGGAGACGGAGGTCGCGATCGCGTTGGCGGTGTCGTGGAAGCCGTTGATGTAGTCGAAGAGGACGGCGAGACCGAAGACCGCGACCAGGGTGAGGGTGACGCCCTCAGGCATGCTTGACGACGATCTTCTCGATGATGTTGGCGACGTCCTCGCACTTGTCGACGCAATGCTCCAGCAGCGCGTAGACGTCCTTCCACTTGATCACGTCGACCGGGTCGGTCCGGTCCGCGAAGAGGCCGGCGACGGCGGCCCGGGTCACCCGGTCGCCCTCGTTCTCGAGGCGGTGGATCTCGATCCAGTAGCGGTCGAGGCCCTTGAAGCCCCGGAGCTTCGAGAGCGCCTCGTGGATCAGCTCGCACTGCTTGACGATGATGCCGGCCTGCTGGACCGCCGCCGGGGTCGGCCGTTCGATGTGGTAGAGGATGAACGTGTCGGCGATCTCCTCGATCAGGTCGAGCACGTCGTCGAGCGCGCTGATGAGCGCATGGATGTCCTCGCGGTCGAAGGGGGTCACGAAGGTCGTGTTGAGGCGCCTGCCGATGGCGTGGCTCAGCTCGTCGCCGTGGTGCTCCATGGCGAAGAGCTCCTTGGCGTGCTGTTCGACGTCCTCGTAGGTGCGCAGCATCGCTTCGAGCGCGCGCGCCGCCTTGAGGACGTTGGCGGCGTCCTCGACGAACATGTCGAAGAAGCGCTCCTCGCGCGGGATCAGGCGGATGCGCATGCGGGCTCCGGGAATCGTGGCGGCCGCACCGGGGCGCAGGTGGTTCCGGTCGCCTGGGTCGACATGGTGAACGCCTTACAGGGTACCGTGCCGGCGCGGCGCCGGCACGGCGGGGCCGCTGCGGCAGGGCGGAGCCGCGGCGGCGAGCGATAGACTCCGCACCAGTGGCTGCGGCACGCGAGACGGTCGCCTCCCTGGGTCGGCGCGCGCTCCGCCTCGCGCATCGCGGCGACTGGCGATCCGCCCCGGAGAACAGCGTGGGGGCCCTCATCGCCGCGACGCGCCTCCCCGGGGTCGACGGCGTGGAGTTCGACGTCCGCGCCGCGCGTGACGGCGTGCCGGTGGTGATCCACGACGCGGACCTGCGCCGCGTCCAGGGGCTCCGGGCGCGGGTGCGCGACCTGTCCGCGGCCGAGCTGGGGCGTCTCGGCGTCCCGACCCTGGAAGAGGTCCTCGTTGCGCTGCCGCGCGGCGCCTTCCTGGACGTTGAGCTGAAGGAGGATGTCGGCCGCGAGGCGATCCCCGTCCTCGCCGGTGCGCGCGGCCCCGGGCTCGCCCGGGCCGTCGTCTCCTCGTTCGAGGCCGCCGCCCTGCGCACGGTGGGGTGCCTGGCACCGGCCTGGCCGCGCTGGCTCAACACGGTCGCCCTCGACGGAGCGGTCCTGGCGCGGGCGCGGCGGCTCGGTTGCCGCGGGATCGCCGCCGAATGGCACGCCATCGACGCGTCCACGGCGGAGCTGGTCGCGCGCGCCGGCCTCGAGCTGGCGGCCTGGACCGTCCGCCGCGAGGCGACCGCGCGGCGGCTCGAGCGGCTCGGTGTCGTGGCCATCTGCGTCGAGGGCCCGGCGCTAGGTGTGGTTCACGAAGACGTTGTTGACAGGTGAGAGCCCCCGCGCTTCGGTATGGGGTGTCA
>Ga0154433_1005_pt1 | contig 10137 bp, 9 predicted proteins | sample RifGroC2_FD_115937 | JGI IMG/M metagenome (GOLD analysis project Ga0154433, IMG submission 115937) | Chloroflexi bacterium GWC2_73_18 | reverse complement strand
GTGCCCGCCCGGCCGGAGCGCCTCCGCGGCGCCCGCCAGCGCCCGGGCGAACGCGGCGTCCTCGCGGATGTGGAAGAGGACGTCGAAGGCGGTCACCAGGTCGAAGGACCCGGGCGGCGCCAGCTCGGCCGGCAGCCCCTCGCCGACGTCCGCCACGGCGAAGCGGTAGCCGGCGTAACAGGCCGCCAGCCGCTCGACCGCGACCGCCGTGATGTCGAGGCCGACCAGCTCGGCGACGCCGGCCCGGCGCCAGCGCTCGACGTAGAAGCCGGTGCCCGGCCCCAGCTCGAGGACCCGCGCCCCCAGCGGCCGGATCCCGTGGCGCCGGAGCACCCGCCGCAGCACCACGGCGCGCTGGCGATAGAGCGCCTCGTTGAAGGGGAGCCCCAGGCGCTGGTAGCCGACGCCGGCGAGCGTGAAGTCGCCGCCCAGGCGCGACTCCCAGTAGGCGCGCTCGTCGCTCACCGGAGCAGCAGCTCGGCGATCTGCCGCGCGTTCGTCGTGCCGTAGTTGGCGTAGCAGTTGTTGAAGATGAGATGGACCTCCTTCGCCTCACGGGCCAGCTGCCGGACGTCGGTCACCCGCTCGGCCAGCTCTTCTTCGCCGTAGAGGTAGTTGAAGCGCTGCGAGGCGGAGAGCCCCTTCGCCTCCCAGGTGGCCGCGTTGCGGCCGTGGAAGCGGACGATGGCGAGGTCCGGGGAGGTGACCTCGAGGACGGTCGGGACGCTGGACCGGAAGCCCTGCGGCTCGTCGACCACGACGTAGGGGATCGCGTGCTCGTGCAGGAAGGCGAGCGTCCGGTCGCGGTTCTTCTCGTTGAACCACGAGCCGTGGCGGAACTCCACGCTCACCGGCAGTCCGGCCAGGCGTGCGCGCGCCTCGAGGATCGCATCGAACGACCCGAAGGACGGGTAGAACCAGGGCGGGAACTGGAGGAGGACGGCGCCGAGTTTGCCGGCGTCGCGCAGCGGCTCGATCGAGCCGCTGAAGAGCTCGAAGACGAGGGCGAGCGCCTCCTCGGGCAGGTCGCGCGGGTAGACGCGCGGCTTGGCCGCGGCCTCCGGCGGGAGGAGTTCGCGCACCGCGGCGGGGAGCCGGCGCACCTCGGTCGGGTGCCCGGTCATCAGCGCGTGGGCCTTCACGTCGAAGGTGAAGCCCGGCGGCGTCCGGTTCGCCCAGGCGCGGGCGACCGGCTCTGCGGTGATGGCGTAGTAGGTGGCGTCGACCTCGACGATCGGGTAGAGCGAGCCGTAGAAGCGCAGCCGCGCCTCTGGCGTCTTCGCCTCGGCCGGGTAGAAGACGCCGGGTGCCAGCATGGTCGGGTCGGTCCACGAGGCGGTGCCGGCGAGGATCCGGCCGCTGCCCGCCGACGGCGCTTCGCCGGAGGCGCGAGCGAGCTGCCAGGCGGGAACCTCGGGGTTCTCCATCGCCCCAGAGCCTAGCCCAACGGACGGGTGCCCGGCCGATGACGCTGCGATGATGGCCGCCTGCCACAGTGGCGGCGCATCGACGGGGGGAGGATCTTCGGAGGAGCGAACGATGTCGGACGAACGGGTCCTCGAACGGATCGCCGCCTGGGAGGCGGCCGAGCTGATCGACCGTGCGACGGCCGACCGGCTCCGCGAGGCGGAGGGGCGCAGGCCGGCCGAGCGCGGGCGGGCCGGGGGCTTCGCGGCCGGCCTCGACCTCGACTTCGACGCTGCCGAGGTCCTCGGTTACCTGGGCAGCTTCTTCGTGTTGGGCGCCTGGACCTGGGGGATCGGGCAGGTGGCCGACGCCGTCCGCGGCGCCGGCTTCGAGCCCGAGCGCTGGGTGCCGACCGACCACGTCTGGGCGATCGGCTTGGCGATCGCGGCGGTCGCCTACGGCGTCGCCGGCTTCTTCACCAGCCGGCGGCCCGAGCGGCGGATCCAGCGGTCGGCCGGGGTCTGGTACCTGGTGGGCGCCGCGCTCGTCGGGCTGACCGGCGTCTTCGCCGCCCGGGCGGTCGGCGGGGAGACGCTCCGCTTCGAGACGGCCGTCCTGGTCGGCTCCCTCGCCTGGCTGGCGGCGGCGCTCGTGACGCGCCGCGACCGGGCCGCCATCCCGACCCAGCTCGGTCTCATCGTCGCCGTGCAGACGGCCGCCGCGGCCGCAGCGCTCGAGTCGGGCCGCCTCGTCTTCGGCGACGCGGGCCTCCCCTACGACGACCGCGGCGCGGTCCTCCTGCGTGCTGGCGGGCAGCTCTTCTGGACGTTCGCGGCGGCGGTCGGGCTCGGCCTCGTCGGTCTCTGGGAGGCGACTCTTGCGGCCGACGCCGGCGGCCGATGGCGCGCCGCGCTGACGCGTTTCGCGGCCGGCCTGACGGCGGTCGTCGGCACGACGATCGCCCTCGTGGCGCAGTCGCCGCGGGCGCTCCGCATCGGGGAGACATACTCGGACTACTACGCGCACACGGCGGGCTTCCCGCTCGACGACCTGCTCATCCTGGGCCTCGCCGCCGGGCTGGTCTTCCTAGCGATGCGGAGCGGCGCCAGCGCCTACCTCTACCCGGCCGGTCTCGGGTTCTTCGTCGCGCTCACCGACCTCAACGCCTCGTACTTCGAGCCGTCGGTGGGACTCGGGCCGGCGCTCCTCGTCGAGGGCCTCGCCCTGATCGGCGTCGGCTACCTGACCAACCGGATGCGCGGGCTCCTGCGTGGCGGCGGGCCGCGCCTCGGTCAGGCCGGCCGCTCGTCCGGCCCGGCGCCCGGTCCCGGTCCGGCCCCCGGTCCCGGGCCGGCGGCCGCCGCCTGACCGCTGCCCCCGGCCGCCCGGGGCGCTCCCTCTGGCGCCCCCGCCTCCTCGGCTTCGAGTAGCGCCTCCGGGCCCGGCGCGCCCTCGGCGCCGCGCAGGTAGGCGCGGTGGAGCTGGAGCACCTGGGCGACCAGCTCGGCCGGGGCGTAGCCGCCCCAGCGCTCGATCGTGTCGCTGATCCAGCGCGCCTCGGACGCCCGCTCCGCCGCGGCGACGTCCTCGTCCGAGCGCGCCAGCCGCCCGATGGCCAGCCAGGTCAGGCCGGCGCCGAGGGCCAATCCCACGGCGAGGAGCCAGAGATCGAACTCGCTGTTCATGCGCCGGCCAGTATAGGTGCGAGGTTGCCCACGGACCCGACCCCCCCGTGCGCTATCCTCACCCGGCCGATGAGCAGCACTCCGCCCGCCCGATGATCCCCTTCACCCCCGACCCGATCGCCTTCACCGTCCCCCAGATCGGACCGATCGGGCCGATCCCGATCCCCTGGTACGGGATCACGTTCGCGGTGGCGGCCCTGGCGGCCACCTGGCTGGCGACACGGGAGGCTCGCCGTCGCGGGCTCGACACCGCTCCGATCGCCGACGGGATCATCGTCGTCTTCGTCCTGGGGCTGATCGGGGCGCGCGCCTACCACGTCATCGACCAGTGGCAGCTCTACCGGGACGACCTGCTCAAGATCGTCCTGCCGCCGTACACCGGGCTCGCCTTCTACGGCGGACTCGCCGGCGGCCTCCTGGGCATGGTCCTCTACACGAGGCGCAAGGGGATGCCCCTGTGGACCTGGGCGGACGTCGCGGCGCCCGCCGCGCTCCTCGGCGTCGCCATCGGCCGCTGGGGCAACTTCCTCAACCAGGAGCTCTACGGGCCGCCGACAGACCTCCCCTGGGGGATCGCCATCGAGTGCGACAAGCGTGTGCCGACGTGGCCCTGCGGCGCCTTCCCGTTCGAGACGACCGGCTTCCACCCGCTCTTCTTCTACGAGTCGCTCTGGAGCTTCGTCGGCGTCGCCTTCCTGCTCTGGCTGGCCCGCCGGTACGCCGGCTGGCTCCGGCCGGGGGACCTGACGCTCATCTACCTCATGTGGTACGGCGCCGAGCGCTTCGTCCTCGAGTTCTTCCGGGCCGGCTACAACTTCACCTTCTTCGCGCTGCCCGTGACGCAAGTGATCGCGGGGCCGCTCATCGTCGTCGCCTGGGCGATCTTCCTGGCGCGCCACCGCGCCGACTGGCCGCCGAAACCCGGGCCCGCGATCGTCCCCATCGAGGAGCCCGAGTCAGCCGTGTAGCGCATGCGGTACGCCGGGAGCATCCTCGAGCTGATCGGCGGGACGCCGCTCGTCCGCCTGACCCGCGTCACCCGCGAGCTCGGCCCGGCCGAGGCGCAACCGCTCATCCTGGGCAAGCTCGAGGCGCTCAACCCGGGCGGTTCGGTGAAGGATCGGATCGCCCTGCCGATGATCGAGGCGGCCGAGCGGGACGGCCTGCTCCGCCCGGGCGGCACGATCATCGAGCCGACGAGCGGCAACACCGGGCACGGCCTGGCGATCGCCGCGGCGCTGCGGGGCTACCGTTGCATCTTCGTCATGGCCGACAAGCAGTCGGCCGAGAAGCAGGCGCTCCTGCGCGCCTACGGCGCCGAGGTCGTCCTCTGCCCCACCAACGTGCCGCCCGAATCGCCGGAGAGCTACTACAGCGTCGCCGCCCGGCTCGCCCGCGACATCCCCGGCGCCTTCAAGCCCGACCAGTACTGGAACATGGAGAACCCGCGCGCCCACGAGCGGACGACCGGCCCGGAGATCTGGGAACAGACCGAGGGGCGGATCACCCACCTGGTGGCGTCTGCCGGCACCGGCGGCACGGTCAGCGGCGTCGCCCACCACCTGAAGCGCCAGAAGCCGGAGATTGTCGTCGTCGGTGCCGACCCGGAGGGGAGCGTCCTCTCCGGCGACACGGCCCGCCCCTACCTCACCGAGGGGATCGGCGAGGACTTCTTCCCCGGCACCTTCGACCCGGCGGTCGTCGACCGCTGGGTGCGCGTGTCGGACCGCGACGCCTTCGCCATGGCCCGGCGGATCACCCGCGAGGAGGGGATCCTCGCCGGCGAGTCGTGCGGGACGGCGGTCGTGGCGGCGCTCACCGTGGCTCGCGAGCTGCTGGCGAGCGGCGCGGCGGCGCGCGAGGCGGTCTTCGTGGTGATCCTCCCCGACGGCGGCCGGAGCTACCTCTCCAAGCTCTACAACGACGAGTGGATGCGGGCCAACGGCCTTCTGGCCTCACCCGGCGCCATCATCCGGGTCGCCGACCTGCTCGCCGACCGGCACCGCGACGGCCGCCTGCCGGACCTCGTCCTCGCCCGGACGACCCAGCGCGTCGGGGAGGCGATCGACCTCTTCGAGCGGTACGGCATCAGCCAGGTGCCGGTTTCCCAGGATCCCGAGGGGAACGCCGTCGGCGGGATCGTCGGCTCCATCACCGAGAAGGGCCTGCTCGACCGCGCCTACCGCGATCCCTCGATCGTGGAGCGGACGGTCGGCGAGGTGATGGACCGGCCTCTGCCGACGGTCGAGGTCGGCGCGGCCCTCGATGAGGCGTTCGCCAAGCTTGCCGCCGGGGCGCCCGCCCTCGTCGCGGTCGAGGGGGGCACGCCCGTCGGCGTCGTCTCCCGGCTCGACCTCCTCGAGTTCCTGGCCCACCGTCGGGCGTAGCCGGCCGGGGGACAGTCCCGGCGGCTCGCCCCTCAGCGCGACGGGTGGGGATGATGTCTGACATGATGTCAGTCACATGACCGACATCCTGACGATCCCGGAGGCGGCGGTCCTGCTCGGTGTCAGCGAGCGGACGATCTGGCGGCGGATCCGGTCGGGCGAGCTGCCGACCGAGCGGATCGGAAGGCGCATCTACGTCCGCCGGCCGGCGGACGCCTTCGCTCGCCGTGTTGCCGAGGCGGCGCCGCGGTATGGCACCGCGCCGGCGGAAGACGACTCGCCGGATGCCCTCGACGGGCCGTGGCCGTACACGCGAGAGAACCTGGAGAGCCAGCGCCGCGCGATCCTCGCGCGCCGGCAGGCGGCCGTGGCGGAGACGGATCGGCTCGCCGCCGAGACTCGCCCGGATCCCGACGGCCTCACCGCAGTGGACTACCTCCGCGACATCCGCGACCCTGACTGGGACGCCGAGGACGGCGCCCCGTGAATTCGCTCCCACGACCTGTCGTTCTCGATACGAGCGTGGTGCTGGCCTGGCTGCTTGATGACGAGGAGTTCCACCGGCAGGCTCGCGCGGTGGCCGACGACATCGCGGAGGGCGGACTGGAGCCGGTCGCGGCGCCGAACCTGCGCTTCGAACTCCGCCACGGCTTGGTGCGGGCGGCGAGGCGCGGCCGGCTGGCGTGGACCACCATCGGACGCCGCCTGGTCGCCGTCGAGGCCATGGCGATCGGCGTCCCGGCCGTCGCGCTCGAGGACGAGCCCCTGCTCAAGCTCTGCCACCGGCGAAGCCTCGGCTGGGGCGACGCGCACCACGCCCTTCTCGCGCGGCGCCTTGGTCGCCCCCTGGTGACCGCGGATCGCCGGCTCGTCGATCACCTGTCGGGAAGCGACGTCTGGGTCGAGTGGCTGGGCGACCGGCCGACGGAGTAGCGTCCGAGGGCCGGATCGAGGGGACGCGTCGAGGTGCACGAGCGCCGGGCGGCCATAATGGCGGGGATGGACGATCTACGTGGAACGGCGGCGCGGGGCGGTGAAGAGGCACCCGTGGAGGGATCGGTGGCGAGAGGCAGGGCGGATCCCGGCTGGCGCCCCGAGACGCTGGCGGTCCATGCCGGGCAGGAGCCGGACGAGCTGACCGGCGCCGTCGCCCCGCCGATCTACCAGACGGCAACCTTCGCCCAGGAGGGGGTCGGGCGGCCACGGAACGGCTGGGAGTACGCGCGGACCGCCAACCCGACGCGGTCGCGGCTCGAGCGTGCCATCGCCGCCCTCGAGAACGGCCCCTTCGGCCTCGCCTACGCCAGCGGCGCCGCGGCCACCGCGGCGGTCGCCTCGCTCGTCCTCCCCGGGGAGGAGGTGATCGTCAGCGACGACGTCTACGGCGGCACGTTCCGCCTCTTCGAGCGGGTCCTGCGCGGGACCGGCGTCGAGGCGTCCTACGTCGACCTCTCCGCCGACCCGGAGCGCACACTGGCCGAGCGGCTCGGCCCGCGGACGCGGATGGTCTGGGTCGAGACGCCGTCGAACCCGCTCCTCAAGCTGATCGACATCGCCGCCGTCGCCCGCCGCTTGGCCGGCCACGCCGGGGCGCGCGGGGAGCGCCCGCTCCTCGTCGTCGACAACACCTTCGCCACGCCGCTCGCCCAGCGCCCCCTCGAGCTCGGCGCCGACGTCGCCCTGCACAGCGCCACGAAGTACCTGGGTGGACATTCGGACACGGTGAACGGGTTGCTCGCCGTGTCGCGAGACGATCTCCACGAGCGGCTCCGCTTCCTGCAGAACGCGATCGGCGCGGTGCCGGGGCCGCTCGATTGCTTCCTCGTCCTGCGCGGCCTGCGGACGCTCGCCCTGCGCGTCGAGCGGCACGCCGCCAACGCCATGCGCGTCGCCGAGGCGCTCGCCGCGCGCCCGGACGTCGCCCGCGTCAGCTATCCGGGACTGGGCGCCGGCCCGCGCGCCCACCCGCAGGCGGCGCTCGCCGCCCGCCAGATGCGTTTCGCGGGCGGGATGGTCAGCTTCGAGCCGGCGGCGGCGGGCGGCCGCTCGGCCGAGGAGCGGGCGCGCCGCTTCTGCGAGGCGACCCGGATCTTCACCCTCGCTGAGTCGCTCGGCGGGGTCGAGTCACTCGTCGAGCTGCCGGCGGTCATGACCCACGCCAGCGTCGAGGGCTCGCCGCTCGAGGTGCCGCCCGCGCTCGTGCGCCTTTCCGTCGGGATCGAGCACGCCGACGACCTGGTCGAGGACGTCCGCGAGGCGCTCGATCAAGCGTAGGCGGCCCCTCTGGACGGGAGGCGTAAGATAGGGCCTCGACTGCGGAAGCCGACTACCCCGGCCGGCCCCCATCGGGGGCCCGCCAGGAGCACGCGCGGCCGGTCTCGACGCTCACGGATCGCGGGTCGCCCCCCGACCCCCGACGAGCAAGGAGAAGCCGCCGTGGCCACGAGGTCGCCCGCCAAGCCTCCCACGCCCCGCCTCGAACGCGACGGGCTCTCGGGCGCGTTCGAAGTGATGGCCGACCTGCCCGTCGCCGCCCTCTACGAGCAGGCGATCCGCCACGAGGAGGGCGTCATCTCCTCGTGCGGGCCGCTGGTGACGCGGACCGTCCCTCACACCGGGCGCTCGCCCAACGACAAGTTCGTGGTCAGCGAGCCGTCGAGCGTCGATCACGTCTGGTGGGGCCCGGTCAACCGCCCGATCAGCGAGGAGCAGTTCGCCGGGCTGGAGCGCCGCCTGATCGAGCACCTGCGCGGCCGCCGCGTCCACGTCCGCCACGGCTTCGTCGGCGCCGACCCGGCGCACCGCCGATCCCTGCGCGTGGTGACCGAGTACGCCTGGCACAGCCTCTTCGCGCGGCACCTCTTCATCCGCCCCACGTTCGAGGAGCTGGAACGCTTCGAGCCCGACTTCACGGTCTACGACATCCCGAGCTTCACGGCGATCCCCGAGGTGGACGGGACGCGCGGGGAGACGGTGATCGCCCTCCACCTGGGCCGGCGGCTCCTCCTCATCGGTGGCACGGCCTACGCCGGCGAGATGAAGAAGGGCATCTTCACGGTCATGAACTACCTCCTCCCCGGCGAGGGCGTCCTGCCCATGCACTGCGCGGCGAACGTCGGCCCGGCGGGGGACGTCGCCCTCTTCTTCGGCCTCTCCGGCACCGGCAAGACGAGTCTTTCCACCGTCCCGGTGCGGACCCTCGTCGGCGACGACGAGCACGGCTGGGGGCCGAACGGCGTCTTCAACTTCGAGGGCGGCTGCTACGCCAAGCTGATCCGCCTCTCCCCGACCGCGGAACCCGAGATCTGGAACACGACGCGGCGCTTCGGGACGATCGCCGAGAACGTCGCCTACGACGAGCAGACGCGCCGGATCGACCTCGACTCGGAGGCGATCACCGAGAATACACGCGGCGCCTACCCGCTCGACTTCCTCTCCAACGTCAGCTCGACCGGCCGGGCGGGCGATCCGAAGCACGTCCTCTTCCTGGCGGCCGACGCGTTCGGCGTGCTGCCGCCGGTCAGCCGCCTCTCGACCGAGCAGGCGCTCTACCACTTCCTGTCGGGCTACACGGCCAAGCTGGCCGGCACCGAGGTCGGCGTGACCGAGCCGAAGGCGACCTTCTCGGCCTGCTTCGGGGCGCCGTTCATGCCGCGCCACCCGGGTGTCTACGCCGAGATGCTCGCCCAGAGGCTCGAGGCGACCGGCGCGCAGGCGTGGCTCATCAACACGGGCTGGACGGGCGGCCCCTACGGGGTCGGGGAGCGGATCAGCATCCCCCACACGCGGGCCATGGTCCAGGCGATCTTCGACGGCGCCTTCGACGGCGCCGAGTTCGAGCGCGACCCGGTCTTCGGCGTCGAGGTGCCGCGCGCCTGCCCGAACGTGCCGCCGCAACTCCTCCGGCCGCGCGACACGTGGGACGATCCGGTCGCCTACGACGCGCAGGCGCGCCGGCTGGCGCGGATGTTCGCGGCCAACTTCGAGACGCTCGCCGACCAGGCGTCGGAGCGGGTGAAGGCGGGCGGCCCGCTCGCGGGAGGTGACGAATGAGCCGCGGGGGGCGCCCGAAGGTCACCGTCATCGGCGCCGGGAACGTCGGCGCCACCACCGCCCAGCGGATCGCCGAGGCCGGCCTGGCGGACGTCGTCCTGGTCGACATCGTCGAGGGTCTCCCCCAGGGGAAGGGGCTCGACCTCGCCGAGGCGGCGCCGGTCGTCGGCCACGACAGCGGCGTCGTCGGCAGCAACGGCTACGAGGAGTCGGCCGGGTCGGACATCGTGGTCGTCACCTCGGGCCTGGCGCGCCAGCCGGGGATGAGCCGCGACGACCTGCTGATGAAGAACGCCGCCATCGTGCGCTCGGTCGTCGAGCAGGCCACGGCGGTCTCGCCCGGGGCGATCCTGGTCATCGTCACCAACCCGCTCGACGCGATGTGCCACGTGGCGATGGCGGCGAGCGGCTTCCCGCGCGAGCGCGTGCTGGGCATGGCCGGCGTCCTCGACTCGGCCCGCTTCCGTACCTTCATCGCGCAGGAGCTCGGCGTCTCGGTCACCGACACGCACGCCTTCGTGCTCGGCGGCCACGGCGACACGATGGTGCCGCTGCCGCGCTACTCGACCGTGGCGGGGATCCCGATCACCGAGCTGCTGCCGAAG
>Ga0154433_1133_pt2 | contig 10177 bp, 11 predicted proteins | sample RifGroC2_FD_115937 | JGI IMG/M metagenome (GOLD analysis project Ga0154433, IMG submission 115937) | Chloroflexi bacterium GWC2_73_18 | reverse complement strand
GTCTGCCCTTCCCGATCCGCCCCTGAACGATGGCCTGTCGGTACGCGCAGTCTACGGTCGCTGCACGATGCGCTGTCGGCCATGAGCTAGGTGCTAGGGCGGGCGCGTTACCGGGACGTCATTCGCCCGTCGCTCACGGACCTTTGGCTCTCGGCGCGGCGCGGTCCCGCGGGCGACCATCGCGGCGATGGGAAGCGAGAAGACCCGGATCGACGACTTCGGTCCGGCCAGCCGCACGCTCCACCGGTTGTTCGGGCTGATGAACCGCCACTTGATGCTGCCGACGTTCCGCCTCGGGCTGGGGTGGCTCTTCGGGACGCGGCTCACCGGTCGGGTCATGGTGCTCCGCACGGTCGGCCGGACCACCGGACGATGGCGCGAGGTGCCGGTCGACTTCGCGATCGTCGACGGAGACCTCTACTGCATCGCCTCCTTCGGACCGGCGACGCACTGGCTCCGCAACCTCGAGGTGCACCCGAGAGTGACCGCGCATCTCCCGTGGGGCGTCCTCGACGGGATCGCCAGCGAGGTGACCGACCGCGAGCTGCGGATGCGCATGATCCGCGAGGTGCTCCGGAGCGCCGGCCCGGCCGCCTACACCATGGGCTTCCTCCCGGGCCGCCTCTCCGACGCCGCGCTGGAGGAGCGGCTGCGGGCCTTCCCGCTCGTCCGCATCCGTCCGCTCGGGGCGTTGCGGCGGAGGTGGTGCTGACCGCCCGGCTCGCGACGGCTCCTATACTCGGCGCGTGAGCTCGGCTGCCCCGGCGCCGCGGATCCTGCTCGTCGACGACGACCCCAACCTCCTCGTCTTCCTGGCGACGCGGCTGCGCGAGGACGGCTTCGCCGTGACCACGGCACGGAACGGCAGCGAGGCGCTCCGCCGGCTCGACGACGGCTGGCCTGACCTGCTGATCGTCGACCTGATGATGCCCCAGATGGACGGCCTCACCCTGGCGCGGCGGGTCAAGGAGAGGGCCGACCTGCCGATCATCGTGCTGAGCGCGATCGACACCGCGGACAGCAAGGCGCACGCCCTGGACGAGGTCGCCGAGGACTACGTCACCAAGCCGTTCCACTACCCCGAGCTGCGGGCCCGCGTGAACCGCGTGCTGCGCCGTCTCGGAGACCGCGTCCCACGGCAGACGCTCGTCCTCGGCCCCCGCCTCTCGCTCAACCTGCACCGCCGCGAGGCGGTCGTCGATGGCCGGTCGGTCCCCCTGACGCCGACCGAGTCGCGCCTCCTCTACGCCCTGGCGGCCAACCTCGGCAGCGTGGTGACGACCGAGACGCTGCTCGCCCGCGGCTGGTCGGAGACGGAGTACCCCGATCCCTCGTACGTCTGGGTCACCATGCGCCGCCTGCGCAGCAAGCTCGAGGCGAGGCCCGACCGGCCGGTCAACCTGCAGACGGTCCGCGGCGTCGGCTACCGCCTGGTGCTGGCGCCCGACGGATGATCGAGCGGCTGGCGCGCCTCCCCTACCGGACGCGCCTCCTCCTCGCCCTCGTCTCCGTCTCGCTGCTGCCCGTCGCCATCCTCGGCCTCGTCGCGCTCGATCGTGCCACGGCGCTCCTGCGCGACGAGCAGGCCGCCGGGCTGGCGAGCGCCGCGCGGACGGCGGCCGCCTACGCCGCCGGGTCGGGCCGGGCCTTCGACGCCGCCACCGCCAACGAACTGGCGCGCGTCACCGGGTCGTCCGTCGCCCTCTACGCGCCCGACGGGACCCTGCTCGCCACCAACGACGGCGGCCTCCTCGCCGGCTCGCTGCCCGCGGCGCCGCCGCAGACCGCAGAGGTCGTGGCCACGGCGCGCGGCGCCGGCCGGCTGTCAGCCTTCGCGGCGGTCTTCACGGGCGGCGGCCTGACCGGCTATCTCGAGCTGTCGGCGCCGGACGTCGCGGTCGTCGGCGCGGCGGCCGATCTCCGCTCCGTCCTGGCGATCGCGATCGGCCTCGCCGCCGTCGTGGCCCTCCTCCTCGCCTTCGCCCTGACGCGGGACCTCGTCCGGCCGCTGCGCACCATGTCGGCGGCCGTGGCGCGGCTGCGTGCCGGCGATCTCGAGGCGCGGCTTCCGGTGGAGGGGGACGACGAGCTGGCGGCCCTGGCCACGAGCCACAACCGCCTGGCCGATGCGCTCGCCGCGCGGAACCGCTCGCTGGCCCTGGTCCTCGGGGCGATCGCCCAGCTCTCCCCGTCGGAGGGCGTCACCGTCCTGCTGGAAGTGGCGCCCGAGGCGGCGCGCCGGGCCTTCGGCTTCACCGCGGTCGGCCTCGAGCTGGCCGGGCCGGGCGGATCGGACGTGCGGACGAGCGGCGCGGGAGTCGAGCCGGCCGAGGAGCCAGGGACCGAGCCGGCGGAGGAGCGGATCCCCGGCGAGGCGTGGGCGTTCCGGACGCCGCTGCGTGGCGGCGATCATCGCGTCGGGACACTCATCACGACGCTCCCCCCGACGCGCGACTGGGCCCAGGCCGACGCCGATCTGCTCGAGATCTTCGCCAGCGAGCTGGCGGCGGCGATCCGCAACGCCCAGCTCTTCGCCCAGGTCGAGGAGCTGTCCGAGCTGAAGAGCGAGTTCCTGCGGGGCGTGACGCACAACCTGCAGACGCCCCTGACCAGCATCCGCGCCTTCGCCGAGCAGCTGGCGGCCGAACGCGAACCTGCACCCGACCGGCGCCTGGGGATCATCGTCGAGCAGGCCGACCGGCTCTCCCGCCTCGTCGACCAGCTCCTCACCGTCTCGCGACTGGAGGCCGGGACGCTCCATCCCGAGAGCGAGGTCTTCGCCCTCGGGCCGCTGATCCGGCGCGCCTGGGAGAGCCTGGGGCGCGACGACCACCCGTTCGAGCTCCGCGACGAGGCGCCCGGCTGGCTCGCCTCGGCTGACCGCGACCGGGTCGACCAGGTCGTCTGGGCGCTCCTCGACAATGCCCTCAAGCACGGCGACGGCCCGATCGACGTGTCCGTCCGACCGGCGACCACGGCCGACGGCCTGCCGGCGGGGGACTGGCTGGTGGTGACGGTCCGGGACCACGGTCCCGGTGTCCCGCCCGACGACCGCGACCGGGCCTTCGAGCGGTTCACCCGCCTCGTGCCGCGTGCCGGGCAAGGGACCGGCCTCGGCCTCAGCGTGGCGCGCGGCCTGATCGAGGCGATGGGCGGGCGGCTCTGGATCGCCGACGCGGACGGCCCGGGCGCCTGTTTCGCCTTCGCCCTTCCGGCCGAGTCGATCGAGGAGGCGTGAGCCCGCGCACCGGGCGACCGTTGCGATGGCGCACCGCGGAAAGGTGCTCCGCAAGGTCTGGCTGGCATGATCGGTCATCGAACGCCGCCGTCCGGCGCGTCACACCGGGGTTCGACATCGGCCGATGACCCTCATCCCGCGAAGGTTGTTCCGCCACCGCCCGAACGGGCAGGCCCTGCCGGAGTTCGCGCTCATCCTGCCCGTCTTCATGCTCATCTTCATGGGCATCCTCCAGTTCGGCTTCCTCCTTTCCGGGCAGGTCGGGCTGATCAACTCGGTGCGCGAGGCGGCGCGCTACGGCTCGACGGCGCCGACGACGACCGGCGGCCCGGCCGGCAACATCAACGCCTACCTGACCGGGACGGTGCTGCCGCGGAACGTCGCGGGGTACAGCGCCGCCCAGCTCGTGTCGTCGAGCGCCGGCTACTGCCGGTACCAGGACCCGAGCGGGAAGTGGGCGGTCCGCCTGACAGTGCAGGTCACCTACGGTCACCCGCTCTTCATCCCGTTGGTCGGCGACATCGTGGACGGCATCGACGGCACCGATGACGGCAACTTCACGCTTGGCGCATCGGAGTCGATGCGGGTCGAGAACCCGCCGCTCTCGTCGGCGCCCGGAGCCCTCTCGGCATGCACCTGATCCGCCTCTCCCGGCGGACGGTGCGGACCGAGCGACGCCGCCAGCGAGGCCAGGCGCTCGTCCTGTTCACGCTCGGGCTCATCGTCATGCTCGGCGCCGCGGCGCTGACGATCGACTTCGGCAGCTGGCTCACCTTCCGGCGCAACTACCAGAACATCACCGATGCGGCGGTCCTGGCGGGGACCCCCTTCCTGACGCGCCCGGTCAGCCAGCCCTGTACCGGCTCGACCTCCAAGCAGTTCTGCGCGCGGCGCGAGGCGTGGGGCTACATCGACGACCAGCTCGGCCTCGGGTTGGGCAGCGGGACCCTCGACGGCTTCGCCGCCTCGAACACCGGCCAGGGCGCGCCGCAGGTGGTCCCGGCGCCCGACGGCGGCACCGACTACGCGATCTGGGTTTCGACGCCGCCGGGCGGCGCCGGATCGGACTACGTGGGCCGCTACCCGAACGACCGCCGCAAGATCTGGGCCCGGATCGACCGGGTCCACCAGACGTTCTTTGGGCGCGTCATCAGCGCCGGCGACCCCACGATCTCGGCCTGGGCGACCGCCGGCCACTTCCCCAACCGCTTCGCCGTCATCACGCTGCGCCAGCCGAACCAGGCCCCCACCAACCGCGTCGCGGACATCTTTCTGGCCGGCACGAACACGGTCCTCGAGGTGATCGACGGCGACGTCGGCGGCAACTGGAACATGAAGCTCAACTCGGGCGCGCAGCTCTGGATCCGCGGGCAGAGCGACAACGACGCGGACACGTACCTGGTCGAGTGGATCTCCTGCGGCAACAGCTGCTGGAGCAACGGCCAGGTCAGCAGCGGCCCCAACGGCAGCCCGGCGTGGGAGGTCAACGACCCGGACGAGCTCTCGCCGCCGATCGAGGACCCCGACTACCCGCTGCCCGGGCCGTTGACCCCCCCGCCCAACGGGCCGAACCCACCGGCGATCCCGCTCGGCGACCTGGGAGGCAACGTGACCGTCACGAGCGGCGGGCCGAACCGGGCCCCGGGCGAGGCGACCGTGGTGGGCGGTGTCCTGACCTGCCGGGCCGACGCCGACGGCAATCCCCCGCGCATCGGTCCGGGCTACTACACCAACATCACGGTCCGGTCCGGCGAGTGCCTCATCCTCGACCCGACGATGCGGCACACGAGCGTCGGGAGGGCCACGCCGGACGTCGCGACCCCGGTGCCGTCGACCCAGATGCCCGGCATCTTCTACATCAACGGCACCGTCGACATCAACCAGAGCGCGATGATCGTGGGCGACGGCGTGACCGTCATCATCCGCCCCGGCAGCAGCAACCAGTTCCTGGTCAGCGCCGGCGGGGTCGCCAATTTCAACCGCGGCCTCATCCAGGCCAACCGCCGGCTCGGCGCCTGGACGACCGACGGCCAGAGCACCTACGCGTGGGGCGGCGGCCAGTGGGGATACGACACCTCGATGAACGGCAACCTGGACAACGTCGGCATGGCGCTCTACGTGATCAAGCGCGAGCAGTACAGCAGCGTCGCCGCCGACAACAGCTCCGACGTGATCAAGATCAACGCGGCGGCCGGTCTCGCCTGGGACGGTTACACCTACGCACCGCACGACAACATCGACCTGGCCGGCCAGCCCGGTCACGACGGCATCGGGCAGCTGGTCGCCTGGACGGTCAAGTTCGCCGGCGGGGTCCCGGTGAAGCAGCTGTACAACGGGCCGGAAGTGGCGATCCCGCGCCTCTTCGAGCCGCGCGTGCCGTAGCACCCGGGCAGCCCGACCGCCTCTCCCCGAGCGGGGCGCCTCCGACAGGTAGGCGCCCCGCTCCTTCGTGTTGCACGACGGCGGGTGACGGCCGTACGCGCGCCGGTGGTACTTCCGAGCGATACCCGCCGCCGCGCTTCCGAACGAAAGTCGTGTGCGGACAGGCACCGATGCAAGGTGGCGCGCAAGGCCCGCCCGCCATCGTGCCAACCGTCCACACGGAGAGAGCCCGCAAACCGCGTGCCCGCGCGAGGAGGTCATGCAGACGCCGCCGCTCCATCCCGCCCGACCCGGGAAGAGCCACCGCTCGCGGGGCCAGGCCCTCGCCGAGTTCGCGCTCGTCGTGCCCGTCTTCGCCCTGATCTTCCTCGCCACGCTCGACCTCGGCCGCCTCTTCTACGCCTCCATCACCCTCACGAACGCGGCGCGCGAGGCGGCCTTCCAGGCCTCCCAGACGCCCTCCTCCTACCAGGCCGGCCAACCCTGCCCGGCGGACGCCATCGTCGACACGGGCAACCTGGTGATCTGCCGAGCGATCCTGGAGGCGAAGAGCTCGTTCGTCGAAGTGAACCCAGCCGGCGTGGCCATGACGTGCGACCCGCCCGGCTGTGTGCGCGCCATCGGCAACACGGTCAGCGTCACCGTGAGCGGCCAGTTCGTCCTGCTGACGCCGATGCTGGCGCCCTTCGTGGGCGGCAGCCAGACCTTCGATCTCAGCTCGACGGCGACCGCCCAGCTGGAGTCGTTGCCCACCGCCCCGACGCCGGTTCCCACCCCGACTCCCACGCCGACCCCCTCGCCAACGCCGACCCCGACGCCGGCGCCGAGCCCGACCCCCACGCCGACCCCCTCGCCGACGCCGGCCTGCCAGAACCCGCCCGATATCATCGATCTGACCCCGGCCCAGGCCGAGGCCACCCTCGACGCCGCCGGCTTCACCAACCACCAGGGCTACGGCGACCTGACGACGGGCCAGAAGAACAAGGTCCAGACGCAGATCCCGGACGACACCCAGTGCGTGCCGACGAGCACCCTGCTCGTCTACCACTACCGGCCGAACTGAAGTGTCGACGATGCTGAAGCGACGCGGCCGGCAGCGCGGGCAGTCGCTCGCCGAGTTCGCCCTCGTCCTGATCCCCTTCCTCTTGCTCCTGCTGGGGCTCTTCGACCTCGGACGCGGCATCTACACGTACAACGCCGTCTCGCAGGCGGCCCGTGAGATCGCGCGCGTCACGAGCGTCCATCCCTACGACAGCTGCTGTGCGCTGGGCACCAGCACCGAAGCGACGGCGGTGAAGGAGACGCAGAAGGCGCAGGTCCCCGGGCTCACCGACGCGGGGATCGACATCGACTGCGTCAACATCAACGACGCCACCGTCGATCCCTGCCGGCCCGGCGAGTTCGCCCGCGTCACCGTGAGCGTCCAGTTCTCGCCGGTGACGCCCCTCCTCGGCCTCCTCGGCCCCTACGACATATCGACCGTCAGCCGCATCCAGTTCGGACAGAACTCGTGAGTCCACGAGCGCAAGGAAAGATGACGTGAACCGCCACGACGCCCGGAAGAGCCAGCGAGGACAGGCGCTCGTCCTCTTCGCCATCTCGCTGGTCGCCATCCTCGCCATGGCCGGCCTCGTCCTCGACGGCGGCGACGCCTTCCGCCAGCGGCGCGACGAGCAGAACGCCGCCGACCTGGCGGCGATGGCGGGCGGGTACGCCTACCTCGACGACCTGGTCTCGGGCGGGACGGTCTCGACAGCCGCCGCCGCGGCCGACGCGGCGGCTCGCGCCGTGGCCACCAAGAACGGCTACACCGATGCCGTGGCCGAGACGACCGTCGGCGTGGTCGTCCAGGCGCAGTCCCTGGCGCAGCAGTCGACCGTCACGGTCACCGTCAACCGGCCGCACGCCAACAACTTCGCCGGCGTCGTCGGCCAGTCGACGTGGGACGTGGGGGTCCTGGCACGGGTCGTGGTGGGCATCCCCAACGCCGCCTACGGCGCGATGCCGGTCATCTTCAACCAGAAGGCCCTGGACCCCGACGGCGACGGCTCCCCCGGCCCGTTCCCGCTCACCCCGACGCGCTACGACGAACCCCCTTCGGGCGACGAGAGCCTGCCGCTGGACGAGACGACGTTCAACTGGACGATCTTTTGCCAGGCGAACGGCAATCCCTGCAACGCGAACTCGAGCGGGGTCCAGGACCTGATCGACTCCGGCGGGTACGACACCGCCGTCTACCTGGGGATGGACATCGACCCCCTCAACGCCGGCTCGCACACCACGCTTTACGACGCGGTGGCAGACCAGGGACTCCCCCGCGACTGGCCGGTGGCGATCGTGGACGACGGCGGTGCGCTGCTCGGGTTCGCCATGTTCCACCTGGCCAACTCCGAGGGGGGCAGCGTGAAGCAGCTCTCCGGCTGGTTCGTCACGGACCTCAACGACCCGAGCCTGGGCGTCCAGGACGGCTGCGCGCCGCTCCCGGTCTGCCCGCCTGCCTCGGCCAGTCTCGGCTGGTACGTCGTCAAGCTCGTCGAATAGGCACCCCGGGCCACCGCGGTCCCAGGATCCGACACGTCCTTCACTTCCTTCTCTCCTTGCCCGGCGCGACGGCGATCGACGACAGGTTCTCTCCGGATCCATCAACGCGCGGCCGCTCGACACCGTCGAGTGAGGACGACCCCTGCCCGGCCGTCCGCGCTCCGCGCGTCCCGTGGGGCGAGGCGCCGGCGACAGGTACGGTGCCTCGCCCCTCCATCCTCGCCGTGCTACCCTCCGCCGAACGCCGGCAACGGTCGGCGATCGTGGCGAGGGCTGACGATGAGCGCGACAGCGCGCGTGGCGCAGGCGGCGGTCGAGGTGCCGGTCGGGCCGGGCGCCGCGTTCGAGCTCTTCACGGCGCGGATCGGCGACTGGTGGCGCGACTACTGGAACGACGCGCAGGCCGTCACGATCCGGCTCGAGCCCGGTGCCGGCGGACGGCTCGTCGAGGTGTGGGATCCGGAGACCGGCGAGGGGTTCGAGATCGGGCGGGTCACCGCCTGGGAGCCCGGCCGGCGCCTCGCCCTCAGCTGGCGCGAGTCGGGCTGGGAGGCGGACGAGGCGACCGAGGTCGAGGTCCGCTTCGAGCCCACCGGCGGCGGCACGCGCGCCGCCCTGGTCCACCGCGGCTGGGAGCGCGTCGCCGGCGACCCCCACGCCGGCGAGGGCTACACCGAGGGCTGGGAGGAGCTCCTCGCCTGGTACGCCGAGGCGGCGGCAGAAGCGGCGAGCTGAGTGCCGCGCGGCGGTAGACCGCCGGTAAGGGCTCCCGGGGATACTGCCGGCATGCGGACCCGACGACGCCCCTCGGCCGTCTCTGCGATCCGGCAGATCATCCGTCTGACCGCGGCCACCGTGCGAGAGCAGCGGTCGCTGCATCGGGCAGCGCGGCGGATGCCGCGACCGGTGCCCTGGGACTGGGCGAAGCCGCGCCTCCTCCCCCTGCTGGCCGGACCGTACCTCGACGCGGGCGGCGATGAACCGGTGCGAACCGTCATGGATCCGGGCTGCGCGGTCGTGTTCGGGCTCGACCTGGGCGGCGCCTTCCCGCTGGTGGATGCCCACGTCGCCGAGCGCTGGGAGTGCACGCCCGACCAGATCCGCGACGTCGCGATGGCCAACCTCCGGACCCGAGCGGCGACGATCGGCTCGGCCGCGGTGACCGGCGGAACGCTCAGCGGCCGCATCGTCCGACTCGTCCAGGGGAAGATGGGCTGGGAGTCATCGCTCCTGCTCGTGCCAGACGAGCTGATGCGACTGCTGGGAGCGGACGACCAGGTCATCGCCGCGCCCGGTCGGGCGACGCTCATCAGCTTCCCGATCGACACGCCGGCATACGTCATCGGCGACATCGCCGTCGACTTCGAGCGGCGCGAGGCGTGGCCGCTCATGCTCGACCCGTTCGTGCTCCTGTCGGGCCGTCTCCACTGGCAGGTCTCCGACGGCGAGGGCGACCTGCTCGATTGACCGGGGGCCGGCATGCACCATTCGCCGGCAACGGCAGCGCGGACGGCGGTTTGGACATCGCGATGCCTGGATGGTAGGCTTCATGATGTGCCAACAAGAACCACGCTGACGCTCGACGACGACGTCGCGGCCGGCATCGAGCGCGAAGTGCGGCGGAGCGGACGACCGCTGAAGGCCGTGGTGAATGAAGCGATCCGCGCCGGGCTGGAGCGGCGAGAGGAGCTCCCAGGGGAGCCGTTCCGGGTGGAGGCGCTCGACCTCGGCCTGCGCGAGGGGTTCGAACTCGACGATGTCGCCGGTCTCCTCGAGCGGATCGAGGGCGCCGAGCACCGGTGATCCTCGTCGACGCGAACGTCGCCCTCTACGCGTACGATCGCTCGAGTCCGCGGCACGACGCTGCGCGCCGCTGGTTCGAGGGCGCGCTCAACGGTGACGAGGAGGTGCGGTTCGCGCTCGCCACGCTGCTCGGCTTTCTGCGGATCTCGACGAACCCGACCGTCTTCCGGCGGCCGCTCCAGGCCTCCGGGGCGATCGCGATCGTCTCCGGCT
>Ga0154433_1135_pt1 | contig 10232 bp, 13 predicted proteins | sample RifGroC2_FD_115937 | JGI IMG/M metagenome (GOLD analysis project Ga0154433, IMG submission 115937) | Chloroflexi bacterium GWC2_73_18 | reverse complement strand
CCGCTCGCCGAGCGGCAGCGCCGCATCTGCGAGGGGGCCCGCCAGTACCCCGACGGACGCTGGCTCTTCATCCCGGTCGAGACGGCGACCGACCTGGCCGACGTGCTCGCGCTCCTGGAGCTGAAGCTGCCTCCCCGCGTGCGCGCCCGCCTGGCGCGTTGACGGCGGAGGGCGCCCGACTCCCGGCAGCCTCACCCCCCGCGGTGAGAGACTGGGGCCGCGATGCCATGATCGCCGCCTCGACGTTCCAACCGGCCTACCTGCGCCTCCTCCGCTCGGGCGAGCTGGGCGAGCGCGTGCGGTCGGCCGACCGGCACCTGGCGGCCTGCGACCTCTGCGCCCGCTACTGCCGGGTGGACCGGCACGAGACGATCAAGGGCGCCGTCTGCCGGACCGGGGAACGGGCCGTCGTCAACAGCTTCGGGCCGCACCACGGCGAGGAGCGTCCGCTCTCGGGCTGGCGCGGCTCGGGCACGATCTTCTTCAGCTGGTGCAGCCTGCGCTGCGTTTTCTGCCAGAACTGGGAGATCAGCCAGAAGGGGATCGGGCGGGAGGTCGGCCCGGAGGAGCTGGCGGCGATGATGCTGGAGCTCCAGGCCGCCGGCTGCCACAACATCAACTTCGTCTCGCCCAGCCACGTCGTCGCCCAGATCCTGGCCGGCGTCCTCCTCGCCGCCGCGGCGGGCCTTCGCCTCCCGCTCGTCTACAACACCGGCGGCTACGACAGTCCCGAGGCGCTCGCCCTCCTCGACGGCGTCGTCGACATCTACATGCCGGACATGAAGTACGGCGACTCGGAGATGGCCCACCGCTACTCGCACGTGCGCGAGTACGTCGCCGCCAACCGCGCGGCCGTGCGCGAGATGCATCGCCAGGTCGGCGACCTGGTCCTCGACAAGCGCGGCCTGGCCCTGCGCGGCCTGCTCGTGCGGCACCTCGTCCTGCCCGACGACATCGCCGGCACCGACGACGTCCTCGCCTTCATCGCCGGCGAACTCTCCACCGACACGTACCTCAACCTGATGGACCAGTACCACCCCGACCATCGCGCCTGGGAGAACCCCCCGCTCGACCGGCGGATCACGCGCGCCGAGTACGCCCGCGCCGTCGCATCGGCGCATCGCCACGGCCTGCGCCGGCTCGATCCCGGTTCGCGACTCGTCCTCCGGGTGATGGTGTAGGTCCGGCGCGGCAGCGTCGTCAGCGCGGGTGGCCGACCGGCACCAGGTAGAGCGGCACGTGGTCGGCCGGCAGCCCGAGCACGTCCTGCACCCGCCGGTCGTCGAAGGCCCCCATGGGGACCGCCCCCAGGCCGAGTGCGACCGCCTGCAGCAGGATGTTCTGGGCCGCATGCCCGGCCTCGAGGTGGACGTAGCGGGGGCCGCGGTCGCGCCCGTACTTCGCCTCGGTGCGGGCGTAGACGGCGGTGATCGCGATGACGAGCGGCGCCTCGGCCACCGCTTCCTGGGACAGCGCCGCGGCGGCGAGGCCGGCCCGGCGATCCCCCCGCTGCCACGTCGCCAGGGCGTGCGCGGCGGGGTCGTAGTGGAAGACGCCCTCGGCGGTGACCGCGTAGAGCTCGAGCGGGTAGAGCGCCCCGGCCGAGGGGGCGGTGCGGCGCCCGTCGGCGGTGGTGAACCCTTGCGCCGCCCAGAGGAGCTGCCCCAGCTCGGCGGCGGAGAGCGGCTCGTCGCTGAACTCTCGCACCGATCGACGCTCCTGCAGGGTCTCTTCGAGCGAGAGCGGTCCCTCGGGGCGCGGCGTCGGGAGCGCCGTCACGTCCGTCGTCACCTCCGGCGAAGGGGTAGGCGCTCGACCGCCACAGGCTGCCAGCATGACCGCCGCGGCGAGCAGGAGCAGTACGGGCTCGCGAAGGCCCATCCGACCGCCCGCAGCATCGCTCGCCGCCCTCGGGCGGACAAGAGCCGGACGGCTCGGCCCCTTACTCAGCCCTTGACGCTCCCCCCGAGGATGCCGCGCACGAAGTAGCGCTGCAGGGCGAGGAAGACGGCGAGCGGCAGGGCCATGGAGATGAAGGCGGCCGCGGTCAGGAACTGCCACTCGCCGCCGAGCGAGTTGACCAGGTTGGCGACGACGACGGTGAGCGGCTGGGACTCGGGGTGCGGACCGATGTAGACGAGCGCGACGAGGAGATCGTTCCAGACCCAGAGGAACTGGAAGATCGCCAGCGAAGCGATCGCCGGGACGCTCATCGGCAGCGCGAGGCGGAAGAAGGACGTGACGGGGCTGGCCCCGTCGATGGCGGCCGACTCGAAGACCTCGCGGGGCAGTCCGCCCATGAAGTTCCGCAGCAGGAAGACGGCGAAGGGGAGCCCGTAGCCGGTGTGGGCGAGCCAGACCGCCAGGAAGGTCCCCGCCAGCCCGGTCGCGGCGAAGAGGCGCAGGATCGGGATGAGCGTCATCTGCAGCGGCACCACCAGGAGCCCCACCACGATCACGAAGAGAAGGTTTCGGCCGGGGAACTGCATCCAGGCGAAGGCGTAGGCCGCGAAGGCCGCGACGGCGATAGGGATGATCGTCGCCGGGATCGTGATGAAGAGGCTGTTCACGAAGGCTGCGGCGAGGTTGTTCTGGGTCAGCACGTGCTCGTAGTTGGCCAGCGTGAACTCGTAGGGTGGCACGGTGGCGGTCCACCACCCGCTCTTCGTCACCTGGTCGGGAGGCCTGAAGGAATTCACGAAGAGCCCCACCGTGGGGAGCAGCCAGATCGCCATCAGTCCGAGCAGCACGGCGTGCAGGCCGAGCCGGTCCGGCCGCAGCAGCGGCGGACCTCTCCGGACGCCGCCGAGGCGTGGGCGGACCAGGCCGAGGCTCATCGGAGCGCCTCCTGCTCCTGGAAGCGGCGGATGTTGGCGAGCATGACCGGCACGATCGCCAGCAGCAGGACCACCGCGATCGCGCTCGCCCGCCCGAAGTTGCTGAAGTTGAACATCTCCTTGTACATGCGGTTGGCCATGACCTCGGTGTCGAAGTTCCCGTTGGTCATGACGTAGACCACGTCGAACGCCTTGAGCGCGGTGATCACCATCGTCGTGGAGACGACCGCGATGGTGGGCAGGAGGAGCGGCAGGATGATGCCGCGGAAGACCTGCCACTCACCGGCGCCGTCGACGCGCGCCGCCTCGAGGAGCTCCGGGTTGATCCCCTTGAGGCCGGCCGAGAGGATGACCATGCAGAAGCCGGTCCACATCCAGGCGCCCACCGCGATGAGCGCGAAGTTGTTGATCATCGGCTCGATCAGGAAGGCGATCGGCCCGGCACCGGTGAGGCTCGTCACGGCCGCGTTGAGCGTGCCGGTCTGCGGTTCGCCCGGCGGCCGCCAGGCGTACATGAACCTCCAGATGACGCCGGCCGCCACGAAGCTGATGCCGAGGGGGACGAAGATCACCGTCTTGGCCAGCGATTCGTAGCGGACGCGGTCAGCCAGGATCGCGATCAGCAACCCGGCGCCGACGGCGATACCGGTGAGGAAGACCAGCCAGAGGACGTTGTTCTTGATCGACCCGAGCGTCGCCGCGTTGGTGAACACGAACTCGTAGTTCGCGAGGCCGACCCAGCCCACCGAGTAGCGGTCCTGGAAGCTCAGCACGATGGTGTTGAGCATCGGGTAGACGAGGAAGACGAACAGGAAGAGGAGGGCCGGCAGGAGCCACAGCCAGGGGCGCGCCCGCGGGCGGTGGCGCTCCGGCAGGAGCCGGAGGACCTGCTCGGTCGCCACGATGTAGCCGATGAGGACCGCGGGGACGCCGACCACGACGACCGCGGCGGTGAGGAGGCGGGGGTCCATGTCTACCTCCGGGCGACCGAGGACGGGGCGGCGGGAACCGCCGCCCCGTCCCGGAGGAGGGAGGAGGGCAGTCTACTGATAGGCGTCCGCCTGCACCAGGTCGAGGCTGGCCAGGATCTCGTCGAGCTTGGACTGGTCCTGGGTGAAGTCGAGCATCGCCTTCCAGAAGGCGCTATTCATCTGCTCGGGCATCAGGTCCGAGCCGTCGAAGCGGAAGACCTTGGCGTTGGCCAGGATCTCGGCCGAGCGCCGGCTCGTCTCGTCGGGGTAGTTGGTGACGTTCTTGTTGCCGGAGAGGGCGCCTCCGCGGCCGACCCAGATGGACTGCGCCTCGGCCGTCACCAGGTACTGCATCAGGGCGCGCGCCTGGGGCGTGTCGTGGAACATCCCGAAGAGGTCGCCCGCGCCGGTCACTGCGCCGGCGTATGTGGAGTTGATGTCGGGGAACGGGAAGAAGTCGAAATCGGTGCCGGCCACGATGCCGGGGTTGGCCTTGACGAAGAAGTCGGTGATGAAGCTCGCCTGGTGGTGGAAGTAGCATCCCGGCGGGCTGGTGAAGAGCGGGTTACCGGCGTCGCCGAAGTTGGTCGAGAGGACCGCGGTCGGCCCGCCGTAGACGCTGTCGCCGGCGACCACCTTGCCGAAGGTCTCGAACGCCGCCTTGATCTCCGGCGACGTCCACTTCTGCTGGCCGGCGACCCACTTGTCGTAGACCTCCGGGCCGGACTGCCGCAGGATGATGTCCTCGATCCAGTCGGTGCCCGGCCAGCCGGACGCCGCCCCCGACTCGAGGCCGACGCACCAGGGGGTCGTCCCGGCGGCCTTGATCCTGTCGGCCTCGGCCGTCAGGGCGTCCCACGTGGCGGGAGCGCCTGCCGTGTAGACCTTTGGGTTGAACCAGATCAGCCCCTTGACGGCGCTCTTGATGAAGACGCCGACGAGTGTGCCGTCGACGGTCCCCAGGCCGACGAAGCCGGCCGAGGTCTCGGAGGTGTACTTCGGCACGTCCAGGACCGTCGACAGGTCGATCAGTTTGCCGGCCTTCGCGAACTGCGCCATCTGGCCCGGACCCGGCAGGCCCGCGAGGTCGGGCAGGATCCCCGACGCCACGCCGGTGATGAGGACCGCGTTGAGGTCGCGCGTGCCGGTGTATTGGACGGTGACGCCGGTCTGGTCCTCGAACGGCTTGACCATGGCCATGAACGACTCCTGCTCGGAGCCGCCCCACGTGCCGTAGACCGAGACCGTTCCGCCGATCTTGCCCTCCGGTGTCGGCGTGGCGGCGGGCGTCTCGGCCGGAGTCGGGGTCGCCCCGGGCGTGGGCGTCGCGGGCGACGGTGTCGGGGTCGCCCCGGCGCCGCAGGCGGCCGCGACGAGGAGGGCCACCGTCGAGATCGTGAACCATGTCAGAGCGGTGCGGTGTTTCTCTCGCATGTCTCTCCTTCCTTGCTCTTTCCCTGCCGGTCGTGAGCCGCTTCACCGGACCCCATCAGCGCACCCGCCGGACGCCGGCGCGCCGGGTCCGGTCAGTGCCTCCAGCTCGACAGGCCAGGCGGAGGCGCCGCTGACGCGCGCACCACCAACTCGGTTGCCAACACCTGCTGCCCGGCCACTCCCTCGCCGCCGATCTGGCGCACGAGCATTCGTCCCGCCCGGAAGCCGAGCTCGTACGCGGGGAGCCGGATCGTGGTGAGGGGAGGATCGAAATAGGCAGCCAGCGGGATGTCGTCGAAGCCCACGATCGAAAGGTCGTCGGGAACGCGCAGGCCGGCCTCGCGGGCGGCACCGATGGCGCCCAGCGCCAGGACGTCGCTGGCCACGAAGGCGGCCGTCAGATCAGGGACACGCGCGAGCAGCCCGAGCATCGCTGCATGCCCGCTCATCGGGGTGAAGTCTCCCGTCGCCACGAGACGTTCGTCGAAGGCGAGGCCCGCGGCCTCGAGTGCCTCGCGGTAGCCCTCGACCCGCTCCATGGCGGCGGTGTAGGCGAAGGATGCGTTGGTGATGCAGCCGATCCGCCGATGACCGAGGCCGATCAGGTGCTCCACCGCGACCCGCGCCCCGGCCCGGTTGTCGACGTCGACGCTGGGGATCGACTCCCCGAGGGGATGACCCTGCACCACGAGCGGATAGCCCTCGTCGTGCAGCTGCGCGGGCTCGGTGTCGTCGGCGCGCGGGCCCGAGACGACGAGGCCGTCGGTGTGACGTGCGCGCACCAGCGCGGCATACGAGCCGTCGCCCGGTGGCAGCGGCTCGACCAGGACGCGGAAGCCCGCTTCCCGGGCCGCGGTCGTCAGGCCGCGCAGGGTCTCGGGCAGCAGGGCGTCGACGGCGACCTGTTCGGGGGTCTGGCGCAGCACCAGGCCGATGGTGTTGGTGCGGCCGGCGGCCAGGCTGCGCGCGCCCGCGTGGACGTGGTAGCCGAGCTCCCGTGCCGCCGCCAGCACGCGCCGGCGGGTATCCTCGCTGATGTGGGCCCGCGGGCGGTCGTTGAGAACGAATGAGACGGTCGTGCGGGAGACACCCGCGCGGCGGGCCACGTCGCTGCTCGTCGGTCGCTTGTCCGCCATTCCGGCCGGTCCTCCTCGCGGCTTCTCGCCTGGGGGCGTCGCGGACGCCCCGAACCCGTCCTGGCGTTGTACACTGACGCGCGTTAGTAACGCGAGTTAGTAAACCACAACGGCAAGGTCGATGCAAGGGCCTGCGGGAAAGGTTCGAAACGGCCGGGGATCGCGCAGGTCGAGGAGTCGCCGTGCTTGAGCCGGTCGCCGTCGCGCCCCGTGCCCTTGTCGATTACGAGCCGCACGCGGGCGCGGATGCGCTCGCGGAGGTGCGGCGCCTGGCCGAGCCGCTGCGCGGGGCCCGTATCCTGCACGTCAACGCCACGGCCTATGGCGGAGGCGTCGCGGAGCTCCTGCCGGCGATGACGGCCCTGATGCGCAACCTGCGCCTCGAGGCCGAATGGCGCGTCATCCAGGGCGACGATGCCTTCTTCGCCGTCACCAAGGCGCTTCACAACGGCCTCCAGGGGCCGCCCTTCGAGCTGACCGCCGGGGCGCGCGAGACCTTCGAGCGCGCCAGCGAACGGTTCGCCGCCGCCTTCGAGGGAAGCTACGACTTCGTGGTGATCCACGACCCGCAGCCGGTCGCCCTGCGGCGGCTGCTGCCGGATGCTGCCGGACGCTGGATCTGGCGCTGCCACATCGAGTTGACCGACCGCGACCCACGCGCCTGGGCGCTGCTGCGTCCGCTGGTCCAGGCGTACGAGGCGGCGATCTACACGCTCGCCGCCTACGCCCCGCCGGACGCGGAGGGACCGCTGCTCGCCGTCATCGCCCCTTCGATCGACCCGCTCTCGCCCAAGAACGCGCCGCTGGAACCCGGCGCCGCCGGGGCGGCGGTGCGCCGTTTCGGCCTGGACCCGGCGCGACCTCTCATCACCCAGGTCTCACGGTTCGACCCCTGGAAGGACCCGCTGGGCGTGGTGGACGCCTACCGCCGCGTACGGAAACGCTTCCCCGAGGTGCAGCTGGCGCTCGTCGGGTCGATGGCCAGCGACGATCCGGAAGGGCAGCTCATCCACGCCGAGGTGATGCGGGCCGTCGCCGGCGAGCGCGACGTCCACGTCCTCTCCAACCTCGACGGCGTCGGCGCCCCCGAGGTGAACGCCTTCCAGCGCGCCAGCGACGTCGTCGTCCAGAAGTCGCTCCGCGAAGGCTTCGGCCTCACCGTCAGCGAGGCGCTGTGGAAGGGGACCCCGGTCGTCGGCGGGCGGGTCGGCGGCATCCCCATCCAGGTCGTCGACGGCGAGACGGGTATCCTCGTCGACTCGATCGACGACTGCGCGGACGCCTGCGCGCGGCTCCTCGCCGACCCGGACCTGCGGCGGCGCATGGGTGTCGCCGGGCACGAGCGCGTCCGTCGCCACTTCCTGGTGACGCGCGAGCTGCGCGATCACCTGGCGCTCTTCCTCGCCCTCTCGCGCGGCGACCCGTCGCTGATCCCGACCGGCGACTACGGCGGGCGGCCGTAGCCGGAGGCCGATCGCTCGGGCCGTCGCGCCCGCACCAGCGCGTCGATCGCGTCGGCCTCGTCGTCGTCGGTCACCACGTGGCGGATCACCCGCTCGGCGCGCTCGATCTCGAGGCCCGGCAGCTCGGCGACGACGTCGTCGGGTGTGAAGAGGACGGCCGGGTCCTGCGGTCCGCCCCAGCCGTGCTGGACGTTCGTCAGGTCGTGCCCGACCACGAGGAGCGTCCCGCCCGGGGCGAGCGCGTCCGCCGCGCGTCGCAGCACCGCCCGGCGTTCCTCGGCGGGGAGGTGGAGGTAGACGTAGAGGACCAGCTCAAAGGCGCGCGCCGGCGGCTCGTACTCCAGCAGGTCCGCGTGGATCCAATCGACGGCGACCCCGCGCCCGTCGGCCTCACGCCGCGCCTTCGCCAGCCCGACCTCCGAGAAATCGACCGCGGTCACCCGCCAACCGCGCTCTGCGAGCCAGACCGCGTTGCGCCCCTCGCCGGTCGCCAGGTCGAGCGCCCGCCCGGCCGGCAGGTCGGCCGCCTCGCCCGCGACGAAGACGTTCGGCTCGGCCGACCAGACCCGGTCCGAGCCGGCGTAGCGGCGGTCCCAGTGGTCGCGCGTCACCGTGGCATCACCGCGCGGCGTGTCCCATCGCCCGCGAGCATAGACCGCCCCGCCTGCGGCTACCTGACGACCCCGGCCTCCGCGCCGCACGGGTCTCCATCGTTCGCTGCCGCGCGGGCGACCGCCGACGATCAGGGGATGTCACCATGGAAGCCGCGGAACGAGGAAGGAGACACGGAACGTGAAGGTCGCGAATCCCACCATCAACGAGGCCCTTGCGGCGTTTCTGGCCGGGCAGAAGAAGGCCCTCGGCGCGGGCACGTTCCGCGACTACGAGGGCGCGGTGTCGCTCCTGCGCCACTCGCTCGACGGCTACGCTTACCAGTAGCTCGACCGGGCGGAGCAGGCGTTCTGGGAGAAGCGCTGGAACGCGGACGAGGAGGCGGGTTCGTTCTGCAACACCTTCGGCCCCGAGAAGATCATCCCCAACCTCGACGAGTTCCTGGGCTACTTCATGGTCCGCAAGGTGATCGCCGGTCAAGACCTGTTGCGGGCGGCCGGGACGGTCACGAAGAAGCTCGCCGCCTGGCTGGCGGAGAAGGGGTACGCGGGCGCCGCCGAGGCCGGCCGCGCGGCCTTGGGACGTTCGGCCGCGCGCGACCTGCCGCGAGCCGAGGCGCTGTCACGCATCCTGTACGAGCTGGGAGAGGGGCCAGCGGAGGGTCGGCTGGTCGAGGAGTTCGAGGACGATTACGCGGAGATCGCCCGCGTCGAACCCGGCAGGCTCTGGTTTCAGGGAACCGGCGGCGAACCGATCGGACCGGTCGCGGTCCCCCGGCGCGGCAGCGACCTCGCCTGCGTCGGCTGGAGCGTCAGCGCACTCGTCTTGGGCCGGACGCGGCGAGGCTGGCGGATCCTCGAGATCGGTAACGTCTACCCGGGCTGAGAGGCTCGGTCGACCGACGCCGGCGCTGGCGCCATGGTCGACCGACGCCCACGCCCGCCGCCGGCCACCGCCCGCGGGCCTGATGCTGAGGTGCATCAATCGGGGCACGAACACGCTCGGCCCCCTGTCGGAAACGGCCGAAATCGGGCACGGGGCCACGCTCGTCATGCCTCGGGTGATGCACGGGGTCGTCTCTGCGGACTTCGCCGACGGCGACGGATGGCAGGCCGTCCGGCTCCCCTATGTCGGCGCCTCGATGCTCATCGTGGTGCCCGATCGCGGACGCTTCGACGACATCGAGCGCGACCTCGGAGTCGCGTTCCTGCGCGACGTCCAGGAGCGGCTCGAATGGACCAGCGTCCAGCTCGCCCTCCCACGCTGGGAGTCTGCGACGGTGGTCGAGCTCCCGCCCACGCTGCGCGCCCTCGGCATCTCCGACCTCTTCGATCCAGACGCGGCGGACCTGACCGGGATCGCCCCGGGCGGCCTCTTCGTGAGCGACGCGATCCAGCAGGCGAACGTCACGGTCGATGAGGCCGGGACGGAGGCGGCGGCCGCGACGGCGGTCAGCGGCGGCGTCACGGGCGGCGGCGGGCCCGACCGCCAGGCTTCGCTGACGGTCGACCGACCGTTCCTTTACCTCATCGCCGACGACTCGACCGGCGAGATCCTCTTCATGGGTCGCGTCCTGGAGCCGCCGGCCGGCTGAGGACCGCCTCGAGCTCGAGGCGCTGCTCGACGAGCTGCGCTCGCCGCGTAGACTCCCCTCGATGGGCCGCTGGCTGCGCGCCGCGCTCCTGGTCGGGCTGCTCCTGGCGCTCGCCTTCGTCACGGTCCGGCCGTTCCGTATCGCCGTGCTCACCCTGGCCGTCACGCCGGAGCTGCTCGACAGCG
>Ga0154433_1084_pt5 | contig 10346 bp, 10 predicted proteins | sample RifGroC2_FD_115937 | JGI IMG/M metagenome (GOLD analysis project Ga0154433, IMG submission 115937) | Chloroflexi bacterium GWC2_73_18 | reverse complement strand
CGCTCAACCGACGAGCGTCGTTGTCGCGGCGTTGATCCTGGGGGCCGTCCTCCTGGCCGACCTCGTCGCTGCCCTTGTCCTCGTGCCCGAGGCGATCGGCGAGCTCACGCTGGAACAGGGCCCGCAGGTGTTCGTCGTGTTGACGGGACTCGGCGCGCAGATCCTCGGCGTCACGGCCGGACTCGGCGGGGGACGCCTGCTTCGGCGATGACGGTCGCGCCAAGTACCTCGGCGGACCCGGCGAACGTATCGGCCGAGAAGAGGACGAAGGTCGCCCGCTCGAGGATCGTCTCCCCGGCGAGGTGGTCGCGCACGGTCGAGAGCGCGATCGTCGCGGCCTCGCGGAGCGGGTAGCCGTAGATCCCGGCGCTGATCGCCGGGAAGGCGATCGTGCGCGCTCCGTGCTCGTCGCCCAGGCGCAGCGCCGCCCGGTAGGCCGAGGCCAGCAGCTCGGTCTCCCCCGCCCCGCCGCCGCGCCAGATCGGCCCGACGGCGTGGAAGACCCACTTCGCTGGGAGTCGCCCCGCGCCGGTCGCCACCGCGCTCCCGGTCGGGCAACCGGAGTAGCGGGCGCGCAGCTCGGCCATGATCCCCGGTCCCCCCGCCCGGTGGATCGCCCCGTCGACGCCGCCGCCGCCGGCGAGTGCGCTGTTGGCGGCGTTGACGATGGCGTCGGCGGCGAAGGCGGTGATGTCGCCCTGCGCCAGGGCGAGGACCCGCCCCCCGACGCGCAGCTCCGTCACCGCCATCTTCCCCTCCCCTACTTGAGCAGCAGCTTCTCCAGCCGCCGCGAGACGATCGCCAGGCCGACCAGGCCCAGCGCCGCCAGATATGCCGCGTCGACCAGCAGCCCCGGTCCGAGCGCCCCGGTCGTCAGCCCGCGGATCAGGTCGACGCCGTGGTAGAGCGGCGTCAGCTGGACGGCGAGCTGGAGCTCGGGCGGGTAGGCGGAGAGCGGGTAGAAGGTCCCCGAGAAGAGGAAGAGCGGCAGCGTCACCAGGAAGATCAGGTCGAAGTCCTGGACCGTCCGCATGAAGCTGGTGGCCGCCATCCCGAGCGCGGCGAAGGTGAAGCCGACGAGCATCGCCGCGGGGAGCGCGAGGACGGCCCAGGGCGAGCTGACCAGCCCGAGGGCGATCATGACCGACAGGAAGCCGACCGCGTAGAGCGAGCCGCGCATGAGCGCCCAGGCGACCTCCCCGACCGCCACGTCGGCCGGGCCGAGCGGCGTCGCCAGGACCGCGTCGTAGACCTTGTCGTAGTTGAGCTTGAAGAAGACGTTGAAGGTGCTGTCGTAGATCGCCCCGTTCATGGCCGACGAAGCCATCATGGCCGGGGCGACGAAGGCGGCGTATGAGAGCGCCTGCCCCTCCAGGCCGGGCACCGTCCCCACCAGCGAGCCGATCCCGAAGCCGATCCCCAGCAGGTAGAAGAGCGGCTCGAAGAAGCCGGAGACGAGGACGAGCCAGATCCGCCGGTAGACGAGGATGTTCCGCTCGACCAGTCGCCCGGCGCGGGGCGCGGCGACGAACGGGAGCGGCGCGATCCGCAGGAGCGACCCCATCGCCTACTTCACCAGCGCCCGGCCGAGGGTGATACGCGCCGCGATCGCCCCGCCGACCGCGTAGGCCGCCAGCACCGCGGCATCGATCGCCGCGCCGGTCGGGTCGAGCGTGCCGAGCGAGAGGCCGCGGGTGAGCGAGACGCCGTGGTAGAGAGGCGTCAGGTAGGCGACCGGCCGGAGCAGCTCGGGGAGCCGCTCGATCGGGAAGAAGGTACCGCTGAAGAGGAAGAGCGGGGTGATCACGAAGCGGAAGAGCGAGGAGAAGCCGCTGTCGTTGGTCTGCGTGGCGGTGAAGGCCGTGACGCAGGCGGCGAAGGCGAGGCCGGTCAGCACCGCCGCCGGCACCGCCAGCACCACGAGCGGGGAGCGGACGACGCCGAAGAGGAGCATGACCGCCAGGAACGCCGCCGCCATCATCAGCAGCCGGAGGGAGATCCAGGCGAGCTCTCCGACGAGCAGGTCGCGGACGCTCAGCGGCGTCGCCAGCACGGCGTGGTAGGTGCGACGCCAGAGGATCCGGCTCATGATCGGGTAGGTCGACTCGAAGGTGCCCGTGTTCATCGCCTGTGCCGCCAGCAGGCCGGGCGCCAGGAAGGCGGCATAGCTGACGCCCGACAGCACCCCCGGAGCGGCGCGGTCGATCATGCCGCCCAGGCCGAGCCCCATCGCCGCCAGGAAGAGGACCGGCGAGAGGAAGGTGAGGACGACCGAGCCGCGCCAGGTCCGCCGGTAGTAGGTCGCGTTGTGCTCGACGACGCGCAGCGCGGCGACCGTCATCGGTCAGTCCACCAGGGTGCGGCCGGTGAGCCGCAGGAAGACGTCCTCCAGGCTGCTCCGCCGCACCAGCACGCTCTCGGGGAGGAGGCCGCGCTCGTGCACCGCCACCGCCGCCGCCTCGCCGTCGGCGGTGTAGAGGAGGATCCGGTCGGGGAGCGCCTCGACGCGCTCGGCCAGCCCGGCGAAGCGCTCGTCGAGCCGGCCGTCGCCGCGCCCGTCGTGGCGACTCTCCCCCGGGGCGGCACGGTCGTCGCCGGAGGCGACCCGATCGGCCGGGTCGGCGCCCGGTCCGGTCCCCAGCGCCTCGCGGTCGGCCTCCGAGAAGCGGAGCTCGAGCACCTCGCGGGTGGCGTAGCGCTCGATCAGCTCGCGCGGCGACCCTTCGGCCACGATCCTCGCTTTGTCCATGATCACGAGCCGGTCGCAGAGCTGCTCCGCCTCGTCCATGTAGTGGGTCGTCAGGACGAGCGTGACGCCACGCTGCTTGAGCCGGTAGAGGCGCTCCCAGAGGAGGTGCCGGGCCTGCGGATCGAGGCCGGTGGTCGGTTCGTCGAGGAGGAGCAGGTCCGGTTCGTTGATCAGGGCACGGGCGATGGTGAGCCTCCGCCTCATCCCGCCCGAGAGGGGCTCGACCTTGTCGCCCGATCGCTCGGCCAGCTGCACGAACTCGAGCAGCTCCCCGGCGCGCCGGCCCGCCTCGCCGCGCGACAGGTCGAAGTAGCGTCCGTAGATGACCAGGTTCTCGCGCACCGTCAGCTCGAGGTCGAGGGTGTCCGACTGCGGCACGACCCCCAGTCGCGCGCGGATCCGCGGCCCGTCGGCGGTCGGGTCGAGCCCGAAGACGCGGAGGCTGCCGGCCGTGATCGGCGAGACGCAGCCGATCATCCGCATGGTGCTCGTCTTGCCCGCGCCGTTGGGCCCCAGGAAGCCGAACGACTCGCCCGGCGCCACGTCGAAGTCGATCGCGTCGACGGCGGTGATGGCGGGGAAGCGCTTGGTCAGGCCGCGCGCCTGGATGAGCGGGTCGATCGGCCCGGTGGGGACGCTGGTCATCGTCGCGCGATGGTAGCGCAGGCGGCGAGGGGGGCCGGCCGGCGGCTCGGCGCGCGGCGGGCGCTAACAAGCGTCTCGCACGGCAGATATCGCGGCCATTCGTCAACGGACCATCAGCGGGCCGCGCCTGCCGCTGGTGAACGACCGACCTTGGGCCCGCTGTGCGAGTGGACGCGATAGGCGATGGAGCTACGGCGGCAACGGGCCACTGCCGCGCGGCGCCCCCCTCGGCCCGCGCGTCCGCCCCCGCCCCCCACCCCGTGCCGCCGTCGTGGTGCCCGGCCGTTGGCCTTCGGCATCGCCGACAGGCCGGCCATTCTGGCATGCCGTACGAGGAGCGGTCCGGCTGACTGTCGCCCGATCATCCCTGGTCACGCCGACACGGGGCGCAGGCACCCTGGGCGGCGGACGCGCTTGGCCGAGCCGACGTCCCGGAGCAGCGCCCGCTTCCGCACCGTTCGGGGCCTACGGGGCCGACTGGCGATGACAGGCGGCCCGACGGCGAGTACCCTGACCCGTGCGCTGCGGTTGAGCGGCGCGAGGGTAGGGCCTTCAAGCCCCTGCCGAGGGAAAGAGCATGGAGGGGTCCAGTGTTCGAGCGCTTTCGCCGTAGCGTCGAGCTCACGAAGGCGAGCCTGGCAGTGCTGCGGGCCGACAGGGAACTGCTGATCTACCCGCTGATCTCTTTCGTGGGCGTGGCACTCGTGAGCATCAGCTTCGCCGTGCCGTTCCTGGTGACAGGGGCCTTCACGCGCACCACGGAGAGCGGCGTCGATCCTGTCACGCTTGCCCTGGGCTTCGCCTACTACGTCGTGATCTACACCGTCATCTTCTTCTTCAACACCGCCCTCGTGGGCGCCGCGATGATCCGCCTCGACGGCGGCAATCCCACCTTGTCCGACGGCTTTCGCATCGCCGCGTCGCGCCTGCCCGCGATCATCGGCTATGCAGCGTTGGCCGCCACCGTTGGCATGGTCCTGCGCGCCATCTCCGAACGCGTGGGGCTCCTGGGCCAGCTCGTCGTCGGGCTCATCGGCTTCGCCTGGAACGTCGCGACCTTCCTGGTGGTGCCCGTGCTGGTGGTGGAGGGAGTCGGTCCCGTCGAAGCCATCAAACGCAGCGCGGGACTGCTGCGCAAGACATGGGGCGAGCAGCTCATCGGTAACGTCGGCATCGGCCTCGTTTTCGGCCTGCTCACCCTGGGCGTCTTCATCGTCGGTGGCCTGCTGGTGGCGTTGCTCGCATCCATTTCCGGGCTGCTCGCGCTGGTCGCTGTCGTCGCCCTCATCGTCGCAGTGGCGATCCTCGCGCTGGTGGGCTCGGCGGTCGGCGGCATCTTCACGGCCAGCCTGTACCGCTACGCGACCACAGGCGACGCGGGCCCGATGTTCCAGACGGAGACCGTCGCCGCCGCCTTTCGGCCGAAGGGCAGCCGCTGAACCTGCGGCACCCTGGGGAGCGAACCTCCGAGGCGCGTCCCGGGTCTCGCCGCCACGGCAACCAAGCGTATAGCGTCGCTCCGCGACCGCGCACGGCGGTCCGCGGAGGCGTCGCCGTTGACTGGCGCGAAACGGCAGTGGTGAGTGCTGGGATGGCGTACGCATCGGCCCGCCCGCTTACCCGGCCTCGAGCGCCTCTTTGATCCGAGCCGCCAGCGAGCGGCTGGATCCGGGGACCGCCGCGATCTGTTCGACCGGCGCCTCACGCACGCGCTTGGCCGACCCGAAGACGCGCCGCGGTCAGACTTCCTTGTACTCGCCCTCGACCGTCTCGTCGCCGCCGGCTCCCGGACCCCCGGCGCCGCCCTCCCCACCGCCCTCGCCGCCGGCCTCCTTCCCGGCTCCGGCGCCGGCGCCCGCCCCCTCCGCCTCGGAGGCGGCGGCCTGGTAGGCGGCCGTGCCGACCTTCTGGAGCAGCTCGGCCAGCTCCCGGGCGCGGCTCTTGAGCGCTTCCGTGTCGGCGCCCTTGAGCGCCTCGCGGACCTGCTCGACGCCGCGCTCGACCGCGGCGCGGTCCTCGGCCGAGACCTTGTCGCCCAGGTCGCGCAGCGTCCGCTCGGCCTGGTAGGCGAGCGCGTCCGCCTCGTTGCGGGTCTCGACCTCCTCGCGGCGGCGGTGGTCTTCCTCGGCGTGGGCCTGCGCCTCGGTGACCATCCGGTCGACCTCGCTCTTGTCGAGGAGCGAGGAGGCGGTGATGCGGACCTGCTGCTCGCGCGCGGTGGCGCGGTCCTTGGCCTTGACGTCGAGGATCCCGTTGGCGTCGATGTCGAAGGTGACCTCGATCTGGGGGATGCCGCGCGGCGCCGACGGGATGCCGTCGAGGATGAACCTGCCGAGCGTCTTGTTGTCCCCGGCCATGTCGCGCTCGCCCTGGAGGACGTGGATCTCGACCTGCGGCTGGTTGTCCGAGGCGGTCGAGAAGGTCTGGCTCTTCGAGGTCGGGATCGTCGTGTTGCGGTCGATCAAGCGCGTCATCACCCCGCCGAGCGTCTCGATGCCGAGCGAGAGCGGCGTCACGTCGAGGAGGAGGACGTCCTTCACCTCGCCGGCCAGGACGCCTGCCTGGATCGCCGCTCCGACGGCGACGACCTCGTCGGGGTTGACCCCCTTGTGCGGCTCCTTGCCGCCAAAGAGCTGCTTGACCGCCTCCTGGACCGCGGGCATGCGCGTCTGGCCGCCGACCAGGATCACCTCGTCGATCTCGGACGCGGAGAGGCCGGCGTCCTTGAGCGCCTGGCGGACCGGGTCCTTCGTCTTCTCGACCAGGTCGGCCACGAGGTCCTCGAGCCTGGCCCGCGTGAGGGTGATGACCAGGTGCTTGGGCCCGGTCTGGTCGGCCGTGATGTAGGGAAGGTTGATCTCCGTCTGCGTCGTCGAGCTGAGCTCGATCTTGGCCTTCTCGGCCGCCTCCTTGAGCCGCTGCATCGCCTGCGGATCCCGAGCGAGGTCGATCCCCTGGTCCTTCTTGAACTCCGCGAGCAGCCAGTCCATCACCCGCTGGTCGAAGTCGTCGCCGCCGAGGTGCGTGTCGCCGTTGACCGACTTCGCCTCGAAGACGCCCTCGCCCAGCTCGAGGATGCTGATGTCGAAGGTGCCGCCGCCAAGGTCGTAGACGGCGATCTTCTCGTCCTTCTTCCTGTCGAGCCCGTAGGCGAGCGCCGAGGCGGTCGGCTCGGGCAGGATGCGCTTCACCTCGAGCCCGGCGATCCGCCCAGCGTCCTTGGTCGCCTGGCGCTGGGTGTCGTCGAAGTAGGCGGGCACGGTGATGACCGCCTCGGTCACCTTCTCGCCGAGGTACGCCTCCGCGTCGGTCTTCAGCTTCTGGAGGACCATGGCGCTGATCTCGGGCGGGGTGTAGGTCTTGCCGTCGGCGAGGACGACGCGGACACCGTCCGACTTGGCATCGCGCTCGACCCGGTAGCTGATGATGTCCTTCGAGCGCTGGACCTCCGGGTCGTCCCAGCGGCGACCCATGAAGCGCTTGATCGAGTAGATCGTGTTGGCCGGGTTGGTGATCGCCTGGCGCTTGGCCAGCTGGCCGACGAGCCGCTCACCGGTCTTCGTGAAGGCGACGACCGAGGGAACGGTCCGGCCGCCCTCGGCGCTGGCGATGACGGTCGGCTCGCCGCCCTCCATCACGGCCACGACCGAGTTGGTCGTGCCCAGATCGATGCCGATGATCTTGCCCATCTATGCTGTTCCTCCGGACGAGGCGGACGCGCCGCTCGTGTTCTTGGCGACCTTGACGAGCGTCGGCCGCAGGACGCGGTCGCGGATGCGGTAGCCGCGCTGGATCTCGGCGATCACCTGCCCGTCTGGCGCCGTGCCCGTCTCCTCGTGGATGACCGCCTCGTGCTCCCGCGGGTCGAAGGGGCGCCCGACCGCCTCGATCGGGGTGACGCCCTCCGACTCGAGGAGGGCGCGCAGCTTGCGCTCGACCAGCCAGAGGCCCTCGATCCAGCCGAGATGCTCGAGCTCCCTGGGCATGGCGACCAGGGCGCGGTCGAAGTCGTCGACGACGTGCAGGAGCTTGGCCAGCAGCATCTCGTTGGCGAGTCCCAGCATCGCCTCGCGCTCCTGCTCGGTGCGCCGGCGGTAGTTGGCGAAATCGGCGGCCGAGCGCTGCCAGGCGGTGCGGTTGTCGACCGCCTCCTGCTGGGCCGTGGACAGCGTCCCTCGCGCCTGCTCGAGCTCGGCCTTGAGGCGTTCGATCTCGGCGAAGAGCGCCGACGGGCCCGTTTCCAGCCCGGCGATCCGCTCCTCGGCGCGGGTGCGGTGGTGGCGCGACGGGCGGTCGCGCGGATCGTGATCGGTCACGAGTAGAGCTGCCCCACGAGTTCGCTCATGAGCCCGCTGACGTAGCGGACGCTGCTGATGGCATGCGGGTAGGCCATGCGCGTCGGCCCGAGGACCCCGACGATGCCGACGGCGTGGCCGGGCTGGCCGTAGGGCGCCACCACCAGCGAGACGTCGCGCATCTCGTCGAGCGGGTTCTCGTGGCCGATGAAGACCTGCACGTCGCCGCGACGGGCGACCGTCTCGACCAGGCGTGCCAGGTAGACGTGGTCCTGGAGCGCGCCCATGACCCGGCGCAGCTTCTCGGTGATGGCGAACTCGGGAGCCGCCATGACGTTGAGGAGGCCCTCGCTGAAGAGCGTCTCGACGAGCGAGGCATCGACCTCGTGCATGATCGCCACCACGCGCCGCGTGATCGCCCCGGCAAGCCCGTCGAGATCGACGGCACGGCTCTCGATCTGGGCCGCGGTCCGCCCGGCGAAGGCGCCGTTGAGGGTGGCCGCCGCGGCGTCCAGCTCCGCCTGGGTCGCCGCCACGTTGAAGCTGACCAGCGCCTGGCGGAGCGAGCCCTCCAGCGGCACGAAGACGAGGCCGGCGAGGCGTGGCTGCACGGCGGCGAGAGCGATCCGCTTGAAGCGGGTGCGCGGGGGCTTGGCCGGCGTCGCCAGGCCGGCCGCGTGGGTCGCCGCCGCCAGCGTCGCCGCCGCCAGGCGGAACCACTGCTCGCTGGAATACTCGACCTGGCCGAACTGGTGGCGGATCATCAGCTGCTCGACCGGCGCCAGCGCAACGTGCTCGGCGATCGACTCGACGTAGTAGCGATATCCCGAGTCGGACGGGATGCGGCCCGCGCTGGTGTGCGGGTGGCTGATCAGGCCGACCGCCTCCAGCTCGGCCATGGTGCTGCGGACGGTCGCGCTCGAGACGCCCAGCCCGTACTTCTCGCAGAGTGTCTGGCTGCCCACCGGGACGGCGGTCGCCACGTGCTCCTCGATGATCGCCCGCAGGATCGCCCGCGAACGGGCGTCGAGCGGGCCGGGTCGTCGTGCCCTGCGTCGCGCCATCTGCTGCCTCGACCTCTGCGGTTGCCTGTCCGACCTGTTAGCACTCTCGATGGTCGAGTGCTAACGCGTCGTGAGGGATGGTAGCAGTCGTGGCGCGCGAGTGTCAACGACCCGGCCGAGCGGCCCGTTCTCATGGCGCGCCCCTCCCGTGCCGGTCAGACGAGGTGGGCGAAGAGCTCCCCGGCGAGGAGGCGCCCTCGCCGCGTGAGGACGATGCGGCCCGTGCCGTTGCGCTCCAGGAGGTCGGCCGCGCGCGCCCGGGCGAGCGCCTCGCTGAGCTGCGGCATGGCAGCGAGCCGCTCCAGGCGCTCCTCGTCGAGCCCGTCGGAGAGGCGGAGCGCGAGGATCACCTCCTCGGCCAGCGCGGCTCCCTCATCGAGCCGCTCCTCGCCGCCGGGCGGCAGCCGCGGGGAGCCCCCCGGGTCGGGCAGGAGCGCGGCGAGGTAGGGCTCGAGCCGGGCCGCGTTCCACCAGCGTCGGCGCGCGCCGTCGAAGCCGTGTGCTCCGGGCCCCAGGGCGAGGTACGCCTGGCGGCGCCAGTAGACCAGGTTGTGGCGGCAGCGGTGGCCGGGCCGGGCCCAGTTGCTGATCTCGTACCAGGCGAAGCCGGCCGCCTCCAGCAGCTCCGTCGCCTCCAGGTAGAGCCCGGCGGCGCGGTCGTCGTCCTGCTCGGCGCGTGCTCGCTCCCGCCACTGCCGCGCCCCGGGGCGGGCCGGCAGGTGGTCGCCGGTCGGGCCGGTCAGCCCTTCGACGTCCGGGTCGTCGATGGTCAGCGCGTAGGCCGAGACGTGGTCGGGCGCGAGAGCAAGCGCCGCCTCGAGCGTCGCCCACCAGGACGCGAGCGTCTGGCCGGGCACGTCGTAGAGGAGGTCGAGCCCGACGCTGCCCATCCCCGCCGATCGGGCGAGGGCGACGGTGGTCGCCACGTCGGCGGGCCCGTGGCGCCGACCCAGCCGGCGCAGTTCGACGGGCACGAAGCTCTGGGCGCCGATGCTGAGCCGGGTGACGCCGGCCGCGGCGAAGGCGGCCGGGTCTCCGCGGTCGGCGGGACCCGGGTTCGCCTCGAGCGTGATCTCGGCCCCCGCGGCGATGCCGAGCCGCCGGTCGATCGCCTCGAGGAGACGGCCGAGCTGCCGGGGTGCCAGGAGCGAGGGGGTGCCGCCCCCCAGGTAGACCGTCTCGAGCGCCGCCCCGGTCGGTCGCTCGACCGTCCGCTCCAGCTCGTCCGCGCGCAGCTCCAGCTCGGCGAGGAGCGCCTCGGCGAGCGCCGGCAGCAGGCTCCGCGGCCCCCGTGCCGCGCTCCCCGCATAGACGACGAAGTCGCAGTAGGGGCAGGCCGAGAGGCAGAACGGGACGTGGACGTAGAGGGCGCGCGGCCAGCGCGCCCCGGGCGACGCGTCCGCCCGGGGCGACGGCCCTGCCATCGAGACGGGAGCCGGAGCGACCGCGGCGGCGGCGCTCATTCCTCCTCCACGACCTCCCAGCCGCGCGGCGGCAGGCGCTCCACCGCGACCTCGACGGGATCGTGGCCCTTCGCCGCCACCATGCCGGCGTGCCCGGTCATGGCGAACATCGCCAGCCGGGTCACGGCAT
>Ga0154433_1131_pt1 | contig 10376 bp, 7 predicted proteins | sample RifGroC2_FD_115937 | JGI IMG/M metagenome (GOLD analysis project Ga0154433, IMG submission 115937) | Chloroflexi bacterium GWC2_73_18 | reverse complement strand
CTGCTCCAGCTCTCCGTCTACTGGATGGGCATCAACGCCATCTGGGCGGCCCTGAACCTGCAGGCGCTCCCCAACATCATGGAACGGATCGAGGGCGCACAGCTCGCGCCGACCCTGGTCGGCATCGTGTCCGCGCTCGGCGCCGTGGTGGCCATGATCGTCCAGCCGACCGCCGGCTCGATCAGCGACTACACCATGAGCCGCTGGGGCCGCCGCAAGCCGTACATCGCCATCGGCGCGACCCTCGACGTCCTCTTCCTGGTCGGGATCGCCCTGGCCGACCGCACCGGCCTCCTCGTCATCTTCATCGTCATGCTCCAGTTCTCCTCGAACTTCGCCCAGGGTCCCTTCCAGGGCTACGTCCCCGACCTCGTCCCGGCGAAGCAGGTGGGGCTGGCAAGCGGCCTGATGGGCCTCATGATCGTGCTCGGGCAGGCGGCCGGGGCGGCCATGATCTTCGGCAGCGTCTGGCTCAACTCGACGCAGGGGATCGGGATCAACGGCAACTACGGGCTCGGCCTGGTCGGCGTCGGGGTCTTCGAGCTGGCGACCGCGCTCGCCACCGTGCTCACCGTCCGCGAGGGACGCGCCGCCCGTCCGCGCGAGGGCCGCAGCTGGCGGGAGATCGCGCGCTCGACCTGGTCGACCGACATCCTGCGCGAACGGAGCTACGTCTGGCTGCTCGCCTCGCGCCTCTGCGTCCTGACCGCCTCGGCGCTCATGTTCGCGGCGGCCATGTTCTACATGCGCCGCTCGATGGGTTTCAGCGAAGCCGATGCGACCGGCTGGGTCCTGGTGGCGACGGTCGCGGTCTCCATCCCGACCGGCCTGGCGGTCGTCCCCTCGGGCGTCCTCTCGAATCGCTTCGGGCGCAAGCGGATGATCTGGCTCTCCTGCCTGCTCGGCGCGATCGGGATGGCGGTCCTGGCGCTGGCACCTCGGGTCGAGGTCGCCATCGCCGGTGCGGTGGGCGTCGGCCTGGGTGCCGGGACCTTCCTGGCGGTCGACTGGGCGCTGATGACCGACATCATCCCCAAGGCCGCGTCCGGCCGCTTCATGGGGATCAGCAACGTGGCGACGAGCCTGGGTTCCACGATCGTGCCCGCTCTTCTCGGCGGGTTCTTGATCACGGGCGTCTCCATCGCGACCGGCGACGCCAGTTCGCCACTCGGCCCGCGGGTGGCGATCGCGTCGTCGCTCCTGCTCTTCGCCCTCGGTGCGTTGGCGCTCCGCCCGGTCGTGGAGCGGCGGCGCGAGGACGAGCCGGAGGCCGCGGAAGGCGCCGCGGCGCCGGCGGTGACGCCGGCGATCGGCTCGTGGGATCCCCGCCATTGACGCCCCGACCCCGAGGGGCGACGATGGCGCGGTGCTGACCCGCCCGCCGTCCCCCGGGCGCTCCCGGCGCCGCTGACCCTCCCTCGAGCGGCGGCCATGGCACGCGCCCTCCCGACCGGGACGGTCACCTTCCTCTTCAGTGACGTCGAGGGCTCGACGCGCCTGGCGGCCCAGCAGGGCGACCGATGGCCGGCGCTCCTGGAGCGCCATCAGCAGCTCCTGCGCCGGTGCTTCACGTCACGCGACGGGGTCGAGGTGGCGACCGAAGGCGACAGCTTCTTCGTCGTCTTCCGCAGCGCGCCGGGCGCCGTCGCCGCCGCCGTCGCCGCCCAGCAGGCGCTCGCCGCCGAACCGTGGCCCGATGGCGCCGCCATCCGCGTGCGCATGGGGCTGCACACCGGCGAGGGGACCCTCGGCGGGGACAACTACGTGGGACTCGATGTGCACCGCGCCTCGCGCATCGCCGCCGCCGGGCACGGTGGGCAGATCCTCCTGTCGGCCGGCACGCGGGCGCTGGCGGAGCACGCCCTTCCAGAAGACGTCGCGCTCACCGATCTCGGCGCGCACCGGCTCAAGGACCTCGCCATGCCGGAGCGTCTTGCCCAGCTCGTCGTCCCCGGCTGCCCCAGTGAGTTCCCGCCACTTCGGACCGTGGACGCGGTCCCCAACAACCTGCCGATCCAGCTGACGAGCTTCATCGGGCGCGAGCGAGAGGTGACCGAGGCGAGCCGCCTCTTGCTCGACGGCGCGCGCCTCCTCACCCTCACCGGCCCGGGCGGGACGGGAAAGACGCGTCTCAGCCTCCAGGTCGCCGCGGAGGTGAGCGGCGGCTTCCACGACGGTGTCTTCTTCGTGCCGCTCGCGCCGATCAGCGACCCGAAGCTCGTGCCCTCGGCGATCGCCCGGGCGCTCCAGGTACCGGTGGCCGGCAGCCAGCCGGTCGAAGAGCGGCTCCGCGATTGGCTGCGGGGGAAGCAGCTCCTCCTCGTCCTGGACAACTTCGAGCAGATCCTGGGGGCCGCGTCGGTCGTCTCGGACCTTCTGCGCGCTACCGAGATGGTGCGGGTCCTGGCAACGAGCCGCGCCCCGCTCCGGGTCTACGGAGAGCGGCAGTTCCCCGTCCCCCCGCTCAAGCTCCCCAAGCGCCTGCCGGATGATCCGGAGCGCCTCTCCCAGTTCGAGGCGGTCAGGCTCTTCATCGAGCGCGCCCTCGCGGTGCGGCCGGACTTCGAGGTGACCAACGAGAACGCGCCGGCGGTGGCCATGATCTGCTCGCGGCTCGACGGGCTCCCGCTCGCCATCGAGCTGGCCGCGGCACGGGTGAAGCTCCTGCCGCCGCAGGCGATCCTCGCGCGCCTGGCCAGGAGCCTCGACCTCCTCTCGTCGGGGGCGCGCGACCTGCCCGACCGGCAGCGGACGCTCCGCGGCGCGATCGCCTGGAGCTGGGACCTGCTCGACGAGCCGCATCGGCGCCTGTTCGCCAGCTTCGGCGCCTTCGTCGGCGGAGCGAGCCTGGAGGAGGCCGAGGCGGTCTGCGCCCCCGACCTCGGCGTCGACGTCCTCGACGGCCTCGCCGAACTGGTCGATCAGAGCCTGCTCCACCAGAGCGAGCAGGACGGCGAGCCGCGCTTCTGGGTGCTGGCCACGATCCGGGAGTTCGCGCTCGAGCGGCTCGAGGAAAGCGGCGAGGGGGACGCCGTCGGCGGCCGCCACGCCGAGGCCTACGCCGCCCTGGCCGAGCGGGCCGAGCCGGAGCTGACCGGTGCGCGCCAGAACGAGTGGCTCGCCCGGCTCGACCTCGAGCACGACAACCTGCGCGCCGCGATCGTCTGGGCGGTCGCCCGCGGCGAAGCCGGGCTGGCGCTCCGCCTCGTCGCCGCGCCATGGCGCTTCTGGCAGTTCCGCGGCCACCTGCGCGAGGCGGCCGAGCGCCAGGCCGCGGCGCTCGCGATGCCCGAGGCCGCCGCTGCCGACCCGCGCGTCCGTTATCGCGCGCTGGAAGCGCAGGGCGGGATCCAGTACTGGCTCGGCGACTACCAGGCGGCGAACCGCCCCTATGCAGGGAGTCTCGCCATCGCCCGGGAACTCGGGGATCGCCCGCTCATCGCGCAGGCGCTCTACAACCTCGCCTTCACCGGCGAGGGGGACGATCCCATGGCGCTGATGCGGTCGAAGGGCCGCGGACCGATCGAGGAGGCGCTCGCCATCTGGCGCGAACTCGGCGACCGCGCCGGGGTCGGCCGCGCCCTCTGGGCGCTCGGCAACGCCGATGCCTACACCGGCCAGCTCGACCGCGGCGAGGCCGAGTTCCGCGAGGCCCTGGCGATCTTCCGCGAGCTCGGCGACCGCTACCACGTTGGCTGGTCGACCTTCGAGCTCGCCTTCATCGCCACGAAGCGCGAGCGGTGGGGGGAGGCGGTGCGCTTCTTGGCCGAGTCGCTCGAGATCTTCACCGCCACCGACGACGTGAGCGCGGCGGTCCTCCTCCTCGACGGGCTCGCCTCGGCGGCCTACGGGCTCGGCGATCGTGACGCCGCCTTCCGGCTCAGCGGCGCGTCCGCCCGGCTCGAGCGAGAGGCGGGCGTCGGACTCGTCCGGACCGCCCGTCAGCTAGGCGACTACGTCGACCTCGCCAAGCGGATCGGGGACGACCCGGCGGCGCGGGCGGCGTTCGCGCAGGGTGAGGAGCTGCCGTTGAAGGAGGCGACGGCCTACGCGCTCGACTGGGCGCGGCGTGTCACCGACGCGAAGGCCGGCGTTGACGGGTGAGGGCCCGCCCCCGAGCGAGCCCGGCCAGCTCGTCAGCCGCCAGAGAGCCGCCGCAGGGCCACCAGCGAGAGCATCTCGTAGGCCAGGTTGGCGGCCAGGAAGGCGGTCTGGCCGGCCGGGTCGTAGGCGGGGATCACCTCGACGACGTCGAAGCCGACGAAGTCGATGCCGGTGAGTCGGCGCACGATGTGGAGCGCGTCGTGGGCCGAGATCCCTCCCGGCTCGGGTGTGCCGGTGCCGGGGGCGAAGGCCGGGTCGACGACGTCGATGTCGAAGCTGATGAAGGCGGGCCGGTCGCCCACCCGCGTCCGGATCGCCGCCGCCGTCGCCTCGGGGCCGCGGGTCAACACGTCCTCGGTGGTGAGGTACTCCAGGCCGAGCTCGCTCCGGAGCACGGTCCAGTCCTCGGCGTCGTAGAGCGGGCCGCGGAGGCCGATCTCGATCGAGTGGGCGACGTCGACGAGACCCTCCTCGATGGCGCGACGCATCCACGTCCCGTGGTTGTACTTCTCCCCGAAGTAGCTGTCCCAGGCGTCGGTGTGTGAGTCGAAGTCGATCACCGCGACCGGCCCCTTCGAGCGGGCGGCCCGCAAATGGGGCAGGGTGCAGGCGTGGTCGCCGCCGACCAGGAGCGGGACGACGCCGGCCTCGACGATCGGCGCCACCTCGCGCTCGATCGCCTCGTAGCTCCGCTCGAGGTAGCCGGGCACGATCGCCACGTCCCCGTAGTCGACGCAGCTGAGGATGTCGAACGGCGTGACGTCGAGGTTGGGGTTGTAGGGGCGCAGCATCACGCTCGCCGCCCGGACGGCGTTCGGCCCGAAGCGTCCCCCGACCCGGTAGGTGACGCCGGTGTCGAAGGGGACTCCCACGATCGCCACGTCGACCTCCTCGAGCGTCCGGACGTACGGCAGGCGGGCGAAGGTCGAGGGTCCGGTGAAGCGGGGCGAGGCGAGCGAGTCGGCGGGCTGGTAGCGCGGCATGCGGCACCTCGTGCGAGTCGGGCGGTGGCAGCGATGGTAGCGCCTGGCGCCCTATCATCGGCGCCGTGCTGCACGAGGTCGCCCTTGCGGTCCGCGCCCGCCAGGTCTCCGTCGAGACGCTGGTCCGCGCCGCGCTCGAGCGGATCGAGCGCCACGACTTCGCGCTCAACGCCGTCGTCGCCCTGCGCGCCGAGGAGGCGCTCGCCGAAGCGCGGGCGGTCGACGAGCAGGTCGCCCGCGACGAGCCGCTCGGCCCGCTGGCGGGGATCCCGCTCCTCGTCAAGGACATCGAAGACGTCGCCGGCATGGTGACGACGCACGGCTCGCTCCTCCACGCCGATGATCCGCCGGCCAGCTCGGACGGCCTGGTGCCCGGCCGGCTGCGTTCCGCCGGCGCGATCGTCGTCGGCAAGACGAACGTCCCCGAGTTCGCCTTCGAGGGTTACACGGCGAACCGGGTCTTCGGGGTGACGCGCAACCCCTGGGGGCATGACTGGTCGCCCGGTGGCTCGAGCGGCGGCTCAGCGGCGGCGATGATGGCCGGCATGGCCCCGATCGCGACGGCCAGCGACGGCGGCGGCTCGATACGGATCCCCTCGGCGGCCTGCGGGTTGGTCGGCCTCAAGCCGACCAACGGGATCGTCGGCCGGCGGCCGATCCCCGCCTGGATCGACCTCTCCACCGACGGCCCCTTCGCCACCACCGTGGCGGACCTGCGCCTCCTCCTCTCCCTCGAGGCGGGCCCCGTCGCGGGCGACCCGAGCGCCCTGCCGCGCTGGGAGCCCGGCCCCGACCGGCTGCCGTCGCGCGTCCTCGCGGCGCCGCGCACCGTGCCCTGGGGTCCCCTCCCGGCGGCGGTCGAGTCGGCCTTTCGGGCGGCGCTCCGGCGGCTGGAGACGGACCTCGGCCTGCCGGTCGAGCCGATCGAGCCGGAGGCGATCTTCCGCTCCGGCAACATCGACGACGACTGGATGCTCCTCTGCGGCGTCGAGCACGCGCACCTGCTCGGGCGCGCCGCCATCGCGCGCGAGCGCGATCGCTTCGACCCGCGTTTCCTGGAGTGGATGGACGAGTCGCTGGCGGTGCCGATCGACGACTACATGGCGGTCCGGCGGCGCCGCTTCGACTACTGCCGCGAGCTGGACCTCCTCCTCGGCGACGACGCGGTGCTGGCGACGCCGACCATCGCGGTGGAGGGCTTCCTGGCCGACGGCCGGATGTCCGGCAAGGAGCGGCCGGGGCTCCACATCAGCACCTTCAACACCTCGGCCCAGAACATCACCGGCCACCCGGCCATCTCGATCCCGGCCGGGACGCTACCGAACGGGCTCCCCTTCGGGTTGCAGCTCACCGCGCCGCGCTTCCGCGACGAGCTCCTCCTCGCCGCAGCCGAGGCGTGGGAACGGGCGGCGCCCTGGCCGCGGGCGGCCCCTGGTTACGAGCCGTTCGACGCGGCGCTCGGGTAAGTAAGTAAGGCGCGGCGGCCGACGCGCCGCGGGGGCGGTGCGGTCCCGGGGTGCCGGCCTCGTGGGTCGACACCTGCCATCCCAGCGTTCGCGAGGAGGCCCCGAATCAGCCGCCCGCCGGCGATGGGCTCACGGTGGCGGACGGTGCCGGGAACTGCGTATTGCCACACGCAGTCACTTCCGACGCTGCCGCTTCCGGCAAGGGAGAGCCGCCGGCCTCATCCTCAGGAATGGCGCCGAAGCTCGCGGAGCCATCGGCCTCGATCGTGATCATCCCGCCCGAGGCATCTCGCCAGGAGCCGACGACCGAGCAGTCGGGGCGCAGGAGGTCGATGGTGGCGCGCAGCTCGCCCGCTTGCATCCAGAGCGGAACCGTCTGCGCATGAGCGGGTAGGTGCAGGACGTGCACCTCGCCGTAGTCGTACCGCACTCGAACGTAGTACTCCTGCGCGGAGCTGTTGGCGGCCGTGACCCGAAACGTGTGCACGGAGCACGCCGCCAGCACAACGGCGACGGCGGCAGCCGACAGCACCTGCCTACCGAAGACCCGCGGTCGACTCACCGTCGCTACCCCGCATTGGCCACAGTCCTGCTCACCGTCCGGTACGACCCCGGACCCTTTTGTTGCCTGACTGTCGCCCTGGTCGCCTTGCTGACGCAGCCGAGATCGTCCCAAGCACAGGCACCTCCGTCTCGAGAGTCTTCGCTTCCGTTCTAGCTTGGAGCAAGCGTCCTGTGATCGTGACGACGCGTAAGGTGCTCCCCACGAGGGTCGGGCACGCCCACGATCGGATTCGACCCCCGGCCGGTCGTCGGCTGGCCCCCCTCCCGAGAAGACCGGGCGCCAATCGTCAACGCGCTCCCCGTGCTGGCGCTGGCACTCCGCGCGCTTCTCGGCGGTCAGGCCAGCCGGGATGAGCAGGTTGAGCAAGCTCCGAGTCGTGGCACTCAACGGCAGCCCGGCGCGAGGTACCACGGTGGGAGGCAACGCGTGCGTGGGACGTTCTCGCCGTCGCTCCCATCGATGACGGGGCGACTGCCGAGCGGGTCATGCAGCTTGACGACGAGCTCGAGCAAGTTGGCGGCACCAGCCCCCGGCAGCGGAGCCTGGAGTGAGCTCACCGTGACCGTCACCGCCGCTGGCGTCTCGACCACGCTGGTGAGCCGCGTCCACGCCCCGGCCCCGGTGAGGCTCCCGACCACCACGGTCTGGGCGTCGACGACGCGATAGTACTCGATCGGCATCGCGCGATCGAGGGCGCGGACCCAAGCGACCACGAGGACGACGACAACGGCGACGACCAGCCAGCGCCGGCGGAACCTCAACTTTCCCACTGCCACCATCTGGGTGTCCCCTGCGGTTGATCCGGCGTGTGCTCATCCTACGAGACCGTTCTCGCCTGCGTCATGCCTCTATGGTTCGTGCCCACACGTGATCAGTGCTTCCTGCGTTGCATCGTGTGCGGCGGCACCGTCGACAGACCCGCGATTGCTGGATCTTCCTTTGGGACCAAGCGGTCAGGAGATCTCCTTAGCCGCCTGGTTCCAGTGCGTGATCCCGTGACCTGGAAGAGGCGGCCGTCAACCGGTCTTAAGCGTGCCGGGAAGCCCGTAGTATGAATCCCAGATGTCCGTGAAATACACCTCGCACATTACGCCGACGGGCGCAGAACCACTTAGCACGCCAAACGCTTTGACTTTCCCGTCGGCCCGCTGTTGGTACATCGGAGAGCCAGAATCACCGCGCGTCGGGCAGTTTGGACCCAAAGCGTTAGCGACATCCATGTGGCGTGCCCACACCCCGATTCCGTTGAAGACGTACCAAACGTTGACGCCCGTGGTTGTCACCATGCCGCACCATGAATTCGTGACGACCCCACTCGAGCAGACGGACTGTCCAAGCTGTGCCCATGTCGAATTCATCTGGCCCACCACGAGGTGCGTGCTCGAATCGTTTCCGCCCGTGTAGATCTTCGGGGCAGATGAGTACGGCGAATTGTAGCGGATGAGGGCGACATCACCGCGATAGACCGTCTGCCCGGTATAGTACTGCGTCCCGGCACTGGTGGACCAGTTCTCCTCGGAACCGCTACGCACCGAGCCTACTGCAATGTTGGGGTAGGCATCGTAGTAGACGTTTCCCCCGGCGGGCGCGCAATGGGCAGCAGTCAGCATCCCCGCGACGCCCCCGCCTACGTTCCAAGCGAACCCCGTCGTGCACCCCCCGGTGGGTCCCCAAAAGTTGGCGCCGCCCCAGAACGGGGAGTAGTCACGGTCACGGCTTGCGGTCGACGCGGTTGGTCTGGGTCCGTGAACTCGGACCGCAATGAGGTCGGTGCCGAATCGGGACGCCAGCGCTGACATCAGCTCGTCATTCAATTCGCCGACCGTCATGACGACCCGGTTGTTCTTCTGGTCCGGCTCGGTCATCCAGACGAGATCAGCGTGGGGGACCCCGGCCTCGATCAGGCGGGTGGCGTCGTCAGCGATCTCGTCGAGGCGCGCGATGGAGGTCTGCGCCGTCGTGACACGCGTCGTCAACCCGGCAGCGGGCAGACTCGCTTCGGCGAGGAGAGCAGCCTTCTCGCCGCGCTCGTTGATTGCCGAGAGCTCCAGGGTCTTGCTGTCGAGATCGATCCAAGGGTAGCCCATGTCAGCTCTGTTGCCCAGGGCGAGGTTCAGCGCCGCATCGAACGCGAGAGCTTGCGCCTCGTTCTCCGCCCGGAACTGGATGGCTTCAGGGCCGACGAGGGCGATGCCGCTCGCGTCCACCGCGTCCGCGACGCCGGTTCCGTGGTCCCTGCTCGTAGGGCCGGCAACGGTGGCAGAAGTAGGCATCGCCAGCCCTGCCGCGGCGATGACGGCGACAACCGTCGCCGCGAGCCGAGATCGCATCGTCGACCAACCTCGGACGCTTGGACCATCCCGGTGTGGGGGGAGGCACCGCCGCTCAACGTGGCGCTCGGCTACCGCGTCACGCTCGAGCTGGCTTCCTGACGAGGCACCGGTAGTCGCCGCCGCCGACCTGTTCATCGTACCCCTCCTCTACGTTCCCCCGGCCAGCCGCGGCCGTGCTTACCGATCGTAGTCGCGGGGGGGGGGCGAAGGTCAAGCCCTTCTTGCCCGGCTGTTGATGGGCTGAGATTCTGTCACCCCTGACCTGAGCTGAGACTCGGTCACCCTGGTGTCCATCCGACCCTGTCGGGATGGATACCCCTCCCGTCGCCCTGGGCCCGGATGAGCAGCGCCGGCCCCGCTGCTGCCGACCACACCCGTCTGGCCGGGCGACCAGCCGGCCGCCCCGACCGAGCCGCCGGCGAGGTAGCCGGTGGCCGTGGTGGCGGTGTTGCGGCCGAAGACGCCGTAGGCGCCGGAGACGCTCCCGCGAGGCGCGCCGCCGCGGCGGGCGGGCGGCGGCGGTCTTGCCGGGCCGCGTAGCGTCCCCATTACTCATCTGAAGACAAGGGGCATCGATAGGCAGGCGGACCGGAGCGCGAGCGGAGGGCTTATCGGCCCAGGGCGCTCCCCGTACGAATGGTGGTGCTCGGCCGCCCGATAGAGGCGTCCGGCCTCGACCCCTATCGCCCGCCTTCCCGCTGGGCTGACGAATGGAGACGATTCCGGCGCCGGCAGGGTCCCGGACGGAGCCGCCGAACCCGCCGCGGTGCCCGACGCGCTAGCATCTCCCCAACCACCGAAGCGGGGGACCCAGCCCCGAGATGCTCCTCGTCTTCAAGCCGAACCCGCCGCGGTGCCCGACGCGCTAGCATCTCCCCAACCACCGAAGCGGGGGACCCAGCCCCGAGATGCTCCTCGTCTTCAA
>Ga0154433_1093_pt1 | contig 10437 bp, 8 predicted proteins | sample RifGroC2_FD_115937 | JGI IMG/M metagenome (GOLD analysis project Ga0154433, IMG submission 115937) | Chloroflexi bacterium GWC2_73_18 | reverse complement strand
GCTACCGACTCGAGCGCCAGCAGGTAGCCGTCGGGCCCGCGCCCCACGATCGACTCGACCGCGATGTCGGCGAGGTAGTTGACCTGCCGGAAGCGCTCGCGCTTGGCCGGGTCGGAGAGGTGGACCTCGACGAAGGGGCGCTGGATCGCCAGCAGGGCGTCGCGCAGCGCCACCGAGGTGTGCGTCAGGCCGGCCGCGTTGACGATGGCGTAGTGGAAGTCGCGCCGATGGAGCCGGTCGATCAGGGCGCCCTCGTGGTTCGACTGGAAGAAGTCGACCTCCAGGCCGAGCTCGGCCGCCCGCTCGGCGATCCGCGCGTGGATCTCGTCGAGCGTCTCGAAGCCGTAGATCTCCGGCTCGCGCGAGCCGAGCAGGTTGAGGTTGGGGCCTTCGAGCACGAGCACGCGGACGGCGCCCACCTCGGCCGTCATGGCGCCACCTCCGCGCCGGGTGCGCCCGGCGTCAGCGCGTCGTCGAGCGCCCGCTCCACGACGTCCCCGGGGACGTCGCTGCGGACGACCACGCCGGTCTCGGCCGGCAGGACCCAGCGGAGCGTGCCGCCCTGGTGTTTCTTGTCGGTGGCCATCGCCGCGCGGACCGCGCCGCGGTCGAGGGCGAGCGGGCGCGTCGCCAGGCCGAGCCGGTCGAGGAGCCGGCCGATCCGCTCCGCCCGGTCCCCCGGCGTGACGCCGAGCGCGAGCCCCACGGCACAGGCGGCGCGCAACCCGTGGGCGACCGCCTCGCCGTGGAGGATCCCGCGGAAGCCGGCCGCCGCCTCCAGGCCGTGTCCGACCGAGTGGCCCAGGTTGAGCACGACCCGACCCGCCTGCTCGCGCTCGTCACGGGTCACCACCTCCACCTTCGCCCAGGCGCAGCGCTCCACGAGCTCGGCCAGGGCGCCCGATTCGGTCGCTGCGCCATCCCCGCGGGCGATCGCCGCACCGTCCGCCTCGAGCAGCGCGAAGAGCGCCTCGTCGCCGAGGGCGGCGTACTTGGCCGCCTCCCCGAGGGCGGCGCGGCGATGGCGGACCGGCAGTGTGGCGAGTAGGCCGGTGTCGACGACGACCGCCTGGGGCTGGTGGAAGGCGCCGACCAGGTTCTTTCCCTCGGGCAGGTCGACCGCCGACTTGCCTCCGATCGCCGAGTCGATCTGGGCGACGAGCGTGGTGGGGACGTGGACGAGCGGCACGCCCCGCAGCCAGCCGGCGGCGGCGAAGCCGGCCGCGTCGCCGAGGGCGCCGCCGCCGATCGCCACGATCGGGTCGCCCCGTTCCGCTCGCAGGCGGGCGAGCTCGCGCCAGGCGCGCTCCAGGACGCGGAGCCGCTTGGCCGCCTCGCCGCGAGGCAGCAGGATCGTCTCGACCGGGATGCCGCCGGCGCGGATCGCGGTGGCCAGGCGCTCGCCGTGGAGGCCCCAGGCGCGCGGCTCGGAGACGGCGATCGCCCGCCGGGCTTCGAGCCGCCCCAGCGCGTCGAGGAGCGCCGCGGCCGCGTCGCCGTGACCGAGCGAGATCTGCCCGATCGGCGTCTCGGCGCGGAGGAGGGTGACGCCCGGGCCGCCCGTCGCGTCGTTCGCGGCCGTCCCCACGATCCGCTCCAGCGCCTCGACGACACCGGGTGTGCCGGCGAGCGCGTTGACACGCATGCCGGGCGCGTACCAGCGGAGGCGCGACGCGCGGAGTTCCCGGAGCACGCCGATCGGGTCGCGGCCGGCGAGGAGCGGCCGCCCGGCGCCACGACGGAGCCGCTGGGCTAGCACCTCGGGGGGCGCATCGAGCCAGGCGACCCGACGCCCGCGGTAGAGGCGCCAGCGGTTGCGCGGCGCGATCACCGCTCCGCCACCGGTGGCGATCACCCGCGCCAGCGGTCCTTCGCTGCGCGTCGGGCCGAGCGCGGCGATGGCGGCCGTCTCGCGTGCGCGGAAGCCGGCCTCGCCCTCCTCGTCGAAGATGACCGGGATCGGCCGGCCGGCGTGCCGCTCGATCTCGTCGTCGAGGTCCACGAAGGGGACGCCATGGTGCGCCGCGAACCGGCGGCCCGCGGCGCTCTTGCCGCTCCCCGGCAGGCCGACGAGGACGAGTTCCATCGCCGCCCGCCTAGTCGTCGCCCCCGGAGCCGGCCTCGGCCTCGGGCTCGGATCCCGCTCCCGGGCTCGGGCCCGCGGCCGCCGGGATCGTCCGCTCGCCGTAGCGCGCCAGGTTGTCGGCCGTCTCGCGGAGCGAATCGCCGCCGAACTTCTCGAGTACGAAGCGGGTCAGCACGAGGAGGACCATCGCCTCGCCGATCACGCCGGCCGCCGGCACGACGCTGATGTCGCTCCGCTCGTAGTGGGCCGTCTCCACCGGTTGGCCGCTCCGCAGATCGGCGGAGGGGAGGGGCCGCGCCAGGGTGGAGATCGGCTTGACCGCGCCGCGCACGACAATCGGCTCGCCGTTGGAGACGCCGCCGGTCAGGCCGCCCGCCCGGTTGGTGCGGTGGAGCCAGCGCCGGACCGGGCTCCCGTCAGGGCCGCGCAGGGTCGGGTCCTCACCGAGACCGGCGATGACGTCGTGGACCTGCGAGCCGAAGCGTCGCGTCTGCTCGAAGCCGAGCCCGAACTCGACGCCCTTGACGGACTGGATCGAGCAGACCGCCCCGGCCAGGGCGCCGTCCAGGCGGCGGTCCCAGTGGACGTAGCTGCCCAGCCCGACCGGCACGCCGGTGGCCACCACCTCGAAGACGCCACCGACCGTGTCGCCGGCCTGGCGCGCCTCGTCGATCCACGTGACCATGCGCGCCTCGGCCTCCGGGTCCGGGCAGCGGAGCGGGCTCGCTTCCGTCTCCTCGCGGGTCCGCGTGGCGCGCTCGGGATCGACCGTCACGCCGCCGACCTCGGCGGTGAAGCTCCAGGCCTCGATGCCCAGCTCGCGCAGGAAGGCCCGGCAGACGGCCCCGGCGGCGACCCGGGCCGCCGTTTCGCGCGCCGACGCGCGCTCGAGCACGTCGCGCACGTCGTCGAAGCCGTACTTGAGCGCCCCGGCCAGGTCGGCGTGCCCGGGCCGCACGCGCGTCACCGGGGCCGTCCGCTTGTTGCCCGCCTCGGCAAGCGCGGTCAACTCCGCCGCCGCCTCGTCGGTGAGCGGCTCGATCGCCATCACCCGGGTCCAGTTGTCCCAATCGCGGTTGCGGATGAGCAGCAGGATCGGCGAGCCGAGCGTCCGCCCGTGGCGGACCCCGGCCAGGATCTCGGCGCGGTCCTGCTCGAGAGTCATCCGCGCGCCGCGCCCGTAGCCGCGCTGGCGGCGCGCCAGGTCGGCGGCGATCGCCTCGGCCGTCAGCGGCACGCCGGCGGGCATCCCCTCGAGCGTGACGCCGAGCGCCTGCCCGTGCGATTCGCCGGCGGTCAGGAAGCGGAACATGGGAGCAGCGGGCGCCCGATCAGCCGCCAGCCGCGCCTTCGACCCCCGCCAGCCGCGCCTCCTCCAGCTTCTCCTGCATCAGCGCCAGCGGCGCCGGCTGGCCGGTCCACAGCTGGAACGCGGCGGCCCCCTGGTGGAGGAGCATCAGCTCGCCGTTCATGACCGTGCAGCCGGCCGCCTCGGCCTCGCGCAGCAGTCGGGTGACGGGCGGGTTGTAGACGAGGTCGAGGACGAGCAGGCCGGCCGGGACCAGTTCGCCCGCGATCGGGCTCTCGTCGGACATCATGCCGACGCTCGTGGCGTTGATGACCACCTTGGCCTTGGCCAGCTCCGCCTCGATCACCGATTCGTGCCAGGGCATCGCCTTCAGCTCCATGTGCGCCGCGCTCCGCGCGAAGTGGCGGACGAGCGCCTCGGCGCGGTGGAGGTGACGGTTGAAGACGACGACCCGCACGAAGCCCTCGGTGATCAGGGCATGGACGACCGCCCGCGCCCCGCCGCCGGCGCCGAAGACGGCCGCGGCGCGCGGCATCTTCTGCTTGCCGACGAGCCGTTCGAGGGCGACCCGGAAGGCGGGTACGTCGGTGTTGTGGCCGACCAGGCGCGTCCCCTCCTTGGTGATCGTGTTGACCGCCCCCACGGCGTGCGCGTCCTCGGTGAGCCGATCGAGCATCGGGACGACCCGCTCCTTGTGCGGGATCGTGACGTTGGCGCCCAGGAACTCCTCCTCGCGCAACGAGCCGATCGCCTCGGGCAGCTCGATCACCTTGCGGTCCCACAGCTCGTAGCGGACGTCGAGGCCGAGGGCATCGAAGGCCGCCTGCTGCATCGCCTGGGAGAAGGAATGGGCGACCGGCGACCCGATCAGAACGACACGCCTCGTCATGCGCGCACCCTTTCCACGTCGTCGAAGAAGGCCGGGTAGGAGACCGCGGCCGAGGCCGCGTCGTCGATGATCGTGACACCGTCGGCGATCAGGCCGGCGACGGCAAAGGCCATGGCGAAGCGGTGATCGCCGCGGGTCGTCACCGCCGCCCCCCGCAGCGGCCGCGCGCCGCCGATCGCCAGGTCATCGCCGTCGAGGGCGACCTCGGCCCCGAAGGCGGCCAGGCCCGTGGCGATCCCCGCCAGCCGGTCGCTCTCCTTGTGACGCAGCTCACCGGCGCCGCGGAACCGGGTCGTGCCGCGCGCGCAGGCGGCGGCCACGGCGAGGACCGGGATCTCGTCGATCGCCCGGGCCACGTCGTCCGGGCCCAGGTCGACCGCGTGGAGTTCGCTCGAACGGACGACCAGGTCGGCGACCGGTTCCTCTGCGGCGGCCGCGTCCGCGCCGGCAGCGCCCACGGTAACGCCGGCCGGCTCGCCCGCCGCCGGACGCACCTCGATCTCCGCGCCCATCGCCAGGAGGATGTCGATGATGGCCCGGCGCGTCGGGTTGACGCCGCAGCCTCGGATCGTCAGCTCGGCGTCGGGGTGCGCCGCACCGGCGACCAGCCAGAAGGCGGCCCCCGAGATATCCCCGGGCACCCGTTCGTCCACCGCGCGCACGATACCGCCCCCTTCCACGCTCACCTCGCTCCCGGCCTCGACCTGCCGCTGCCCGACCCGCACCCCGCGCGCCCGCAGCATCCGCTCGGTGTGGTCGCGCGTGACCACCGGCTCGACCACGGCCGTCCGCCCCTCCGCCCCGAGGCCGGCGAGCAGGATCGCCGACTTGACCTGGGCGCTGAGGACCGGCACCCGATACGAGGTCGACCGCAGCGGGGCGTGCCCGACGACGGTGAGGGGTGGATGCGGGTCCGGGCCCGGGGCGAAGAGCGTTGCGCCCATCAGGCGCAGCGGCTCGATGATACGGGCGAGCGGGCGACGGCGCAACGACGCGTCCCCGTCGAGGATGCTGCGGAATGGTCGGCCGGCCAGCGCACCGGCGAGAAGCCGCAGGGTCGTCCCCGAGTTGGCGCAGTCGAGGACCCCGGCCGGCTCGCGCCAGCTGCCCGGGCCGCCGGAGCGGACCCGCCAGGTGACCCGGCCCGGCTCCCCACCCAGCAGCGGCACCTCGGCGCCGAGGGCGGCCAGGCAGGCGGCGGTGGCGCGGCAATCGAGGCCGTCGGAGGCGCCGGCGATCGTCGAGACACCGTCGGCGAAGGCGGCCAGGATGAGCGCCCGGTGCGTGATCGACTTGTCCCCGGGGAGGCGGAGCTCGCCCCGCAGTCGTCCGGCGTGCGCGACGCGGACCGGCACCGCCGCGCCCGCGGGCGCGGCGGTCGCGCTCCTCATGAGGCCGCTCAATGCCTGGCCGCGTCGCCGAGGCCCAGGGCGACGCCGGAGAGGACCGGGTCGCCGTGGAGCGGCGCCACCTGGCGGTGGACCGGCACGACCGCCGTCATCAGCTCGCGGAACTGCTCGAGGCTGAGCTGCTGCTCGGCGTCGGAGAGCGCCTCCTCCGGGCGTGGGTGGACCTCGACCATGAAGCCGTCGGCGCCGACCGCCACGCCGGCGAGCGCCATCGGCTTGACCAGCCAGCGCTTCCCCGTGGCGTGCGACGGATCGACGATCACCGGCAGGTGCGTCAGGTGGTGCAGGAGCGGCACCGCCGAGAGGTCGAGCGTGTTGCGCGTGTAGGTCTCGAAGGTGCGGATGCCGCGCTCGCAGAGGATGACGTTGGGGTTGCCCGAGCTGACGACGTACTCGGCCGCCATCAGCCACTCCTCGATGGTGGCCGAGAAGCCGCGTTTCAGCATGACCGGCCGGGTCGTCCGCCCCACCGCCTGGAGGAGCGAGTAGTTCTGCATGTTCCGGGTGCCGATCTGGAGGACGTCGGCGTACTCCGCGACCAGCTCGACCTGCCCCGGCTCCATCACCTCGGTGACGACCGGCAGCCCGGTCGCGTCGCGCGCCTCGGCGAGGTAGCGGAGCGCCTCGAGCCCGAGCCCCTGGAAGCTGTACGGGCTGGTGCGCGGCTTGAAGGCGCCACCCCGCAGGGCGGTGGCGCCGGCCGCCTTCACCGCCCGTGCCACCTCGAGGAGCTGCTCGCGGCTCTCGACCGAACAGGGTCCCGCGATGACGGTCAGGCTCCCGTCGCCGACCCGGGCGCGCCCGCCCACCTCGACCACGGTGTCCGCCGGGTGGAACTCGCGGGAGGTGAGCTTGAAGGGGCGGCTGATCGGGGTCACCGTCTCGACGCCCGGGAGAGCGGAGAGACGGCTCATCAGGAGCGGCTTGCGCGGGCCGATCTCGCCGACTACGGCGATCACCAGCCGCTCCGACCCCCGGCTCTCGTGGGGCGTCAGCCCCTCGGCCAGGATCTGGCTCTTCACGCGGTCGACCTCTTCATCGGTGGCAGCCACCCGCATCACCACGAACATCGTTCCGCTTCCTTCCCGGAGAAACAAAAAGAGCAGAGGTCCGAACCTCTGCTCACCCGCCCGGCACGACCCGCTCGGTCCGGAGTCAGCCTCCGGAGACCGTCATGCCGGGCGCCAGGTAGAAGAACCAGTCGGTCATCTGCGTGGCGCGCATTCTGGGCGAGCGCCGCGGCGGTGTCAACCGGGCGCCGTCGGCCGCTGCGGTCGGTTCCGCGCCCGCCGGGGGGTCTCGATGCGGCGCGTGAGTCAGAGCTCTTGCGCCGGCCCGAGCGGAGGCTTCGGTCGCGAGCGTGGGCCGGCACCGCGTGGCCGCCGTGGGCGCCGATCCGGCCGCTCCACGGTGGCAGGGTCTGGAGGGTGGCTGGCCCAGGCGTCCGGGGATGTCGGATCGGCAGGGTTCTCACTGGCGACGCCGCCATGCGGCAGCGCGCCCGGGGGACCATGTCCCGTGGCAGGATCCGGCCGGGGCGACCCGCCGAGCGTCCACGCTGTCGGTCGCGCCGCGATCAGACGCAACCGGCGTGCCCCGTGCATTGACCGTCGCGGCGGCCGTTGCTAGCTGACATTGTCCCCCGGCCACCGGACCGGGTGCGACCGGCCCGCCCAGACCACCGTGCTATCATCGCGCCGCGTTCGGGCCGGAGAGGTCGCATAGTGGCCGAGTGCGGCGGTTTGCTAAACCGTTGAGTGGGGTAACCTGCTCCGAGGGTTCGAATCCCTCCCTCTCCGCCAGCCGCTCCGCCGACCGCGAGCGGAGGGGCACCACCGGACAAGACGCGCGCCCGTAGCTCAGTGGATAGAGCGTTAGGTTGCGGACCTAAAGGTCGAAGGTTCGAGTCCTTTCGGGCGCGCCATCCCATGACCTGATCGCCCTCCGTCGCCTCCGCGCCGCTCGTGCGAAACTGTCGGGCGTGACCGCGACGGACCTGGGCGAGGCGCGCCTCCGCGAGCTGCGCCAGCTCGCCATCGAGAATCGCCGCCTCATCCTGCGCGCCATCCATCGGGCGAAGGCGGGGCACCTCGGCGGGCCGCTCAGCTGTACGGACATGCTGATCGCCCTCTACTTCGAGGTGCTCCGCATCGACCCGACGCGGCCGCGCTGGGAGGAGCGCGACCGTTTCGTCCTCTCCAAGGGGCACTCTTCCATCGCCCTCTACGCCGCGATGGCGCTGCGCGGCTACCTCCCTATCGATGAGCTCTTCACCTTCGACGCGATCGACTCTCGCCTGCAGGGCCACCCCGACATGACCGCCCTGCCGGGTCTCGACATGTCGACCGGCTCGCTGGGGCAGGGGCTCTCGCCGGGCGTCGGCATGGCGCTCGGGGCGCGCTTCCTGGGGAAGGATTTCCGGACCTGGGTCATGGTCGGCGACGGCGACGCCCAGGAGGGCCAGATCTGGGAGGCGGCGATGGTCGCCTCCCGTTACGACCTCGACAACCTGACCGCCATCCTCGACCTCAACGGCCTCCAGCAGGTCGGCTGGCCGACCGAGGCGGGCTACACCGCGCGCGCCCGCCGCCCGCCGCTCGACCAGCCGCGCGAACGCTGGGAGGCGTTCGGCTGGCAGGTCCTCGAGTGCGACGGGCACGAGATCGGCGCCTTCATCGGCGCCTGCGAGGAGGCGCGCCGGATCCGCGGCCGCCCGGGCGTCATCATCGCCCACACGGTGAAGGGGAAGGGGATCTCCTTCATGGAGGGCGAGCACGTCTGGCACGCGAAGCCGATCACCGACGAAGAGCTGGCGATAGGCCTGGCCGAGCTCGATGCCCAGGAAGCGACGCTCGCCGAGGCGGTGCCGGGGTGAGCGGGCCGGCCGCCGTCGTCTACCGCACGGGCGAGTCGTACGCCCAGCGCGACGTCTTCGGCCAGACGCTCCTCGAGCTGGTCGAGGAGGACCCGCGCGTCGTCGTGCTCGACGGCGATCTGGCCAACTCGACGCGCAGCGAGATCGTGGCGAAGGCCCGCCCCGACCGCTTCTTCATGATGGGGATCGCCGAGCAGAACATGGCCGGCGTGGCGGCCGGGATGGCGACGCTCGGGTTGATCCCCTGGTGCGTCAGCTTCGCCTGCTTCATCGCCAACCGCGACCTCGACCAGCTCCGCGTCGTCGTCGCCCAGCCGCGACTCAACGTGAAGCTCGCGGGCGGCTACAGCGGGCTCCTTACCGGCAAGAGCGGCAAGACCCACCAGGACGTCTCGGATATCGCCACCCTGCGGGCGATGCCCAACATGATCGTCATCGCCCCGGCCGACGCGGTCGAGGTGGCCGCGGCGATGCGCGCCGCCAACGCCCACGACGGCCCGGTCTACGTCCGCCTCACCCGGGACGCCAGCCCGACGATCTTCGGACCCGACTACCGCTTCGAGATCGGTCGCGCGGTCATCGTCCGCGAGGGGAACGACGTCACGATCATCTCGACCGGCGTCCAGACGATCCGCGCCCTCGAGGCGGCCGACCTGCTGGCGGCAGAGGGGATCGGTGCCCACGTCCTCCACGTCCCGACGGTCAAGCCGCTCGACACCGACGCGGTCGCGGCGGCGGCGCAGCGGACCGGGCGCGTCGTGACCGCCGAGGACCACACCATCATCGGGGGCCTCGGCGCCGCCGTCGCCGAGACGCTCGGCGAGCTGGCGCCGACGCCGATGCGCCGGGTGGGGATCCGCGACACGTTCGGCGAATCGGCGCCGAACGACGAGCTGCTCGAGAAGTACGGCCTCACGCCCCGCCACGTGGCGGAGGCCGCCAGGGAGGTCCTCCGGGCGGGGGACCAGGAGCGTGGCGCAGCGTCGAGAGGACGGCCATGAGCACGACCCGCCGCATGACGGTGGCCCAGGCCACCATCGAGTTCCTCCGCCAGCAGTCCGTCGAGCGGGACGGCCGCGAGACGCCCTTCTTCGCCGGGATCCTGGGCATCTTCGGCCACGGCAACGTCGCCGGGCTGGGCCAGGCGCTGGAGGAGACGCAGGAGACCTTCCGCTACTACCAGGTCCGCAACGAGCAGGCGGCGGTCCACATCGCCGCCGCCTTCGCCAAGCGCAGCAACCGGCTGCGCACCTTCGCCTGCACCAGCTCGATCGGCCCCGGCGCCACCAACATGATCACCGGCGCCGCCACGGCCACCGTGAACCGGCTCCCGGTCCTGCTGCTGCCGGGCGACATCTTCGCTCGCCGCCAGGTCGCCCCGGTCCTCCAGCAGCTCGAGCGGAGCGACTCCCAGGACGTCTCGGTCAACGACTGCTTCAAGCCAGTCTCCCGCTACTGGGACCGCATCAACCGCCCCGAGCAACTGATCACCGCGCTCCCCGAGGCGATGCGCGTCCTGGCCTCGCCGGCCGAGACGGGTGCGGTCACGGTGGCGCTGCCGCAGGACGTCCAGGCCGAGGCGTTCGACTTCCCCGCACACCTCTTCGAGAAGCGGATCCACCCGATCCTCCGCCCGCGCCCCGACCTCGAGCAGCTCCACCGCGCCGTCGAGTGGATCGCCGCGGCCGAGCGACCGCTCCTCGTCTGCGGCGGCGGCGTCCTCTTCAGCGAGGCGTCCGAGGCGCTCGCCGCCTTGGCGGAGCGGACCGGCATCCCGGTCGTCGAGACGCAGGCCGGCAAGGGCGCCCTCCCCTGGGACCATCCGCAGTGCCTGGGCCCCGTCGGCTCGAACGGCGGCCTCGGCGCCAA
>Ga0154433_1082_pt1 | contig 10555 bp, 12 predicted proteins | sample RifGroC2_FD_115937 | JGI IMG/M metagenome (GOLD analysis project Ga0154433, IMG submission 115937) | Chloroflexi bacterium GWC2_73_18 | reverse complement strand
CGCCCGGACGGGCGATCGAGCGCCGTCAGGCGGTGGGAACGTAGCGGAAGCGATCGCGGTCCCGCTCGAGGCGGCCGATCGGGCGCTCCGGCTCGTGGGAGAGGACGATCGTCCAGCCCTCGTCGGCGGCCCGGGCGAAGAGGCGCGCCTTCACCTCGACCGAGGTGAGCGGGAAGTCGTCGAAGGCGGTCACCCAGCGCGGGTTTGCGCTCCAGGGCCGCATGCAGAGGTCGCCCAGGAAGGCGACCGTCCGGTCGCGGCCGCGAACGACGATCGCCTGGTGGCCGCCGGAGTGGCCGCCGGTCCGCACCACGGAGACGCCGGGGAGCACCTCGCGGTCGCCGTCGAGCGCGTCGGCCGCGGCCCAGGCGTGCACGAGGCGGAGCTCCGGCTGATCGTAGGAGGCGGTGAGCCGCGGGTTGTCGCCGAGCGCCAGCTCCCACTCGGCCGCCTGGGCGACGAGGCGCGCCCGCGGGAAGGCCGGCGCACCGTCGGCCGCCAACAGGCCGCCGGCGTGGTCGAAGTGGAGGTGGCTGACCGCCACCAGGTCGACCGAGCCCGCGTCGAAGCCCGCTGCCCGCAGGGCGGGCAGGACCGGGTCGCCCTCGACCCGCCGCACGGTCCGCAGCTTCTCGTCGACCCGCTCCCCGATCCCCGTCTCCACCAGGACGCGCCCGCCCGGCGTCTCGACCATCAGGCAGTTGAGCGCCTGGGTGAGCCGCCACTCCTCGTCGATCTCGGCGGTGACCAGGCGGTCCCAGAGGAGACGGGGCACGGGACCGAAAAGGGCGCCCGCGTCGGAGCGGAAGGTGCCGGCCTGGACGAGCGCGACGCGGACGCCGCCGCCCAGCTCGGCCGACCAGTCGGCCGCCTCGCCGCGCAGCATCGGCTCAGCTCCGGCGCGGACCGCCCTTGACGGTCCGTCGGCTCGCCTCGAAGTCGCGGTGGAAGGCCGAGCTGGTCGGCTCCGTCTGGCCCTGGTACTTCGAGCCGAGCTCCTTCGAGCCGTAGGGGCGCTCCACCGGGCTCGACAGCTGGTGGAAGCTGATCTGCCCGATCTTCATGCCGAAGTAGAGGGTGATCGGCAGGTTGGCGACGTTGGAGAGCTCCAGCGTCAGGTTCCCCTTCCAGCCCGGGTCGACGTAGCCGGCGGTGGAGTGGATCAAGAGGCCGAGCCGGCCCAGGCTCGACTTGCCCTCCAGGCGAGCGACCAGATCGGCCGGCAGCTCGACCCACTCGACCGTCTGGCCGAGGACGAACTCGCCGGGGTGGAGGATGAACGGCTGCTCGTCCTCGACGGAGAGGAGCTCGGTCAGGTCCGGCTGGGCCTCGCGCACGTCGATGTAGGGATAGCGGCTGTTGCGGAAGACGCGGAAGGTGCGATCGAGGTGGAGGTCGACCGAGGAGGGCTGCAGGCAGGCCGGGTCGTAGGGGTCGAGGCGGATGCGGCCCGCCTCGATGGCGGCGCGGATGTCGCGGTCGGAGAGGACCACGTCAGGGGACGCGCTCCCGGTAGAGGCTGTCGACCTCGCGCTTCAGCGTCTCGAGGTCCTCGAAGCTCTGGTAGACGCTGGCGAAGCGGATGTAGGCGATGTGGTCGAGCGCGCGGAGCTTCTCCATGGCCAGCTGTCCGATCCGCTCGCTGGGCACTTCCGAGGCGCCGAGCGCGCGCAGGGCGGCCTCGATCTCGTCGGTCGCCTGTTCGGCCGCTCCGGGCGGCACCGGGCGGCGCGTCAGGGCCTTCTCCAGGCCACCCCGCAGCTTGTCGCCGTCGAACTCCTCGCGGCTCCCATCGCGCTTGATGACCGTCAGTCGGGCCGCCTCGACGCGCTCGTAGGTCGTGAAGCGCCAGGCACAGCCGGTGCACTCGCGGCGGCGCCGGATGGTGGCGCCCTCGTCGAGGTCGCGCGAATCGATCACGCGTGTCTCGTGCTCGCCGCAGGTGGGACAGCGCATCGGTCGCCCTCGTGCCTCACGCACCACTATCGGTTGTGGTGTCGTGCCTAGGCTACACCAGATACGGGACCCGCGCCACTAGATCCTGGATGTGCGCCAGCGGTGCTGGAGAGGGTCCCTGGCCGTCGCGATCAACTCGGCGTGCTCCTGGAGGGCGGTGCGCGAGTGGAGCAGGTTGAGGTAGCCGCGCTTGATCGCCGTCGTCGCCTCGAGCTGGCGGTGATGCCCGCCGGCCGAGACGAGGACGCGGCAGCCGTGCTCGACCATGGCCAGCGAGCGGGCGGCGCGTTCCAGCTCGGCGGTGTAGGCGTCCTGGGTGGGGACGAAGGCCGGCGGCGTCTCGATCGCCCGCGAAGCGCCGGCGAAGCCGTCGAGCGTCCGGAGGGCGGCCGCGAAGTCGTCGACGACCTCGCCGGGCTGCGCCTGTCCCCGGCGAACGGCATCGATCCGCTCGATCCAGCCGCCGAGCTGGCGGTCGACCTCCTGCTCGAGGGCGCTCACCGCGTGGCGGAAGCCCTCGACCTCGCGGACGCGCGCGACGGTCGCCCCGGCGCGGCGCAGCAGCGCGAGGAGCGCGACCGCCAGCAGCCCCGCCAGGGCGATCGGCAGGACCTGGCCGAGTTCCATCAGCCCTCGGCGCCGCCCGGCATCCCCGGCGGGTCGCCACGGCGCGTCCGCAGGGCGGCCGTGAGCCGCGGCACGATCTCGAAGAGGTCGCCCACGACGAAGAGATCGGCGAACTCGGCGATCGGCGCGTCGGGATCGCGGTTGATGGCCACGATCGTGCCCGACGTCTGCATGCCGACCTTGTGCTGGATCGCCCCGGAGACGCCGGCCGCCAGGTAGAGGTCGGGGCGGACGGTCTTGCCGGTCTGGCCGATCTGCTGGCTGTACCCGACCCAGCCGGAGTCGACGACCGCGCGGGTGGCGCCGACGGCGCCGCCGAGGGCGGCGGCCAGCTCCTCGATCAGGCGGAAGCCATCCGGCCCGCCGACACCGCGGCCGCCGGCGACCACGATGCGGGCCTCCTCGAGCGAGGCGGCGGCGGCTGCCCCGGCGACCCGTTCGCGCACGGGCACCGCCGGCAGGGCCCGCGCGGGCGCGACGGAGACCCGCTCCACCCGCCCCGGGGTCGGCGCAGGGTCACCGGCACGCACGGCGTTGGGGTGGACGACCACGATCCCGTGCTCGTCGGCGAAACCGCTCTGCGTGATCAGGCGACCGCCGAAGATGCTCATCTCGACGGCCGGGCCACCGTCACCCCAGCGCACCGCGGTCGCCCCGGCGAGGACCGGCCAGTCCAGGAGAGCGGCCAGCACGCCCGCCAGGTCCCGCCCGTCCGGCGAACCGCCGATGACGAGGTAGCGCGGCTCGCGCTCGGCGACGAGGGCGGCCAGGCGCGGCGCCAGGATCGCCGCCGTGGCGTGGTCCCCCGCCTCGGGAACCTCGAGGGCGAGGACATCGAGCCCCTGGGCCGCCAGCTCGGTGGCGCCGGCCGACGCGCCGGGGCCCGCCAGCACGGCGGCCGCCTCGAGGCCTCCGGACGCCGCCAGCTCCGCCACGAGGGCCGCGATCCCCGCGCCCAGCCTGGTCGGCGCTCCGTCGTCGAGCTCGCCGATCGCCCAGATCGCGCCGGCCATCAGGCGAGCCCCCGTGCCGCCAGGAAGGCGACCACCTGCGCCACGGCGGCGTCTGGCCCGTCGCGCACGACGAGCGCCCGGCCGCGCGGCGGGGGTGTCTCGGTGCGGAGCAGCCGCGTGCCGGCGGCCGCCTCGCCCACCGTCGCCGGATCGATCCCGAGGTCGGCGAGCGTCCAGGTCGCCACCTCCTTGGAGCGGGCCTGCATGATGCCGCGCAGTGAGGGGTAGCGCGGCGCCCCGAGGAGCTGCGTGCCGACCACCAGCGCCGGCGTCGGGGCCTCGATGACGTGGTAGCCGCCGGGGCTGATCCGCCGCACGCGGACCGCTCCGTCGAGCGGCTCGACGTCGGCGGCATAGGAGAGGTACGGCAGCCCCAGCTGCGTGGCCACCATGGCCGGCACCAGGCCGCCACCGCCGTCCGAGCTGTCGGCGCCGGCGAAGGCGAGGTCGAAGTCGAGCCGGCGGAGCGCCGCCACCAGCACGCGCGCGGTGGCCGCCATGTCCGAGCCGATGAGGCCCGGGTCGAGCACGTGGACGGCCCGCGCGGCGCCCATCGCCAGCGTCTTGCGGATCGGGTCGGTCGCCGCGGCCGGCCCGACCGAGAGGATGGTCACCTCGCCGCCGTGCGCCTCGGTCAGGGTGAGCGCTCTCTCCAGGCTGTACTCGTCGTTGCCGTTGGGCTCCAGCCCGGCCGAGCGGTCGACGCGGCCGGCGGCATCGAGGCGCTCCGTGCCGACGACCGGCACCGCCTTCAGGAGCACGACGATCTGCACGCGCTACTTCTCCATGCTGAGGTGCCGCCGCGGGACGGAGGCGGGCGAGCGGTTCGGATGGGTCATGGGAGCCGGGCGAGCAGCTCCCTGGCGATGACGAGGCGCTGGATCTGCTGTGTCCCCTCGTAGAGCTGGGTGACCTTGGCGTCGCGCATCATCCGCTCCACCGGGTAGTCGGCCACGTAGCCGTAGCCCCCGAGCACCTGGACCGCGTCGGTGGTGACGGCCATCGCCGTGTCGCCGGCAAAGAGTTTACACATCGCGGCCCAGCGGACCGCTGCCGCTCCACCCACTTCGATCTCGACGCAGGCGCGGTAGAGGAGCTGGCGCGCCGCCTCGGTCCGCGTGGCCATGTCCGCCAGCATCGCCGCGACCATCTGGTGCTCCCCGATCGGGCGGCCGAACTGGACGCGCTCGGCGGCATAGCGGATCGCCACGTCGGTCGCCCCCTGGGCGATGCCGACCGCCTGCGCGGCGATCCCCGGTCGCGAGCGGTCGAGCGTGCGCAGCCCGATGCGGAACCCCTCACCCTCCGCCCCGACCCGCCGGTCGGCAGGGACGGGCACGCCGTCGAAGACGAGCTCCGCGGTCGGCGAGCCGCGGATCCCCATCTTGTGCTCGAGACGGGCGACGGCCAGGCCGGCCGAGTCGGCGTCCACCATGAAGCAGCTGATGCCGCGACCGCGCCGCGCGGCGGGATCGGTGACGGCGAAGACGGCGTAGAGGTCGGCGACGCCGCCCTGGCTGATGAAGCGTTTCGTCCCCTCCAGGCGATAGCCGCCGCCCTCGCGGTGGGCGCGCGTGCGCATGGCGGCCGGGTCGGAGCCGGCCTCCGGCTCGGTCATGGCGAAGGCGACGAGCCGGCGACCGGCCGCCAGATCGGGGAGCCAGCGCGCCTTCTGCTCCTCGCTGCCGGCGAGCTGGAGCGGCAACGAGCCGAGGGCCTGCACGGCGAGGATGAGCCCGGAGGTGGCACAGACGCGGCTCAGTTCCTCGATGGCCAGGCAGAGGGTCAGCAGCTCCGCCCCCAGGCCGCCGTAGGCGGACGGGTAGGCGAGCGCCAGAATCTCGTGCTCCGCGAGCAGCGCCTTGACATCCCACGGGAACTCCTCGGTCCGGTCGATCTCTGCGGCGCGCGGCGCGATCCGTTCCTCGGCCAGCCGGCGGACGGTGGCGCGGAGGAGCTCCTGCTCCTCGGTCAGCCGGTAGTTGGCCGATGCACCGACACCGCTCGTCACGGCATCATCCTAGGGCACGCCGGCCGCGGGGACCATCGCCCCGCTGGCGCGGGCGTGCCACTCGCGCTACGCTCAGGGCATGGCGGACACGGCGACCCTCCTTGCCGTGCTGGTGGGGGCGGCGCTGGTCGGCGTCATCAGCGTCATCGCCATCCTCGCCCGGCGCGATCGCGAGGTGCGCGAGCGCGAGGAGCAGACGCGCTACGCCGCCTCGACCGAGGGGATGTCGCGCTGCCCGCACTGCGGGCGCGGGAACCTGGTCGGCGCGATCAACTGCGTCGAGTGCGGCCGGGAACTCGAATGATCCGCGCACGGGCAGCGACCGGTGGATGAGCTGGGACGCGCCATCGGCCGCGCCTTCGGCGACCTCTCGAGCGCCGTCGGGAACGTCGGCGACGCGGTGGCGACTGCGATCGGCGGCACGCTCGCGGAGTTGGACCGGATGATCCACTCCGTCCTCCCGGCCGAGGTCCCCGGCTGGGTGGTGGGGGCGGTCGCCGCACTGGCGGCGCTCGCCTTCCTGGGCCTCAGGCGCTAGGGACGCCGCCCGGTCCCTCCAGCGAGCCAGCCAGCACCTCGGCCAGGTCGAGCGCCTGCATCCCGTCCGTCCCGTCGGCCGCACCGGCGAGGCCGTCCCGCAGCATGACCAGGCAGAACGGGCAGGCGGTCGCCACGACGTCCGCGCCGCTCGCCAGCGCCTGGCGCGTCCGCTCCTCGTTGACGCGCTGCCCGGCCGGCTCCTCCATCCACATGCGGCCGCCGCCGGCGCCGCAGCAGAAGGTACGCCGGCCGTGCCGCTCCATCTCCACCAGCTCGACGCCGGGGACCGCGCTGACGACCGCCCGCGGCGCGGACTCGATCCCGTTGTAGCGGGACAGGTAGCAGGGGTCATGGAAGGCGACGCGGCGCCCGTCGCCACCGGCCGGTCGCAGCCTTCCCTCGCGGACGAGCCGGGCCAGGTACTGGCTGTGGTGGACGACGCGGTAGTGACCACCGAGCTGCCCGTACTCGTTGGCGAGCGTGTTGAAGCAGTGCGGGCAGGCGGTCAGGATCGTGGGTGGCCCGTAGCGATCGAGCCTGGCGATGTTCTCCTGGGCCAGCAGCTGGAAGACATACTCGTTACCGAGCCGCCGCGCTGGGTCGCCGGTGCAGGTCTCCTCCGCGCCCAGGACGGCGAAGCGGACCCCGGCCGCATCGAGGCAGGCCACGACCGCGCGGGTCACGCGGCGGTTGCGCTCATCGAAGGCGCCGGCGCAGCCGACCCAGTAGAGGACGTCCAGCTCGCCGAACTGACCTTCCGCGGCGACGTCGGCGGCGAGCGGCACCGCGAACGGCAGGTCGCGCGTCCAGTCGAATCGCTGCGCCCTTGGGATCCCCCAGGGGTTGCCCAGGCTCTCGAGGTTGCGGAAGGCGGCGGTCAGCTCGGCCGGGAAGCGCGACTCCTCGAGGACCATCTGGCGGCGCAGGTCGACGATCTTGTCGACGTGCTCGATGAGGACCGGGCAGGCCTCCACGCAGGCCCCGCAGGTGGTGCAGTCCCAGACCGCCTCGTAGGGGATCGCCGCGCCGACGATCGGCCGCTCCAGAAGCTCGGGGCGGAGCCCCGCGGCCAGGCCGACGGCGCGCCCCGCCTCGCCGTCGGGGATGAGCGGCAGGCCGGCCTCGGCCTCGACCGCCATCTCGCGGATGCCCATGATGAAGCTCTTGGGGTTGAGCGGCTTGCCGGTCGCCCAGGCCGGGCACTCGGCCTGGCAGCGCCCGCACTCGGTGCAGGTGAAGCCGTCGAGGAGATCCTTCCAGCCGAGGTCGGTGAGGGTCCGGACGCCGAACCGCTCGGCCGTCTCCAGCTCGAGCATTGGCAGCCGCCCCCGCGGCCCGAGCTTTCGCAGGGTGACGTTGAAGAAGCTGGTGGCGATGTGAAGGTGCTTGGAGCCGGGCAGGTAGACCAGGAAGGTGCAGACGATGACGGCGTGCGCCCACCAGGAAGCGAGGAAGCCGGCGCGCAGCGCCTCCGCCCCGGCGGCGCCCGCCAGCCAGCCGCCGAGCGGGCCGCTCACCACCGCCCATCCGCGGTAGGGGTCGCCCTCGCCGGCGATGCGGAACGCCTCGCTCAGCAGGCCGGTGGCGACGACGCCGGCGATCAAGCCGAGGATGATCAGCGCGTCGCGCGAGAAGGTGAGCCGGGTCGGGTGCGTCACCAGGCGGCGCCCGTAGGCGTAGGCGATGGCGACAAGGACGGCGACGCTGACCAGGTTCTGGCCGAGGACGACCAGCCGCCAGAGGGCTCCGTCGAGCGGGATGGTGACGATCGCCTCGACGAGGCCGAAGCTGAAGACGCTGGCGGTCCCGACGGTGATCGCCAGGAAGCCGTAGAAGATGGCCAGGTGCATCAGGCCGGCCCGGCGGTCGCGGAACATGCGGGCCTGGCCGAAGACATAGACGAGGAGGCTGGCTGCCCGTTCGACCGGCCGATCGAACGGGCGCGAGGGTCGCGCCAGGGCGAAGATGCGCAGGTGGCGAGCCATGGCCAGGGCGAAGTAGGTCGCCGCCAGGACGAAGAGCGCCGGTGCCAGCGGGTAGTACGGGACCAGCTCGATCACGGGTGATGCGGCTCTTCGGCGCCCCCCGTGCCGCCGTCGTTCGCCGGCTCCTCCTCCGGGCCGAGCCGGGGCGCCACCGTCCCGAGCGCGTGGGGGAGGAGCTCGGCGACCGCCTCCAGCGACTCGACCGCCGCGCGCGGGCTGCCGGGCACGGCCAGCAGGAGCGCGCTGCCGACGCGGGCCCCGAAGGAACGCGAGAGGGCGGCGAACGGGGTCGAGGCGCGCCCCGCCGCGCGCATCACCTCGCCGAACCCGGGGATCTCGTAGTCGATCACGCCGCGCAGCGCCTGAGGCGTCACGTCGCGCGGAGAGAGGCCGGTCCCGCCACTCGTCACCACCAGGTCATGCCCGGCGGCCGCTCCTCGGACCGCCGCCGCGATCGCCGCCTCGTCGTCCGGGACGACGCCGCGCTCGACCAGGAAGCCGAGCGCGGTCAGCCGCTCGGCGAGGGCCGGGCCGCTCGCATCGGGTCGCTCGCCGCGCGCCGAGCGATCGCTGACGGTGAGCACGAAGGCGGCTCGCTCGGTCACGGCCGCCGCCCGGTCCGGGTGACGCGACCCGTCCCACGCGCGGCCCGCGGCGGATGCGCCCGCGGAGTCGCCTCCGCCTCAGCCGGCCGGTGCCACTCCCCGCTCTTGCCGCCGCTCTTCTCGAGCAGGCGGACGCCGCCGAGCTCCGCTCCGCGATCGACGCTCTTGACCATGTCGTAGACGGTGAGGCCGGCGATGGCGGCCGCCACCAGGGCCTCCATCTCGACGCCCGTGCTCGACACCGTCGCCGCCGAGGCACGGATGCGAAAGGCGCCGGCGGCGCGGTCGGGCCGGATCTCGACCGCGCTGTCGGTGAGCGCGACCGGGTGGCAGAGCGGGATCAGCTCGCTCGTCCGCTTGGCGGCCATCACGCCAGCCAGCTCGGCCACGGTCAGCACGTCGCCTTTGGCCAGCGCCCCGTCGATGACGAGCGTGAGCGTCTCCTGCGAGACGCGGAGCTCGGCCTCGGCGACGGCCCGCCGGGCGGTGGGGGGCTTGGCGCTCACGTCGACCATGCGCGGCCGGCCGCCGCGGTCGACGTGGCTCAGGGCGCGGCGCTCGGACCGCGTCTCACGTGTCGGCATGACTCACGCCTCCTCGATGCGCCAGACATCGACTTCGCTGCCGGGCGGCAGCGTGTCCTGTTCCTCGGGGATGACGGCGAGGGCGTCGGCGGCGGCGAGCGCCGACAGGACGTGCGAGCCCTGCGCGCCGGCGAGCCGCGCCACCAGCCGCCCCTCCACCTCGGCCAGGCGCACGCGCAGGAAGGCACGCCGGCCGTGGCTCTTCTCCACGCCCTCGGCGAGGACGGCCCGCTCGAGGCGCCGCCCGGTCTCCGGGTGGCCGCCGAGGCGGCGGATCGCCGGTCGCACGAAGAGCTCGAAGGTGACCTGTGACGAGACCGGGTTGCCGGGGAGGCCGAAGAAGAGGACCGGGCCGCCCGGCGGCGCGCCCGGTCCTCGCGGCGCGCGCCCGAAGGCGAGCGGCTTGCCCGGCTGGATGGCGACGCGCCAGAACCCCAGGCGCCCGAATGTCTCGAAGGCGTCCTTGACGACGTCGTGTGCCCCGACCGAGACGCCGCCGCTGGCCACCACGATGTCGGCCCAACCCAGCGCCTCGCGCAGACGCTCCCGCACCGCGTCGAGGTCGTCAGGGGCGATCCCCAGCGAGCGCACCTCCGCACCGGCCCGACCGGCCAGGACGACCAGCCCGGCCGTGTTGGAGTCGTGGATCTGGGCCGGCCCGAGCGGCGTACCGGGCGGCACGAGCTCATCGCCGGTCGCCAGCACGGCGACGCGGGGACGCCGCACCACCGCGACGCGTTCGCGGCCGACCGCCGCAACCAGGGAGATCGCGCCGGCGGTGAGCCGGTCCCCGGCGGCCAGGACGCGCGCCCCGGCGGCCACGTCGCCGCCGCGCGGACGGACGTTCGCCCCGCCGGGGACCGCCTCGCGGATCTCGACGACCGATTCGAGCACCGCTCCCGCGGCGGCCCTCGCGCCGCCCCAGGCCGACGTCTCTTCGACCGCTACGACCGCGTCGGCGCCCGGAGGGAGCGGCGCCCCGGTGCTGACACGGAGCGCCGTGCCGGGCTCCACCGCCGCGGACGGCTCATGCCCGGCCGCCACCTCGCCGGCGACGCGGAGGCGGACGGGGGCGGCGGCGGTCGCCGAGGCGACATCGCGGGCGCGCACGGCGAAACCGTCCATGGCCACGTTGTCCCAGGGTGGCAGCGCGACCTCGGCGACCACCTCGGCGGCGAGGACTCGCCCGGCCGCCTCCGCCAGCGTCGCCTCCTCGGCGGGCAGCGGCGCTACG
>Ga0154433_1050_pt6 | contig 10608 bp, 12 predicted proteins | sample RifGroC2_FD_115937 | JGI IMG/M metagenome (GOLD analysis project Ga0154433, IMG submission 115937) | Chloroflexi bacterium GWC2_73_18 | reverse complement strand
TCCGCATCCGCTGGAACTCGACGCCGGTGACCCGGTTCTGCCCGTCGGCGACGACCCGCACCGGCGCCGCCTGGAAGATGGCGACGACGCCCTCCTCGATCGCCTCGTGGATCTCGTTGGCGGCCGGCATGTCCTTCATGTCGCGGCGGTAGACGAGCGTCACCTCGGCGGCGCCCTGGCGGACCGAGGTGCGGGCGCAGTCCATCGAGGTGAAGCCGCCCCCGATCACCACCGCGCGGGTCCCGCGGTGGCCGGGATACTCCAGGCCGCGCGTGGCGGTGTGGAGGTACTCGAGGCCGTTGATGACGCCCTCGGCATCCTCGCCGGGGATCCCCAGCTCGTTGGCGTCGTAGCAGCCGATGGCGATGCAGACGGCGTCGAAGCCCTGGTTCTGCAGGTCGTCGAGGCTGAAGTCGCGTCCCAGCGCCATGTTCGCCCGGAGCTCGGCGCCGAGGTCCCAGACGGCGCGGTATTCGGGGTCCAGGATCCGCTCCTTGGGGAGGCGGTACTCGGGGATCCCGTAGCGGAGCATGCCGCCCTGCTCGGGCTCGCGCTCGAAGACGGTCACCCCGTGGCCGGCGATCTGCAGGTAATAGGCGGCGGCCATGCCGGCCGGCCCGGAGCCGATCACCGCCACGCGCTTGCCACTCCTCGGCTGGACCTCGAAGGGGACCGGCGCGGCGAGGCCCCGCTCGGCCTGCTCCCGCAGGACCTCGTCGCCGTGGTGGCGATGGCTGTCGCGGATGGCGATCGCCTCGTCGACCTCGTCGCGCCGGCAGTGCTCCTCGCAGGGCGCCGGGCAGACGCGCCCGAGGATGCTGGGGAAGGGGATCGTCCGCTTGAAGATGCGGGCACCCTCGCGCCAGTCGCCCTCGGTGTTCGCCTTGAGGAAGCCGGGGATATCGATGTGGCTGGGGCACTTGTTCTGGCAAGGCGGCAGGCAGTAGGCGTTGTGGTCGCTGAAGATCAGCTCGAGGTTGGTCCGGCGCAGCCGGCGCAGCCGCTCGGTCTGGGTCTGCACCTGCATGCCCGGTTCGGCCAGGCGCGAGCAGCTGATCGGCGGCTGTTCCTCGCCCTCGACCTCGACGACGCACATGCGGCAGGCGCCGAAGCCGGGCAGCTTCGGCTCGTAGCAGAGCGTCGGCACCTCGATCCCGTGGTCACGACAGACGTCGAGGATCGTCTGCCCGACGCGCCCGGTCAGCTGGCGGCCGTCGACCTCAACGGTGAAGGTCGGGCTCGCGAGGCGTCGCTGCGGCGCCTGGGTCTCCAGCAGGCGCGTCCCCGCGTCGACCTCCGGGGCGGTCTCGCGGCGGGCGGGCAGGAGGTCAGCCATGGGGTCTCGTCGCCTTCCGGGAGGCGGTCACGGCGGCGACCGCGACGGGCCGGCAGACGCCTGCCGGGCAGCGCCCCTCGCGGATGTGGGCGTCGTACTCCTCGCCGAAATACCGCATCCCGGTCAGGAGCGGATTCGGGGCGCGGCGCTCGTGGTTGCAGAGCCCCGAGTCGATCACGTCGGAGGCCAGGTCGGCGAGCAGCTGCGGGTCGGTGGGGCGGCCGTGGCCGTCGACGAAGCGGTCGGCGATCTCGACCAGCCGGCGCAGTCCGATCCGGCAGGGGATGCTCTTGCCGCACGCCTCCTCGGCGCAGTAGCGCGCGAGGGTCCGCCCCAGGTCCACCACGCAGGCCGTCGTGTCGGCGGCCACGATCGAGCCCGACCCCATGATCGCGCCGGCGCCGGCGAGCGCCTCGAACTCGAGGCGGAGGTCGAGCGAGGCGGGGGGGAGCAGCCCGCCCGCCGGGCCGCCGACGAGGATCGCTTTCAGGCCGCCGCGGCCGGCGGCGCCCCCGCCGACCTGCTCGAGGAGCTCCCCGAGGGTGACGCCGAGCGGTACCTCGGCGACACCGGGGTGGGCGACCGCGCCGGCGAGCTGAACGAGCTTGGTGCCGCTGTTGCCGGTCGAGCCGATGGCGGCGAACGCCTTCGCTCCGTTGGCCACGATCCAGGGGAGCGTGGCCAACGTCTCGACGTTGTGGACGAGAGTCGGCCTGCCGAAGAGCCCCGACGTCGCCGGGTAGGGCGGGCGCTGGTCGGGCATGCCGCGCTTCCCCTCGAGGGCGTGCAGAAGAGCGGTCTCTTCGCCGAGGAGGTAGGCGCCCTGCAACTCGCGGACCTCGACGTGGAGGTCGACCAGGCCGTCGAGCGCACCGGTCCCCAGGTAGCCCGCCGCCTCGGCCCCGGCAACGGCGGTGCGCAGGCGTGTCGCGGCGTGGCGGTAGTCCGCCTTCACGGCCACGATCGCCTTCGTCGCCCCGATCGCCCAGGCGGCCAGCGCCGCCCCCTCGACCACGGCATGCGGGTCGGTCTCCATGAGGAGCCGGTCGGCGAAGGCGCCCGGGTCGGCCTCGTAGCCGTTGGCGACGACGTAACGCTGCGTCGCCTCGGTCCCGCGGCAGGCGCGCCACTTGCGGGCGGCCGGGAAGCCGGCGCCGCCGCGGCCGCGCAGGCCGGCCGCCTCGACCTCGCCGATCAGCCCCTCGGGGGAGGTCCGTCCGGCGATCCGCTTCCAGGCGGTCCAGGCGCCTGCCTTCTCGGCGTCGGCGAGCGTCCCGGCCGGGTCGTAAGCGCCGGCGCGGCCGAGCGTGACGCGCGCCCAGCCGGCGGGTGTCGCCAGGATCGCCATCGCCGCTTCCTACGCCCGCCCCGGCCGCGCCGTCGCGGCGCGGATCGCCGTCGCCAGCTCGGCGAGCTTCTCCGGCGAGAGGCCGCGCTGCGGGACGCCGTCGACGGTCACGTACGGGTCGCCCGGCGACGCACCGTGGCAGTCGACGGCGGCGAGGGTGAGCGCCCCGTCGGGCGTCGTGCCGGGCAACTCGGTACCGCCCGCCGCCTCGAGCGCCGCCCGGAGCCGGCCCCCCCCGGCGAGGGTGCAGGCGGCACAGCGGCAGAGCCCGATCGCCCGGGTCGTCGGCGCCTCGAAGCGGAGGTGCTCGCAGGAGCTGGCGGTGCCGTAGATCTCGGCGTACCAGGCGCCGGTCGAGTGGCTGATGTGCTTGAGCGTGGCGACCGGCAGGTGGCCGTAGGCGGCCTGCGTCCGCTCCAGGATCGCGGGCATGCGGCGCGGGTCGTAGTCCTCCGCGGCCAGGATCGCCTCCAGCGGCGCCAGGTCGACCGGCTCGAAGGCGGTGTAGGCGGGGTCGGGGACCGGCCGGCCGGAGCGGCGCAGGGCGGACTCGCTGCGGCGCTCGGCGTACTGCTCGGGCGGCCCCCAGTGGACGTGGAAACGGTCCTTCGTGTCGGTGCCGCCCATATCGATGCACTCGATCGGGCAGGCCTGGGCGCATTGGAAGCAGGTCTCGCACTTGAGCGCGCCGAACTCGTCGTAGAGGAGCTGGAGGCGGCCGCGGTGGCGCGGCGAGACCGGGTAACGCTCCTCGGGATACTGGACCGTCACCTTGGGCTGGAAGAGCCGGCGCAGGGTGAGGGCCATCCCCCGGGCGATGCCGAGACCGGGGATCCGGCTCATCGGTTCACCAGCACGATGGCCGCCGCCGTGGCGAAGATGTTGAAGAGCGACGCTGGCAGCAGCCACTTCCAGGCGAAGCCCATCAGCTGGTCGATCCGCACCCGCGGGAGCGTGGCGCGCATCCAGACAAAGACGAAGACGAAGAAGAACGTCTTGCCCAGGAACCAGAAGAGCCCGGCGACCACCTCGGAGGCGAGGTAGGCCCAGGCGATCACCAGCCCGCCCGCGACGACGTTGAAGAGGACGAAGCCGACGGCGAGGGCGCGCCGGAGGCTCCAGTCGGTGCGCAGCAGCGCCACCGGGATGGCGCACAGGACCGTTCCCAGGGCCGGTCCGAGGGCGAGGAGGAAGAGGAGCCCGATCCCGAGCTGCGACGGGTCGATGGCGAAGCTGGGGACGGCCACCCCCAGCCACGCGGCGAGCTGGTGGATCTCGACGGGGGCGCTCCAGCCGCCGAAGAAGAGGATGGCCGTGACCGCCGAGAGGATGAAGAGGTTGACGTACTCGGCGAAGTAGAAGAAGCCGTAGCGCATCCCCGAGTACTCGGTGGCGAAGCCGGCCACGATCTCGCTGTCGGCCTCGGTCAGGTCGAAGGGGGTCCGGTTCCCCTCGGCCGTGCCGGCCAGGAAGAAGACGAGGAAGCCGAGCGGCTGCTGGAAGACGAACCAGTTCCAGAAGTGGCCGGCCTGCGCCTCGACGATCCCGTGAAGGCTCATCGTCCCGGCCAGCATCACCACGCCGACGACGGAGAGGGTGAGCGGGATCTCGTAGCTGATGATCTGGGCGGCCGAGCGGAGCCCGCCGAGAAGCGAGTACTTGTTGAAGCTCGCCCAGCCGCCCGCCAGCAGCCCGACCACCGTCAGGCCGCCGATGGCGAAGAAGAAGAGGACGGCGATGTTCATGTCCACGCCGACGATCCCCGGGGCGAAGGGGACGACCATGAAGGCGAGGACGACCGAGAGGAAGGTGACGACCGGGGCGATGGTGAAGACGGCGCGGTCGGCCCCGGTCGGCGTGAAGTCCTCCTTGGCCAGCACTTTGAACCCGTGAGCCACGCTCTGGAGCGTACCGAAGGGGCCGACGCGGTTGGGCCCCCGCCGCAGGGCGATCCAGGCGAGCAGCTTCATCTCCAGGTAGATGTTGATGAAGGCGATCGGCACGCTGGCGAGGAGCGCCGCCGTGGCGGCCACGAGGAAGCGGACGATGCCGACGTTCCGGCGGCCGGTCAGCACGACCGTGTCGCCGATCGCCGGCAGGATCCCGGTCACGATCCCCAGGAAGGCGACGAGGCCGAGGGCGAGGACGATCCCGAGAAGCGGGACGACGACCTTGCCGGCGGGAGTCAGGTGGCCCCAGCTGCGGGCGACGACGCTCACGCTACTTGTCCACGCCGCCCATGATCGGGTCGAGGCTGGCCATGATCGCCATCGTATCGGCGATCAGGTTGCCGGGCACCAGCACCCCCACGCTCTGCAGGTTGACGAAGCTCGGGTCGTGGATGCGGAAGCGGAAGGGCTGGTCGGTCCCATCGCTGATGGCGTAGCAGGCGTACTGCCCGCGGGGGCTCTCGATGGCGGCGAAGGCGCGGCCCGGGCGCGGCCGGATCAGGCGCGGGATCTTCGCCATGCAGGGGCCGTCTGGCATCTGCTCGAGGCACTGGTCGATGATCCGCAGCGACTGCTTCACCTCGTCGAGGCGGAGCAGGTAGCGGGCGTAGCTGTCGCCCTCGTCGCGGGTCGGGATGTCGAACTCGAGCTCGGGATAGACCGAGTAGGGGTGGGCCCGGCGGATGTCGTAGGGGACGCCGGTCGCCCGCAGGGCCGGGCCGGTGAGGCACAGGCGGAGCGCCGTCTCGCGGTCGATTACGCCGAGGCCGCGGGTGCGGCGGACGAAGATCTCGTTCTCGTTGAGGAGCGTCTGGTTCGCCGCGATCTCGCGGGCGGCGCGGCTCATCCACTCGCCGAGGCGGCTCATGAACTCGTGGTTGAGGTCGCCGTTGACGCCGCCGATGCGCATGTAGTTGAAGAGCATCCGCTGGCCGGTGAGGGCGGCCAGCATCTCCACGATCTCGTCGCGCTCGATGAAGCCGTACAGGATGGGGGCGTAGCCGCCCAGGTCGAGCGCCAGCCAGCCGGTGAAGAGGCCGTGGCTGGCGATCCGCAGGAGCTCGCAGGAGAGGATGCGGATGTATTCGGCGCGGCGCGGTACCTCGATCTCGACGAGCTTCTCGAAGGCCATCACCGGGGCCAGCTCGTTGAAGAGCGAGCTGACGTACTCGAGCGGATCGGTGTAGCAGATCGCCTGGTGGTAGTCGGCGTTCTCGGCCAGCTTCTCGATGCCGCGGTGAAGGTAGCCGAGGACCGGGTCGAGGTCGACGACCTGCTCGCCGTCGATCTTGAGGACGACCCGCAGCACGCCGTGGGTGGAGGGGTGCTGCGGCCCCAGGTTGACCAGCATCTCGCCGTCGCGCAGGGCGTAGAACTCGGCCTCGCGCTCGGAGCGCGGCGGGTAGGGCGGGATGGCGTCGTAGATCGTCGCCGGCGACTCGAGCAGGACGCGCGGGTCGTCGCGGGAGACGGTCCGGGTCATCGCCTAGCGGACCTTGCTCCGGCGCGTGGCGACCGGCGGCGTCGCCTCGGGCGGCGTCGCCATCTGCTCGAGGTGGCGGACCCCCTCGGCCGCCGAGCGCGCGGCGTCGTCGGCCAGGTAGAAGTCCTTGCGCAGCGGGAAGCTGGTGTAGTCGGGCGGCATGTAGATGCGACGCAGGTCGCGGTTCCCCTCGAAGACGATGCCGAACATGTCGTAGGCCTCGCGCTCCGGCCACTCGGCACCCTTCCACAGGAAGGTGACGCTCGGGCAGCGGGGGTCGTCCCGCGAGAGCCCGTCCACGATGACACGGAGCCAGTCGCGCGTCACGGTCGGTTCGGCCCACAGGTGGTAGACCACCTGCATCACCTCGCCGGTGTCCACGCCGGCCAGGTCGGCCAGGACGCGGAAGCCGAACTCGGGCTCGTCGTGGAGCGCCCGCAGTACCTCGGCCACGTCGCCCGGCCCGATGCGGATCTCGGTCTCGTCGAGGTGGCCGCGGGCCGGACCGAGCAGCCGGGCCCCGAAGCGCGCCTCGAGGCGGCGCGCCAGGCGCGTGTCCATCCCGATCTCGCCCTAGATCGCCGCCGGGACCGTGGGCCCGACGCGCCGCTCGGCCCAGTGGCCGCGGCGCTCGAGGATCAGCTGCTGGAGCTTCATCATCGCGTAGATGAGCCCCTCGGGACGCGGCGGGCAGCCCGGCACGTAGACATCGACCGGCATGATCCGGTCGATCCCCTGGACCACGCTGTAGCTCCGCTTGAAGCGACCGCCCGAGCAGGTGCAGTCGCCCATGGCGACGCACCACTTGGGTTCCGGCATCTGCTCCCAAAGGCGCAGCAGCGGCCCCGCCATCTTGGTCGTCAGCGTGCCGGCGACGATCAGCACGTCCGCGTGGCGCGGGCTGGCGCGGAAGGGGAACATGCCGAAGCGGTCCATGTCGTTGCGCGACGTCGCCGCCGACATCATCTCGATGGCGCAGCAGCTGAGGCCCGAGAGGAGCGGCCAGAGGGAGTTGGCGCGGATCAGGTCGAGGACGTGGTCAGCCCTGGCGGGGATGATCTCGAGGGCGCCGCTCCAGCGCGCGTCGTCGCGCTTGCTCCCCCGTTCCAGCTCGCGGAGGTGGGTGATCGCCGGTGGCAGGCCCCCCCCGTAGGCGGCCGGGTCGGTCGAGCGCCAGAGCGCGTTGGGGACGACGATCGGCTCGGCCAGCGCGGTCGTGCCGGCCGGGGCGAGGGCGGAGCCGCCGCCGGCGGTGATCACGGCCGGTTCGTCCGTCCGTGCGAGCGGCTCCTCGGGCGCCGGCATCTCCGGCGTCACCGCCATGTCAGCACCCCCTTGCGCCAGGCGTAGAGAAGCCCGAGCAGGAGGACGGCGACGAAGATCGCCATGCTGACGAAGCCGCCCAGGAGCACCTCGCGGAAGACGATCGCCCAGAGGTAGATGAAGACGACCTCGATGTCGAAGGCGACGAAGAGGAGCGCGTAGATGTAGAAGCGGAGCCCGAAGCGCCCCCACGTGTCGCCGTAGGTGTCGATGCCGCTCTCGTAGGGGAGCCCCTTGTGGCGGTCGCCGCGCCAGTGGTGGGTCAACAGCCACGAGGCGCCGATCGTCAACAGCGCGAAGCTGACGCCGGCGAAGATGAAGCCGACGACGTACCAGAGCCCGGTCACGCGGTACCTCTAGACACCGTGAACGCGCAGTCCCACCACCCAGCAGCATGCATCCGGGTGGCTGCCGCGCGCCCGGCCGATTGTAGCAGCTGCGCCGTCGAAAACCGGCTCGCGCGGAGGCGCACGAGAGGCCGGGGACGGCGTCCGCGGGGGCGCGGAGGGGAACGAGAAGGGGAACGCGGTGGCGGTGGGCGGAGGTCGGGCGCGCGGTCGGGGAGCGGAGCGCGATAGCCGTTCGGGAACGGGGCGCGGCCCGCTCCCCGGCTGACGCGGTGCCCAACGCCCCGAACGTTGGCAGGTCGCCGCCCGGCCCTGCAATCGGGAGAGTTACCTACCTGACTCGAGCCGCCCGGTGTGCGGCCCTCGCCCATGATGTCGGCGGCGGCTCGTTCAGGATTGCTTGTGTTGTTGGCGGATAGGGCTATGATGGGTCCGTGCACGGGGAAGGCGACCTTCTCACCACCGGTCAGGTGGCGGAGATCCTCGGCTGCTCGCGGCAGCACGTCGTCGATCTCTGCGATGACGGCGAGCTGCGCTGCACATCGATCGGGACACACCGAAGACTGCGGCGCAGCGACGTCGAGGCCTACGCCCGGCGGCGGACGCGGGGCGTGATGACGCCCGACCAGCTTCGCTCGCTCTGGTTGCACCGGGCGGTCGCGGCTCGCGTCGCGGTCGATCCTGACACGACCCTTCAGCTCGCCCGGGAGAACGCCCGCAGCTTCCTGAAGCGCGGGCCGAGCTCGGGCACCGAGCGCTACCTGCGGCGCTGGCTGCGGCTCATCGACGAGGGCCCCGAGCCGGTCATGGAGATGCTCACCTCGACCTCGACCGTCGCTCGCGAGATGCGTCAGAGCTCGCCCTTCGCCGGGGTGATCAGCGAACAGGAGCGGCAGGCCGTCCTGCGCTCGTTCCAACGGCACCGGGCAGCGCGCGCGTGAGACGGATCGAGCTCGAGCACGTCCTGCGCGCCGCCTCACAGATCCTCGGCGAGCGCGACCTCCTGGTCATCGGCAGCGCCTCGATCCTGGGGACCTTCCCGGAGACGATGCTGCCGATCGAGGCGACACGCTCGGATGAGGCCGACCTCGCCTCCTTCGACGACAAGGACGGCGAGAAGGCGACCCGGATCGACGGCGCGATCGGCGAGCTCTCGCCGTTCCACCAGGCCTACGGCTACTACGCCCAGGGGGTCGACATCACCACTGCCAGGCTGCCGCCGGGCTGGCGGGAACGGCTCGTTCTCTACCGGAACCGCAACACGACCCCCGGGGGCGCGCTGTGCCTCGAGCGGCACGATGGCGTCGCGTCCAAGCTGGCGGCCTTCCGGGTGAAGGACCGCGAGTTCGCCGAGGCGCTCCTTGCCGCACGCCTCGTCGACATCGGCCTGGTCCGCGAGCGCTTCGCCCGGATCGAGGACCTCGATCCGCGATTGCGCTCCCGGGTCATTGCCTGGCTCGACGAGCGCATCACGCCGGCCGACGTCGAGGGTTGTCAGGTGAGACGCGATAGCAGGTACCCGAGGTAGCTGAGTGTCACGAGCAGCCCGATAACACGGCTGGCAAGTCACGCTCGAGACCCGTCACGTCGGCGCACCGCGAATGCCAACTGCAAGATGACGATGCCGAGCAGCAGCAGGACGACTGCCACGGCCAAGGGCCTGGCATCAACGGTCGGAGCAGGTATCGTCGCCGCTTGGCCGAGCAAGCTGACGATGAAGGCACTCGGGATCCAGCCGCCGAGCAGGAAGGCCAGGGCGATCAGCAGGCGGCGAACGGCCGTGCGGCGGCGCTGGTCCATCGGCGGGTCCTCCAGCGGCCACCGCAGTGCGCGCGGCTGCTTCAGTACCTCCCCGATTCCTGTCGAGAACGCGAAGAAGGGCTCACGGTTGAGTCGCCGCCCTATCTCCTCCTCGCTCATCAGCCCGCCGTACCCCGCTGCGTACTCATCGACGAAGTCGCGGTACGCATGCATGGCGCGGATCCCCAACGCCACGGAGACACCCCCGAACAGGGCGAGAAAGACTAGCATCGGCCGTCGGCACCGACGCCGCCGTTCACGGAGAGGCGTCCCAAGGTAGCTTCCAAACGGCCCAGGGCGTCGAAGGTGAAGGCGCCCGTGTTGGAGGCGCCCGGCGGGTCGATGCTGGTGAGCCGGTCGGCCCAGTCGTAGCCGTAGACGGTGACCGTGGCGCCGGACTCGGCGTTACTGGTCAGGTTGCCGCGCGTGTCGTAGGCGAAGTCGACGGTCGCGCCGAGCCCCCTGGCGGGTCTTGGCCTGGTCCACGCGGTCATGTCAGTAGCCATGGGCCCTGAGCCTTCCCTCGCCCAAGCGACCGCCGCCCCGATACCAGACGTGGCTTGCGACCACTGGCGCCGACTGTATCAGGTCGATGGGGGGGCATCAGGTGGGGAGAATCGATCCGCGCCGGACCACGGTCAGCCGGCCGGGCGGTCGCCGAGCAGCAGCCGCACCCCCGGCCCGACGAGCGTGTGGCCGCCGAGGAGGATCGGCCTCGCCGAGGCGGCGGCCGAGGCGGTCAGCGCGCGTAGCCAGGGGTCGGCGATCGGCTCCGGGCGCAGGAGGTCGGAGGCGAAGCGGTCCTCGGGCGGCGGCGAGGCTGCTTCGTCGGCGCCGAGGCGGTGGGCGAGCAGGACGCGCGAGTCGACCAGGGCGCCATCGGCCAGCCGGCCGACGATCCGCGCCAGCGCCTCGGGGCCGTCATGATCGAGCAGAAGGCCGAGGGTGGAAGCTGGCGGCCGCTGGTCGGGGCTGGCCGCGCGCAGGCCGCGTTCCTCGACGAGGGCGCGGACGCGGCAGGC
>Ga0154433_1090_pt3 | contig 10654 bp, 9 predicted proteins | sample RifGroC2_FD_115937 | JGI IMG/M metagenome (GOLD analysis project Ga0154433, IMG submission 115937) | Chloroflexi bacterium GWC2_73_18 | reverse complement strand
CGTGCCGCCGTGCGTGCCGGGGGGCCACTTCTCGATGAGGCTCCGCTGGGCGAGGATCCCGGAGAGCGGCAGTCCCGAGGCGATCCCCTTGGCCATCACCAGGATGTCCGGGATCACGCCCCAGTGCTCGACCGCGAAGAAGCGGCCGGTCCGCCCGAAGCCGGTCTGCACCTCGTCGGCGACGAGGAGGATGCCGTGCCGGTCGGCGATCTCCCGGAGGCGCGGCAGGAAGACGGGCGGCGGCACGATGTAGCCGCCCTCGCCGAGGACCGGCTCGACCAGGATCGCCGCCACGTGCTCGGGGTAGACGACCTGGGCGAAGGTGAGCTCGAGCTGCTCCTCCCAGTCGCAGGTGCAGGCCTCGATCGGGTGGGCCCCGCCGGGGGCGCGGTAGCAGTAGGGGTAGGCGGTGGCGTAGACGCTGCCGGGGAGCGGCTCGAAGTGGCCGCGGTACACGTTCTTCGAATAGGTGAGCGCCATCGTCTGGGCGGTCCGCCCGTGGAAGCCGCCGCGGAAGACGAGGATGACGGGGCGGCCGGTGGCGATCCGCGCCAGCTTGACCGACGCCTCGACCGCCTCGGCGCCCGAGTTCGAGAGGAAGGCGCCCCACCCCTCGCCGGGGAGCAGGTGGCGGAGCCGCTCGTAGAGGCGGAGTCCGGCCTCGTGAAAGACGATGTTCTGCTGGCCGTGGATGAGCCTGGTCGCCTGGGCGGCGATGGCGGCGGCGACGCGGGGGTGCGCGTGACCGGTGTTGACCACGCCGATGCCGGAGCTGTAGTCGAGGTAGGCGTCGCCGTCGACGGTGTAGAGCCAGGACCCGGCGCCGTGATCGACGACGATCTCGGTGTAGCGCGCCCAGACGGGGGGCACGACCGACCGGTCGGGCAGGGGGACGGCGGCGGCGGGCGCGGGCGAGTCGGCGGGCTTCGTGTCGGGCATGGCGGACTCCTCAGAAGGTGGGACCCCCTCAGAAGGTGGGCGGCGTGTTGATCCAGAGGACGCGCGTCTCGGCCGGCCCGAGCGCCTGGAAGCGGTGGGAGAGGGTGGAGGGGAAGGTAAGGGCGTCGCCGGGGCCGAGCTCGTAGTACTCGCGCTCGTCGAGCCAGACGCCGAGCCGTCCCACGAGCTGGTACATGAACTCGTCGCCCTGGTGGGCGTAGTAGGTCTCGCTGCTGGCGCCGGGCGCCAGGACGAAGAGCTCCGGCTGGAGGGAGGTGACGACCGACGAGAGCCGCTCGATCCGGACGCGCCGGCCGGAGACCTCGAGGGTCCGACGCTCGGACGGCCGGACCAGGCGGCCGCCCTCGGCGCCGGGCTCCCTGGTCAGCTCCCCGAGCGTCGTGCCGTATGCCGCCGTGAGCCGCTGCAGCGCACCCACCGAGGCGCCCGTCAGCGAGCGTTCCAGGGACGAGATGAACGATGGCGAGAGACCGGTTCGCTCGCCCGCCTGCCGCAACGAGAGTCCCTGCGCCTGGCGGAGGGCGCGGAGCCGTCCCGGAAGCGCGCTCGAGGCGTCCGCGGTGCGCCGTCCGCGGTGCCCCGACCGCCCGGGCGTGGCCTCCGCTGGCCCCTCCAGCAGGCGGCGGATCGCCGGCGCGTTGAGGCCGTCGATCCGGCGCAACTGGCGGATCCGGCCCAGGCGCTCGAGGTCGGCGCCCGAGTAGAGCCGGTAGCGGCCATCCCCCCGGGAGGGGCGGAGGAGGCCCTGGCGTTCCCAGAGGCGGAGCGTCGAGGCGCTGACGCCGACGCGGCGAGCCGCCTCGGCGATCCGGAAGAGCGCGGTCTCCAGAGCCATGGGGCTAGGCGCGGGCGCTCCCCCGGCGCTGCAGGAGCGTCGAGAGGAGCACGAGGCCGACCGCGGTGCCGAAGATGATCGTGCCGATCACGTTGACCTGGGGCGGCATGTTGTTGCGGATCGTCCCCCAGATCCAGACCGGGAAGGTGTTGGTGAGGCCGGAGGCGAAGTTGGTGATGATGAAGTCGTCGATCGAGAGCGAGAAGGCGAGGAGCGCGGCGGCCAGGATCCCCGGCAGGATGAGCGGGAAGGTCACCTTCCAGAAGGTGACCCACTCGTTGGCGCCGAGGTCCATCGCCGCCTCTTCGAGGTGGCGGTCGAAGCCCTGGATGCGAGCCCTCACCGTGACCACCACGTAGCTGATGTTGAACATGATGTGGGCGATCAGGATCGTGTTCCAGCCGAGCGGGAAGAAGACGCCGGCCGGGATGAACGACTTGAACGGCTCCTGCGCCGTCGCCACGAAGAGGGTCAGCAGGCTCGCTCCCAGGACGATCTCCGGGGTCGCCATGGGGATGAAGATGAAGAGGTTGGTGGCGCCGTGGCCGCGGAAGCGGTAGCGCGTCAGCGCCAGCGCGATCAACGTCCCCAGCGCGGTGGCGGCGATCGTGGAGACGAAGGCGATGGTGAGGCTTGTCTGGAGCGCCAGGGCGAGACCCGGCCGCCCGATCGGGTTGGCCCATGCCGCGAGCGAGAACTCGGCCCACACGAAGTTGAACTTCCCGGGCGGATCGTTGAAGGAGAAGACGATCATCACCGCGATCGGCAGGAGCAGGTACCCGACCGCCACGGCGGTGAAGACCGGCAGCGTCCACCGCCCCAGGACGCGCGCCGTCCGCTGGGGGACCGAGGGGCCCCGGCGCGTGCCGGTGGCGACCGCCAGGGCGCTCACGCCCGGCCTCCGGTCAACTGCTCGGTGCCGAGCAGCCGCGCGTAGGCGAGTATCCCGACCAGGATGGCGGCCATCAGGATGAAGGCGAGGGCGGCGGCGGTCGGGTAGTCGTTCTGCGCCAGGAAGCGCGCCTGGATGACGTTGCCGACCATCTGCGTCTTGGGGCCCCCCAGCAGCTCGGCGTTGACGTAGTCGCCGATCGCCGGGATGAAGACGAGGAGCGAGCCGGCGAAGACGCCCGGCAGCGAGAGCGGCAGGGTGACGCGCCGGAAGGCGCCCCAACGGCTGGCGTAGAGGTCGTTGGCCGCCTCGATGAGGCTCCGATCGATCTTCTCCAGGGAGACATAGAGCGGGAGCGTCATGAAGGGGAGGAACTCGTAGGTGAGCCCGGCCACCACCGCCACCGCCGAGCCGAGCACGCTGAAGTTGGTGGGGACGAGGTGGAGGATGTCGCGCACGATCTCGAGGAACGGCCCGTCGTCCCCCAGGATGATCTTCCAGGAGATGGTGCGGATCAGGAAGCTGGTGAAGAACGGCGAGATGACGAGGAAGAGGAGCAGGTTCTTGTATCGCCCTCCGCGGAAGGCGATGGTGTAGGCGAGCGGGTAGCCGACCAGGAAGCAGAAGACGGTGGCCAGCCCCCCGAAGATCACCGAGTTCTGGAAATTCTCGCCGAAGCGGACGACGTTGTCGGTGTAGTTGGCGACGTCCCAGGTGAAGGTGAAGCCGCGCTCGACGCTCCCCTCGGAGAGCGACATCTGGAGCATCCGCACGTTGGGGACGACGAAGAAGACCGCCAGCCAGGCGATCCCCGGCGCCATCAGGACGTAGGGGATCGCCCAGCGGTAGCGCTTGATCAGGCGGCCCATCGGGAAGAGGCGACTCAGGCGCGCACGAAGGTCGTCGAGACCGGGCCGAGGCGCGGCGTCAGCACCGTCGCGCCGACGGCGCTCGTCACTGGCCGGTCAGGTCGAAGAGCAGGTCGTTGAAGGCGTTCTCCTCGTCCTGGGTCTGAGCCACGAAGGTGTGCTGCTTGGCGGCCACCTCGGGCGGCGGGAAGAGGAGGCTCGCCAGGTACGGGTCGTCGGCCAGGCTCGGGTCGAGCTCGAGGATCTTGTCGCCGGCGCCCTTGACCGGCGAGATGTAGTAGATCCAGTTGGCGAGCTCCGCGGCGATCGCCACGTCGTAGACGAAGTTCATGTAGAGCTCGGCCGTGTACTTGTGCTGGGCCCCCTTGGGGATCAGCATGTTGTCGGTCCAGATGAACGACCCCTCCTCGGGGTAGACGAAGACGTCGTTCTCGCCACCCGAGGAGGCGAGGTCGCCCGACCAGACGATGGCGACCCAGGTGTCGCCCGAGCCGAAGTCCTGCAGGTACTCGTTCCCGGTGAAGCCGCGGACGTGGCCGCTCTCGACGAATGGCTTGATCTCGTCGTGGATCTTCTGCGCGTCCTCGAGGGTGTACTCCTCGGGGTCGTGCTCGAGCTTCCCCTGCGCCTTCATCATCAGCCCGACCAGCGCGAACGTGTCCTGCACGCTCTCCAGCAGGGTCGCCTTCCCGGCGAAGGCCGGATCGAAGAGGTCGGCGACCTTGGTCAGGTCGCGCCCGGTCTTGGTGCTGTTGTAGCCGACGCCGGTGGCGCCCGACTGCCACGGGTAGTGGTAGTCCTGGTTGGGGTCCCAGTCGAGCCCGCGCAGCTCGTCGCGCAGGTTGGCGACGCAGTTGGGGACGTTGGCCTGGTCGATCTTCTCCGTCCAGCCGGCCGCCACGATCTTGGCCGCCGTCCAGTCGGTCAGGACGATCAGGTCCCAGCCGGTGTCGAGCCCGGCCTGGAGCTGCGGGCGGATCGTCGCCACGAAGCTCTCGTTGTCCTGGATGTCCTCCACGTAGTTGACGTCCACGCCGTACTTCGCCTTGAAGGCCTCGAGGGTCGGCGACTCGGTCTCCTCCTCGTTGAGGTCGATGTACGCCGGCCAGTTGGCGAAGTTGAGCGGTCCGGTCGGCACCTGCGGGGTCGGCTCCGGCGTGGGTGCCGCGGTCGGGGTCGCCACGGGCGTCGGTCCCGGCGTCGCCGGCGGGGCGGTCGGCGTCGGCTCCGCGGTCGGCGTCGCCTGCGCCTGGCAGGCGGCCAGGAAGGCGCTGACACCGACGATCGCCGATCCCTGCAGCATCCGCCGGCGGGTGATCGGCGCCGCCAGGGCGCTCGACAGGGGTCGCACAGGGTCGCGCTGGCTCATCTCCTCCTCCGTTCCCGCCGCCTCTCGCGGCGCTACGTCTGGTCCGGTCCCGCGGCGTCGCTGGCGACGACGAAGGCGTGGTCCGGCGCCCAGGCGAGCCGGACCCGATCCCCCGAGGTGTGGAGCGAGCCGTGCACGGTCCGCTCCACGTTCTGTTCGTAGACGGAGACCCGCTCCCCCGAGCGGAGCTCCACGATGTACTGGGTGCTGACGCCGAGGTAGCTGGCGTCGGCGATCGTCCCCTCGAGTTGATCGAGCTCCCCGGGAGCCTCGCCGCCCGGGCCCTCGCCGCCCGGGCCCTCGCCGCCCGTGCCCTCGCCGCCCGTGCCGATCCGGATCTTCTCGGGTCGAACGCCGATCTCGAACGACCCCTCGATCCCCTGGAGCAGCGCGCTCTGCACCCGGAGTCGGCTCCCGTCGGTGACGCGCACCACGGCGTAACCGTCGGCGCTACCCTCGCGAGATCCCCCCAGCAGGTTGCTCACGCCCAGGAAGCCGGCCACGAAGCGGGTCCGCGGGCGCTCGTAGAGCTCCTCCGGTTCGCCCAGCTGCTCGTAGCGGCCTCGGTTCATGACGGCGATGCGGTCGGACATCGTCATCGCCTCTTCCTGATCGTGGGTGACGTAGATGAAGGTGACGCCGACCTCGTGCTGGATCCGCTTCAGCTCGACCTGCATCTGCTTGCGCAGCTTGAGGTCGAGGGCGCCGAGCGGCTCGTCGAGGAGGAGGACCGCGGGGCGGTTGATGAGCGCCCGCGCCAGCGCCACGCGCTGGGCCTGGCCGCCGGAGATCTGGTTGGGCTTGCGCTTTCCGAAACCGGGGAGCTCGACCAGGTCGAGCATCTCCTCGACCCGGCGCTTGATCTCCTTCGCCTCGAGGCCGCCCTTGCGGCGAAGGCCGAAGGCGACGTTCTCGAAGACGGTCAGGTGGGGGAAGAGGGCGTAGTTCTGGAAGACCGTGTTGACGTTGCGCTGGTACGGCGGCAGCCAGGTGACGTCCTGGCCGCGCAGCTCGATGAGGCCGCTCGTCGCCTCCTCGAAGCCGCCGATCATGCGCAGCGTGGTCGTCTTGCCGCAGCCCGAGGGGCCGAGGAGCGAGAAGAACTCCCCGCCGCGGACCTCGAGGTTGACGCGGTCGACGGCGACGACATCACCGAAGCGCTTCGTGACGTCGACGAGCCGGACCTCGACCTCGGCGGGACGGGCATCGGGTCCCGGCACTGGCGCTCCGCTCCTCCTCCGCAGCCCCACGGCGGGCCGCCACGACGCCTTCGGCCCGGCGACCGCAGGCCGCGCCGTTCAGCAACCTTGCCGCGCTGCTGTAGGCTGCGGCCGAGTATAGGGACGCCTCGTGCGGGGTGTCAACGCGCGCGGGGATCGGGTGGAACGACGTGAGCTCCATGCACCGTGATCTCGACCCGCCGCGGCCTCGCCAGCCCGCCGCTCGCCGCGGCCGTTTGCACCGGATGACGGCAACGGCACCCGACGCGGGCCGGCCGCCGTCCGGCGCGTCGGATCGTTACGCCGGGTGCAAGGGATCGACCGTTCCGCCGCCCCCGGGGGCGGGACGCGTCGGATCGTTACCCCGGGTGAAAGGAAAGCGACGGCCCGGGGCGCGGCTCGTCGGTTGCGTGCACCCGGTGAAAGGCCGAACAGGTTCCTCTCCGCCGGTGCAAAGGATCGACAAGGGGCGGCGCGCGGGGGCCGCCCGAGGGAGGGGCCGAACCGGTTCCTTTCCGCCGGTGCAAAGGATCGGCGAGGGGCGTGGCGCGGGGCGGCGCGTGAGCAGGCGGGCCGCGCGGGGGGCCGGGAGGGGGCCGAGGGGGGCGAACGTGATGCGCGGCGCATCACGCGTCGCCGCCGGCGACCACCACGGGCACAGGGGGTGGGACGCCTCCGCGGCGCGGGGCGGGGCGGGCACAGGACGTCCGGCACTGGGAGATCCGCGAGCCGCGCTCCTACCATCGCGGCGGCCGACCACCGAGCGTTTGGACTTCTCCGGCGGAGGGAGACCGAGATGACCACGATACGTGCGAACGACCGCGTCGAGAACGCGCCGCCGTCACGGCCGGCCGCGAAACGATCCGCGCCGCCCCTCCGGCGCGCCGGCAACGCCTTCGTCCGGCTTCTGCTCCGCTCGCCGCTCCACCCGATCCTCAGCGGGGCGGTGATGCTCGTCTCGGTCCGCGGCCGGGTCAGCGGTCGCGAGTTCAGCCTCCCTGTCCAGTACGCGCGCGCCGAACGCAACCTCTACGTGTGGGTCGGCGGCCACGACCGGAAGACGTGGTGGCGGAACCTGGAGGGAGGCGCCCCAGTGAAGGTCCGCCTAGCCGGGGTCGACCTCGAGGGGACCGGGGAGGCCCTGCGCGGCGAGCGCGACGGCGAGGCGGTGGAGCGGGGGCTGCGCGCCTACCTGTCGCGCTTCCCGGCGGCGGCTCGCGCCCACGGCATCACGCGCGGCCAGGACGGCACGTTCGATGCGGCGAGCCTCGCGGCGGCGGTCGAGCGGGCCGTGATCGTCCGCATCGGCCTGCGGGGGTAGATCTCGACCGGCATCCATCGCCCTCATCATCTTCCCGCCCGGGGGGAATGCGATCTGGCGCGGCGCGCGGACAGCCCGGCCCGCCGCTCGCGGGCCGGCACAGGGATAAGGGATGCGTCCCGGCGCCATAGTGGCGGGCGCCAGGCGGCGAGCGGGCGCGCCGTCAGCCGATCTCGCCATGCTGGAGTAGGATTTCGTCGATCCACCCGGCCGAAACCACCGCGGCGGCGCTATCGCCGCCCGGCCGCCCGCCGCCAGCCCAGGAGCAGCATGACCGCCGCCATCACCGAAGCCGCCGTCCTCGAGGCGCTCAGCCGCGTCCGCGACCCCGAGCTGGGACGTGACATCGTGGCCCTCGACATGATCCGCGACCTGGCCATCGAGGGCGATCGGGTCGCCTTCCGGATCGAGCTGACGACGCCCGCCTGCCCGCTGCGCGACGAGATCGAGACGAACGCCCGCCAGGCGATCGCCGCCCTCGGCGCCGGCGAGGTCGCCATCACCTGGGGCGCCATGGTCCGCCGGGCCGCGCCGGCGAACCAGACGCAGCTGATCCCGGGCGTCAAGAATGTCATCGCAGTCGCCTCTGGCAAAGGGGGCGTGGGCAAGACGACGGTCAGCGTCAACCTGGCCGTGGCGCTCGCGCAGGACGGCGCCAGTGTCGGCCTCCTGGACGCCGACATCACCGGCCCCAACATCCCGCTGATGATGGGCCTGGACGGCCAGCCCACCGCCGGCGCGGACAACAAGATCGAGCCGCTCGCGCGCTACGGCGTCAAGGTGATCAGCATCCAGTTCTTCGTCCCGGAGGGCCAGCCGATCGTGTGGCGCGGCCCCCTCGTCGGCGGCGCCATCCAGCAGTTCCTCCGCGACGTCGACTGGGGCGAGCTCGACTACCTGGTCATCGACCTGCCGCCCGGCACCTCGGACGCGCAGCTGACGCTCGCCCAGGCGGTCCCCCTCAGCGGCGCGCTGCTGGTCACCACGCCCCAGGATGTGGCGCTCCTCGACGTCACCAAGGCGCTCGCCATGTTCCGCCGTCTCAGCGTGCCGGTCCTCGGCGTCGTCGAGAACATGAGCGCCTTCGTCTGCCCGCACTGCGGCGAGCCGACCGAGATCTTCGGCCGCGGCGGCGGCGAGAAGTTCGCGCGCGAGGCCGGCCTCGAGTTCTTCGGCGGGATCCCGCTCGACGTCACCGTGCGCCAGGGCGGCGACGCCGGCGTGCCCGCGGTCGCCCAGCGCGAGCCGGGTGCGGCGGCGGTCGCCCTGCGGCTCCTGGCGCGCACGCTCGCTGCCCGGATGAGCGTGCGCGCCGCCCGCCAGCAGCCGGTCCTCACCATCAGCTGAGGCGGGGCGGCGGTGCCGCTCGGCGGCCTGAGCGCCGGCGCGATCGGGCAGGGGGTCAGTTCGTCGCGATGTAGAGGCCGGTATCACCTCGATCGAAGGCGATGTGCGCCTTGCCGGCGCCGTCGAGGGCGAGCGAGGGCGAGTCGTCGACGGCGTTCGCCGTCACCTGCGCTTTCGTCCAGCTGCCGCTCGCGTTGGTGGCGTAGTAGATGCCGGAGCCGGAGCGCCAGAAGGCGATGTGGGCCTTGCCGGTGCCGTCGAGGGCGAGCGAGGGTGAGTAGTCGTCGGCGCTGGTGCTGAGGCGCGTGGTGACCCAGCTGCCGCTCCTGTTGGTGGCGTAGTAGATGCCGGAGCCCCCGCGCTCGAAGGCGATGTGCGCTCTGACCGAGCCGTCGAGGGCGAGCGAGGGGGAGCCGTCGTAGTCGTTCGTCATCTGCGTCTTCGTCCAGCTCCCGCTCCTGTTGGTGGCGTAGTAGATGCCCGGGTTGGTACCCTCGCGCTGGAAGGCGATGTGCGCCTTGCCATTGCCGTCGAGGGCGAGCGAGGGGGAGCTGTCGTAGGGGCCGATGACGGCTGAGGGGGAGCTGTCGTCGCCACTCGCCGTGACCTGCGTCTTCGTCCAGCTCCCGCTCCTGTTGGTGGCGTAGTAGATGCCGGAGAAAGGTCGCGCGAAGGCGATGTGCGCCTTGCCGATGCCGTCGAGGGCGAGCGAAGGCCAGTAGGCGAAATAGTTGGTGGTAATCCGCGTCGTCGTCCAGGTCGCGGCGCGGGCTGGCACGGCGGCGAGGGCCGTTGAGGTGACGGCGGCGAGGATGAGCACGGCCAGCCGGAGAGAGGCGGAGGCGCCGGTTCCGCGGCGCACCCGGGGACGCGTCGTGCTCGACCGCTGAGGGGGACCTGGGTCGCCGCCGGCGGGTGCCGCCGTGGCCCGGCGGTTCGCGTCTGGCGACGCCGCGACGGTACGATGCAGTCGCTGCCGACCGATGCTCGACATGGGTACACCCCGCCAGTCCCTATCAGCACCCGCTCGAGGCCCCAGGTCCCGGCTTGCGGCCCATCTCGGCCCTTCCCGACCTGGCGCCTCGGCCCTGCGGACGCGAGTATCCGTCCCGCCCCCGACGCGGTCAAGGTCGTCCGGTCGGTCTTCAGGTAGGCTCGAGCGCCATGGTTGCGCTCACGATCGGGTCTGCTTTCGCCTTCGGGCTCGTCGCCGTGGCGGCGCTCTCGGGGCTGACGACGGGGCTCGAGACTTCGCTCCTGGTGGGCGTTGCGGAAGCGTCGCGTTCCGTGCCGGGCGCGCTGCCGCTGCTCGAGGCGTGGACGAGCCTGGGTGCGGCCGCCGTCGTCATCCCGGCGACGGCAGTGCTCGCCATCTGGCGCGTGGCGGCCGGCGACCGGCTGGGTGCCCTCCTCGCGCTGGCGATCGTGGTCGGCGCGTCGGCCGGCAACGACGTGCTGCAGGCGCTCTACGGACGGCCTCGACCGCATCTCGGGCTGATCGACTACCCGGTGCCGGAGGGACCCGGGTTCCCGAGCGGCCACGCGGCCACCTCGGCCGCCTTCGTCGTGGCGCTGGCGATCGCTCTGTCGCGGGCAACGTCGCCGCCGCAACGGTGGCGGCTGGGGGCGGTGGCGCTGGTCGCGCTGGTGGCGGCCGGCGTCGGGTTCTCGCGCCTGCCGCTCGGCGTCCACTACCCGACCGACGTGCTCGGTGGCTGGGCGCTCGCGCTCGCCTGGGGCGGCGCGCTGTCGCTGGCTGAACGGACCTACCGCGCCCGGTCCGCGGCCCCGAGCCGGCGGTAGAGGACGGCGCAGGCGGCCAGGGCGGCGCGCTCGCGACC
>Ga0154433_1126_pt1 | contig 10745 bp, 9 predicted proteins | sample RifGroC2_FD_115937 | JGI IMG/M metagenome (GOLD analysis project Ga0154433, IMG submission 115937) | Chloroflexi bacterium GWC2_73_18 | reverse complement strand
CCGGCGGTGATGTCGAGCCCCGCCACACCGCCGGTGTGGAAGGTCCGCATCGTCAGCTGGGTACCCGGCTCGCCGATCGACTGGGCGGCGATGATGCCGACCGCCTCGCCGATCCCGACCAGTCGCCCGGTGGCAAGGTTGCGGCCGTAGCAGGCCCGGCAGACGCCGTAGCGGGACTGGCAGGTGTGCGGTGAGCGGACCAGGACCCCCTCGACGCCGGCCGCGTCCACCGCCTCCGCGGTCGCCTCGGTGATCTCGGCGTTGCGCTCGACGATGACGGTCGCCTTCCTGCCGCGCCGATCGACGACGTCGGCGGCGGCGATCCGCCCGAGGAGCCGCCTGGCGAAGGCCCCCGGCTCATGGCCGGAGATCATCTCCTCGGTCTCGGCGCGGGTGATCCAGGTCCCCTCCTCGGTGCCGCAATCGTCATCGCGGGTGATGACGTCCTGGGCGACGTCCACGAGCCGACGTGTGAGGTAGCCGGAGTCGGCGGTTCGCAGGGCCGTGTCGGCGAGACCCTTGCGCGCTCCGTGGGTCGAGATGAAGTACTCCAGGACGGTCATCCCCTCGCGGAAGTTGCTCCGCACGGGGACGTCGATGATGCGGCCGGAGGGATCGGCCATGAGGCCGCGCATCGCCCCGAGCTGGCTGATCTGGCCCTTGTTCCCGCGGGCGCCCGAGGCGGACATCATGTAGACGGCTCCGTAGTGGTCCAGTGCGCCCATCATGGCGTCGCTCATCGCGCTCGTCGTCTTCTGCCATATGGCGACCACCCGGTCGTAGCGCTCGTCCTCGGTGATGAGCCCGCGCTGGAACTCCTCGTCGATCTCATCGACCTCGCCGTCGGCCCGGCGCAGGCGCTCGGCCTTGTCCGGCGGGATGACGATGTCGTCGATGGCGATGGTCATGCCGCCGCGCGTGGCGTACTCGAAGCCGACCTGCTTGACGCCGTCCACGAGGTGGGCCGTCTCCTCGGACCCGAGGAGGCGGTAGGACTGCCCGACCAGCTCGCGCAGCGCCCTGCGGTCCATCAGCTCGTTGCGGAAGCGGAGCCGGTCGGGAAGGATCTGGTTGAAGATGATCCGTCCCGGCGTGGTGGACACGCGCCGGATGACGACGCCACCCTCCCGGTCGTTCACCTCCGGGTCCCAGGTGCGCACCTCGGCCTCCACCGACGCGTGGAGCGGCACCGTGCCGAGCTGCCAGGCGAGGATCGCCTCGTCCTCGCCGGCGAAGATGCGCGGGCGGCCGGCGGCCGCTTCCTCGCGCAGGATCGTCAGGTAGTAGCAGCCGAGGACCATGTCCTGCGTCGGGGCCACCACCGGCGAACCGTCGGCCGGCGAGAGCAGGTTGGAGGTCGAAAGCATCATCGTCCGCGCCTCCTCCTGTGCCGCCCGCGACAGCGGGACGTGGACGGCCATCTGGTCGCCGTCGAAGTCGGCGTTGAAGGCGCTGCAGACGAGCGGGTGGATGTGGATCGCCGAGCCCTCGACGAGCACCGGCATGAAGGCCTGGATACCGAGCCGGTGGAGCGTGGGGGCGCGGTTCAGGAGGACCGGGTGATCGCGGATCACGTCCTCCAGGACGTCCCAGACCTCCGGCCGCACCCGCTCCACGATCCGTTTGGCGCTCTTGATGTTGTGGGCGTGCCCCTGCTCCACGAGCTGGCGCATGACGAACGGCTTGAAGAGCTCGAGCGCCATCTTCTTGGGCAGACCGCACTGGTGGAGCTTGAGCTCGGGGCCGACCACGATGACGGACCGTCCCGAGTAGTCGACCCGCTTGCCGAGCAGGTTCTGGCGGAAGCGCCCCTGCTTGCCCTTGAGCATGTCGGAGAGGCTCTTCAGGCGGTGGTTGCCGGTGCCGGCGATCGCGCGGCCGCGGCGCCCGTTGTCGATCAGGGCATCGCACGCCTCCTGGAGCATGCGCTTTTCGTTGCGGATGATGATCTCGGGGGCACCGAGCTCGAGGAGCCGCTTGAGCCGGTTGTTCCGGTTGATGACGCGCCGATAGAGATCGTTGAGATCCGAGGTGGCGAAGCGGCCGCCGTCGAGCTGGACCATCGGTCGCAGGTCGGGCGGGATGACGGGGATGACCGAGAGGATCATCCACTCGGGGCGCTGGCCGCTCCTGCGGAACGCCTCGATGAGGCGGAGTCGCTTGATCGCCTTCTTGCGCCGCTGCCCGCTGGTGGTGCGGACCTCGCTGTGGAGCTGCTGACCGAGCGCGGCGAGGTCCATCCGCCCGATGATGTCGCGGATCGCCTCGGCGCCCATGCCGGCCCAGAAGATGCGGTTGCCCTTGGCCCCGGAGCCGTACCTGCCGTCGAGCTCGCGGAGGTTCCAGCCGTCGGCGGACGTCTCGTACAACGTCATCAGTGGCTGGATCCGCTCGATCTCTTCGCGCGTCCGGCGGATCTCTTCGCGCAGCCCTTCCGCGTCCCGGCGAAGGCGCCCGTGCTCCTCCTCGAGCCGCGCATCGATCATCAACTCGAGGTCCTGGATCTTCTGGCGGGCGGCGGCCTCCTCGGTCGCCTCCCGATCCTGCAGCTCGAGGTTGACCCGCTCGACCTCCGCAGCGACCAGCTTGCGCAGCCGGGCGACGCCGTCGCGGCCCGCCTTCTCACCAACGGCGACCACGACCTCGCCGGTCTTCTCGAAGACGATCGAGTCCGCCACGGGCGCGCTGCCCAGCGCACGGATCGCCGCCTCCGCCGCCTGGCCCGCCTCGACCAGCTCCTCGGTCCGCTGCGCGCGCTGCGCCTCGAGCTCGCTCTTCAGCGTCTCGAGCTCGGCGAGGCGCTCGTCCTTCTGCCGATGGAAGTCCGCGCGGAGCTGCTCTTCGAGGTCGACGAGCGCCTTCGCGCCACGCCCCCCGCGACCTTCGGCCTCCGCGTCGAGCTGCGCCAGCGCACGGGCGCGCGCCTCCTCGTCGACGCGGGTGACGATGTAGAGCGCGAAGTAGAGGATCCGCTCGAGGTTGCGAGGGCTGATGTCGAGCAGGATCCCGAGCCGGCTCGGCGTGCCCTTGAAGTACCAGATATGGCTGACCGGCGAGGCGAGCTGGATGTGGCCCATGCGCTCGCGGCGCACCTTGGCGCGCGTCACCTCGACGCCGCACTTGTCGCAGATGATGCCCTTGTAGCGGATCCGCTTGTACTTCCCGCAGTAGCACTCCCAGTCCTTCGTCGGGCCGAAGATCCGCTCGTCGAAGAGGCCGTCCTTCTCCGGCTTGAGGGTGCGGTAGTTGATCGTCTCGGGCTTCGTCACCTCCCCCGACGACCAGTCGCGGATCTGATCGGGTGAGGCGAGCGAGATGCGGATCGCGTTGAAGTTATTGACCTCGAGCATCGTTCTCCTCCGCGCCGTCGCTCGGGACGGCGGCGCGATGTGCACCGTGGGCCAACCGGGGAGCGCCAGCCGGGCGGCGATCCGGGCGCGAGACCGTCACGGGCCGGGTCAGTCCTCGAACCCGGCCAGGTTGATCCCGCCCAGGTCGGGCAGGGGGTACGCCGAGACGTCCTCCTTGAAGGTGATCTCCTCCTCGTTCTCGTTGAGGATCTCGACGTTGAGTCCGAGCGCCTGGAGCTCCTTGATGAGCACCTTGAACGACTCCGGGACGCCGGGCGCCTGGATGTCCTCGCCCTTGACGATCGCCTCGTAGGTCTGGACGCGGCCCATCACGTCGTCGCTCTTGACCGTGAGTAGCTCCTGCAGGATGTTCGCGGCGCCGTAGGCCTCCAGCGCCCACACCTCCATCTCACCGAAACGCTGCCCGCCGAACTGGGCCTTGCCGCCGAGCGGCTGCTGGGTGATCAGCGAGTAGGGCCCCGTCGAGCGCGCGTGGATCTTGTCCTCGACGAGGTGGTGGAGCTTCATCATGTAGATGTAGCCGACCGTGATCTCGCGATCGAACGGCTCCCCGGTCCGCCCGTCGCGGAGGACCGTCTTGCCGGTGACGGGGAGGCCGGCACGCCCCAGCTCCTGGCGGATCTGGTGCTCGGTGGCGCCGTCGAAGACGGCGCTGGCCGCCTGCTCGCCGAGCTGATGCAGCGCCCAGCCGAGGTGTGTCTCGAGGATCTGCCCGATGTTCATGCGCGACGGCACGCCGAGCGGGTTGAGGATGATGTCGACCGGCGTGCCATCCTCGAGGAAGGGCATGTCCTCGAGCGGCAGGATCTTGGCGATGACGCCCTTGTTGCCGTGCCGGCCGGCCATCTTGTCGCCCACACTGATCTTGCGCTTCTGGGCCACGGAGACGCGGACCATGCGGTTGACCCCCGGCATCAGCTCGTCGCCCTGCTCGCGGGTGAACTCGCGGATCTCCACGACCTTGCCGCGCTCGCCGTGCGGGAGCCGCAGACTGGAGTCCTTCACCTCGCGCGCCTTCTCACCGAAGATGGCGCGCAGGAGTCGCTCCTCGGCGGTCAGCTCGGTCTCGCCCTTCGGCGTGATCTTCCCGACCAGGATGTCGCCGGGCTGGGTCTCCGCACCGATGTAGATGATGCCGTCCTCGTCCAGGTCTTTGAGCGACTCCTCTCCCACGTTCGGGATGTCACGAGTGATCTCCTCCGGGCCGAGCTTGGTGTCACGGCTCTCCATCTCGTGCTTCTCGATGTGGATGCTGGTGAAGAGGTCCTCGCGCACGAGCCGGTCGCTGATGACGATGGCGTCCTCGTAGTTGCCGCCCTCCCAGCTCATGAAGGCGACCAGGACGTTCCGCCCGAGCGCCAACTCGCCCCGGTCGGTCGACGAGGAGTCCGCGATGGCGTCGCCCTCCTCGACGACCTGGCCGACGTCGACGACCGGGCGCTGGTTGATGCAGGTGCCCTGGTTGGATCGAACGAACTTGAGGAGGCGGTACTCGTCGAGGTCGAGCTCGCCGTAGCGGCCCGGGTCGGGCTCCACGATGATCCGATCGGCGGTCACAGACAGGATGGTGCCGGCGTGGCGCGCCACCACGACCTGGCCGGAGTCGCGCGCGGCACGGGCCTCCATGCCCGTCCCCACGATCGGCGCCTCCGGCTCGAGAAGCGGCACCGCCTGGCGCTGCATGTTCGAGCCCATCAGCGCCCGGTTGGCGTCGTCGTGCTCGAGGAAAGGGATGAGCGCGGTCGCCACCGAGACGACCTGCTTGGGGCTCACGTCCATGTACTCGACCTGATCGACGCGGGCGACGATGAACTGGTCGCGAGCGCGCGCAGGCACGCGCTCCTCGATGAAGTGGCTGCCGTCATCGAGGACCGCGTTGGCCTGGGCGATGACGTGCTCCTCCTCCTCGTCCGCGGTCAGGTAGACGATCTCCTCGGAGACGACCGGGCGGATCGGGAAAGCGAGCGCCTTCTGCTTCCTCAACGCCGCCATCGCCGCCTTGCCGAAGGGTTCCCCTGCCCTGGCCACGACCTGGCCGCCCTTGGTCACGAGGTCGGTGCCGAGAGAATAGCGCTCGATGCCGGGATCGTCGTGGGCGACCGTGCGCTTGACGCGCCGGTAGGGGGTCTCGATGAACCCGTACTGGTTGACCCGACCGTAGGTGGCGAGCGATCCGATCAGGCCGATGTTCGGGCCTTCCGGCGTCTCGATCGGGCAGATGCGGCCGTAGTGGCTGTGGTGGACGTCGCGCACGTCGAAGCCGGCGCGCTCGCGAGAGAGGCCACCGGGGCCGAGCGCCGAGAGGCGGCGCTTGCTGGTGAGCTCGGCCAGTGGGTTCGTCTGGTCCATGAACTGGCTCAGCTGGCTGCCGCCGAAGAACTCCTTCATGGCCGCCACGACCGGGCGGATGTTGATGAGTGCGTTGGGGGTCGCCTTCTCCACCTCCTGGATCGTCATCCGCTCCTTGACGACGCGCTCCATCCGAAGCAGGCCGATGCGGAAGGCGTTCTGGATCAGCTCACCGTTGGCGCGGATCCGGCGGTTGCCAAGGTGGTCGATGTCGTCGGCGTTGCCGCCCCCGTTGTCGAGCTCGATGAGATGGGCCACGATGGCCGCGATGTCCTCGCGCGTGATCGTGCGCTCGGTGCGCGGCAGCTCGGCACTGATACGGCCGGCGACGGCGTCCAGCTTCTTGTTCAGCTTGTAGCGACCGACGCGGCCGAGGTCGTAGCGACGGAAGTTGAAGAAGAGGCCCTCGACCAGTTGCTTGGCGTTCTCGGCGGTCGGGGGATCGCCCGGGCGCAGCTTCTTGTAGACCTCGATGAGCGCCTCGCTGCGGGACCTCGTGTTGTCCTTGTCGAGCGTCGCCGCGATGTAGGGATGCTCCGGATCGCGGTCGACGGCGACGAAGAGAGCGCTGATCTCGTCATTGGATTCGTAGCCGATGGCGCGCAGCAGCGTCGTCGCGGCGATCTTGCGCTTGCGGTCGACCTTCACCGAGACGAGGTCCTTGGCGCTGGTCTCGAACTCGAGCCAGGCGCCCCGGTTGGGGATCACCTTGGCGCTGTAGAGCGTGCGGCCCGAGGCAGGGTCGTCGCTGGCGGAGTAGTAGACGCCCGGGGACCGGACGAGCTGTGAGACGACGACACGCTCGGCACCGTTGATGATGAAGGTGCCGAGGTCGGTCATGGTCGGGAAGTCGCCCATATAGACGCGCTGCCGCTGGATCTCGCCGGTCTCCTTGACATGCAGTTCGACGTTGACGTAGAGCGGCTTGGAGAAGGTGAGGTCCTTGGTCCGGCACTCCGCCTCGGAGTACTTCGGCTCGCCGAACTCGTAATCGAGGAAATGGAGCTCCATCACCCGCCCGGTGAAGTCGCGGATCGGGCTGATCTCGTCGAGAAGCTCGCGCAGACCCTGGTCGATGAACCAGCGGAAGGAATCGAGCTGGAGCTCGATGAGGTTGGGGATGGGGAGGACCTCGGGGATCCGCGCATAGCGCTTGCGCTGGGGAACGTGCAGGGCGCGCACGGACTCAGCGAGGGACAGCATGGACCGCTCCTTGACGGGGGAAGGAGTAGGGGAAAGCCGCGCTCACAGAAAGAGTATTGTACCACCGCGGGCCCATCTGTCAAACCTCGCGGGGCAGGCGACACCCCCGGTCGGGCAGGGCCGACGGGCGCGCCGGGAGAGCGGCGCCGGGGCAGCTCTCCCGGCGCAGAGGTGAGCGCCTCTACCTGATCTCGACGGTGGCACCGACCTCCGAAAGGGCCGCCTTGATCTTCTCGGCCTCCTCGCGAGCGACCCCCTCCTTGACCGGCCTGGGTGCGCCGTCGACGAGGTCCTTGGCCTCCTTGAGGCCGAGCCCGGTCAGTTCACGGACCACCTTGATGACCGGGATCTTGTTGGGGCCGATCTCGGACAGCACGGCGGTGAACTCGGTCTGTTCCTCGACGGCGGCGGCCGGGGCGGCCTCGGCGGCGGCCGGCGCCGCGCTGGCGGCGACGGGGGCGGCGGCCGTCACGCCGTAGCGCTGCTCGAACTTCTTGATGAACTCGGACAGCTCGAGCACGGTCATCTGGTCGATCGCCTCGAGGAGCTTCTCGTGGGTCAGGGTCGCCATGGGTCTGGATCTCCTTCGGTTCTGGGTTCGGGTCGAGCGTTCCGGAACGCGCCGGGCTAGGCGCTCCGCGCCCTCTGGTCGCGCACCTGTGCGAGTCCGCGGGCGAGATCGCGCAGGCTCGCGCCGAGGAGCCCCGCCATCGAGGTCAGCGGCCCCTGCAGCGTGCCCGCGAGCGAGGCCAACAGGACATCGCGGGGCGGCAGCGTGGCCAGGCGGCCCACCTCGGAGCCGTCGATGGACCGGCCGCCCAGGATGGCGCCGCGGACGCTCACGGTGCGGTATCGCCGCGTCACCTCGAGGAAGGCCCGCGCGGTGGCCGCCTCGTCGCCGCGCCCGAAGGCGACAGCGCTCGGTCCCTGCAGGAGGGGAGCCAGCTCGGGGACGCCGGCCTGCTCGGCGGCGATCCTCATGAGCCGGTTCTTGACGACGCGGTAGGGGATGCCCTGCTCGCGCAGGCTGCGCCTGATGGCGCCGATGTCGCTGACGGAGAGGCCGCGGTAGTCGCTCACGATCGCCGTCGTGGTGCCGGCGAGCTCGCCGGCCAGCTCGGCCACCGTGGCACGCTTGGCCTCGGTCGGCATGATCTCCTCCTTTCCTTCCCGGGCGGCTCCGGACGACCGGTGGACGCCCCTGCGACGGCGTTCGCGCGCAGGGGCGTGCTCGCCCCGGGAGGGGCGGAGTCACTCGACCCGTTGCCTCGGCCTGCTCGTCGGCGTCCCCCGGGGATCCCGGATCCGGTCCGACGGATTGAGCCCCGGCCGTGCGGCACGGCCCGCGGGCGCAGCGCTGTCTGCGGCGATCCGTCTCTTCTTGCCGGTTCGCGGCGCCGGGTCTCCCCGGGGCCGCCGGATGCTACGCGCTCGCGGCGGCGAGGACGCCGGGGACATCGACGCGGATGCCCGGCCCCATCGTGGCCGCTACGCTGAGCCGCCGGAAATACTGCCCCTTGGCGCCGCTCGGCTTCGCCCGGTTGACGGCGTCGACGAGCGTGGCCAGGTTCTCCACGAGCTGGTCGGGCTCGAACGAGGCCTTGCCGAAGGGGACGTGGATGATACCCCCTTTGTCGACCTTGAACTCGACTCGCCCCGCCTTGACCTCGCGGATGGCACGCTCGAGATCGAAGGTGATGGTGCCGGATTTGGGGTTGGGCATCAGGCCGCGACGCCCGAGGATCTTGCCGAGACGGCCGACCATCCCCATCAGGTCCGGCGTGGCGAGCGCGACGTCGAACTCGAGCCAGCCGGCTTCGATCTTCTTCACCAGCTCCTCCGCGCCGACCTCGTCGGCACCGACCTCGGCCGCCTCGCGCGCCTTGTCGCCCTGGGCGAAGACGATCACCCGGACTCGCCGGCCGGTGCCGTGCGGCAGCACCACCGTGCCCCGCACCATCTGGTCGGCGTGGCGCGGATCGACCCCGAGGCGGATGTGCGCCTCGAGGGTGGCGTCGAAGTCCACGACGCTGCTCCGCTGCGCCAGTTCGAGCGCCTCGCGTGGCGGGTAGACGCGATCCCGGTCGACGAGCCCGGCGGCCTCGAGGTACTTCTTTCCGTGCCTGGGCATGGCCCTGGTTCCTCCGTGGCGACCGGGGGCTCCGGTCTCCCCCTGGCGCGGGGTGGACGCCCGGCAGGAGGGCCGGGATGCAGCGATGGTCGGCCTCAGCTGACCACCTCGATACCCATGGAGCGCGCGGTCCCCTCGATCATGCGGGCCGCCGCCTCGGGGTCGCTGGCGTTGAGGTCCGGCATCTTGACCCGGGCGATCTCGCGCACCTGATCGCGGGTGACGCGTCCGGCCACCTCCCGCCCGGATAGCGCGCCACCCTTCTCGGCGCCGGCCGCCTTGCGCAGGAGGTCGGCGGCCGGCGGCGTCTTGGTGATGAAGGTGAACGAACGGTCCTCGAAGATCGTGATCTGCGCCGGGATGACCTGGCCCGCCTGGGACGCCGTCTTCTCGTTGTAGCTCTTGCAGAACTCGACGATGTTGATGCCGTGGGGGCCCAGGGCGGTGCCGACCGGCGGTGCGGGCGTCGCCTTGCCGGCAGGCAGCTGGATGGTGAGGACGATGCGGATCTTCTTGGCCACGACTGGTCCCTGGTCCCTTCCTAGAGCTTCTCGACCTGGAGGAAGTCGAGCTCGACCGGCGTCTCACGTCCGAAGATGCTGACGAGCACCTTGACCTTGCTCCGCTCCGGGTTCACGTCCTCGACCGTCCCGATGAACTCGGCGAACGGGCCGTCGGTCACGCGAACGCTCTGTCCCTTGGTGAAGGCGACGCGGTACTTCGGCGTCTCCACGCCCATCTGGCGCAGGATCTGCTTGACCTCGTGCTCTTCCAGCGGCACCGGTTCGGAGCGCGTCCCCGGGATGTTGCCGCCGCCGACGAAGCTGGTGACGCCCGGCGTGTTGCGCACCACGAACCAGGAGTCGGCGTCGTAGATCATCTCGACCAGGACGTAGCCCGGGTAGACCTTCTTCTGGACCGCGTGGCGCTGCCCCTGGCGGATCTCGATCTCGTCCTCCATGGGCACCAGCACCTGGAAGATCTTGTCCTCCATCCCCATCGACTCGATGCGGTGCTCGAGGTTCGTCTTGACCTTGTTCTCGTAGCCCGAGTACGTGTGGATGACGTACCAGCGCTTCTCGGCCTTCGGGGTGCCGATCTCCGGCTGTCCCATCATGCTTGCCCTCCGCCGATCAGGCGGATGATCGCTGCCAGTACGACGTCGAAGGCGAAGATGTAGACGCCGACGGCCGCGCCGACGGCGAAGACGATCACCGTCAGGTTGACGGTCTCGCGCCTGGTGGGCCAGGTCACCTTCTGCAGTTCCGAGCGGGTCTCTTCGATGAAGCGGCGAAGCCGGTCCACGGTCGGGGGTCGTTCCTTGCTTCAGGGGAGTGGAGGGCTGGCAGGCGCGGCCGGACTCGAACCGACAACCACTGGTTTTGGAGACCAGAGCTCTGCCAATTGAGCTACGCGCCTGTGCTCCTGCGCTCCCCTACTTGACCTCACGGTGCAGCGTGTGACGGCGGCACCGGGGGCAGTACTTGCGAAGTTCGATCCGGTTGGGATCGTTCTTCTTGTTCTTCTCGGTCGTATAGGTCCGTTCCTTACACTCGGTGCAGGCGAGCTGGATGACCGGTCGATTCTCGGCCTTCGCCACGCCCTACTCCAGGATGCCGGTGACGGCGCCCGCGCCGACGGTGTGGCCGCCCTCGCGGATGGCGAAGCGCTGGCCGGTCTCCAGGGCGATG
>Ga0154433_1124_pt1 | contig 10822 bp, 9 predicted proteins | sample RifGroC2_FD_115937 | JGI IMG/M metagenome (GOLD analysis project Ga0154433, IMG submission 115937) | Chloroflexi bacterium GWC2_73_18 | reverse complement strand
GCGCCTGGAGCCTGCCGGTGCTGGGGGTCGCGTCGCTGGCTTCGGCGGCGGCCGCCTGGATCCACGACTGGGCGATCTGGTACGCGGCCGAGGGCGTCGACGTCATGCTCTGGGTCGGCCTCTTCATGGCGATCTCGGCGCTGGTGCTGACCGCCGGTGGCTCGGCGCTGCTGGCCCGTGCGCTGCGCCGCGCCGGCGTCCTCGAGGGCTTCGCCGCCTGAGCGGCCGGATCGATCCGTGATCCGGGCCGGCGGATCCTGCCGGTGATCCGCGCGCGGGGGCTCGGGTGGCGCTACGCCGGTCGGCCGCGACCTGCCCTGCGCGACGTCGACCTCGATCTCGACGACGGCGCCTGTCTGCTCGTCGCCGGACCGTCCGGGTCGGGCAAGAGCACGCTCGCGCTGGCGATCGCCGGGCTCGTCCCGCACGAGTTCGCCGGCGCCTGGTCGGGCGAGCTGGTCGTCGGCGGCCGGGACGTCGTTCGGACGCCGCGGATCGACCTGGCGGCGCTGGCGGGGATCGTCTTCCAGGAGTCGTCGGCCCAGCTCGTCATGGAGCTGGTCGAGGACGACGTCGCCTTCGGCCTGGAGAACCGCGGCTGGGAGCGCGCGGCGATGCGCCGCCGGGTCGCCGGGGCGCTCGCCGAGGCCGGCATCGCCGGAGCGGCGCGGCGTCGCGGTGTGACGCTCTCCGGCGGGGAGCAGCAGCGGCTCGCCCTGGCCGGCGTCCTGGCGCCTCTCCCCCGCCTGCTCGTGCTCGATGAACCGACCTCCAACCTCGACCCCGCCGGCGGCGCCGCCTTCTACGAGCGCCTCGCCCGTCTGCGCGAGGGACCCGACCCGCCGACGATCGTGCTGATCGAGCACCGGGTCGACCTGGCGCTCCCGCTGGCCGACCGGCTCCTCGCCCTCGACGCGGAGGGACGCCCTCTCGCCGCCGGTCCGGCGCGGGCGACCTTCGCCGCCGGGGCAGAGCGCCTCGCGGCGGCCGGCATCTGGACGCCCGGGGAGGCCGGGCGGCGCGCCGCGTGGCCGGGGCCCGAGGGCGCGCCGGTGGGCGAGGAGGGCGTGCCGCTGGTCGCGGCGACGGGCCTGGGCCACCGCTACGGTGACGGTCCTCCCGCGCTCACCGGGGTGTCGCTCGAGATCCGGGCCGGCGAACGGGTCGCCCTGGTGGGCGCCAACGGGAGCGGCAAGTCGACGCTCGCCCGGCTCGTGGCCGGGCTGCTCGCCGCCAGCCAGGGGACGGTCCGCCTCGACGGCAACGACCCGGCCCGCCTTCCCGCGGCCCGGCTGGCGCGCCGCGCCGGCTACGTCTTCCAGGACCCGGCGGTCCAGTTCCTCTCGAGCCGCGTGGGCGACGAGCTGCGGGTCGGCCTGCGCACCTCCGCCGAGCGCGCTCGCGCCGATGACCTCCTGGCGGCGCTCGACCTCGCCCGTCCCGACCTGGCCGACGCGTCGCCCTACACGCTCTCGGGCGGCGAGCAGCGGCGCCTCTCGGTCGCCTGCGCGCTCGTACGCGACCCCGCGATCCTGGTCCTCGATGAGCCGACCTACGGCCAGGACCGAGCCCACTTCGAGGTGCTGGTGCGGCTCCTGCGCGAACGCGTCGCGGCGGGCACCGCGCTCCTCGCCGCGACCCACGACCTCCTCTTCGCCGGTGAGGTGACCGGACGGGCGATCGGGCTGCGCGCCGGTCGCATCGACTTCGACGGTCCGACCGCCGCGCTTCTCTCCGACGGCGCGCGCCGCGCTGAGCTGGCGCTGACGTGAGCGGCATGGCGGTGGCGGCACTGGCGGCCGCCCGCCCGACCGACCCGAGCGAAGCATCGCTGCTGGGGCGGACCAGTCCACTGGTCAAGCTGGTCGTGGCGACCGCCTGGCTGATCGGGATGGCGCTGACGCTCGACCCGGGACCGCCGGCGGTCCTGGCCGCGATGGCCCTGCTGGCCGGTCCCGCGTTCGGGGCCGTCCGGACTCGACGGATCGTCGCCTGGATGGCCCCGCTCTGGGTCGCTGCCCTCGGCCTCGGCCTCTTCAACGCCCTCTTCGCCGCCGCCAACGCCGATCCGGCCGCGGTGGAGGCGTTTCGCCTCGGACCGGTCCGGGTCACCGGGCCGGCGCTCGCCGCCGGCCTCGCCCTCGGTCTGCGGGTCCTGGCGATCGCCTCGGTCTCCGGGCTCTTCGTGCTGACGACCAGCCCCACCCGCCTCGCCGACGCCCTCGTCCAGCAGGCGCACTTCTCGCCTCGCTTCGCCTACGGAGCCCTCGCCGCCTACCAGGCGGTCCCGCGACTCGCCGACGACCTGGCCGACCTGCGGGCCGCGCGCCGCGTGCGGGGGTTGCGCGGAGGCTGGCACCCGCGCATCTTCCTGGGCCTGCTCGTCCTGGCGATCCGCCACGCCGATCGGCTCGCCCTGGCCATGGACGCGCGCGCCTTCGGCACCGGGCCGCGCTCGGCCTACCGCCCTATTCACGCTGGCTGGCGGGACGCCGCCGTCCTGGCCGCCGGCCTGGGTCTCCCGGCGCTCACTCTGGTGACCGGTGGTACGCTCGGGCCGTGAGCGGAGCGAGCGTCCCCCAGCCCGGCGATCCGGCGCCGCAGATCGCCCTCCTCGACGACGCGGGGACCCCGCGCCGGATCGCGGACGAGCGCGGTCGATGGGTCGTCCTCTACTTCTATCCCCGCGACATGACCCCCGGCTGCACCGTCGAGGCCCGCCAGTTCAACGACGCAGGCGACGAGTTGCAGGCAGCCGGCGCGACCGTCTGGGGGGTGAGCCCGCAGGACGCCCGGTCGCACCGCCGCTTCCGGGAGCGCCACGGGCTGAGCTTCCCGCTCCTCGTCGACACCGATCACGCGGCCGCCGAGGCGTACGGCGTCTGGGGCGAGCGATCGTTCCTGGGCAAGCGTTTCGCGGGGATCGCGCGGACGACCTTCCTGCTCGACCCGGAGGGCCGCGTCGCGCGGACCTGGGAGAAGGTCCGGCCGGACGGCCACGCCGCGGAGGTGCTGGCGGTCCTACGCGCCCTGCAGGGGGACCGATGAGACGGGCAAGCAAAGAGGCATCGCCCGTGGGGGGAGACGAGCGACGCCTCGGTCGGCATGATAGCAGGGTGCCCGCGCTCGTGCACGGCGCACACGCGCGCGCAGCGGTTTCCATCCGGTGGCCGTGAGCGAGCCTGCGCCGGGCGCCCCGGCGGCGGTCCCCCACGAGGAGCGGCCCGCACGCTTCATGGTCATCGTGGCCCACCCCGACGACGCCGACTTCGGCGTCGCCGGGACGGCCGCCCGCTGGATCGACGCCGGCTCGGTCGGGGCGCTCGTCTGCCTCACCAGCGGCGACGCGGGCGGCGACGACGCGGGAGTCGATCCGCTCGAGCTGGCCCGCACCCGCGAGGAAGAGCAGCGCTGGGCGGCGGCGATCGTCGGCTACGTCGAGGTGACCTTCCTCCACCAGCCGGACGGCGCCCTGGCCAACGACCTGGCGGTCCGAGAGCAGCTGGTGCAACGGATCCGCGCCTTCCGCCCCGATGCGGTCATGACCAACGATCCGACCGTCCTCTTCCACGAGGACGGCTACGTCAACCACGCAGACCATCGCGCGGCCGGGATGGCGGCGGTCGATGCGGTCTACCCGGCGGCGCGCAACCCGATGGCCTTCCCGCACCTGGTGCGGGCCGGCCTGGCGCCGCACAGGGTCGAGGCGCTCTATCTCTTCGGGACCGACCGCCCCGGCGCCTGGGTCGACATCACCGCCACGCTCGAGCGCAAGACCGAGGCGCTGCGCCGCCATCGCAGCCAGTTCGCCGACCCCGACGACCTGGTTCGACGCGTCCAGGAATGGGCGGAGGAGGACGGCGCGGCGATCGGAGTGCCGGCGGCCGAGGCGTTCCGCCTGGTCCGTCCCGGCTGACACCGGCCACGGGTCCGGCGGGTTCAGGCCTCGGGGACCGGGGCGAGCAGGAGCGGCCGGATCCGGCCCCACTCGTCCCAGACGTCGGTCAGCAGGTTGGCACGGCCGCCCAGCATGGCGATCATCTGGCCGAGGGTGAGGTCCGCTGCCTCGGCGGCGAGGTACTCGTCAGCGGCCACGCGCAGGTCGCGGTAGAGCTCGGCCGCTTCGGCCTGGGTCGGCCAGCGGCGGATCCGCATGGCGTCGAGGCCGGCGTAGCCGATCGCCATGGAGAGGTCGCGGGTGCCGGGCACGCGTCCGTCGGCGATGCCGCCCATCCCGTCGTAGCGGTAGCCGAGGCTGGACAGCGCGACGGCGATCTCGCGCGCCTGCGATCGCGAGAAGTTGTCCCAGAAGGGATGGCCGTCAGGGAAGTCGAAGGCGCCTGTGTCGATGGCGCCGGCGACGACCGCGTCGACCAGGTCGGTCAGGCGGAGCTGCCAGCGACGCTGCTGCTCGGGATCGTCCCCGGCGAGGACGCCGACGACGGCCGCCAGCGCCGCTCGGTCGCCGCGCAGGAGCCGGAAGATCGCCGGTTCGGGCCAGGGTACGGCCAGTTCGGCCGGTTCCCCGGTTTCCGGCCGCTCGCCGAACAGCGACGGCGGCGGACCCGCCGCGGCGCCCGCCGCCGCGGCGAGCGCGTCGTTAGCGGCCGGCCCGAACTGCGCCTCTTGGCAGGCGGCGAGCGCCTCACGCGCGACGGCACAGGCCTGCTGGGCGCTCTCCGCCGAGATGCGTGCGGCGTCGGCGCGGAGCGTGGCGCCCTCCAGCTGGGCCGCCAGCTCGGCCGCCCGCTGCTCCTCGCGCTGACGGCTCCGTGCGCCATCGCGCATCGCGCGGTTGACCCGGTCGATCTCGGCCAGCCACGCGCGCGCCGCCGCCTCCAGCTCGGCGCCCGAGGTGACGCTGAGGCGCCGCGTCCGGAACGCCTGCTGGGCACGCGCCTTGGCGGCGATCGCCTCCCGCGGATCGGCCTCCAGGCGGGCCCGGTCGGCGTGCGCGATCGCCTCGTCGTAGGCGCGCTGGAGCCCGCGCAGGGCGTTCGCCTCGACCTCGGCGGCCTGCGCCACCTGGCGCGCCAGGGCGCACCGCTCCTCGACGATGCGCCGTTGGGCGGTGCAGGGAGCGTCGTCGGCCGGTGCCTGGTCGCCGCCTGGCCCGGAAGCGCGATCGCCAGCCGGAGAGACGGGCCGGGCGGAGCCGCCACCCGACGGCGTTTCGGGTCGTCCGGCCAGGGCGACCGGCGACCCGCCGCCCATCGATCCGCCAGCCGTCAGGCCGCCGGCCCGGAAGGCCGCGACCGGTGCACCGGCGAAGCCGCGGATCGCCTCCGACGCGGGGTCGGGCTCACGCTCCACCGGCACGGCGATGGCGTCGCCGAACGCCAGGGGGGCGACCGCTGCCGCCATCATCTGGGCCGGCGCGGGTGAGCGCGGGATCGCGTCGTGGGTGATGGTGAGGCGGACCTCGGGGCGTGGCCGTGGCCGCGCGCGCAACAGGTCCAGCAGGGCCACTCCGGTCGGCGTCCCGAGGAGCAGGCCGAAGAAGAGGAAGGCGAACTCCGTGGGCGTCACGTGTGGGTCGCGCTCACCCGGGCGATGGTCCTCCCGGCATCTCGCCGAGCAGCGTAGCTGCGCCGCCGCCGAGCGTCAACTCGCGGCCGGCCCCCGTGCAGGCATCCGATCGTCCGTGCCGGGCGGCCCGGCATGGGCGCGGGCCGTGCCACCCAGTGGTAGGAACGGCGCTCCCCACGCTGGCGAGGCGGCGCCCACCGCGGGTTCGGCGGCCGACCCCCGCGCGGCGCGAGGGATCTCACCACTACGGGTGGCAGACCGCGCCTGCGCGCTCCTCCGGCCCCGGCCGTCCGCCAAGCGGGTCGGCACAGGCATGCGATCGCTCCCGGTACCCGGCACCCGTGGGCCGGCGGGGAGCGCCCTTTGCAGGGCGTCTACGTTGGGTGCTAGATTCGTGCTACGTGGTGGGCCCCCGAGTGGGGGCCCCACGATTCTGCCCAGGGAAAGGCGTCGGCGCTCCGCACGTGGCCATCGACCCGAACCAGGAGTTCCTCGTCCAGCCGGTCGATGCTTCCTGGCTCCAGTGCAACATCGAGTGCCAGGAGGCGTGCCCGGTCGGGACGAACTGCCGGGGTTACCTGAACCTCGCCGCGGAGGGCCGCTTCGAGGAGGGGTACATCCTCTCGCGCGAGCCGAACCCGGTCGCCGCCATGTGCGCCTACGTCTGCTCGGCCCCCTGCGAGCGCGCCTGCCGCCGCGGCGACATCGACCGCCCGCTGGCCATCCGCGCCATCAAGCGCTTCCTCGTGGAGTGGCACGAGAACAGCGGCATCCCCGACGAGATGCCGCTCATCGTCCCGCGCACGGAGAAGGTCGCCATCATCGGCGCCGGGCCGGCCGGCCTCGCCACCGCCCGCGAACTGGCGATCAGGGGCTACCGCTGCACCGTCTTCGACAGCCTCCCCTATGGTGGCGGCACCATGCTGATCGGCGTGCCGGCCTTCCGCCTGCCACGCGAGGCGATCGAGATGGACGTCCGGCTGATCGAACGCCTCGGCGTCCGTTTCCGCTTCAACACGACGATCGGCGTGGACGTCACGTTCGAGCAGCTCCAGGCCGAGTTCGACGCGATCGCGATCTCCGCCGGTGCGATGGAGGCCGTCCCGCTCGACATCGCGGGCGGGGAGCTCGAGGGCGTCCAGTACGGCGTCGACTTCATGAAGAAGGCGAACCTGGGCGAGCCCGTCGAGGTTGGCCAGAAGGTCGTCATCATCGGCGGCGGCTACACGGCCATGGACTGCTCGCGGACGAGCCTGCGTCACGGGGCGACGGAGGTCACGATCGCCTACCGCCGCACGCGCTCCGAGCTGGTCGTCGACGAGGAGGAGCTGGGCGAGACCGAGCGCGAGGGCGTCCGCATGGAGTTCCTCGCCAGCCCGGTCGAGATCCTCGGGCGCGACAGGCGTGTCGCCGGGGTTCGCTTCATCCGCAACCGCCTCGGCCAGCCCGACGCGACCGGCCGCCGTGCCCCGGTGCCGATCCCCGGCTCGGAGTTCGTGGTCGAGGCCGACACGGTCATCCCCGCCGTCAGCCAGGCGGCAGACACCAGCTTCCTGCCGGTCGAGGCGCGCTTCGACATCGCCCGCGGCCGCGTCAAGGTCGATCCCGGCACCTACGCCACCAACGTCCGGGGCGTCTTCGCCTGCGGCGACTTCGTGACCGGTCCGACCACCCTCATCGAGGCGGCCGGCCACGGCAAGTTGTGCGCCTACGCCATCGACCGCCACCTCGCCGGGCGCCACGACGTCGAGGTTGACGCCAACGTGCGGATCGTCAGCTCGTGGCGCCACGAGATGCCCGAGCTCTACGACGTCCTACCGCGCCAGCACGTGCCGACGGCGCCGCTGGCGATGCGCATGCCGTCGACCGACCCGGAGGTCAACTTCACCACCCCGGTGGAGCACGGCTACGCGGCCAGCGCGGCGGTCGCCGAGTCGACCCGCTGCCTGATGTGCAACTACAACATCTGGTTCGACGGATTCCGCTGCGTCCTCTGCGGCGCCTGCGCGGACGTCTGCCCGGAGGGCGTCATCCACATGATCGACGTCAACCAGCTGAAGGCCGAAGGTGAGCTGCCCGAACTGGTCGACGCCTACGGCTGGGACGGGGGAGCGGTGATGATCCTCGACGAGGAGCGCTGCATCCGCTGCGCCCTCTGCGTCAAGCGTTGCCCCTATGACGCCATTACCATGGAGCGGTTCGAACTCCAGGAGGTCAGCGACGACGGGCGGCTCTACAAGGAGTCGTACCGCGACGCGCAGCTGGCCGGCATGATCGGCGTGGCAGGAGGCGCCCGGTGAGCTTCTTCGAGCGGGTGGACCAGGGGATCCGGCGCAGCGCCGTCTGGCGCTCGCTCTTCCGGCAGCCCTACCCGCGCGACGAGCGGTCGCGCGCGATGGCGGTCATGAACAGCGTCTGGCTGCACATCCACCCGGTCCGCGTCCGCCAGCACGCCGTCAAGTTCGCCTACACCTTCTGCCTGGGTGGGCTCTCCTTCTTCCTCTTCCTGGTCCTGACCATCACCGGCGTCTACCTGATGTTCTTCTACGTGCCGTCGTCGAACCTCGCCTACACCAACATCCTCGAGATCCAGAGCGAGGTCGTCTTCGGGTTGCTGACGCGGAACATCCACCGCTGGGGCGCCCACCTGATGGTCTTCTTCGTCTTCCTGCACATGATGCGGGTCTTCTACCACGGCGCCTACAAGCCGCCGCGCGAGTTCAACTGGGTCGTCGGCGTCATCCTCCTCTTCCTGACCCTGATGCTCTCGTTCAGCGGCTACCTGCTGCCGTGGGACCAGATCGCCTACTGGGCGATCACCATCGGCACCAACATGGCCGGCTTCGCGCCGCTCGTCAACACGCCGACCAAGCTGCTCCTGCTGGGCGGTATCGAGGTCGGGCAGAACACCCTGCTCCGCTTCTACGTGCTGCACGTCGTCTTCCTGCCGCTCGTCGCCGCCCTCTTCCTCGCGGTCCACTTCTGGCGGATCCGCAAGGACGGCGGCATCTCCGGGCCGCTCTAGGGACGGGCGAGTGAGCGAACCGCGCGACCCGCAACGGCCGGCCGTCCCGGCCGCCGCGCCGGCGCCGCCCGAACGCCGCGTCACCGAGATCGACAAGCAGCGCGTGCCGATGGCGGCCAAGCCTTACCGGCTGCTGGCCCTCGTCAAGCAGGACGCGGTGGTGCGCGTCCAGAAGGAGCCCGACGACACGGTCATGACCTGGCCGCACCTGCTGGTCATCGAGTTCTTCGCGGCGGCGATGATCAGCGTCTTCCTGCTGCTGATGGGCGTCTTCGCCAATGCGCCGCTGGAGGAGCTGGCCAACCCGAACGTGACGCCCGAGGTGGCCAAGGCGCCGTGGTACTTCCTCGGCCTGCAGGAGCTGCTCACCTACTTCCACCCGACCGTCGCCGGCGCGCTGACGCCGGTCCTGGTGCTCGTCGGCGCGGCGCTCATCCCCTACGTCGACCGGAGCCCGGGGAACCGCCCGTCCGAGCGCAAGACGGCGGTCGTGCTCTTCAGCATCTTCTGCATCCTCGGCCTGGTCATGACCTTCTTCGCCATCTTCTTCCGTGGCCCCGGCTACAGCCCCTCGCTCCCCTGGGTGAGCGGGCTCCACTTCGCCCTGTAAGCGACTGCGAGGACGATCTCGACCCATGGGTAACTGGCACGTCGCCCTCGAGGACCGGCCCAGGGCGCTCACCCGGCAGGCGCTCAAGGCGCTCCGCGCTGAGCAGCCGAAGGGTGTCTCGCGTCGGCAGCTCCTGCGCAACGCCCTGGGCACCGGCATCGGGCTCTGGATCCTCGAACTCCTGGGGGGAACGCTCGGTTTCCTGTGGCCCAACCTGGCGGGCGGCTTCGGCGGCAGGATCCGCCTCGGCACCTTCGACGAGGTCAAGGCGCTCTTCGAGGGGATCCCCTTCACCGGCGGTTTCCCGGTCTACTTCCAGGCGGCCCGCACCTTCGTGGTCCTGATCGACCCGGCGACCGGCTTCACGCCGGGCGCCGACCCGGCCGGTGACGGGTCGGGCGAGAACGGCCCAGGCACGAAGACGAACGTGCGGACGCTCTACCAGCGCTGCCCGCACCTCGGCTGCAAGCCGAACACCTGCCTCAAGAACTACTGGTTCGAATGCCCCTGCCACGGCTCCCGCTACGACCGGCTGGGGATCAAGGTGAAGGAGCTGGGGCCGGCCCCGCGCGGGCTGGACCGCTTCGCCATGGAGGTGAGCCCGGACGGCGTCCTCACCGTCGACACCTCGCGGCTGACGCTGGGGCCGCTCCCCGTGGCGCTCGGCCAGCCCGGCCTCATCCCGGCCTCCGGGCCGAGCTGTCTCTGAGCCCGTCGAGACCCACCCACCGATGAGCGAACCGACCGGCCGCGAGATCGCACGCCGTGAGGCGGCCCCGCCCGGCGTCGAGCGCTTCACCGCACCCGACACGGCCCACACGGTCGGGCTGACCGACGAACGCGCGGCGGAGATCGTGCGCCAGAGTGGCAACGCGCGGACGCTCGGGCTCGCCGCCCTCCTGTTCACCGTCATCTTCGTCCCGATCTACTGGTTCTACGACCTCGGCTTCCCCGGCGTCCCCGGCTCCAGCCGCCTGGCCTCCGAGGCGGAAGACCAGTACATCACCGACGTGGCCCGCGGCGAGGCGCTCTTCCTGGCCAACTGCGCGGGCTGCCACGGCCCGACCGGCAAGGGCGAGGCCTCGACCTACGGCAAGGGCGGCGGGGCACCGCTCAACGACCAGGACAAGCTCTACCAGGCGGTCACGCCTCGGGGGGAGTCGGGGCCCGGCCACCTGAACCCGCTCTACATCGAGAAGGTGCTCGAGGTCGGCGGTCGCTACGTCTGCGGCAACTCGGCGTCGGTCATGCCGATCTGGTCGGACAAGAACGGCGGGCCGCTCAACTACCGCCAGATCCAGGAGATCATCGCCTTCCTGACCGCCTCGACCGAGACGAGCTGGCAGTCTTCCGTCAGCACGGACGTGGTGACGGTCGACCCGGTGACCGGGGCGGTGAAGATCGAGACGAAGCAGGTCGGCACCGAGGTCCACCGCGGCTGGCGCGACCCGGACTACAAGCCGCCCGCCGGCACGGTGGTGCCCGCCTGCTGGACCGCCACAGCGCCGCCCGCTGCCGGCGGCAGCCCGACGCCGGGCGCGACCTTGCCGCCCGACGTGACCCCGGGCACCGCCGAGGACCCGCGCGTCGTCAGGCTGGAGGCGAACGCGCAGCTCCGCTTCGTGCCCGACACGGTCGAGGTCAAGAAGGGCGAGACG
>Ga0154433_1122_pt4 | contig 10847 bp, 6 predicted proteins | sample RifGroC2_FD_115937 | JGI IMG/M metagenome (GOLD analysis project Ga0154433, IMG submission 115937) | Chloroflexi bacterium GWC2_73_18 | reverse complement strand
TGGGGGCGATCTTCGGCATGCTGCTGGGCGGCGCCGATGCCTTCCACACCCGCTACGCGATCGCCGATCTCGACCACGGCCCCCTGGCGACGGCCTTCACCGACCAGGTGCTCGGATCGCTCGTCGACGCCGGCATCGCCGACGTGGATACGTTCGACTCGGAGGCGACCGCGACGCAGGCCGTGCGCGACGGGAAGGCCAGTGCCGCCATCGTCATCCCGGCCGGCTTCTCGGCGGACGTCCAGGCCGGGCGTGCGGCCGAGATGCGCGTCGTCGGCGCCAGCGGCGCGTCGGTCTCGGCCCAGATCGCCCGCTCGCTGGTCGGCCGATTCGCCGACGAGATCACCGCGGTGCAGGTCTCGCTCGCCACCGTGTTCGAGCTGCGCGGCGTCCCGCCCGATCCGGCGGTCATCGCCGAGATGGCGGGCCGCGCCGCCGCCGTGCAGGCCCCGATCGTCGTCGCCGAGACGGGGGCCGACGCGCGCGAGATGGACCTGCGCACCTTCTACGCGGCGTCGATGGCGATCCTCTTCCTCTTCTTCGCCACGCAGTCGGGGGTCCTGAGCCTGATCGGGGAGCGACGCCAGGGGACGCTTGCCCGGCTCCTCGCCGCCCCGATCCCGCCCTGGGTGGTCCTCCTCGGCAAGAGCCTCGGCGGCTTCTCCACCGGGCTCGTCGCCATGGTCATGCTCATCGCCGCCTCGACGCTCCTGCTCGGCGCCCGATGGGGACCGCCGCTCGAGGTCGGCGTCGTCGTCGTCGCCGCGGTGGTGGCGGCGATGGGCATCTCCACGCTCGTCACCACCTTCGCCCGGACCGAGGACCAGGCCGGCGGCTGGAACGCAATCACGGCGATGACCCTGGCGATCCTGGGCGGCAGCTTCTTCCCGCTCTCGCAGGGCCCGGAGGTGATGGCCAGCCTCAGCCTGGTGACGCCGCACGCCTGGTTCCTGCGGGCGCTCCACGACCTGGCCGGCGCGCAGACGACGCTCCTCGACGTGCTGCCCTCGGTCGGCGTCCTGCTGGCGATGGGGGCGGTCACGGGGACGATCGGGCTGGCGCGGGCACGCGGGCTGGTCGCCGGCCGATGAAGGCGCTCGTCATCGCCGCGACCAACCTGACGCGGACGATCCGCGACCGGATGGGCCTGCTCTTCGTCTTCTTCCTGCCGATCGTCATCATCGTCGCCCTGGGGCTCCAGTTCGGGAGCGGGGGCGTGCCGCGCGTCGGCCTGGTCGCCCCGGCCGGCCAGCCGCTCGTCGACGAGCTGGTCGGGGCCATCGAGGGCGGCGAGCTGGCGGTCGAGCTCCGACGCTACCCGTCCGAGCCGGCGTTGACCGACGCCGTCGAGCGCGGACTCGTCCAGGCGGGCATCGTCGTGCCCGCCGACTACGAGACGGTGCTCAGCTCGGGCGCGGTCGCGTCCGTTCGCTACGTGGCGCCGCCGACGAGCTTCGCCTCGGCGCTTCGCTCCGCGATCGACGCCGCGGTCGCCGGCCAGGCGGCCGTCGTCCGTGCTGCCCGCTTCGCCGAGGCGGAGGGCGCCGGCGCCTTCGCGGACCTCCTGGCGGCCGCCCGGCGGGCCGCGGCGGCCGTCCCCGGCGTCGCGGTCGTCGTCACCAGCGTCGGCGAACCGCTCATCTCGCCCTCGCTCACCGGGTTCACCCTGGGGGCCCAGAGCCAGCTCGTCCTCTTCGTGTTCATCACCTCGATGACCGCGGCGACGCAGTTGATCGTGTCGCGCCAGCTCGGCGTCTCGCGGCGGATGCTCTCCACGCCGACCGGGATCCGCACGATCCTGCTCGGCGAGACGCTCGGCCGCTTCGGCGTGGCGATGCTGCAGGGGCTCTTCATCGTCTTCGCCACGGCCTTCGCCTTCGGCGTGGACTGGGGCGACCCGATCGCGGCTGGGGCGCTCGTCGTCGCCTACGCGCTGGTGGGGACGGGGGCGGCCATGCTCGTCGGGGCGGTCGCGAACAACGCCGAGCAGGCCGGCTCATTCGGGGTCTTCCTGGCGCTGGCGCTTGGCGCGCTCGGCGGAGCGATGGTCCCGCTCGAGGTCTTCCCGTCCTTCATGCGCCAGGTCGCCCACCTGACGCCGCACGCCTGGGCGATCGACGGCTTCCGCGCCCTCGTCGTCCGCCGGGGCGGCGTGGGGGACGTCCTGCCCGAGCTCGGCGTGCTGCTCGCCTTCGCGGGCGTGCTGCTCGGCCTCGCCATCTGGCGCTTCCGGCGCGCCCTCGCCGGCTGACGCGCCTCGACGCGGACCTCAGCCGCCGAAGCCCGGCGGCCATTCGGTGACCAGGATCGCGTTCACGATCGGCTGGTCACCGCGCTGGGGGACGAACCCGATGTCAAGGTGACCATCGGTGACGTCTACCTCGAAGGTGTAGTCGAGAGCCGTGTTCTTTCCGCCGGCGACCGCGAAGACATCGAGGTTCGCCAGCACGGTCGTCCCCTCGATCGTCACGTTGAAGACGCGGGTGCCCGCCTTCGCCAGCTGGAGCTCGGCGAAGTGCAGGTCGACCCGGTAGTGGCCGTTCGGCGCGTCGAACCGGTAGCCGGTCATGCCGGCCCGGAGGTCCTGGTAGAGCGGGTCGTCGTCCGTGCCGGCGATCGGCGAGCCGATCCTCCGGGACGAGCTGGGCCCCAGGTACCCGAACACACCGGTGCGGTATGCCCGGTCGGCCGCGAAGACCGCCTGGTCGGCGCGGGTGTACGCGCCGCCGCCGGCGTTCGCGCCCTGCTGGTAGGCCGGCACGAAGACCGTGACGGGCACGCTGAAGTAGGCGTGGTCGGGATCGTTCGTCCCGACGACGACGAGCGCGCGGTAGATGCCGGGCACCAGTCCGGTCGTGTCGATCGCCACGTCGAGAGCGACGCCGCCGTCGGGCGCGACCGTGCCGTTGGCGGGTGTCGTCGCCAACCACGGCACGTCGCCGAACTCGGGCAGGCCGGACTCGACCAGGTAGGCCGTCCCGGTCCCCTGCCCGACCGTCCACAGGTTGCCGGCTCGATCGAGTTCGAGACCGGCGCCGTTGGAGCCGCCACCGGCCGGGTGGGCAAGAGCGCCCCGGACTTCGCAGCTGGACGGCTCGACCAGGAAGATCGTGTCTGACTTGGAGTTGGTTGCCTGCCAGAGCAGCTGGAACGAGCGGTTCCAGGCCAGGCCGGAGATCGCGAAGTCGGGCGGGTTGCACTGGCTGAGGGTCTCGCCCGGCGTCGGGTGATCGGGCCCGGCGACGCGGTAGATGATCCCCTCGTTCCAGCCGCCGACGTAGAAGACGTCGGCGTCCGGGTCGTAGGCCAGGCCACGCTGGCTGATGTTGCCCCACGGCGTCCCGGTGATCACCTGCTTCACCGACCCGTCCGCCGGATCGAGGCCGTAGATGCCGTTGTCACCGCCGACGTTGAGCTGCCAGACGGCCTGGTGGACCGGGTCGTAGGCCATGTCGGCCGCCCAGGCCTCGGCCCACGGCGTCCCAAATGAGGTGACCGGTGAGCCGGACGGCGTGAACACCGCGTCAAGGCACGGCTTGCCGGGCATGAACCCGCACGCGTCGCCCTGCTCGAGCGGATCCGAGATCCAGACGTCACCGGTGAACCCGACGCCCCACGGCAGGTCGACGCCGACCGTCGGCCAGCTCGCGAGGATGTCGCCTTCGACCATGAGCCGCGGCGGAACCGCGACGGTCGGCCGGTCGCCGAGTGCCTTCGTCGTCCTGGCGTTCGGGTCGGCGCCCCTCGGCAGCTGGTGTGCCGTCGTGGCGGCAGCGACCGTCGTGCCAGGGCCACCGAGGTCCGCCTCCTTGACCTCGAAGGTCAGGTCGGCGTGGCCCTCGGGGTTGGCCAGGGTGAGCGTACCGTGGATCTGCTTGCCGGCAGTCAACACGAGGCTGAACGGCCCGCCGTCGAGCGCCGCGTGGGACTGGCTGCCGTGGAGCGCCTGGTCGACGCCCTGGGTGGTCGTCCCGCGGGTGATCGCGACGTCCCGGGTGACCCCGAGATAGCCGTCGGCCGCGAACGTCGCGGACCAGGTCCCTTCGGGCCCGATCAGCCGGTACGTCCCGTCACCGCGGGTGGTGGCGCTGATCTCCTTCGGCGTCCCGGGCGGCCACTGCGCCTGGACCGTGACGGTCGCAGAGGCGAGCGGCTCGCCGGTGTGGGCGTCGCTCAGCGTGCCGGTGATCGCCCCGAACGCCGCGGGCAGGGCCACGGTGAGCGTCACCGGGACGAGCAGCCGCTTCGGCTTCGGGGCGTCCGACTTGAACAGGAGCGCGGCACGATAGGTGCCGGGCGACAGCTCCGGGTCACCGATCGCCAGCTCGATCGCCTGGCCGGCGCCCGGAACGAGCGTGCCGGCGGTCGGCGCCTCGGAGAGCCACGGCACGTCGGAGACGAAGCCGGTGGCCACGCCCTCGATGAGGTTCGTCCACAGCTCGGCTCCGTCGGGCACGCCGTCCTTGTCGAGGTCGGCGTCGTTCTGGCCGTCCATGAAGCCCTTGAAGACGGTCCGGTCGTCGTTGGCCACGATCATGGCGGCGGCCTTCGGGTCGGGGCCGGGCGTCGTGTAGCCGGCGATCGCGGTGGCGCCTTCGAGCGGATCGCCGCGCTGCCCGTAGATGCCGTAGCGCTGGCCGGCCAGCACGGTGAACTCCGGGACGCTCTCCGGCGCGTTGAAGGCCGGATGCGCCGGATCCCACCAGTGGACCGGGTCGGGCGGGTCGAAGTCGTCGTCGGCCCACTGGAAGCCGAGCGTCGACCAGAACGGGTTACGCGGATCGAACTGGACGACCCAGCTGCTGAGCACGAGGCGCCCGCCGTCCCGGACGTAGGCGTTCAGCGCGTCGAAGACGGAGAAGTCCGGGAACCAGTTCTCGTCCTCGAAGATGACGAGGTCCCAGCCACCCTTCTTCAGGTCGCCCTGGAACCCGGAGAAGTCACCATCGTAGTGGGCGGTGTACGAGAGGCCGAGGCGGCGGAGCGCCTGGTCGACGTAGGTGTTCGGGGCCGCATGGTACGGGTCGTCCGCGTAGACGAGGATCGACGTGTCGGCGGACGGCTGGACGGCCGTCCAGCGGAGCGCCTTCGGGTAGGCGAGCGCCTTCCCGCCGCGGTTCGCCGCCATCTCCACGCCGCGCGTCGTCCGCAGCAGCCAGGACGTCGTTCCCGGCCGCTCCTCGCCGCCGATCGTCGGCGGGGAGGAGCCACGGTCGAGCTCGAACAGCTGCCAGCCGAGCGGTGCGCTGCCGTCATTCGAGAGGGCCAGCTCGCTGGTCGTCGTCTGCCCGTACTCGACGGTGACCGAGACCTCGGCCGCATCCACCATCGGGAGCGGCGCGGCCAGGGAGAGATCGCGCGTCTCGTCGCTCCCGTTGACGACCGTCAGCGGGAACGACTCGCCCAGGTAACCCCTGGCGCTGACGGCGACCGTGTAGGTGCCGGGGTAGAGCCGGAGCGAGTACGTTCCATCAGCCGCCGTGGCCGTCTGCTGGAGACCGGGGCTCGCCGCCACCGTCGCGCCCGCGATCGGCTGTCCGTCGTTCCTGTCGCTGACCACCCCGTGGACGATGCCCGAGGGCACGAGGTCGAAGCGGTAGGCGCTGTTCGGCTCGATGAGCCCCTCGAAGAACGAGAACTCGAGGGCGTCTGTCCCGTCGGCGTTCTCGATGCCGATCGTGGCGTTGCGCCCATCGCCCGGGTTGGCCGGGTTCGCGCCGAAGAGAAGATCGAGCGTCTCGGCCGCCTCGTGGATCTTGACCTCCAGGTCGAGGCGCGCCTTCGACCGGGCGACCTTGACGTCGCTGTACTCGATGACGAACGTCCGGGTCGGGGCCGTGCCCAGGGTGGCGTAGTCGATCGAGCTCGACTCGTCGAGCTCAAGGTCCTGCCAGAGGGCGTAGATCGCCGCGTTCGGCGGGCCCATGTTCGGGATCGCGACCGGGAACGGCTTGTACTGGTCCGCCGCCAGGAAGTTGAGGTAGCCGTTGTCGGACAGGAAGACCTGGTCGTACGTCGCGCCGTAGAAGGTCGCCTCGAACGGCAGCCGCAGGCGGCCGGCGAACTCGTTGCCGAAGAGCGCCGACTGCGACTCGGCGTCCACCCAGTCGAAGGCGATCGGCCGGCACCCATGACCGAAGCGGTCGAGCTTGCGGGCGAGCGAGAAGTCGGCCGTCACGTCGGCGTCGATCAGCTCGACCGCGGCCGTCTCGCTGGCCGTGCAGCCGCCCGCCGCGGCCCGGATCGTGTAGCTGCCGATCGGCAGCTCGAGGTCGTAGTGTCCGGTCGCGTCGGTCTCCACGGCCGGCACCGGCGTGCCCAGGGCGCGGACGCTGGCGCCCTCGATCGGGCCGCCATCCTCGGCCGCCCGCACCAGGCCGGTCACGTTGAAGCGGGGCTTCGGGTCGAGCGCGAAGTCCTGGGTCGTCGTCTGGTCGGTCACGATCTCGACCTCGGCCAGGGCGAGGAAGTAGCCGAACGCCTCGGCGGTCACGGGGTAGATGCCGGCGGCCACGAACGCCTCGTAGCGGCCGGCCTCGTCGGTCGAGACCGAGAAGTCGCGTTCGCCGTGGATGGTGACCGTGGCGCCCGAGATCGGGTCGTCGGTCGAGGCGTCGCGAACGGTGCCGGCGAGCGTCCCGCCGGTGGCCACCAGCTGGACCGCCGCGAAGGCGTCGATTCGGCCGTCGCCGTAGACGTTGTTCGGATCGCCGTCCTCCTCGCCGCCGCACGAGGTATCGATCCGGTCGAACGCCGTCCCGCGGACGGCATCGGTCGCCCCGGCGAAGTCGCCGATGAGGGCGGGCTCGGCGGAGAGAACGAGGGCGATCGTGCCCGCGGTGTGCGGCGCCGCCATCGACGTGCCGGAGAAGGCCGCGTAGCCGCCGCCTGGCACGCTCGACACCACGTCGACGCCCGGCGCCGACACGTCCGGGTTGATCTTGCCGAAGACCGATGGGCCGCGGCCGGAGAAGTCAGCGATCTGGTCGTTGATGTCCGTCGCGCCGGCACTGAACGACTCGAGGAAATCGCCCGGGGACCCGCCCTCGCCGCAGGACGGACCGGGGTTGCCCGAGGCGAAGACCGGGATGATGCCGGCCGCTCGCCAGGCCTGGACCACCTCGAGATAGAACGGGTCGCCCGGGCCGCCACCCCACGAGTTGTTGACGACATCGGGCCGCTTCGACGGGTCTGGCTCCGAGCCGTCGAGCTTGGTCGGGGCGAGGATGAACTGGCCGGCCGAGAGGAGTGACCCCTCGGTGCAGAAGAACTCCTCGCAGCCCTTGGCAGCGATCCACCTGGCTGCGGGTGCCACGCCGATGTCCGGCGTGAACTCGCCGGGGCCGTCGCCGCCCACCATGGTGCCCATCGTGTGGGTCCCGTGGGCGACGTTGTCGCACGGTGTGTCGCCGCAGATGCCGGTCGGATCCCACCAGTTGTAGTCGTGGCTGAAGGTGCCGTCGCCGTTGTTGCCGCGGTACTGGTTGACGAGCGCCGGGTGGAGATAGTCGACGCCCGTGTCGACGTTGGCGACGACGATCCCCTCCCCCATGATCCCCTCGGCCCACGCTGCGTCGGCCCGGATCTTGGCCACCCCCCACTCAGGGCCGGCCACGGCGAGGATCGCCGGGGCCGTGGCGACCGGCGTCACGAGCGGGTATGTCTTCTCCGGCCGGATCGCGCCGACCCCCGGCAGGGCCGCCAGCTTCGTCGCCAGCCTGGCATCGCCCTCGACGACCATGACGTTCGTCAGCCAGTACGAGCGCGCCCTGGCCTGTTCCTTCCTGACAAGCGCGACGGCGGCCGCCTGGGACTTCGTGGCCGTCCCGGTCAGCTGGTCGTAGACGAAGCGACCGCGCTGGCCGTGGTCCTTGATCTTGCCTGCGCCCTGGAGGTCGGCCTTCGCCTCGAACTCGACGACGAAGCGACCAGGCTCCTTCTCGAGCTTCTGCAGGAGCCCCTTGTCGATCTTCGCGGCGGCCGCCGACAGGGGTGCGGTGCTTGGGTCCGTACCGGCCGGCGAGGCCGCGACGACCTGGGCGAGGACGAACAGCGCGACGAGGATGACCGCGAGCGTGGGACGGCGTGCCATGGCCCGGCTCTCCCCTCCAGGACGGCCCACCCCGGAGCCGACCTTTCGTTCGCCGATCAGCGACGGCGACCGGCGGGCCGTTCGGGCGCGCCCACGGCGCGGGCACGCCGCATGGAGATCGGACGCCTTGGGGGGACGCGGCCCGACTCCGAATCACGCGCGAAGCGCGTCACGGGTCGGTCATCAGGTCCCGATCGTTCCCGTCCGCATGATACGCCGGCAGCGCAACGCCGGCAGCGCAAGTGCCCGGGGCTTGACGGGGACCTCAGCCGGTTGATCTCACGTGGTGGAGGTCGCGCAGCACGCCGATCTCCGCGCCGCGGCCACCGCGGCCAGCGCCGTCAGCGGGTCGGCCGACGGCCCCCAGGCGAGGGCGAGGCGGTCCCACCGGAAGAGCCCGTCCCAGCCGGACGCCTCGGCGAGACTGCCGATCTCGACCACCAGGCGCGGGTCGGCGAAGTCGCCCAAGTTGACCAGGACGATGGCGTGCCGCATCTGTGCCGCCTTCATCGCGCCTGGCATGGGGTGCACACAAGATCACCGCGGGGATGGGCTGTGCGCAAGGCTCGTAGACCATGCACCTTGTGCAAGGCTCGCCCGGTTCCACGCCCCACGAGCCCGGCTCGCCAAGCGGTCACGGCAGCCCGATTGCCGCCCTCGGGTAGCCGCCCGACTTGAAGCGGCGCAGGCTCCGGATCTCGAAGCCGGCGGCGGCCACCGCCTCGAGCGTGCGGCGGTTGGGACGGCAGCCGCCGGCCAGCCGGATCGACAGCGGCGTCAGCAGGTCGTAGAGGCGCCCGGACCTGCGTCCGTCCGGCCGCACGTGCTCCCAGAAGCGGAACTCCCCACCCGGGCGCAGGACCCGCCGGGTCTCGGCCAGGGAGCGCGCCAGGTCGTCGACGGTGCAGAGCGTCAGCGTGACCATCACCGTGTCGAAGCTCGCGCCGTCGAAGGGGAGCTCCTCCGCCGGCGCCGCGCGCAGGTCCACGCTGCGGCCCTCTGACGTGGCGTGGCGGCGCGCGCTCCAGGAAGAAGGGATGGGGGCTCGATGCCCAGGTACTCGATCCCCGGTGGCAGGAAGGCCCAGTTGGGGCCGGTGCCGACGCCCAGCTCCAGGACACGCCCGCGGCTGCCGGCGGCGACCTCTTGCCGCGCCTCGCGGTAGTGGGCGTTCTCGCGCTTGACCGTCCAGTCCCACATGGCGGCATGCAAGCGGTGCCCGCGCCGCTGCGTTTCGGACATGACTCTCCCTCCTCTCACCGGGCTTCGGCGGGCGACGCGTCGTCGTGCCAGGCGACCGCAGCGGCACAGTGCCGAGGGTCACGGAAGCGCCCCGAACCCGCACCGCTCTGCCCGGATTGGCTGCCGTTCCCCGTCACGCGCCGGGCGGCACGTCGAGCCAGCCCTCGCGCAGGGCGCGGGTGGCGAGCTCGGTGCGGGACGTGCAGCCGAAGCGCTCGAAGAGCCGGCCGAGGTGTGTTTCCACCGTCTTCGCCCCGATCCCCAGCGCGGTCGCGATCTCGTCGTTGCTCCGTCCCTCCACGAGGAGGCGCACGACGTCGAGTTCGCGGGCGGTCAGGCGATTGGCGGGGCCGGGGCGCACGGAGTAGGCGAGGCCGCCGGCCGCGGCCCGGCGGATCGCGTCGACGAGCTCGGGGAACGGTGCGGTCTTGAGGACGAAGCCGGCCGCCCCGAGCCGGAGCGCGGCCTCCACGTATTGCGGGTAGTCGTAGGCGGTCACCACGATGACGGCCGGCCGAGGCCCTCCCTCGCCCCTTGCGGCGCGCTCGTGGAGGAGCCGCAGCCCGCTCTCGGCGCCGAGGCGGATGTCGAGGAGGACGACGTCGACCGCCCCCGCGTCGAGGACGGTCGCGGCCTCTTCGAGCGACCCGGCGACGGCGACGACCTCCAGTCCCTCCTCGGCCACCAGGAGCGCCGCCGTCCCATCGCGGACGACCGGGTGGTCGTCCACGATGGCGATCCGGATCGGGCCCATCACCGCGGCCGCCGCTCCGCCCTCAGCGCGGCCGCCACTCGAGGGCGACGTGCGTCCCGCCGCCCGGCCAGCGCCGGACATCGAGGATCGCCCCGATCTGCTCCGCCCGCTGCTGCATGTTGAGCAGGCCGAAGTGGCCGTTCCGCGGCGCCGTCTCGGCCGCGTCGGAGGTGATCCCGGGCCCGGCGTCGTCGATCGAGAGGGAGGCGCCGGACGGGCTGACCCGGTAGCGCACGACGATCGGCGGGCGGCCGTGCTTGACTGCGTTGGCGAGCGCCTCCTGGGCGACGCGGAAGAAGGCGAGCTCGACGTCGGGAGGTGGACGGGTGCCGTCGTCGCGCTCGAGCCGGACCTCGCCTCCGGCCAGGCGCTCGATCCGCGTCACGAGCCACGCGAGCGCCGGCCCGACGCCGAGGTCGTCGAGGATCGGCAGGCGCAGGTCGCCGCAGATGGCGCGGAGCCGCTCGGCGACCTGGCGCGCCGCGTCGGCGTTCTCCGCGTCGCCCCTCGCGTCGAGGCGCCGGACGATCATGGTGAGGTCCTGGAGGGCGTCGTCGTGCAGGTTGGCGGCGATCCGGGCGCGCTCGGCCTCGGTGGCGGCGACGACGAGGTCGCGCTGGAGCTGCGCCCTGGTGACGAGGCGGACGAGGGGTCGCACGGTGAACCGGTTGGCGGCGAGCAGCGCGGCGATCCAGAGGAGGATCGGCATCAGGATCGGCTGATAGGAGGGAACGAGGAGGGCCGTCAGCGCGACGGCGG
>Ga0154433_1123_pt2 | contig 10862 bp, 9 predicted proteins | sample RifGroC2_FD_115937 | JGI IMG/M metagenome (GOLD analysis project Ga0154433, IMG submission 115937) | Chloroflexi bacterium GWC2_73_18 | reverse complement strand
GCCGCGCGCTCCAGGACGGCCCGGATGCGAGCGGCCAGCTGCGCGAAGCTGAACGGCTTGGTGACGTAGTCGTCGGCGCCGCCGGCAAACCCGCGCAACACGTCCGGCTCATCACCGCGCGCCGTCAGCATGATGATCGGCACCTGGGACGTCGCGCGGATCCGCGCCAGGACCTGCCATCCGTCGAGGTCCGGCATGGTGACGTCGAGGACTACCAGGTCGGGGGCCGATCCGGACAGCTCGGCGAGCGCCTGCCGCCCGTCTGCCAGTGCCACCACCTCGTGGCCGAGTCGGCCCAGGTAGTCGCTCAGCAGCTCGAGGAGCGAACGGTCGTCGTCGATGACCATGACCCGCGGCATCGTCAGCCCGCCTGTCCGGCCGGCCCGCTCTCGTCGGGGGCCTCGTCGGGGGCCTCGTCGGGGGCCTCGTCCGGGACCTCGCCGGCGATCGGGATGGTGAAGACGAAGCGGGCGCCGGGTCCTCCGGTGTCCGGCCAGGCCGGGCTCTCGACCCAGACGTCGCCGCCCTGCGCGCGCGCCAGCTTCTGGGCGAAGTAGAGCCCCAGGCCGTAGCCGGCGGCCGCGGTCTCGCCCGACCCCACGCGGTAGAAGGAGCGGAAGACGTTCTCCCGCTCCTCGTGCGGGACGCCCGGCCCGTGATCGGCGACGGCGACCCGCAGCATCCCGTCGCCGAGCGAGACGGAGATCTCGATCGGCTCCGACGGCGGCGAGTAGCGCACCGCGTTCTCCAGCAGGTTGCGGGCGATCTCCTCGAGGAGCATCTCGTCGCCCCACGCCGGCGGCAGTCCCGCAGCGACCTCCAGGGTATGCCTTCGCCCCGGCTCGGCCGCGAACGCCGAGGCGACGGCGCGCGCCAGGAGCGGCTCGAGGGCGACCGGCCCCAGGCGGAGCGTCAGGCGGCCCGCCTCGAGGCGTGAGACGTCGAGGATCGCCTGGATCAGGTGGGAGAGGCGCTGGCTCTCGTGGCTCAGGATGCGGAGCGTCCGCTGGCTGTGCGGCGGCAGGAGCGCGGCATCCTCGGCGACCAGCTCGAGCGCCCCGGTGATGTTGGTGAGGGGGGCGCGGAGCTGGTGCGAGACGAGCGAGACGAACTCCGACTTGAGCCGGTCCACCTGGCGCAGCTCCTCGTTGGCCCGCGCCAGCTCGGCATTGGTCGCGGCGAGTTCGCGCCCGGCCTCGTGGAGGTGCGCGGTCCGCTCCTCGACGATCGCCTCGAGGTCCCGGTTGACCGCCTCCAGTTCGGCCGAGGTCGCCTGGTAGGCGATCACCAGTCGGCGCATCCAGCCGAGGGTGATGGCAACCGCCACCGGACCGGCGATGGCGAAAAGCGCCACCTCGCCGAAGAACGTCAGCGAGAGCGGTTCGCGCTCGAGAACGACGTGCTCGCCGACCTCGACCGAGAGGGCCATGGCCGCCAGTCCGAGGGGCAGCAGCCAGCGGATCAGTCCCAGCAGCCGCAGGGCGCTGGCGGTCGTCCGCGGATAGGGTCGGGGATCGCCGCGGGGATCGGTGGTGCGGCCGGGCCGCTCGAGGGGGCTCATCGTGGCGCCGCTGAGTCTCGCACAGGCCCGGACCGCCTCACAGGGGGCGCGCGGCGAACCGACCGAGGCGTGACGCCGTCGCGACACAGCCGCGACATCGGCGGGCACAGGGTCGCGACCGCAGGGCCCCTAGGCTGCTCGCATCGGGGCGCCGAAGGGTGCCCGCATGAGTGAGAGAGGCGCGATGGACCACGAACCGCAGCCGGGCCCGCGGAACCGCAGCCGCCGCACGTTCGTGCTTCGCGTGCTGGGCGTCATCGCGGCTCAGCTGGGCCTCGGGATCAGTGCTCCCGTGGTCGGCTTCGGCTCGGCGCCAAGCTGGCGCGCCCGGACTCCGCCACGACTGCTCTCCGAGTCGGTGGTGCCGACGCTGCGAGCGCAGGGCTGGACCTCCGTGGGGCGGATCGAGGACTTCGAGGTTGGGGTGCCCAAGCGCGTCGCGCCCGTGCGCCGCGTCGTCGACGGCTGGGTCACGCGTGAGGAGCCGATCGCCGTCTACGTCGTGCGCCGGTCCGGGTCGAAGGCGGTCGCCTTCGATCCCCACTGCACGCACCTCGGGTGCCCGCTCCAGTTCGTCGAGGGTGCCAGGGTCTTCCTCTGCCCGTGCCATGGTGGCGTATTCGACAGCAAGGGCAGTGTCGTCGCCGGCCCCCCGCCGCGACCGATGGTGCGCTACGAGACCAAGGTGGAGCAGGGAGAGATCCTCATCGGCGCGCTCGAGGAGTAGGGACGGCGATGCGCGCCATCGGGCGCTGGATCGACGAGCGCCTCCAGCTGTCGGCGCTGGTCACCGCCTTCCTCGACCGCCCCGTCCCACGGCAGGTCGGCTGGTTCCACACGCTCGGCAGCGCGACGCTCTTCCTCATCGTCCTCCAGGTGGTGACCGGGATCGCCCTCTCGCTCGCCTACGTGCCGTCGCCCGACCATGCCTACGAAAGCATCGCGTTCATCGACACCATGCCGCTCGGCGCGGTCGTGCGGGGCGTTCACCAGTGGGGTGCCTCGCTGCTCGTGCTCGTTGTCGGCCTGCACGCGTTGCGTGTCTTCGCCTGGGCCGCCTACAAGTACCCGCGCGAGCTGAACTGGGTCATCGGCGCGTTCCTTTTCCTCGTCGTGCTGGCGTTCGCCTTCACGGGCTACCTGCTGCCGTGGGACCAGAAGGCCTATTGGGCCACCGTTGTCGGGACGAACATCGCCGGGCAGGCCCCCCTCATCGGCGGCGCGGTACTCGAGCTCCTGCGGGGCGGGCAGCAGCTGGGGGCGGTCACCCTGGCGCGCTTCTACGGCATCCACGTCTGGGTCCTGCCGGCCGCGCTGATCGTGCTGGTGGCGGTCCACCTGTTCGCGGTCGTGCGGCAGGGCATCGCCGCTCCGCCGCGCCTGGTTCCGCTCGCCCAGCCGATGCTCGGCGAGTCGCGGCGGGCGGCGTACGAGCGCGAGTACGCCGCCGAGAAGCACGTCGGAAAGCCCTTCTACGAGGCGCTGCTGCCGGATGCCATTGTGGCGCTCATCCTCCTCGCCATCGTCCTCGCGGCCGCCGTCATCATCGGCGCACCCCTGGAGGAGCGGGCCGACCCCAACGCGGTCGGCTACGTGCCGCGCCCGGACTGGTACTTCCTCGACCTCTTCCAGTTGCTCTGGTACTTCACCGGGGAGCTCGAGTCGCTCCTGATCTTCGGGTTCCTCACCGTCGCCGCGCTGGTCTTCGTGCTCGTCCCGTTCCTGGATCGGAACCCGGCGAGGCATCCCCGCAACCGGCCGTTCGCCCTGAACCTCATGGGTGCCACGGTGGTGGCCGTCCTCGGCCTCACCTACGTCGGCGCCACCGCGGCTCCGTCGGGGCTGCCGGTGGTGCCGGCCGTGGCGGGGATGAGCGCGGACGAGCTGGCCGGCCTCGAGCTCTTCAACGCCCAGGGCTGCACCGCCTGCCATTCGGTTCGGGGCGTCGGCGGCTCGGCTGGGCCGGCGCTGCCCGAGCCGGACGCGAAGTGGGAGGCCGAGCGTGTCCGCCGGCTGATCGTGTCGCCCGAGGACGAGGAGATGCCCGCCTTCGATCAGCTGAGCCCCGAGGAGCTGGACCGGCTCGTCGCGTTCCTCCTGTCACTCAAGCCGGGCTCCGCGCCGTGACGCCGTGGAACGGCGCCGGCCGGCCGGTGAAACCATGCCATCGCAAAGGAGGCGAAGAGATGTGGAAACTGCGCTGGCTAGCGATCGGCACCGCGCTCGTGCTGGTCGTCGGCGCCTGCGGCGCCGCTGCCACCCCCGGGCCGACGCCGACCGCCCAGCCAACGGCGACCGAGCAGCCGTCGGCGACGGCGGAGCCGACCGGACCGGCTGCGCGGGCGATCGAGGCTCCGGCGGCCGCCATCACCGTGGACGGCGACCCGTCAGACTGGGCCGCGGTCCCCGGCCTCGAGACGACGCTCGAGGGGATCAAGGGCGTTGAGGTCGAGGTCGAGCCGGTGCAGGCGACGGTCAAGGTTGCCCACGACGACCAGTACGCGTTCGTTCTCTTCGAGGTCGTCGACGACTACGACTGGAACGCCGAGGACGCGCATCTTTCCGGTTCGTCGGCGGTGATGTGGGCGGTCCAGACGGCGGCAGGCCCGCACATGGGCCCGGAGGATCCCGAGGGCAAGGGAACCAGCCTCGGCATGGTGGACATCTGGCACTGGGAGCTCGAGTGCGCGGCCTCGGAGCAGAGCGGCGGCGAGGTCTCGGAGCCCGGCGAGGGCCAGAAGCCCGGCAACGACTCCGGCTGCAACTTCGACGACGAGTGGGCGACGAGCCCCGATGACCGCGAGGACGACAACGGGAGCGGCGCCGAGAACAGCCTGCTCGGCGTGTGGAGCCACACCAACCCCGCGGACGGCGGGGCGGGCACCTGGGTCTTCGAGATCCGCCGCCCCCTGCAGACCGGCGACGAGCAGGACGCGCAGTTCGCCGCGGGCGGCTCGTCGCTGCTGGCCCTCGCCTACTGGGATGCGGACCAGACCGCGTCGGGCTGGGAGGATGACGGCCACAGCCAGAGCTCGAACCAGGGCTGGATCGAGGTGACCTTCGACTGACCATGGGCTCGCGGGGGGCGACGCGGCGGGACGCGGAGAGCGTCTGCTCGTGGGAAACTCGGCGGTGTGATCCGCGGCCACCCTGATCGCAGAGTCATCGCCTGATGCCGAGCGTCGCCGAGCTGGCACGCGCCGTGTTCCCGAGCGCCTCCGCGCCGTTGCCAGACGCGCCCGCGGGGCGCCCGGACGAGCGCCAGGTCGCCTGGGTCCGCGTCCTGCGGGCGCGCGTCCCGGCCCTCGACGCGCTGGAGCGCGACGACCTGGTGGTCGTCCCGGAAGGGGCGCTTCGGAGCGTCGCCCACGACCCGGCCGAGGCGAGGACACTGGTCGAGGACCTGGCGCGCTCGGCGGTCGCGGCGCTTCTCTTCGTCGGCGACGTGGGGGCGCCCGATGCGGTCGCCACCGCGGCGATCGAGGCCTGCCTCGGGCGCGTCTTCGCATACCGTCTCGCGGCCGGGGAGCCCGCCGCGCTGGAACGCGCGGCGATCGGGTTCCTCGTCAACCAGCGCGCCGAGGTGGAGCGGCAGGCGTCCCGCCTCGAGGCCGAGTTGCAGGCCCTCTCGTTGGGCGGCGGCGGGCTCGACGAGATGGCCGCCGCGATCGCGGGGTTCCTGGCGCGGGCCGTGGCGATCGAGGGGGCACGCGGCGAGGCGCTCGCCGTCCACGCGCCGGCCGATCTCGCCGGAGCCGCGGGCGCGGTGGCGCGCTACCACGCCCAGCCGCGCGGCGTGGCACTGCGGACCGTGCTCCCCGGGTCGCCCGGCGAGGCGGCGGGGAGCCTGGCCCTTCTCGGCGAGGAGCCGGCCAGCGAGCTGGAGCGCGTCGCCTCCGAGCGGGTCGCCGTCCACCTGGCGCTCGAGCTGACTCGGGACGCCGCGCTGCTGCGGGCGCGCGATGCCCTCCGTCGCGGCGAGGCGCTTCCCGCCGCCGGCCCGCCGTGGGTCGTGCTGATGGCGCGCCAGGGCGGCGGGGACGACGACTCGATCGAGGCCCGCGAGCGCCGCCGGGAGGCGGTGCGCCGCCTGGCGCCGGCGTCCCGGCTCGGCCTGCGGGGCGATGCCGCCAGCCTGGAGCTGCGCCTCGTCGCCGCGCCTGCCCGGTCCGACCCGTTCGGGCTCGACCTGGCGGCCCGGCTCACCGGCCTGCTCGGGCGGCCGGTCGCCGTCTCCCGAACCTTCGCGAACCCCGAGGGTCGCCCCTCGGCGGAGGCGGAGGCGCGGGCGACGCTCGAGGCGGGTGAGGCGCTCGGAGCCAGCGCGTCGATCGCCGCGGGCGAGATCCGTCGGCCGTCCGTCTCGGCCTTCCGCGCCGACCGGCTGCCGGCCTACCGGCTCCTGGGCAGCCTGACCACCCTGCCGGACGGGCTTCGCCACGCGCGCAGCCTCCTCGAGCCGCTCCTTGTCGGTCGGGCGGAGACGCGGCGGCGTCGCCTGGAGACGCTGGAGGCGGCGCTCCTCCATCCGAACCTGGCGCAGGCGGCCACGGCGCTCGGCATCCATCGCAACACGCTCGCCTACCGCCTGGGCCGCATCGAGGCGCGGACCGGCTGGTCGCTCGACGACCCCGAGTTGCGGCTCGCCCTCGCCCTCGCCGTGAGGATTGTGCATAAGGACGAAGAGGAGACGGCAGGCGGCGCCGGTTAACCCCCATCGGTGGCCGACCCGGGCCGCTACACTTGCGCCCTACTGTGCAGGACGCCCTAATCGCAGGCTGATCGGCGGGTGATCGATCCGATCGGGCGTCGGAGCGGGAGGTTCGCATGGCGATCGCGCAACTGGAGGCCATGGCCAGGATCGAGGCGGCCAGGGAGCGGAACGTCCGCTTCGTGCAGCTCCAGTTCACGGACATCAACGGGCACGTCAAGAGCGTCACCATCCCCCTCCACCAGCTCGGCGCCTCGGTCGAGCACGGCACCTGGTTCGACGGCAGCTCGATCGAAGGGTTCATGCGGATCGCCGAGAGCGACCAGTACCTGGTCCCCGACATGAACACGTTCGCCGACATCCCCTGGCAGCCCGGGCATCCGCTGCCCGGCAGTAGCATCGGCTCGGGGCCGCTCGGCAGCCGCGGCACCGCGCGCGTCATCTGCGACGTCTACACGCCCAAGGGCGAGCCGTTCACCGGCGACCCGCGCTTCGTGCTGAAGCGCCAGATGGCCCGCGCCGAGGCGCTCGGCTACCGTTTCAACACCGGCCCGGAGCTGGAGTTCTTCCTCTTCCGCCGCGAGAACGGCGGCATCAAGCCGTTGCCGCACGACCGGGGCGGCTACTTCGACTTCTCGACCGACCTGGCCCAGGAGGTTCGCCAGGACATGGTCAACGCCCTCGAGGCGTTCGGCATCCGCGTCGAGGCGGCCCACCACGAGGTCGCCCCCGGCCAGCACGAGATCGACTTCGAGTACGCCGACGGCGTCACCACCGCCGACAACGCGATCACCTTCAAGTTCACCCTGAAGGCGATCGCCCAGCTCCACGGGCTCTACGCCACCTTCATGCCCAAGCCGATCTTCGGCATCAACGGCTCGGGCATGCACACCCACCAGAGCCTCTACGACGTCAAGGCCGAGCGGAACGCCTTCGCCGACCCGGAGAACAAGTACGGGCTCTCCGACGTGGCGCGCGCCTACATGGCCGGCATCCTGGCCCACGCGCGCGGCATGATCGCCGTCCTCGCCCCACTGGTGAACTCCTACAAGCGGCTCGTCCCCGGTTATGAGGCGCCGACCTACCTGACCTGGGGCCGCATCAACCGCTCGGCGCTGATCCGTGTCCCGCAGGTCTCTCCGGGCCGCTCGATCGAGGCGACCCGCGTCGAGGTCCGCTGCCCTGACCCGTCAGCCAACCCGTACCTCGCCTTCGCCGTCATGCTCGCCGCCGGGCTCGACGGGATCGAGAAGGGGCTGGAGCTCGCCGAGCCGGTCGAGGAGAGCCTCTACGAGATGGACGAGGCGAAGCTCCGTGAGCGCGGCATCCGCGAACTGCCCGGCACGCTGGCCGAGGCGGTCGACGAGCTCGAGCGCGACCCCGTCATCTGCGAGGCGCTCGGCGACCACGTCCTCTCGCACTTCGTGGAGAGCCGCCTCGCCGACTGGAACGAGTACCGGACCCAGGTGACCACCTGGGAGCTCGACCGCTACCTCGAGGACTACTAGGCCGGGGCGGCCCCCGGGACCGCGCGCCGCGACCGGCAACCGGCCGACCTCTCCTCGGTGGCGCCCGGCGGACTTCGCTCAGATTCTCGCCCCATGAGCGTTACCGGCCGGCGAGCGCCGCGTTTCAGTCAGGCGCTCATCACCGGAACGTAAGGCGGAAGTTGGGCCGCCGCAGGAGGCCGACGACCCCTCGTCCGGCCCTGTCCCCCTCGTGGGCACGGACGCCACCGCCCTCGCGACGGCCGACTCCGCCGCGCGAACCCGACGGGATCCCGTCTTGCGTTCCAGGGGTGGGAATCCGACGGAAACCACGGCTCGATGGCACGACCTTTGGTCGGTCGGCCGAGGCCGTCGTCCGTGGCGATGACGGCGCTGCTCATGGGGGGCCAACCCAGCGATCGTCGTCCGAAGAGCGACTGCTCGTGAGGCTCCGGCTGCCAGCCGATATCGTCGGCAGCTGGTCCGAGCCCCGACCCAGCGGGCCGGGGCTCGGCCATGTTCACGGGGCGACGTTGGCTGGGGGCGGATCCCCCGCCCGATCAGGCCACCGCGAGCGTCGGGCAGAGCGGCGTCGCCTCGCCGACCCAGGTGCCGGAGAGGGGAGCCAGTCGGCCGTGGATCAGGAAGATCCCGGTCTCGCCGCTTCCTGGGAGGGGATCGACGGCGAACAGGAGCTGGGCACCGGGGGAGTAGAGCGTCCCCTTCGCGAAGTCGATTCGCGCCGGCCCCGACGCGTTGATGTCGATCGAGACGCCGTTGGCCGGGTTCGTCAGGGTGACGAAGAACTGGCCGGTGACGATCAGCTGCGTCAGGTTGCCGCTCCGGTCGAAGAAGACCGTCACGTACGCGTTCTGCGTGGGGAACGTGACGTCGACCTCGAAGCCACACGTGTAGTCGACCAATGGTTCGGCGACAGCCGGCTCGCGGTCGGGCTGCACGGCGGTGGCCGGCGCGGCCGTCGCCAGCGAGATCGCCGACAGCGCGACAAGGAATCGCACAGCCCTCGGCAAGACGTGGGAGCGTGACGGCCTCACCATCTTCCCGGCCCTCCTTCGCTGTTGCCCGTGGCTCGAGACGGGCGTGTCGCACCACTATCCGTCTCCCCCCCCCAAAAACGTCAAGCGCCAATGACGAGGTCGCGTTCTCGATCGCCGAGATCACCCGAGATGGGGCGGCACCAAACGTCCAGGTCTCAGCCGGCGCTCTCCTCCAGGTGAGCGACCGGCTCGAGACGCTTCGTGGGCAGGGCGTCCTCGTCAGGGGCGGACCGCTACCGACGGCGCCCGGCAGAGCCGCAGCTCGGCCGCGCATCGGTGCCTGTGCCGCATCATGATGCTAGATTCCCTGCATGCGTACGACGGTGACGCTGGATGATGACGTAGCCGCGGCGGTGGAGCGACTCCGCCGCGAGCGCGGGATTGGCGTCAGCGAGGCGCTCAACCGACTCGCTCGCGCTGGCCTGACCGTCCGGCGCGGCGCGTCGCCCTTCCGCCAGCGGGCGGCGAAGCTCGGCCTGAAGGTCGATGTCACCAACGTCGCCGAGGCGCTCGAGCAGCTCGACGGCCCGGCCAGGCGCTGATGCCGATCGACGCGAACCTCCTGCTCTTCGCCGTCGACGAGACCGCGCCCGATCACGACCGGGCGGCCGCCCCGCTCGAGGAGCAGCTGAACGGCGATCGCCGCGTGGCGCTGCCCTGGGAGTCACTCACCGCCTTCGTCCGGATCGCGACCCACCCGCGGGCCTCCGACCACCCGTTGAAGCCGGACGAGGCGTGGCGATTCGTCACGGACTGGCTCTCCGCGCGGACGGCCTGGGTTCCCCTCGCGACGGAGCGACACGCCGGGGTGCTCGGCGGGCTCATCCGCCGGTACCGCCTGGCCGGCAACCTCGTACCCGACGCCCACCTGGCGGCGATCGCCATCGAGCACGGCCTCGAGGTCTGCTCCGCGGACACCGACTTCGCGCACTTCACCGAGATCCGCTGGCGCAACCCCCTAGCCGGCTAGCCATCCGTCGCCGTGCCGGACTACGCTGGCGACGTGGTGCGTCCTGAAAGCTGGACCAGACCAGCGGGTGTGGGTCCCGTCCGGGTAGGCGCCCGAGCGCCCGGTAGCAGGCCCCGGTCGGACGGCGAGAGCCGTCCGGCTGAGCGGGGCGTCAGAAGCCTCTTTGGAGGGAGCAAGAACACGGGCCGTAGCGAGCGATTGCGAGTCCTGCAGCCTCGACAAAGTGACAACGAGGGAGCCGAGCCGCTCATGTCACGGCGAAGGCCACGTCCGGCGGGTCCCGTTCGGGACCGTGACCTGCCGGGTCCCTCCGGGGTATGGGGAGCGGCACGTGCTCAGGGTCTGGTTCGGAACAGGAGAGACCCGTCTGCGCAGCCTCGTCAGCAAAGACCGCTCGTATGAGCCGATGGCGAAGTCGGGCGGAGCGCAGCGGGAGTCCGGCGGGGTCGTAGTACCGGGCACGCTCGGGAAGGACCCCGACTTTGGTCACGCCGGGGACGGAGGTACGCGTCAGGGCATGGCCGGGACCACCCGGCCCAGCGACCCCCACGGGCATCCGCCCGTGGACAGGGTGCAACGACTCCAACGCCGGCTATACGTGGCGGCCAAGCGGTCGCCGGAGCGGCGCTTCCACGCCCTTCTTGACCGGATCTTTCGGCCTGACGTGCTGAAAGAGGCGTGGCGGCGGGTGCTCGCCAATCGGGGAGCGGCCGGGGTCGATCGGGAGACCCTGGCGGACGTCGAGGAATACGGCGCGGAGCGCATGCTCCAAGACCTCCACGACGCGCTCCGGCAGGGTCGATACCACCCCTCGCCAGTGCGGCGACGGGGCATCCCGAAGCCAGATGGCGGCGTGCGGCCGCTGGGCATCCCGACGGTTCGGGACCGCGTGGCGCAGCAGGCGGCGAAGCTCGTGCTGGAGCCGATCTTCGAGGCGGACTTCTGCCCGTCTCCTTCGGCTATCGGCCGCAGCGGAGCGCGACCGCGGCGCTCGAAGTCATCCGCCGCTCGTTCATCGAGGGGCGGCTGTGGGTCGCCGAGCTGGACATCCGGAGCTTCTTCGACTCCCTCGACC
>Ga0154433_1011_pt1 | contig 10906 bp, 5 predicted proteins | sample RifGroC2_FD_115937 | JGI IMG/M metagenome (GOLD analysis project Ga0154433, IMG submission 115937) | Chloroflexi bacterium GWC2_73_18 | reverse complement strand
CCCTGGCTGCGTGCCTTTGCCAGCGGGATCGGAGCGGTCGGGACCAAGGAGCTGCGCGGCCGGATGCGCGGCCGGCGTGCCTTCACCGTCCTGACGCTCTACCTGGCCCTCCTCGCCGGCTTCGCCTGGGCGGTCACCGAGATCCAGAAGCGCGGCGTCGAGCAGGCCCAGGTCGTCTTCCCCGGCGGCGCGGTGGAGCAGGTCCTCGGCGTCGGCCAGGTCGGCCAGTCGGCACTCGTCGGTCAAACCCTCTTCACCTCGCTTCTCCTCCTGCTCACGCTGCTGATCGTCTTCCTGGCGCCCGCCTTTACCGCCGGAGCGATCAGCCAGGAGCGCGAGAAGCAGACCTACGAGCTGCTCATCGCCACGCCGCTCCCGGCGCTCGCCATCGTGCTCGGCAAGTTGCTGACCGCGCTCGTCTATCTCTTCCTGCTGATCCTCGCCTCGATCCCGCTGATGAGCCTCGTCTTCACCTTCGGCGGGATCAGCCCGGACGACGTCGTGCGCGCCTACGCGGTGCTGGTGGCGACGGCGATCGGGCTGGGCGCGCTCGGCCTCTTCTTCTCGGCGCTCGTGCGCCGCACCCAGGTGGCGACCGTCCTCACCTACCTGGTGACCCTCGGGCTGACGCTGGGGAGCCTCTTCGTCTTCGTCTTCTGGGGCGCCATGGTCAACTACCAGCCCGGTGCCTCGCGGTCCGACCGCAACATCATCGACTCGCTCGGAAGGCGCCCGCCCGAGGCGCTCGTCTGGCTCAACCCGACCGCCGCCGTCGCCGACGTGATCTGCGGCACCGGTGGCACCGGCGACCTGCCCTACTACGCCTGCGGCGTCACCACCGTCCTCACCAACCAGCCGTTCTTCGGCGCCGTGCAGACGCGGGACGGCACCGAAGTGGCTCCGCCGCAGCCCGGCGGCGCGCTCCTCGACGACAGCGCGGTCGCGGTCGAGGTCCGTCGTGCGGTCGACCCGACCGGCGGCGGCCCCATCCTCGTCCTCCCTGCCGACGTGCGGGCGGAGCCGGTCCAGCCGCAGGTCAACCCCTTCGGCGTGCCGCGGGACAAGCTCTGGCCGAGGATCGTCCTCTCCGAGATCGGGCTGGCCGTCGTCCTGACCCTCCTCTCGGTCCTGCTCGTCTCACCCGCTCGCCTCTCCCGGCCGCGCCTGCCCGGCCCGACGTTCCGGCGCCGAGCCGCCGCCCCGGAGGTGACCCGATGACGCTCGATCCGACCCTCCTCGTAATCCGTGACGGCCTCGGCCCGTTCCGCCGTCGCCTCTGGCTGCGGCGCGCCGTCCGGAGCGGTCTGCGCGTCTTGGCGATCATCGCCGGCGCGGAGGCGCTGCTTGCCCTCGTCGCGAGGTTCGTGCCGCTCGAGCGGCACGCGCTGGTCGCCGTCGCGCTCGTCGTCCTCGGAGCGCTCGCCATGCTCGTCGAGGCGGCCCGCATCCGTCCGACCCTCGGCGAGACGGCACTCGCCATCGACGGCGAGCAGGGGCTCAAGGACCGCCTCTCCACGGCGCTCGAGCTGGCGACGGGCGAGCCCGAGCTGGCTGGACCGGAGAGCGCGCCGGCCGAGGTGGTCGGGCCCGAGGCCGCGGCGTCCGACCTGGCCGGTCTCGATGAGCCGGCCCGCCACGAGCGCTTCGTTCGCCTGCAGCGACGCGATGCCGCACGCTGGCTGGGGACAGCCGACCCGCGCGCCTTCCGCCCGCGCCTCGAGCGCCGCACGACCCTGGCGGCGCTCCTTGCCGCCCTCCTGATCGTTCCGCTCGTCCTTGTCCCGAATCCGCAGAACGCGGTGATCGCCCAGCGCGAGCGCGAGCGCGAGGCGGCCGAGCGTCAGGCCGAGAAGCTCGAGAAGACGGCCGACCGGCTCAAGGAGGCCGGCCGCACCACGGAGGACCCGCGCACCAAGCTCGCCGAGGAGCTGCGCAAGCTCGCGGCGCAGCTTCGGCGAGACGAGGATCTCGATTCGCGCCTGGCGCGTATCAGCGCCCTGGAAGAGGCGGTACGCCAGGCGCTCGACCCGGCCAACGAGCAGCGCGCGGCGGCGATCACCCAGCTGAGCCGGGCGCTCTCCCGCCTCGATGGCGACCAGGCGGCCAACCCCGACGGGGACCCCGAGAAGGCGGCCGAGGACCTGGGGAAGCTCGGCGACAAGCTCGGGGAAAAGAGCGACGCGGAGAGAAAGGCGCTCGCCGAGAAGCTCGCCGCGCTCCGCACCACGGCGCAGCAGGCGGGCGGTGAGGCGAGCCGGGCGCTCGACGACGCGGCCCGTGCCCTCGCCGACGGCGACGACCAGGCCGCCCGCGACGCCCTCGACCGGCTCGGTGACGCGCTCCAGCGTGGCACCGACCAGGTGCAGGTCCAGCGCGACCTGGCGCGCGCCGCCAGTGACCTGCAGGACTCGCGCCGCCAGCTCGCCGATGCCGGCCGCCAGGGCCAGACGGGCAACCAGCAGGGGAACCAGCCGGGCCAGTCCGGTCAGCCGGGCCAATCCGGTCAGCCGGGCCAGTCCGGCCAGCCGGGCCAGTCCGGTCAGCCGGGTGGGCAGCCGGGCGGTCAGCCGGGCGGTCAGCCGGGTGGGCAGCCGGGCGGTCAGCCGGGCGGTCAGCCGGGTGGGCAGCCGGGTCAGGGCCAGCAGGGATCGCTGAACGTGGGGCCGGGTGGCGGCTCGAACGCCCGCTTCCTCGGCACCGGCATGCGCTCCGGCGGCTTCCGCGGCCCGACGACCGGCAACCGCCAGTTCGGCACCGGCGACCTCGACGACATCTATGCCGACTTCGACCGGCTCGGCAAGCCCGGCGATCCCTCCTACGTCGCCGGCTCAGGCGGCCAGGGCCAGACGCAGACCGGCAACCAGACCGGCGGCGGCACCCAGAACCCGGTGCTCACCCCCTACACCGACGTCTACCAGGACTTCTACCAGTTCGCCGTCACCAGCCTCGACCGGAGCTACGTGCCGCTCTCGCTCAAGGACTACGTGCGCGACTACTTCAGCTCGCTCGACCCCACGAGCGACCGGTAGGACCGGGCGGAGGAGACGAGATGACCGAGACGATGCAGACGACCCCACCCGTGGCGATGGCGCCGGAGGAGTTCTCCGAGCTCGCCCAGGCGATCGAACGCGAGGTCGGCCAGGTGATCGTCGGCCAGCGCGAGCTGGTCCGCCAGACCCTCATCTGCCTCCTCGCCAACGGCCACGGACTGCTCGAGGGGGTGCCCGGCCTGGGCAAGACGATGCTCGTTCGCACCATGGCGGACGTCGTGGACTGCGCCTTCAGCCGGATCCAGTTCACGCCCGACCTGATGCCGGCCGACATCACCGGCACCAATATCCTGGTCGAGGAGGAGGGCCAGCGCCAGTTCCGCTTCCAGCCCGGCCCGATCTTCGCCAACCTGGTCCTCGCCGACGAGATCAACCGCGCCACCCCCAAGACGCAGTCGGCGCTCCTCGAGGCGATGCAGGAGATGCAGGTCTCGGTCGCCCGGCAGCGGTACAAGCTGGAGCCGCCCTTCTTCGTGCTGGCAACGCAGAACCCACTCGAGATGGAGGGGACCTACCCCCTCCCCGAGGCGCAGCTCGACCGCTTCCTCTTCAAGCTCTGGGTCCCCTTCCCGCCCGAGGAAGACCTCGTGGCGATCGTCGACCGCACCACCGGCAGCGCCGTTGCGCGAGGTGAGAAGGTGGCCACGGCGGCGCAGGTCGTGGCGATGCAGCGCCTGGCGCGGAGCGTCCCGATCGCCAGTCACGTGACCGCCTACGCGGTGAGCGTGCTCGCCGCCTCGCACCCGGACAACGAGCGCGCCCCGGAGCTGGTGCGCCAGTACGTCCGTTACGGCGGCTCGCCGCGCGGCGCCCAGGCGCTCGTCCTGGCCGGCAAGATCCGCGCCCTCCTCGACAGCCGCTACAACGTGGCGATCGACGACGTCCGCGCGGTCGCCCTCCCCTCGCTCCGCCACCGGATCATCCTCAACTTCGAGGGCGAGGCGGAGGGGATCGGCAGCGACGCCGTGGTGCGGGCGATCCTCGACGCGGTGCCGGCGCCGGCCGTCGACTGACGGCGGGCGTCCGGGCAGCGCGAGCGACCGCGACGCACCAGAGACGCGGGGCGTGGGCAGCGCCGGCCGCCTCACCGAACCGGCTCAGGGATTCCCATGGGCTGGACACGGCGCGCGGTGCGTGGCGGGCGGACCGTCTGCGGCGCGGGTCACGGCCGCGGATCCGGGCTCGCCGGCGGCCGGTCCACGCTCGGCGGCCGCGACGGCTGGCCCGACGCGGAGCCGGGGACAGCCTCGGGGAACCCGCGCGGACCGGTCCGTGCTCCGCGGTGTTCGCCGGGTGGGAATCCTGGGACTTCCCGGGGCGACGGGACTTCCCGGGGGAGCGCCGTGAGCGCGGAGAGCGTGCGGCCGCCGCTCCCGCCAGGCGACGCGGCCACGCCCACCGAGGAGGCGGCGTCCGGGGCGCCGACCGCTCCCGGCAGCCGGCCCGCCTTGCTGCCGTCGGCGATCGACCCGACCGTCTTCGACGAGGGCTTTCTGCGCCAGCTCGAGCGCCTCCTGCTGGTGACGAAGCGCCCGGTCCGCGGTGGTCTCAAGGGGGTCCGCCGCAGCACCAAGCGCGGCATCTCGGTCGAGTTCGCCGACTACCGCGACTATGCCCTGGGCGACGACCTGCGCCAGCTCGACTGGAACATCTACGCCCGTCTCGAGCGGCTCTTCATCAAGCTCTTCATCGAGGAGGAGGACGTCACCGTCCACCTCCTCCTCGACGCGAGCGCCTCGATGGAGGTCGGGACCCCGGGGAAGCTCCTCTTCGGGAAGCGGGCGGCGGCGGCGCTCGCCTACGTCGGGCTCGCCTCGTACGACCGGATCAGCCTCGCCGTCCTCCAGGGCCGCGTCGCCCGCCGCTTCCCGGCGATCCGCGGCAAGGACCGCATCTTCCGGGTCCTCGCCGACCTGTCGGGCGTTCACGGCGCCCCCGGCCCCACCGACCTCGCCGCCGCGGCGCGCCACTACGCCGCGCAGATCCACGCCCGCGGCCCGCTGATCCTGATCAGCGACCTTTTCGACCCCGGCGCCGAGCAGGCGATCACGGAGCTGGCCGGCACGCGCTGCGAGGTCGTCGTCCTGCACGTCCTGGCCCCCGACGAGCTCGACCCGCCGCTCGCCGGCGACCTGCGCCTCCTCGACGTCGAGACCGGCAGCGGTGTCGACATCACCGCCGACCTGGCGACGATCGAGGCATACCAGCGCCGGCTCGCCGCCTGGCAGGCATCGCTTGAGAACCTCGCCCGTCGCCGGCGCGCCGCCTACGTCCCGGTCGACACGACGCTCCCCCTCGCCGAGCTGGTCTTCGCCGAGCTGCGGCGCCGCGGCGTCGTCGCCGACTGACACGCCATGCCGTTCGTCGCGCCGCTGGCGCTGCTCGGCCTCCTCTTCGTCCCGCTGATCATCGCCTTCTACCTGCTGAAGCTGCGCCGCGACGAGCGCCGTGTCAGCTCGACCTACCTGTGGAGCCAGCTCGTCCACGACGTCGAGGCGAACGCGCCCTGGCAGCGCCTTCGCCGCTCCCTCCTCCTCTTGCTCCAGCTGCTCCTGGTGATCGCCCTGGCGCTGCTCGCCGCGCGCCCCTTCCTCGAGCGCCCGGCCGGGCTGGCGCGTGACCTGGTGCTGGTGATCGACGCCTCCGCCTCGATGGCCGCCACCGACGAGCTGCCGACCCGTCTCGAGGCGGCCAAGGCGAAGGCGCTGGCCGCCCTCGACGCGCTCCCCACCGACGGGAAGGTGTCGCTGATCGTGGCGGCCGAGACGGCGCGCGTGGTGGCCAACGAATCGACCGACCGTGGCCGCCTGGCGCGGGCGATCCGCGAGATCGCCCAGTCCTCGGCGAGCGGCGACCTGACCGACGCGCTCAAGCTCGCCGGCAAGCTCGCCGCACGCGCCCGCGGGGCCGAGGTCCTCCTCGTCACCGACGCCGCCATCGCGAAGGCGCCGGAGGTACGCATCGAGGCGCCGATCCGCGTCCTCACCGTGGGACGCGACCGCGCCAACCAGGCGATCGCCGCCCTCGCCGTGCGGAGCGACCCGAGCGGCGTTACCCGCAGCGTCTTCCTGCGCGTCGAGAACTACGACACGCGCGAGGCGCTGCGGCGGATCGAGATCCTCGCCGACGGGACGCTGATCGACACGCGCGAGATCTTCCTCGACCCGCTCTCGCGAGCCGACATCGTGATCGACGACCTGCCGGTGGGGACGCGGGTCGTGGAGGCGCGCCTGGCGGGTCCGGCGGGAACCGGCGGGGCGGTCGCGACGGGCGGACCCGCGGGCGCGGAGGCCGACCGGCTCGCCCTCGACGACGCGGCCTGGGCGATCCTGCCCGAGGCGCGCCTGCGGCGGATCCTCCTCGTCGGCGAGGGGAACGCCTACCTGCAGGCGGCCCTCACGCTCCTCCCCGACGTCGAGCTCTACGGGGCGACGCCGGCCGACTACCCGAAGACGACCGGCAAGGAGCTCTTCGACCTGGTCATCTTCGACGGCTGGCTCCCGTCCGAGCTGCCGCGCAAGCCGATCCTGGCGATCGCGCCGCCGGGGACCAGCCCGCTCGGGGCGGTCGTCGGCACGCTGCGGAACCCGGCGATCGGCGAGCTCGACCCCGACGAGCCGCTCCTCGATCACGTCGACCTGACGACCGTCCACGTCGCAGCTGCCCGGCGGATCACGCTCCCCGGGTGGGCGCGCACCGTCATCCCCGGGCCGGGCGAGGCGCCGCTCCTCTACGCCGGTGAGCGCGAAGGGCTCCGGACGGCGGTGCTCGCCTTCGACCTGCACGCCTCGGACCTGCCGCTCCAGGTCGCCTTCCCGGTCCTCGTCGCCAACGTGACCGGCGAACTGACCGGAGCGACCGCCGAGCCGGTCGGGGCGCGGCCGCCCGGGGCGCCGGTCGAGCTGCCGCTCCCGCCCGAGGCAACCGGCCTGCGCGTCACGCTGCCGGACGGGAAGACGGTGGACGTGGCGCCCGGCGCGAGCGGCGCGGCGAGCGTCACCTTCGCCCAGACCTCCCTGCTCGGCGTCTACCGCGCCGAGCCGATCCTGCCGCCCGGCGCCTCGCCCTCCCCCGGCACGACCGCGACGCCGCCTCCGACCGCCAGCCCGACCCCGAGCGGCTCCCCCGGCGCCTCGCCCTCCCCGGGCGTATCCCCCGGCCTCCCGCCGACCCCTGCCGGCCCGATCCTCTTCGCCGTCGATCTCTTCGACCCCGCCGAGTCGAACATCGCCCCCGGCAACGGGGCCGCCCTCGAGGCGCTCGGTGGCACGGCGGCCGGCCCGGGGGCGGAGGCCGGCACGACGCGCGACGAGATCTGGTTGCCGCTCCTGCTGCTCGCTCTCCTGCTCCTGGCGATCGAGTGGGCGGTCTACGAGCGCGACGGGCTGCTCCGCCTCCGGCGGGCGGCCAGGGATCGCCTCGCCGGCCTGCGGACGGCCGCCGCGCGCGGCCCGCGGAGGGGCGTCTGATGGGGATCGACTTCGCCGCCCCGGGGTTCCTGTGGCTCCTCCCGCTGGCGGTCGGCTTCACCCTCCTCCTCCACGCCGCGGCGCGCCGGCGCCTCTCCCCGGGGCGTGCCCGTCTCTCGCTCGCCGTCCGCGGCCTCCTCCTCGCCGCCCTCGTCTTCGCCCTCGCCGGGACCCAGCTGATCCTGCCGGTCGACCGGCTGGCGACCGTCTTCGTCGTCGACTGGAGCGACTCGGTGGGAGGTGCCGGTCGGGAGAACGCCAAGGCGTTCGTGGCCGAGGCGCTCGACAGGATCCCCGACGGCGATCTCGCCGGCATCGTCGTCTTCGGCTCCGACGCCCTGGTCGAACGGCTCCCCTCGGGCGAGAAGGTGCTCGAGCGGATCGAGTCGGTCCCCCTCCGCTCGGCGACCGACATCGGCGAAGCGCTCCGCCTCGCCGCCGCCCTCTTCCCCGACGCTGCCCAGAAGCGGATCGTCCTCGTCAGCGACGGCAACGACACGACCGGGCGCGGCCAGTCCGAGGCGGCGCTGGCGGCGGTCCGCGGCATCCAGGTGGAGACGGTGGCGATCGGCCTCGGCGCCGCCGACGAGGTCCTGGTCCAGCGCCTGCGCGCCCCGAGTACGGCGCACGTCGGCGAGGAGATCGAGGTGACCGTGGAGCTCCGCTCGACCGTCGAGCAGCCGGCGACCGTCCGCCTCTACCGGATCAGCGACCGCGGACCGGAGGTCGTGGCCACCAAGGAGGTGACGCTGGCGGCCGGCCAGACGACCGTCTCCTTCGCCGTCAAGGCCGAGTCGGCCGGCTTCACCGTCTTCCGGGCCGTCGTCGACGCCGGCCAGGACACCTTCGGGCAGAACAACTCGGCCGACGCCCACACCATCATCAAGGGGAGCCCGCGGATCCTCGTCGCGGCGGGCGACGCGGCGCTCGCCCAGAACCTCGTCCTCGCCCTCCGGCGAGAGCGCCAGGACGTGACCGTGACCGTCCCCGAGGCGCTCCCCACCGGCCCGGCCGGCTACCTCTCCTACGACAGCATCGTCCTGGTCGACGCACCGCGGACGCGCCTCACCACGGCCCAGCTGACCGCCCTGGAGCAGTCGGTGCGGATCGACGGGCGCGGCCTGGTCATGATCGGCGGCCCGCACTCCTACGGCGCCGGCGGATTCCGCGACACGCCGCTGGAGGAGGCGCTGCCGGTGACCATGGACGTCCGCTCGCGCGAGAAGCTGCCGGACATCGCCCTCGTCGTCGTCCTCGACCGGAGTGGCTCGATGGCGGCCTGCCACTGCAACAGCCCGAGCCGCGACATCGGCGCGCAGATCCAGGGCGTCCCCAAGGTGGACATCGGCAAGGAAGCGATCCTGCGCGCCGTCGCCGCCCTCACCCAGCGCGACGAGTTCGGCGTCGTCGCCTTCAACGAGAACGCCAGCTGGGCGATCCGCACCGCGCCGCTCGGCACCGTCGGCGACGTGGAGGAGAAGATCGCCGGCATCACCGCCGACGGCCAGACGAACATCTTCGCCGGGCTCTCCGAGGCGGTCGCCTCCCTGGAGACGGCGAGCGCGGAGCGGCGCCACATCATCCTGCTCAGCGACGGCTGGTCGAGCTCCGGCCAGTACGACCAGCTGCTGGCGCGCATGAAGGCGGCCGACATCACCCTTTCGACGGTCGGCGCCGGCGGCGGCTCGGCCGACGTGCTGGTGACCCTCGCCGAGCGCGGCGGCGGCCGCTACTACAACGCCGTCAACCCGGCGTCCATCCCCGACATCTTCCTCAAGGAGACACAGCAGGTCTCCGGCCAGCAGATCATCGAGGAGCCCTTCTTCCCGATCCAGACCGCCTCCACGCCGATCCTGCGCGGCCTCGAGGAGGGGCTGCCGCAGCTGCGCGGCTACAACGGCACGACCCCCAAGGCGGCGGCGCTCACCTCGCTGGTGACGGCGCGCTCCGACCCGCTCCTGGCGCAGTGGCAGTACGGCCTGGGGCGCTCGGTCGCCTGGACGTCCGACGCGACCGGGCGGTGGGCGTTCGACTGGCTCGGCTGGTCGGGCTTCGACCGCTTCTTCAGCCAGCTCGTCACCTGGACCTTCCCCGGCGAGGAGTCGGGCGGGATCGAGGCGACGCTGGTGACCGAGGGCGGCGAGACGCGCCTGCGTGTCGAGTCGGCCGACCCGGACGGGCGGCCGCGCAACTTCTACGAGACGACGGCGCGCCTCGTGGGGCCCGACCTCGCGGAGCGGGAGGTGACGCTCTCCCAGGTGGCGCCCGGCATCTACGAGGCGCCACTCGGCGAGATGCCGGCCGGGGCCTACTCGGTCCGCGTCACGCAGGCGAAGCCGGGGGCGGCGGCGCTGGGGCGGACGCTCGGGTTGATCGCCGACACGGCGACCGAGTACCGGCTCCTCGGGACCAACGAGGCGCTCCTGGCGGCGCTGCGGCAGGCAACCGGCGGGCAGGCGATCACCGACCCGCTGGACGTCTGGCGGCACGACTTGGCGACGACCGGCGCCTTCACTCCGATCTGGCCGGCGCTGCTCCTGCTGGCGCTGCTGCTCTGGCCGCTCGACGTCGGGATCCGGCGCGTCTCGATCACGCGACGCGAGCTGGCCGGCGCGCGGGCGTGGGTCGCGGGGCGCTGGCGAGCGTGGCGCGGACCGGCGCGACGACCGGTGGCGGTCGGGGAGATGCTGGCCGCCAAGGAGCGCGCGGCCGGCGCGGCGGCGCGGGCGGCGCTGCTCCGGGGACGCGACGAGAAGGCGGCACCGGGCGTGGCCGCGCCACCGCCGACAGTGCCTGCGGCGCCAAACGTCACCGCGACCCCGAGGCCCGTCGCAGCGCCGCCGCCCCGGCCCGCGCCCGCCGCACCGGTCGAACCGCCTCCCCTCGAGCCGGAGGCCGGCCTCGCCGACCGCGACACGATCTTCCGCCTCCGCGAGGCGAAGCGCCGCGCGCGACGGTGAGCGGCGGCGGGGCGGTCCGGGCTGCCGGGCGCCGCGCCCGCCGGAGGCGCGGCGCTCGAGGGTGGCGCCGCGCTACCGCGCGAGGAGCACCTTGGCAGCCGTTCTTCGTCGAAGAACAAACCGAGCGTTTCCCGGCCGGTCGTCGCCGATCCCACCCCTCGACCGCCCGGCCTCCCACGCTCGGGGCCCACTCGCAAGCGTGGGAGACGGTCGGCGAGGGTGCCCGGGTACGCCCCTGACGTCTCGTCGAGGGTCCCGAGGACCCCTGCGCCCCTCTGTGCGAGCCGTTTGTCCTCCGTGGAAGAACGACCCGCTGCCGACACGGGCGCCGGTGTAGCCTCGGACGGTGCCTCTCGCCTCTCCTTCGCGCTCCATTCTCCTCGCTGCGCTCGCGCTCCTTGTCGCGGCCTGCTCCGCCGCGCCCTCG
>Ga0154433_1062_pt4 | contig 10955 bp, 6 predicted proteins | sample RifGroC2_FD_115937 | JGI IMG/M metagenome (GOLD analysis project Ga0154433, IMG submission 115937) | Chloroflexi bacterium GWC2_73_18 | reverse complement strand
CGCGCGGCGGGCGCCCCGAGCCGCTCTTCCGCAAGCCGGCGCTCGCGGTCTACGGCGCCGGCCTCGTGGCCACGGCCGTGCTGGGTCTCGCGGCGATCGCGCCGAGGGGCGCCGTCGCGGGCGCGCACGCGCCGGTATACGTCAGCCCGGGCGGTGGGATCGCCTTCGACGTGCCATACGGCTGGGAGCCCGGGGACACGGGGCCCCGGCAGTCCCTCTTCACCAACCCCGCCGGGACGGCGCAGGTCCGCCTCTACGTGGACCGCCGCGCCCCCGACGCGCTCCTCGAGGCGCTCCGCGACGGCGCGAGCGCCGACCACCTGACGACGACGCCGAGCGAGCAGGTCACGATTCGCGGCGCAGCGGTCGAGGAGGCGCGCTTCGAGCTCCGCTGGGACGAGACGATCGGTGTCGTGCGGGGGGTGATCGAGTCCGGGTCGGTGCGCGACAGCCGGGTGGCCGTCATCGTCATCTACGACCCGAGCCTGGGCTACGGCTTCCTCGATCTCGACGCTTTCGTCCGCGACGAGGCGATCGGCTTCGCCCGGGAGACCTGGGCGAGCGGCCGCTGACCGCGCTCAGTCCCAGCCCAGCTCGCGAAGCCGCCGGTCGTCCATGCCCACGTGGTGGGCCAGCTCGTGGACGACCGTGGCCGTCACCTCCTCGGCCAGCTCGTCCGGGTCGGGGTAGTCCTCCTCGAGCGGGCGGCGGAAGAGCGTGATCCGGTTGGGGAAGGGGACCCAGTCGGCGGCGTACTCGGTGATCGGCGTCCCCTCGTAGAGGCCGTAGAGCGTCTCGTCCGGGCGGAGGCCGTTCTCCCGCAGCTGCTCGGCCGTGGGCTCGTCCTCGATGACGACGGCGACCCGCTCGAGGAGCGCGTCGAAGGGCGGAGGGATGGCGTCGAGGGCGCGCTCGACGAGCGCCTCGAAGCTGCCGGCCGGCGCGCGGCCGGCCGGCAGCGCCCGGCCGCGGCCGGATCGGTGGCGCTGGCTGCCCCGCCGTCGCCTGGACACCGCCCTCACCTCCCCGGCGAGCCATCGCCCGGGCCCCCCGCCTCGAGGGCGGCGCGGACCCGGGCGATAAGCGAGCGGGGCGTGAACGGCTTGCCGATGAAGGCCGCCGGGTCGCCCTCGATGCCGTCGCGGACCCGGGCGTCGTCGGTGTAACCGGACATGTAGAGCACCTTCATCCCCGGGCGCTGGGCGGCGAGGCGCTCACCGAGCTCGCGCCCGCTCAGGACCGGCATGACGAGGTCCGTCAGCACCAGGTCGATGGTCTCGCCCTGGTCGGCCACGACGCGCAGCGCCTCCTCTCCGTCGACCGCCTGGCGCACGGTGTAGCCGCTCCGGACGAGCGTCCGGCAAACGAGATCGCGCACGGCGGGTTCGTCCTCGACGACGAGGATCGTCCGGCGCGGGGCGCCCGGTTCCGCCGGGATGGCGCCCGTCTCGGCCTTCCGGTCAGGCACCTCGCCGGCCTCGCGCCGCTCGACCCGGTCGTCTGCGCGCGGCAGGAAGACGGTGAACGTGCTCCCCGCGCCGGGCGCACTGGCGGCCTCGATGTGGCCGCCGCCCTGCTCGACGATCCCGAAGACCGTGGCGAGACCGAGGCCGGTCCCCTCGCCGGGGCGCTTGGTGGTGAAGAACGGCTCGAAGACGCGGCTCCGGACCTCGGGCGCCATACCGCCGCCGGTGTCGCGCACCACCAGGGTCACGTAGCGACCCGGTCGGACGCCGATGCGGCGCGCCGCCGCGGCGCGGAGGTTGGCGTTGACGGTCTCGATCGTCAGCGTGCCGCCCTCCGGCATGGCGTCGCGGGCGTTGACGGCCAGGTTGACGATCACCTGCTCGAGCTGTGCCCTGTCGGCGCGGACACGGCCGAGACCGGGACCGAGCCGGGTCACCAGCCGGATGTGCTCGCCGATCAGGCGGCCGAGAAGCGACTCCGTCTCCGCCACAGCGCTGTTCAGGTCCACGATCGTCGGCTGGAGGACCTGGCGGCGGGCGAAGGCGAGCAATTGGGCGGTCAGCGCGGCGGCACGTCGCGACGCCTCCTCGATCGCCAGGGCATCCCTCCGCCGAGGATCGTCGGTCGCCAGGTCACCGGCGAGCAACTGGGCGTAGCCGCTGATCGCCGTCAGCAGGTTGTTGAAGTCGTGAGCGATTCCACCGGCGAGGCGGCCGACCGCCTCCGTCGTGCGGGCGCGGTTGAGTTGCCCCTCCAGTTCCCGCCGCTCGGTGACGTCGTACATGACCCCCTGGAGCGATCGCTCGCCGTGGCCATCGTCGACGATCACCGCCTCGTCGCGGATCCAGGCCTCGTGTCCGTCACGGGCACGCATCCGGTATTCGGCGGCGAGCGGTCGCCCGCTCGCGCGGCTGCGGGCTTCCTCGGCCAGGTAGCCGTCGAGGTCGTCGGGGTGGATCCGCTCGAAGAAGAGGCGGCCACCGTCTGCGATCCACTCCCCCTGGGTGTACCCCAGGATCGATTCGATCTGCGGGCTGACGTAGCGCCAGATGTCCTCCCGTGAGGTCGCCTGCAGGGTGATGTCGTAGACGATGGCGGGAAGCCGCTCGACGAGGAGGCGATAGCGCGCCTCGGCGTCGCGCAGGGCCGTCTCGGCGCGACGGCGCTGATCGAGCTCCTCCCGCGCCGAGCTGAGGAGCCGCGCGTTCTCGTAGGCGAGCGAGGCGAGTCGACTGAACCGGCCGAGGAGAGCCATCTCGTTGGCACCGAAGCGACGCCCGGTCTCCACGTGGGCCAGGCCCAAGACGCCGACGACCTCCCTCCCGCTGAGCAGGGGAACGCCGGCCACGGCATGCAGCCCGGACCCGGCGAAGGCGGGCAGAGCGTTGGGCCAGCTGCCGTACTCGTCGACGGCCAGGGCTTCACCGCTCTCCCAGACACGACCCGCCAGCCCCTCCCCGCGCTTGAGACGGTATCCCACGAACGGCGGGAAGAGGCCGATGCCGGCCGCCAGCACGCACTCGACCCGGTCGGGCTGGACGAGGTAGAGGTAGGCGTGGGGCGTTCCCGCGAGCTGGCCGGCGTGCGACAAGATCGCGTCCAGCAGAGCCGACGGCTCGTGCTGCTCGATCAGGCCGAGGGCCACCTCGTGGAGCGCCACGAGCTCCTCGTTCTGGCGCTGCAGGCGGGTCTCCAGTTCCCGCCGCTCGGTGATGTCGACCATGACGCCCCGGGCGATGTGGGGCCGTCCCTCCACGTCGACCTCGACCCGGCCCACGTCGCGGACCCAGACGACGCGGCCGTCGCGGGCGACCAGCCGGTACTCGGAGGCGTAGGGGCCGCCCCTGGCGTGGTCGGCCTGCCAGCCGGCGACGATCCGGTCGTGATCGTCGGGATGGACGAGGCGCGCCCAGAGCTGCGGATCCGCCTGGAACTCCTCGGGTGCGTAGCCCAGGATCGCCTGGATCTGCGGGCTCATGTAGAGGCTCGTGCTCGAGGCGTCGGCGAGGTCGCTGTACACGATCGCCGGCACCCCTTCGACCAGGGTCCGGTACTTCGCCTCCGCCTCGCCGAGCGCCGCCTCGGCGGCGGCGCGCTGCTCGAGCTCCTGCTGTGCCGCCGTGTAGAGCCGGGCGTTCCCCAGGGCGAGCGAGGCGAGCCGCCCGAAACGGTCGAGGAGCGCCAGCTCCTCCGGGCCGAAGGTTCGGCCCTCCTCCGAAAAGGCGACGCCGATCACGCCGACGACCTCGCCGGCGACCCGCAGCGGGACCCCCGCCACGGCGTGGAGTCGGAGCGTCTCGAGGTCGGGCATCCGCTCGTCCCAGCGGGCGTAGTCGTCCACGGCGACCGGCTCGCCTCGCTCCCAGACCGCTCCCGCCAGGCCCTCCCCGGGCCGGCGGCGGTTGCCGAGCTGGCCGGCGAAGACGCCGGTGCCGACGCGGGCGACCATCGTCCCGGACTCTGGCTCGACCAGGAAGAGGAAGCCGTCGGGCGTCCCCAACAGCTCGCCGGCGCGCACCACCGCCGCCTCGATCAACTCGTCGGCGTCGCGCCGCTCGAGCAGGCCCAGCGCCGTCTCGTGGAGCGCCATCAGCTCCGCGTTCTGGCGCTGCAGGCGCTCCTCGAGGAGCTTGCGCTCCGTGATGTCGAGCATCACGCCCTGCTGATATCGGAGTCCGTCGCGGCGCTCGCCTGGCCGGCCCGTCATGACGTCGTGGAACCAGACGACCCGCCCGTCCCTGGCCAGCATGCGGTACTCGGCGTCGAGCGGCTCCTGCGTCTGTCGCGCCCGGTCGAACTCCGCGTCGATGCGCTGCCGGTCCTCGGGATGGACCCAGGCCCGCCAGACCGTTGGGTCGACCAGCCACTCGGCCGGCGCGTAGCCGAGCATCGTCTCGACCCGAGGGCTGACGTAGATGGGCCGGACGATCCCGGTCCGCGGATCGATCTCGTCGACGTAGGTGATCGCCGGCAACTGCTCGACGAGCGTGCGGTAGCGCGCCTCCGCCTCGCGGAGCCGCTCGCGGGTCTCCCGGCCTGCAGTCACGTCGAGCGCGGTGCCCAGGAAGCCGACCGGCTGGCCGCGCTCGTCGCGCTCGTAGCGGACGACGGTGTGGAACCAGCGGTACGCGCCGTCGCTGCCGCGGATGCGGTGCTCCTGCTCGAACTGCGGTTCACCGCGCTGGCGACCCTCGGCCGCCTGCAGCGCCAGGGTCGCGCGATCCTCCGGATGAGCGTTGGCGAGCCACCAGCCAGGCACCCCGACGATCTGCTCGGGCGCGTAGCCGAGGATGGCGGTGACGTTCGGGGTGACGTAGGTGACGACGAGGTCCGGCATCCGGCCGCGGAAGAGGATCACCGGGCTCGTCCGGACGAGATCCTCGAGCGCCGTCGCCGTGCCGTCCGCGCCCCCCCGGGCTCCGAGGCCACGACCCCGGGGTGTCCCCTCTCCCGATCGTTGCGCCATCCCCCAAGTGTACGGGTCGGCGCATCCGACGAACGTCGTATAGGACCGGTACCCTGCGGCGGCCGGCCGTGAGAGGATGAACGTATGCCGGCGACGGGCGCGCGTCTCTACCTGCCGCCGTGGCGGGTCGAGGTCACCTCGCGCGGCGGCGTCCCCCGCCTTGTACCTCGGGTCCGCCTCGGCCGCTGCGTGGCGCGGACCCTCGCCGCTGCCGGCGCTCCGTCACCCGCGGCGGTCGGGGTGATCCTCGCTGGCGACCGCGAGCTGAGCGCGCTCAACCGGCGCCACCTGGGGGCTCGCGGCCCGACCGACGTCCTCTCCTTCCCGCTCCTGCCGGCATCTGCCTTCCCGCCGCACGACGGAGCGCCGCCGGGGCGCGGGGCGGCCGCCGGAGCGGGCGGCGGTGCCGCGCCGTTCGCTCTGCCGCCCGGGAGCCGCCTCCACCTGGGCGAGGTGATCGTCTCCGTCGAGCGGGCGATCGACCAGGCGCGCTCAGGACGCGGCGGCCAGGACGGGACGACCCTCTGGAGCCCGGCCGAGGAACTCCTCCTGCTGGTGACGCACGGGACGCTCCATCTCTGCGGCTGGGACCACGCCGATCCCGAGGAGGAACGCGCCATGCGCGCGCTCGAGCGGGAGCTGCTGGCGGAGGAGCGGGCGGGCCGGTGAGCGGCCGTCAGCGCGCGGCCATCACCTCGATCTCGAAGCGGCAGCCCATCGCCAGGCGGGTCACCCCCACCGTCGCGCGCGTCGGCGGCTCGGAGACGAAGAACTCGCGGTAGACCGCGTTCATGGCCGGGAACTCGTCGAAGTCGGCCAGGTAGCAGGTCGCCTTGACCACGTCGCCGTAGTCGAGGCCGACGGTGCGCAGGAGCCGGCCGACGTTCTCGAGCGCCTGCCGAACCTCGGCGCCGATGCCGCCGGGGACGAGCTGGCCGCTCGCCGGGTCGTCGCCGACCTGGCCCGCCAGAAAGACGAAACCGTTCGCCTCGACGACCTGGGAGAAGGGGTAGGGTCCGGGCTCCGTGCCCGGGAGGCGCGGGACCTGCTTCGGCATGGGGGCGGACCTCCGAGCTGGGCAGGAGCGCGGTTCGCCCCTGCTACCATCGCATCGTACGGGTCCATCCGTGGCGGGTGCGACCCCTTTCGTCATGCGCGGAGAGGCGGGCGGTGATCGCGGCGTGAAGGTGATCGTGGGGCTCGGCAACCCGGGCCGCGAGTACGCGGAGACGCGACACAACATCGGCTGGATGGTGCTCGACCGGCTCGCCCGGCGGGCCGGCTGGGACGGGCGCGTCAAGGCCAGGGACGCGGCGGCGACCGTGTGGGGCCGCCACGCCGGGCTCGACGTCGCCCTCGTCAAGCCGCTCACCTTCATGAACCTCTCGGGCGTCGCCGTGCGCAAGGCGCTGGCCCGCTTCCACGCGCGGCTCGACGACGACCTGCTCGTCGTGGTCGACGACTTCGCTCTCCCGTTCGGGCGTCTCCGCTTCCGCGAGGGTGGCGGCGCCGGCGGCCACAACGGCCTCCGCTCGATCATCGACGAGCTCGATGGCGACCGCTTCGCCAGGTTGCGGGTGGGGATCGGCGCGCCCGGTGGCGATGCCGTCGATCACGTCCTGGCCCGCTTCGACGTCGCCGAGCGGCGCGAGCTCGAGCGGGTCCTTGACGCCGCCGCGGACGCGGTCGAGGCGTGGGCGCGCGAGGGCACCTCGCGGGCGGCCAACCGCTGGAATACCTGGTCGCTCGGGGAAGATGCGAGCGTGACCGGCGAGCCCGCCGCCGGGGAGACGGAGACGGACGCGGAGGCGGAGCCGCGGATCCGTCGCACGCCGACCGGCTGGCGCAGGCTCCTCCCGCGCGACCGCTCCGGATGAGCCGGAGAGGGGCGGGCGGACGCCCGGCATCGCCGGCGCCCCTCCAGGTCGAACGCCCGCTCGCCATCGACCTCTCGGCCCTGGTCCCGCTCCTCGCCGGGACCGGGGAGGTACGCGCCCTGGCCGAGCGCCTCGCCCTCGCCGCCTCGGGTCGGGCGGGTGCGGACCTGCGGCACGTGACCTACGCCGCCGTGCCGCACGGAGCCAAGAGCGCGCTCGCCGCGGCGCTGGCGGCGGCGAGCGGGACGCGCCTCGCCTGGATCGCCCGCGACGCGGAGATCGGCGACCGCGTCGCCGAGGAGCTGGTGGCCTGGTTCGGCGACCCGGCCGCGATCGTCGTGCTCGAGCCGCGCACCGCGCTCCCCTACGAGCGGAGCGAGCTGGTCCGCGACGAGACGGCGGCGCGCGTCGCCGCCCTCGCCGCCTGGCGCGCCGGGGCCCGGGGTGGACCGGCCCGCATCCTCGTCACCTCGGTCCAGGCGCTCCTCCAGCGGACGCTCGTCCCGGCCGACCTGCCCGACGAGCCGCTCGTCCTGCGGCCGGGCGTGCGCCTCCCCCAACGGGAGCTGCTGGAGCGCCTCGTGGCGCTCGACTACCGGCCGGTCCTCGAGGTCGGCGGGCGGGGCGAGTTCGCCCGCCGGGGCGGCATCGTCGACCTCTTCCCGCCCGGCCGGCCGCTCCCCGTTCGCGTCGAGGCGTTCGGCGACGAGATCGAGTCGCTGCGGGCCTTCGACCCGGCCGACCAGCGGACGGTCGGGCCGGTCGGCGAGGTGGCGCTCCTGCCGGCGACCGAGTTCCTGTTGCCGCCCGACGGGCTCGCCGGCCTGCGGGCCCGGCTCGGGCCCGCGGTCGACCGGTTCCCCGAGGCGCTGGCGGCCGACCTCGCCCGCGTGGAGGCGTCGGCCGAGGAGGGCGGGCGCGGCGTGGAGCTGGGCGACGCCGCCGAGGTCTGGGCCGGGCATCTCGCCCCGGCGAGCGCGCTCGACCACCTCGGCGAGGCGATCCTCCTGCTCGACGAGCCCGAGGAGGTCCGCGCCGCGGCCGGCTTCCTCTGGTCGCAGGAGGCGGAGCGCCGCGCCGAGCTGGAGCGGGCGGACGAGCTGCCGCGCGACTGGCCGGCCGCCTACCTGGAGCCGCGGGCCTGGAAGCGGCGCCTCCACGAGGCCCGCACGCTCTCCCTCACCTGGGAGTCCGAGGCGCCCGAGGCGCCGCCCGGAGGCAACCCCTTCGGCTGGCACTCGCCGGAGCTCCCGGCCGGGCGGAGCGAGCTGCTCGGCCGGCTCGTCGGCGACTGGCGACGGGAGGGGTCGCGCGTCGTCATCACCTCCGACCAGGCGCCCCGCCTGGCCGAGATCCTGGCCGAGACGGACATCTTCGCCGCCCCCGTCGTCTCCCTCGCCGCCGCGCCCCCGCCGGGGGGCGTGGCGCTCCTGACGCGGAGCCTCCACTCGGGTTTCGCCGGCGGGCCCGACGGGCTCGTCCTCCTCACCGATCACGAGCTCTTCGGGACGGTGCGCGTCCGGCGTCCGCGCGCGCTCCGGCGGGTCGTGCCGCGCGACGTCCTGGAGCGCCTGGCGCCGGGCGACGCGGTCGTCCACGTCGACCACGGCATCGCCCGCTATGAGGGGATGGTCCGCCGCGCCGTCCGCGCCGCCGGCGCCGACGGGCGGAGCGACGCCCTCTCCGCGCCGGCGCCGGAGCGCGACTATCTCGAGCTCGCCTTCGCCGGCACCGACCGGATCTTCCTGCCGGTCGAGCAGATCGGCAGGATCAGCCGCTACGGCGGCGGCCCTCCACCGCCGCTCTCGCACCTCGGCGGCCCCGAGTGGGCCCGCACGAGGGCAAAGGTCAAGAAGGCGGTTACCGACCTCGCCTTGGAGCTCCTCGAGCTCTACGCCGCGCGCGCCGCCGCCCGAGGCCACGCCTTCGCGCCCGACACGCCCTGGCAGGCCGAGCTGGAGGCGTCGTTCCCCTACCAGGAGACGCCCGACCAGCTCCGCGCGGTCGCCGAAGTGAAGGCGGAGATGGAGCTGCCGCGGCCGATGGACCGGCTCGTCGTCGGCGACGTCGGCTACGGCAAGACCGAGGTCGCCCTGCGCGCCGCCTTCAAGGCGATCCAGGATGGCCGCCAGGTGGCGGTCCTCGTCCCGACCACGGTCCTCGCGCAGCAGCACCGGGCCACCTTCGCCGGTCGTCTCGCCCCGTTCCCCATCGACGTCCGCGTCCTCTCGCGCTTCGTGCCGCGCCCGGAGCAGGCGCGGACACTCGACGGCCTCCGCGACGGCGCGGTCGATCTCGTGATCGGGACGCACCGCCTGCTCCAGAAGGACGTCGCCTTCCGCGACCTCGCGCTCGTCATCGTCGACGAGGAGCAGCGTTTCGGGGTCGCCGACAAGGAGCGCCTCAAGCGGCTGCGCCGCGAGGTGGACGTGCTGACCCTCTCGGCCACCCCGATCCCGCGCACGCTCCACCTGGCGCTCGCCGGGATCCGCGACATGAGCGTCATCGAGACCCCGCCGGAGGACCGCCTGCCGATCCAGACACGCGTGGCCGAGGCATCGGCGAGCCTGGTGCGCGACGCGATCCTGCGCGAGCTCGACCGCGGCGGCCAGGGCTTCTTCGTCCACAACCGGGTCGAGACGATCGAGGCCCAGGCCGAGCAGCTCCGTCGCCTGTTGCCGGAGGCGCGGATCGTCGTGGCCCACGGCCAGATGCCGGAGGGGCAGCTCGAGCGGGTCATGCTCGAGTTCGCCGCCGGGGAGCACGACGTCCTCGTCTGCACCACCATCATCGAGTCGGGGCTCGACATCCCCAACGCCAACACCATCGTCATCGACCGCGCCGACGCGCTCGGTCTCGCCCAGCTCTACCAGCTGCGCGGGCGGGTCGGGCGGAGCGACCGGCGCGCCTGGTGCTACCTGCTCTACCGGCGCCGGGACCGGTTGAGCGAGGTGGCGCGGAAGCGGCTCCAGGCGATCTTCGACGCCTCGGAGCTGGGTGCCGGATTCCAGATCGCCCTGGCCGACCTGGAGATCCGCGGCGCCGGCAACATCCTGGGCGCCGAGCAGCACGGCCACCTGGCGGCGGTCGGCTTCGACCTCTACACGCGCCTGCTGGCCGAGGCGGTCGAGGAGCAAAAGGCCTCGCTCGAGGGGCGTCCGGCGCCGGCGCCGCGGATCGCGGCCACGATCGACCTGCCGGTCGACGCGCACCTGCCCGACGACTACGTCCCCGACGAGGCCCAGAAGCTGGAGCTCTACCGGCGCCTGGCGCGGGCCGACTCGGAGGCGGCGCTGGCGACGATCGGCGCCGAGCTGGCCGACCGCTTCGGGCCCCTGCCGCCGCCGGTCGAGCGGCTCCTCGACGTCGTCCGCCTCCGGCTCGCCGCCGAGGCGATCGGCCTGGCCGCCCTCGCCGTCGAGGACGGCACGCTCGTCGTCCGCCTGGGGCAGCTTCCGCGCTCCGCGGCGGTGCGGGCGCTGGGTGGCTACGGGCCGCCGGGGGCGGCGGCGTTGCGCGGCGTCTCCCCGGGGAGCATCTCGGTCGGCACGCACCAGGTGCGGATCCGCCTGGCGCGCGGCCGTCCGAGCGCCTGGGAGATCGCCCGCGAGGTCGTGGCGCGCCTGGCGGCGGTCGCTGCCTGACGCCGGGTCAGGGCGCCGGCGGGATCGCCGCGGCGGCCGCCACGAAGGCGCGCCAGGCGGCGCGCTCACGCTCGCGCTCTTCGGCCGGCAGCCGGGGAGCCACGCTGCGCGCCGGGCGGACGCGCGCCACGATCTCCTGCGGGGAGGTGAAGAGTCCCGCCCCGAGGGCGGCGAGAGCGGCTGCGCCGAGGGCGGTCGACTCCTCCGTCGTTGCCAGCTCGAGCGGGATGCCGAGCAGGTCCGCCTGGCGCTGCACGAGGTAGCGGTTGGCGGTCAGGCCGCCGTCGACGCGGAGGGCGGCCGGCGGGGCGGGGAGCGCCGCGGCCATCGCCTCCACCACGTCGGCGACGCGGTGGGCGATCCCGTCGAGCGCCGCCCGCGCCACGTGGGCGCGATTCGCTCCCGGGGTGAGGCCGGCGATGACGCCGCGCGCCTCGGGGCGCCACCAGGGAGCGCCGAGCCCGACGAGCGCGGGGAGCACCCGGACCCCGACCGTGCCGT
>Ga0154433_1113_pt2 | contig 11208 bp, 9 predicted proteins | sample RifGroC2_FD_115937 | JGI IMG/M metagenome (GOLD analysis project Ga0154433, IMG submission 115937) | Chloroflexi bacterium GWC2_73_18 | reverse complement strand
GCGTCCCGGCCGACCTCGACGAGCGGACGGGGATCGCGGGCGACGAGCCGCCGGGCCTGCGGCCCAACCGGGGAGCCGGCACGGCGGCGGTGCTACCCCTCGACCGTGAGGCGCAGATCGCCGCGCTGCTGACGGTGCGACCGGCCGGCACCGGGCTGGAGGACGTGGGCGGGACGGACGGCTTCGGCGGCGGGCTGTTCGGCGGGAGTACCGCGCTCGGCCCAGGCGGCACCTGGGGCGCCGGCGGGCGGCGGCGCTATTTCGAGGCGCGGCTCGAGCCCGGTGACCCGGTCACGGTCGTCGGTTACGCCATCCCCTACGGCCAGCTCCCCGAGGAGGCAGCCGAGGGATCCGATCCGGCGGGCCTCGGCGGCCTCCACGGCACGGCGCTGGCGGAGTCCCTGGCCGACCCGGAGATCGCCGCCGACATGGCGGAGGCGCAAGCGGAGGGAACGCTGCTGAGCGGTCCGGAGGAGGCCTGGGGCAACGCCGCCATCCCCGGCTTCGGCATCGGGCGGCCGGTCAGCATCCCCGAGCTCGATCCGGCGGCCCGGCCGCTGCCGCTCGCCGAGCCCGCGGCGGCGCGGGAGACGGTCGAGACATTCGAGATCGCGCCGGAGACGCTCGTCGTCGCGGAGGGACCGAACATCCCGCTGGTCATCTACGCGGGCACGCCGGCGGAGGCGACGACCCGGGAGCAGTGGCGCTTCGTGGTCGGGCTCGTCGGAGCCCTGCTGGCGATCGGCTCGGCGGTCCTCCTGGCACTGGCTCTCGGCGGTTCGATCGGGTCGTGAGGATGAAAGAGTGGAGCTGAACGTCGCCGGGGTCTTCGCCGTCAGCCTGGTGCTGATGACGGTCGTCTTCATCGTCTTCGTCACCTACAACGCGGTCGTCGCCCTTCGCCAGCGGATCGACAAGGCCTGGGCCAACGTCGACGTCGCGCTCAAGCAGCGCCACGACGAGCTCCCCACCCTGGTCACCGCGGTGCGTAACCTGATGAGCTACGAGCAGGCCGTCCTCGAGGAGGTGACGCGCCTGCGCGCCGCCTACTCCCCCGACGCACCGATCCGCCGCCAGGCCGAGACGTCGGAGGCGACGAGCGCGGCGATCCGCTCGCTCTTCGCCGTCGTCGAGAAGTACCCGCAGATCCGGGCCGGGCACAACGTGCTCGACCTCCAGGACGAGATCGAGCGGCTCGAGGGGATCATCGCCGACCGTCGCGAGCTCTACAACGACCAGGTCTACCGCTACAACACGACGATCCGCTCGGTGCCGGCGGTCTTCCTGGCGCCGCTCTTCGGCTGGGGGCCGCGCGAGTTCTTCGCCGCCGACCCGGCTGAGGTCGACCGCCCGAGCGTGAACCTGCGCGCCTGAACCCGGTCGCGGGAGAGCGCCACCGCGCAGAGGGCGGGCGCGGCGGCGGTCCGAAGGCTAGCCAGATCGGCGCTCGAGGGGCTCGACTACGCGGTCCTGGAGGCGTCCGACGGCGTCGACGCGCGCCGCTGACCGGCGACGAGACCCTTCCGTCCGTTACCGTAGAGCGGTCGGCGCTCCCCGCCCCGGCGCCATGTCGGGGGCCGACAGGAGGACCGCCGTGCCGCCCTTCGACATGAGCCTGGTCCAGCGAGGCGCGCGTCTCCGTCGTTCGCCGTTCCACGAAGCTACGCAGCGGTACTGGCCCCGCGGCTTCACGGTCTACAACCACATGCTCTTCCCCACCAACTACGCCGACTTCGAGGAAGAGTACTGGCACCTCCTCGAGCACGTCACGCTGTGGGACGTCTCGGTCGAGCGCAACGTCGAGGTGAAGGGCCCCGACGGCGCGCGCTTCGCGCAGCTCCTCACCAGCCGGGACCTCTCGCGCTGCGCCGTCGGGCAGGCGAAGTACGTGCTCATCATCGCCCCCGACGGCGGGATCCTGAACGACCCGGTGATGCTGCGCCTCGGCGAGGACCACTTCTGGTTCGCCCTCGCCGACAGCGACGTCCTGCTCTACGCCAAGGGCCTGGCGGCGTACGCGGGGATGGACGTCGAGCTCGCCGAGCCGGACGTCTCGCCGCTCCAGCTCCAGGGCCCCAGGTCGAAGGAGGTGATGCGCGACCTCTTCGGGCCGGGGATCCTCGACCTCCGCTACTACCACTTCGTGGAGACGGAGCTGGACGGGATCCCGCTGGTGGTAACGCGGACCGGCTGGACCAGCGAGATCGGCTACGAGATCTACCTGCGCGACGGCCGCCGCGGGACCGAGCTCTGGGATCGGATCATGGAGGCCGGCCGGCCCTACCTGATCCGCCCCACGGGCCCCTCCGACATCCGGCGGATCGAGGGCGGCATCCTCAACTGGGGCGCCGACTTCACCGCCGAGCACAACCCCTACGAGGTCGGCCTGGAGCGTCTCGTCGACCTCGACATGCCGGGGCACTTCGTCGGCCGCGAGGCGCTCCGGCGGATCGCCGCGGAGGGTGTTCGGCGGCGCCTGGTGGGGGTCGAGATCGAGGGGGAGAGGCTCGACTTCAACGCGACGGAGTGGGCGGTCCTCGCCGACGGCGAGCCGGTGGGGGAGGTGACCTCGGCGATCTGGTCGCCGCGGCTGCGGAAGAACATCGGCTACGCGTGGGTGCCGGTCGAGCGCTCGGCGACGGGGAACCGGCTCATCGTGGAGACGGGCGCCGGCGCGCGCGAGGCGACCGTCGTCGCCATGCCGTTCGTCGACCCGCAGAAGCGGATCCCCATCTCCTAGCCCCGCGGGGCGGCTCAGCGGTCGCGCTCGGCGGCGCGGTCGGCCAGGGCGGCCTGCGCGGCCGCGAGCCGGGCCACCGGGACGCGGAACGGCGAGCAGGAGACGTAATCGAGCCCGACGCCGTGGAAGAAAGCGATCGAGTCGGGGTCGCCGCCGTGCTCACCGCAGACGCCGAGTTCGAGGTCGGGGCGGGCCGCCCGTCCCTTGCGCACGGCCATCTCGACGAGCGCGCCGACCCCGGCACGGTCGAGCGTCTGGAACGGGTTCGCCGGCAGGATGCCGCGGTCCACGTAGTCGAGCAGGAACTTGCCCTCGGCGTCGTCGCGCGAGTAGCCGAAGGCCATCTGGGTGAGGTCGTTGGTGCCGAAGCTGAAGAACTCGGCGTGGGCGGCGATCTCGTCGGCGGTGATCGCGCCGCGCGGCACCTCGATCATGGTGCCGAAGCTGTACTCGACCGACTCGCCCGCCCCGGCCTCCACCCGGCGCGCCTCGGCTTCGAGGATCTTGCGCGTCTCGGCCAGCTCGTTCACGTGGCCGACGAGCGGGATCATGATCTTGGCGTGGGGGTCCAGGCCCTCGCGCTTCACGGTCAGGGCGGCGCGCAGGATCGCGCGCGTCTGCATCTTGACGAAGTCGGGGATGAGCAGGCCGAGCCGGCAGCCGCGCAACCCGAGCATCGGGTTCTGCTCGCGCAGCGCCTCCACTGCTCCCAGCAGGTCGCGCGCCTGGGCGAACTCGGGGTCGTTCTGGGGTGTGCCACGCTCGCGGTGGCGGGTGACCGCGACGAGCAGCTCGTCGTGGTCGGGCAGGAACTCGTGGAGCGGCGGGTCGATGAGCCGGATGACGACCGGCAGTCCGCTCATGGCCCGCAAGATCCCCTCGAAGTCGCCCTGCTGGAGCGCCTCGAGCCTGCCAATGGCGGCATCGAAGCGCGCGATGGCGGCGACCTCGTCCTCGGTCAGGTCGTGACCGCCGTCCCGGAGCGTCTTGGCCCGGGTCGCCTCGAAGGCGACCAGGATGGCGTCGCGCACGATCTCCAGCCGCTCACCCTCGCGGAACATGTGCTCGGTGCGGCAGAGGCCGATCCCCTGCGCTCCATAGCCGCGCGCCTGGGCGGCCTCCTCCGGCTTGTCTGCATTCGTCCAGATCTCGAGCCGGCGGTACCGGTCGGCCCAGCCGAGGACCGTCCGCAGGTCGGCCTGGTCCTCGAAGCGGACCTCCACGGTCGGCAGGGCGCCCAGGAAGACCTCGCCGGTGGAGCCGTCGATGGAGATCGGGTCGCCCTCCGCGAAACGGGCCCCGTCCGACTGGGCGGTGCGCGCCACCTGGTCGATGAGGAGGTCCGAGCAGCCGGCGACGCAGGGCCTGCCGATCTGCCGGGCCACCACCGCGGCGTGGCTGGTCGCCCCGCCGCGGGCGGTCAGGACGCCCTGGGCGGCGGCCATCCCGTGGAAGTCGTCGGGCGAGGTCTCGACGCGCACGAGGATCACCCTCTCGCCGCGCGCCGCCCACTCGGCCGCCCGGTCCGCATCGAAGACGGCCCGGCCGACCGCCGCCCCGGGAGAGGCGTTGAGCCCCTTGGCCACCAGGACGGCGCCCTTCTTGGCCTTCGGGTCGAACTGGTCGCGGAGGAGCTGGTCGACCTGCGCCGGCTCGACGCGCCCGAGCGCCTCGACCTCGTCGATGATCCCCTCCGCGACCATGTCGACGGCGATCTTCACCGCCGCCGCGGCGGTTCGCTTGCCGCTCCGCGTCTGGAGCATGTAGAGCGTGCCGCGCTCGATCGTGAACTCGAGGTCCTGGACATCCCGGTAGTGGCGCTCGAGGCGCCCGGCGATCTCCGCGAACTGGCGGTAGACCTCGGGCATCTGGTCGCGCATCTCGCCGATCCGGCGCGGGGTACGGATGCCGGCCACGACGTCCTCGCCCTGGGCGTTGATGGCGTAGTCGCCGAAGAGGACCTTCTCGCCGGTGCCGGGGTCGCGGGTGAAGGCGACGCCGGAGCCAGAGTCGTCGCCCATATTGCCGAAGACCATCGCCTGGACGTTGACCGCGGTCCCCAGGTCGTGGGGGATCCCGTTGTACTCGCGGTAGTCGCGCGCGCGCTTGCCGAACCACGAGGCGAAGACGGCCCGGACCGCAAGCTCGAGCTGCTCGTGGGGGTCGGTCGGGAAGTCGCGGTGCGCGTCGGTGCGCACGATGTGGGCGAACTCGCCGCACAGCTCGCGAAGGGCGGCGGCGTCCAGGCCGGTGTCGTCGGCGACACCGCGCCCCTCCTTTGCCCCGCTCAGGGCGTGCTCGAAGCGCTCGCCGTCGACGCCCATGACGATCCGCCCGAACATCTGGATGAAGCGCCGGTAGGCGTCCCAGCCGAAGCGCTCGTTGCCGGTGAGGGCGATCAGCCCGCGCAGCGTCTCCTCGTTGAGGCCGAGGTTGAGGACGGTGTCCATCATCCCCGGCATGGAGAACCTCGCGCCCGAGCGGACGCTGACGAGGAGCGGGTCTTCGGTCCCACCGAAGCGCTTGCCCGTGCGTGCCTCCAGCTCGGCCATCGCCGCCAGCACGTCCTCCCAGAGCAGGTTGGGGAAGCGCTCGCCGGCGGCGAAGTAGTCGTTGCACGCCTCGGTCGTGATGGTGAAGCCGGGTGGCACCGGCAGGCCCGCGTTAGTCATCTCGGCGAGCCCGGCGCCCTTGCCGCCGAGCAGTCCCCGCATCGTGGCGTCGCCCTCCGCGTGCCCCTCGCCGAACGCGTAGATGTAGCGCCTGGCCGCGCGCTGCGGGCGGGTGCCGGCGGGGGCGGGTAGCGGATCGGGCGGCGTCACGACGGTCGGTCCTTCCTCGGGCGGGGCGCGGCCGGAGCCGCTGGCTGGTCCGGGTGGAGTGGCCCGATTGTACCGTCCGGCGCAGGACTGACAGGCGCGGCCCGCAGCCTCTGCCGCACGGTGGCCCTCGATGGTGCCGCAGGAGGCGACCCGTGCCAGCGACCCGATGGCCGGTTCGCAGCGGCACGGCTACACTGGTGTCGTCCCCGTGTCCGGCGCTCCGGGGACGAACGGCCATCCCAGGAGGCGTCCCGGCCCATGAGTCATCACCACGCCGACACGCGCGTCGTGTCGGTCGAATCCGAGCACTACAACGCCACGCTCGTCCGGCGCGTCGACCAGACCGCCGACCTGGCCTACTTCCAGGTCCGGTTCGACGGCGCCCCGGTTCCCTTCGAACCGGGGCAGTACATGACCATCGGGGTCTATGCCAACGGCCGCCTGCTGCAGCGGCCCTACTCGGTCGCCTCGGCGCCGCAGGACGCCGGCACCGACGGCTACGAGCTCTTCATCCGGCTCGTGCCGGTCGCCCGCTTCACCACGGCCCTCTGGCGCCTGCCGGTGGGGCACCACATGCGCATGATCGGACCCAAGGGCCGCTTCATCCTGGAGCCGGACGACCGCCGGACCCACCTCTTCGTCTCGACCGGGACCGGCGTCGCGCCCTTCGTCTCCATGATCCGGGAGAGGATGGCCCAGGGCGCGCCCCGACGGACGGTCCTCGTCAACGGCGTCTCGTACGCGGACGAGCTGGGCTACCGCGAGGAGCTGGAGCGCCTCGAACGGACCGGGGCGTACCCGCTCAGGTACGTCCCGACCGTGTCGCGACCGCAGGACCCGCGGAACGCCGACTGGACCGGGCGGACCGGCCGGGTCGAGTCCATCGTCGAATCTGCCTGCCACGACTGCCACCTGCGACCCGATCGAACGGTCGTCTACATCTGCGGCAACCCGGAGATGATCCTCAACGTCGAGTCGCAGCTCATGCGCCTCGGCTACCCCGAGTTCCACGTCAAGAAGGAGCTCTACTGGCCGAAGGCGAAGCGGGCCGCGCCGGTCGCCTGAGGCTGGTTCGATCGAGGAGCGATTCGCGCGGAGCACGCGACCGGCCGGGAAACGTGACCTTCGGACCGCGGTATTGTGGTCCAACTGGTGGTGAGACCCCGCCGTCGACCGGCATGAGAATGGTTACACCACGCTCGCACAGGTACGAATGCACCAGATCGTCGAGAAGCGACAGCTCTCACCCAACGTGACCCGGCTCGTCGTCGAGGCGCCGCGGATCGCGCAGATCCGCCGCCCCGGCCAATTCGTCATCGTCCATCGCGGGCCCGGCGCCGAGCGGATCCCGCTCACCATCGCCGACGCCGATCCGGAGCACGGCACCATCGCGCTGGTCATCCAGGCGGTCGGCAAGAGCACGATGGACCTGGTCGAGATGGAGCCGGGCGAATCGATCGACGGCATCGCCGGCCCGCTCGGGCGCGAGACCGAGCTGCTCCAGGGCGGCCACGCGGTCTGCGTCGGCGGTGGCGTGGGGACCGCGGTCGTCTACCCGATCGCGCAGGCGCTGCACGAGCGCGGCGTCCGCGTCACCAGCATCATCGGCGGACGATCGCGCGAGTGGGTCATCTTCGAGGAGGAGCTGCGTGGCGCCGGCGAGGTGATCGTCTGCACCGACGACGGGAGCTACGGACGGCCCGGCTTCGTGACCGAGGCGCTCAAGGACGTCCTCGGCCTCGATGACGTCGGCGCCGTCTACGCCGTCGGCCCGGTGCCGATGATGCGCGCGGTGGCGGAGCTGACGCGCCCGCTCGTCGTCCACACGGTCGTCTCGCTGAACCCGATCATGGTCGACGGGACCGGCATGTGCGGCGGCTGCCGCATCACGATCGGCGGCGAGACGCGCTACGCCTGCGTGGACGGCCCCGAATTCGACGCCCACCAGGTCGACTTCCGCGAGCTGGCCGACCGGCTCACCACCTACCGCACCTTCGAGCAGGCGGCGCTGGAACGCCGCGAGGCCTGCCGGCTGGGACGCCTTTCATGAGCGACCCGCGGCGCCTCACCAACAGGGAGCGGATGGCGATCGACCGGCAGCCGATGCCGGAGCAGCCGCCCGAGATCCGGATCGCCAACTTCGAGGAGGTCAACCTCGGCTTCACCCACCGGCTCGCCATCGCCGAGGCGGAGCGCTGCATCCAGTGCCCCAACCCGGTCTGCATGGAGGGCTGCCCGGTGCGGGTCGACATCCCGCGCTTCCTGGGCCTCCTCGAGCAGGGCGACCTCCGGGCGGCCGCGGAGTCGCTTCTCGGCGACAACGCCCTCCCCTGCGTCACCGGGCGCGTCTGCCCGCAGGAGACGCAGTGCGAGCTGCGCTGCGTGCGGGCGAAGAAGGGGAGACCGGTCGCCATCGGCAACCTCGAGCGCTACGTCGCCGACTGGGCCGCCCAGCACCCGGACCAGCTGCCGCAGACGCACACCGAACCGAGCGGCCACCGGGTCGCCATCGTCGGCGCCGGTCCCGCCGGCCTCACCGCCGCCGGCGAGCTGGTCAAGTACGGCCACCAGGTGACGATCTTCGAGGCGTTCCACTCGCCCGGCGGCGTCCTCGTGTACGGGATCCCCGAGTTCCGGCTCCCGACCCGGATCGTCGAGCAGGAGGTCGAGCGCCTCGTGGCGCAAGGCGTCCGGATCGAGCCGAACGTGATCATCGGCAGGACGTACACCCTCGGCGAGCTGGGCGAGATGTTCGACGCCGTCTTCATCGCCGTCGGCGCCGGGCTCCCGGTCTTCATGGGGGTCCCGGGCGAGAACCTGAAGGGCGTCTACTCGGCCAACGAGTACCTGACCCGCGTCAACCTGATGGGCGCCTGGACGAACGACGCCGACACGCCGGTCCTGCACGGTCAGCGGGTCGCCGTCATCGGCGGCGGCAACGTGGCGATGGACGCCGTCCGGACAGCACGGCGGATGGGCGCCGCCGAGGCGACGATCGTCTACCGCCGCGGCCGCGAGGAGCTGCCGGCGCGCGTCGAGGAAGTCCACCACGCCGAGCAGGAGGGGATCCGCTTCGAGTACCTGGCGGCGCCGGTCGAGGTGGTCGGTGGAGACGACGGCTGGGTGACGGGCCTCCGCTGCATCCGGATGGAGCTCGGCGAGCCCGACGACTCGGGACGCCGGCGCCCGGTGGCGGTCCCCGGCTCCGAGTTCGTCGTCCCCTGCGACGTCGTGATCGTGGCCATCGGCACGCGCTCGAACCCGCTCCTCACCTCGACCGCGCCCGGACTGAGGCTGACGCGGGCCGGCTACATCGAGGTCGACGAGAACGGGATGACGAGCCTGCCCGGCGTCTTCGCCGGCGGCGATATCGTGCGCGGTTCGGCGACGGTCATCCTCGCCATGGGCGACGGCAAGCGGGCCGCCCGGGCGATCGACAACTACCTGGTGGCCGGCGTGGGTGCGGTGCCCATCGCCGCCGGGACGAGGGCCGGCACGCCGGCGATCGAGGCCGCCGCGGTCCCGGCCCGGGCGGACGCCTGAGAACGCCACGGGCGGCCCGGGCGCGGCCCGGCAGGCCCCGACGTCGGTGACCGCGATCGAGCCGGGGAACGGCCTCGACCTGCTCCTCCGCCGCGGCTCCGTCGTCGACGGCTCCGGCGCGCCCGGTCGCGTCGCCGACGTGCTCGTGCGCGGCGACCGGATCGTCGAGGTCGGCGACCTGGCGGCGCTCGACCCGGGGCGCGTGGCGCGCGTCGTCGAGGTCGCCGGCAGGATCGTCTGCCCCGGCTTCATCGACCCGCACGGCCACTCCGACGCGAGCCTGCTCCTGGACGGGGCGCTGATCAGCCACCTCGCCCAGGGGGTGACGACGCAGCTCTCCGGCAACTGCGGGGCGAGCCTCGCCCCGGTCACCGAGACCGGTCGCGAGCTGATCGAGCGGGAGATGGGCGATCTCGGCGGGCGGGTGCCGCTCGACTGGACGGGCTTCGCCGACTACCTCGCGCGGGTCGAGTCGGTCGACCTCGGTCCCAACGTCGCCTTCCTCGAGGGCCACGGCACGATCCGCGGCGCGGTGATCGGGCCGAGCGACCGCGCGCCGGACGACCAGGAGCTGGCGGCCATGGTCCGCCACCTCGAGGAGGCGCTCGACGCGGGTGCGATCGGCCTCTCCAGCGGCCTCATCTACGCCCCCGGCATCTACGCCGGCTACTGGGAGCTGGCAGCGCTCGTCGCCCCGGTGGCGCGGCGAGGTGCGCTCTACGCGACCCACATGCGCAACGAGTCGGCCGGCCTCTTCGACGCCCTGGCGGAGGCGGTCGCCGTCGCCTGGGGCGAGGAGGAGGGGCCGGCGCGGCTCCAGGTCTCCCACCTCAAGGCCGGGGCGCGCTCGGTCTGGGGCCGCGCGGGGGAGGCGGTCGAGTTCCTCGAGGCGGCCCGCCGCGACGGACTGGACGTCGCCGCCGACCAGTACCCCTACACGGCCGCCGCGACGACGCTGGCGGCGATCCTGCCGCCCGACCTGCTCGCCCTCCCGGTCGACGAGACCGTGGCGCGTCTCCGCGATCCGGCCGAGCGGGTGCGGGCGCGGCGCGGCATCGCGGAGGGCTCGGGCGGCTGGGAGAACATGGCGGCCGACCCGGGCTGGGCGGCGATCCGGATCACCGAGGCGCCGGGGCACCGTGACTGGCAGGGGCGGACGGTCCCGGAGCTCGCCGACGAGCTGGGGCGCGACCCGGTGGACGTCGCCTTCGACCTCCTCGCCGACGAGCGCCTCGACGTCGGGATGGCGCTCGAGTGCATGCTCGAGTCGGACGTCGAGACGATCATGGCGGTCGACTGGGTCGCCGTCTGCACCGACGCGACCGGCCGGCGGCCCGGCCACCCGCAGCTCGGCGCCGGCGTGCCGCACCCGCGCACCTACGGCACCTACCCGCGCGTCCTGAGACGGTACGTGCGCGAGCGCGGCGTTCTGCCGCTGGAGCGGGCGATCGCCAAGATGACCTCGCTGCCGGCCGAGCGGCTCGGCCTGGCGCGGCGGGGCCGGATCGAGCCCGGCTGGGCGGCCGACCTGGTCGTCTTCGACCCGGCGACGATCGCGGACACGGCGACCGTCGCCGACCCGCATCGCCTCCCCGAAGGGATCGAGCTGGTCGTCGTCAACGGCGCCGTGGCGATCGAGGCGGGGCGCGAGACCGGCGCGCGGCCGGGTCGGCTCCTGCGCCGCGGGGAGTAGTGGCGCCGGGCGGAGCCGGGTGGCCATCCCTCCGCCCCTGCCGCCGTCCGGGCAGCCGGCCCGCGGGAGCGGCCGGCGTGGCGCGGCCCCGTTCCGGGCCTGATGCCGCGGTGCATCAATCCGCGCATGAACACGCTCGGCCGCCTGTCGTAAGAGGCCCGATTCGGCACGGGGCGACGCTCATTCATCTCCGGATCGATGCACCGGTGGATCGCGGCGCCGGCTGGTCGGCTATCCTCGGCGTGCCTCGCCGGACGCCACCCGCCGGGGCGCGACCGACCCGCCACCGTTGGAGCCCCGATGCGGTTGACCATCGCCCGCAATCCCGACCCGGCCTCGCACCTGCCGTACCTGGTCCGGCTGCCGATCGGAGGAGGGCTCACCCTCAAGGCACGCGACACGTGGCCCCG
>Ga0154433_1084_pt2 | contig 11442 bp, 8 predicted proteins | sample RifGroC2_FD_115937 | JGI IMG/M metagenome (GOLD analysis project Ga0154433, IMG submission 115937) | Chloroflexi bacterium GWC2_73_18 | reverse complement strand
GCCGGCGCGGCGTCCCCGCGCGGACGGGCCGCGCCGTAGAGCCCGGCGCCGGCGGCGGCCCCGACCATCACCAGTGCGACCAGGCTCGCGCCGCCGAGCATCTGTCCGTCGCGAAAGTACGCGTCGAACTCCTCGGCGCTGTCGATCCCGGCCTCGGCGAGCGCCTGGCGCATCGTCGGGTCGTCGAGGCTGCGACTGTAGGCGCAGTCCGGCCCGGTCATGCAGCTGTAGGGCGGCCCGCCGGCCCGGAAACCGGTGTCGAGGTAGAGGAAGAGGAAGCGGATCGACACGTAGACGCCTGCCAGCGCAAGCGCCGTCATCGCGCCGGCGATCGCGCCGTTGGCGGCGATCCTCCCCCAGCCGAGCCGGACCAGGGTCGCCGGCCCGCCCGCCCGCGCGGCCCCGGCCGGGGACCCGCCCGCCGCGTCGCGACTGTTGGCGTAGTAGCCGATGAGGAGACCCGCCGGCAACGCCAGCAGGAAGACGATGGCCTGGACGGCGAAGATCAGCTCGAAGCTGAGGACGAGGATGAGCGCGACGCCGATCCCGACGTAGCCCGCCACGACCGCCTGGCGCCTCACGTGGCCGCGCCTCCGCCGAGTGCCGCCCGGCCGGCGTAGCGGGCAGCGCCGCCCAGCTCCTCCTCGATCCGCAGCAGCCGGTTGTACTTGGCCACGCGTTCCGAGCGTGACGGCGCTCCCGTCTTGATCTGACCGGTCCCGGCCGCCACGGCCAGGTCGGCGATCGAGGTGTCCTCGGTCTCGCCGCTCCGGTGGCTGATGACGGCGCGCCAGCCGTTCTCGCGCGCGAGGGCGATCGCCTCGAGGGTCTCGGTCACGGTGCCGACCTGGTTGAGCTTGACCAGGATCGCGTTGGCGGCGCGCTCCTCGATGGCCCGCGCCAGCCGCGCGGTGTTGGTCACCAGCAGGTCGTCGCCGACGACCTGGATCCGCCCGCCCAGGCGCGACGTGAGGAGGCGCCAGCCGGCCCAGTCGTCCTGGTCGAGGCCGTCCTCGAGCGAGGCGATCGGGTAGCGGTCGACCCAGTCGGCCCAGAAATCGACCAGCTCGGACGAGCCGAGCGTGCGACCCTCCTTCGGCAGCCGGTAGAGCGCCTCTTCGCCGGCCGACCCGTCGCGCAGCTCGCTGACCGCCGGGTCGAGCGCCAGCGCGACGTCGCGGCCCGGCGCGTAGCCGGCCCGCTCGACCGCCTGGAGGACGACCTCGAGGGCCGCCTCGTTGGAGCGAAGCGACGGGGCGAAGCCGCCCTCGTCGCCCTGGCCGGTGACGTGGCCGGCGGCGCGCAGGACGGCGCGGAGGGCGTGGAAGATCTCGGCCCCGGCGCGCAGCGCCTCGGCGAACGACGGCGCCCCGACCGGCATCACCATGAACTCCTGGAAGTCGGTCGAGTCGGCCGCGTGCCTGCCGCCGTTGAGGATGTTGAACTGGGGGACCGGGAGCAGGTGCGCCGCCTCCCCACCGAGCCAGCGGTAGAGCGGGAGGCCGGCCTCGGCAGCGGCCGCGTGGGCGCAGGCGAGCGAGACGCCGAGGATCGCGTTGGCGCCCAGGTTTCCCTTGTCCGACCGGCCGTCGAGGCGGATCAGCGCGGCATCGAGCGCCGCCTGGTCGGCCGCCTCCATGCCGCGCAGCGCCGGGGCGATCCGCTCGGTGACGTTGGCGACCGCGCGGCGGACGCCCTTGCCGCCGTAGCGCGCGGCGTCCCCGTCGCGCAGCTCGATCGCCTCGTGAGCGCCGGTCGAGGCGCCCGACGGGACGGCGGCGCGCCCGAGGACGCCGCTCACGAGAACGACGTCGACCTCGACGGTCGGGTTACCGCGTGAGTCGAGGATCTCCCGGGCGCGGATCTCGCGGATGGTGCTGCTCATGGGGCCTCCGGCGGCCCTGGCGCGCCGAGGATGACCCGCGCGTCGAGGGCGAGCGCGCCCTCGCCGGGTCCGTAGACGCGGAGCGGGTTGATGTCGATCTCGCGCACCTCCGGATGATCGGCGGCGAGCCGGGCCAGGCGGCAGACGGCATCGACGAGCGCCGAGCGGTCGACCGCCGGCTGGCCGCGCATGCCGGCCAGGACCGGGGCGGCACGGAGCTCGTCGAGCATCGCCTCGGCCTCCCCGCGCGTGAGCGGGGCGATCCGGAAGGCGACATCGCGAAGCGCCTCGGTGAAGATCCCCCCGAGGCCGACGCCGACGAGGGGCCCGAAGACCGGGTCGCGGCTGACCCCCAGCAGCAGCTCCGTGCCCGGCCGGGCCTGGCCCTGCACCAGCGCGCCGTCGATACGGGCGCCCGGCACAGCGGCGAGGGCCGCCGCGGTCACCTCGCGGACGGCGTCGCGCACCGAGGCGGCCGAGGTGACGCCGAGCCGCACGCCGCCGACGTCGCTCTTGTGGACGACGTCGGCGCTCGCCACCTTGACCGCCACCGGGTAGCCGATCCGCTCGGCCGCGGCGACCGCCGCCTCGGCGTCGGTGACGAGGGCGGCGCCGGGCTGGTGGAAGCCGCAGGCGGCCAGCAGGCGGCGCACCTCGGTCGGGTCAAGGAGGGGACGGCCGGCGGCCCGCGCCGCGGCGATCGTCTCCCGGGCCGCCGCCTCGTCGAACTCGAAGCGGGGTGGCTCCCCGGCCGGCCGCGCCCGCCAGAGCGCGTAGCGGCGCATCCCCGCCAGGGCCGCCACGCTCCGCTCGGGGAAGGTGAAGTTGCGCAGGCCGTGGTCATTGAGCACCTTCACGCCGCCGCCGATGGTGGCCTGCCCGATCAGGCTGGTGAAGACCGGCTTCTGGTGGCGGTGGATCGCCGGGGCGACCTGGCCGGCGACCTCCTCGGCCGGCACGACGACCTGCGGCACGAAGAGGACGAGGCAGGCATCGACGCCATCGTCGGCGAGGAGGAGATCGAGGCAGCGGGCGTAGATCTCCGCGTCCGACGACCCGGTCAGGTCGACCGGGTTGCGAGCGCTGCCGGCCGGCGGGAGGATCTCGAGGAGGGCCGCGGTCGTCTCGGGCGAGAGCACCGCCAGCGCCAGGCCGCCCCGCTCGACCGCGTCGGTCGCCATGATGCCCGGGCCGCCGGCGTTGGTGAGGATGGCGACCCGGTCGCCCCGCAGCGGCGGCATCTCGCTGAAGCCGGCGGCGACGTCGAAGAGATCCTCGATCGAGTCGACGCGCATGACGCCGGCCTGGCGGAAGGCGGCATCGTAGGCGGCATCCTCGCCGGCCAGCGAGCCGGTGTGGCTGAGGACCGCCCGCCGTCCGGCGGCGGTGCGGCCACCCTTGATGACGACGACCGGGCGGCGCCGGCTGGTCGCCGCGGCGGCCCGCAGGAAGCGCGGTCCGTCGCGCACGTCCTCGAGGTACATGCCGATGACGCGCGTGGCATCGTCGTTCGCCCACGCCTCGAGCAGGTCGCTTTCGGTGATGTCGGCCTTGTTCCCGAGCGAGACGAAACGCGAGAAGCCGATCCGCTGGGCGTTCGCCCAGTCGAGGATGGCACCGCAGATGGCGCCCGACTGGCTCGCCACGGCGATCGTGCCACGGGCCGGCATCCCCAGCACGAAGGTGGCGTTGACCGGCAGCTCGGTGTCGATCAGGCCGACGCAGTTGGGACCCAGGAAGCGGATCCCGTGGCGGTGGGCCACCTCCAGCAACTCCCGCTCGCGCGCCGCGCCCTCGGGGCCGGACTCGCGGAAGCCGCCGCTCACCACGATGGCGTGGCGGACCCCCTTCTCCCCGCAGGCGCGCAGCGCGTCGACGACGAGCGGCGCCGGCAGGACGATGATCGCCAGGTCCACCTCGCCGGGGACGTCCCCGATCGCCGGGTAACAGGCCAGCCCCAGGATCCGGTCGGCCTTCGGGTTGACCGGGTAGACGGCTCCCGGGAAACCGGACTCCACGATGTTGCGGAGCATCCCGTGGCCGATCTTCCGTTCCTCGCGGCTCGCCCCGATGAGGGCGATCGAGCGGAAGCCGCGGAAGCCGTCGAGATGGATCACCCCGGTGCGGGCTGGCGGTCCTGCAGGACGGCGATGCCGGGCAGCTCGAGCCCCTCGAGGAACTCGAGCGTCGCCCCGCCACCGGTCGAGACGTGCGTCATGCGCCCGGCCAGGCCGAGTTGATCGAGGGCAGCCACCGAGTCGCCACCGCCCACCACCACGGTCGCCCCGGCGTCGGCCCGGCCGGCCAGCAGGCGCGCCATGTGGCGCGTCCCGTCGCCGAAGACGGGGATCTCGAAGACGCCGAGCGGCCCGTTCCAGAGGATCGTCCGGGCCTCGGCGAGCGCCTCGTCGAAGAGCACCCTGCTCCTCGGCCCGATGTCGACGATCGACCAGGAGTTGGGGATCTTCTCGGCCGGCACGATCTTGTGCTCGGCGCCGCGGGTCACCTCCTTGGCCACCACCGCGTCGACGGGCAGGACGAAGCGGACGCCGCGCTGGTCGGCAACCGCCAGGATCCGCCGCGCCTCGTCGACCATCTCGGCCTCGAGCAGGCTCTTGCCGACGGTCCGGCCCTGGGCGACCAGGAAGGTGTTGGCCATCCCGCCCCCGACGACGAAGACGTCGACCCGATCGAGCAGGTGCTCGACGACCTTGATCTTGTCGCTCACCTTGGCGCCGCCGAGGACCGCGGCGAAGGGTCGCGGCGGGTCCTCCAGCAGGCGCGAGAGGGCGCGGATCTCCGCCTCCATGAGCAGGCCGGCGTAGGCCGGCAGGAACCCGGCGATGCCGACGGTCGAGGCGTGGGCGCGGTGCGCGGTCCCGAACGCGTCGTTGACGAAGAGGTCGGCGTACGAGGCGAGCGCCTTCGCGAAAGCCGGGTCGTTGGCCTCCTCCTCCCTGTGGAAGCGGACGTTCTCGAGGAGGAGCAGGTCCCCGCTCTTGAGGCGGCGGACGGCGTCCTGCGTACCGGCGCCAAGGCAGTCGCCGGTGACGCGCACGTCGGTGCCGAGGATCTGCGAGAGCCGCTCGGCGACCGGGCGGAGGCGGAGCGCGTCGGAGACCTTGCCCCTGGGCCGGCCGAGGTGGCTGGCCAGGATGACGCGGGCCCCTTCGCGCAAGAGGTGGCGGATGGTGGGCACGGCCGCGCGGATGCGCGAGTCGTCGGTGATCTTGCCGTCCTCCATGGGGACGTTGAAGTCGACGCGTACGAAGACGCGCCTGCCGTGCACGTCGACGTCGCGGATCGTCAGCTTGTCCATCGTTCTTCGGGCCTCATCGGGATCGCCGCTGGAGCCGGGCGCCGACGAACGAGATCAGGTCGGCGATCCGGCAGCTGTAGCCCCACTCGTTGTCGTACCAGGCGAGCACCTTGGCGAACGTCCCGCCCAGCACCATGGTGGACAGGCCATCGACGATCGCCGAGCGGGCATCGCCACGGAAGTCGCTCGAGACGAGCGGCTCCATGGAGACGCCGAGGATGCCGGCGAGCGGGCCGGCCTCGGCGGCGCGGAACGCCTCGTTGATACCCTCGACCGTCGCCTCGCGCTCGAGCTCGGCGGTCAGGTCGACGACGCTCACCGTCGCCACCGGGACCCGCAGGGAGAAGCCGTCGAAGCGGCCCTGCAGCTCGGGGATGACGAGCGCCAGGGCGCGGGCCGCCCCGGTCGTGGTGGGGATGACGTTCTGGCCGGCCGAGCGCGCCCGGCGCGCGTCCTTGTGGGCGACGTCGAGGATGCGCTGGTCGTTGGTGTAAGCGTGGATCGTGTTCATCAGCCCGCGCCGGATGCCGAAGGTCTCGTGCAGCACCTTGGCCACCGGGGCCAGGCAGTTGGTCGTGCAGCTGGCATTGGAGATGATGTGGTGGCGCGCCGGCTGGTAGGCCGCCTCGTTGACGCCGAGGACGATGGTGACGTCTTCCTTCTTGGCCGGCGCGCTGATGATCACCTTCCTCGCGCCCGCCTCGAGATGGGCCGCCGCCTTCGGCGCGTCGGTGAAGCGACCGGTCGACTCGAGGACGATCTCGACGCCAAGGTCCTTCCACGGCAGCTGGGCCGGGTCGGCGACCTGGAGCACCCTGACCTCGCGCCCGTCGACGACGATGGCGTCGTCCCTCGTCTCGACCGTGCCCGGATAGGCCCCGTAGGTCGAGTCGTGCTTGAAGAGGAGAGCATTGGTGGCGGTGTCGATGAGGTCGTTGACGGCGACGACCTCGACTTCGGGCGCGCGCTCGATCAGCGCCTTGAGCGACTGGCGGCCGATGCGGCCGAACCCGTTGATCCCGACGCGGACGGACATCGTTCGATCTTCCTCCAGGCTTGGCGGCCGTCCCCTCGGCCGCGACGGTGTTCGAGAGGGCTAGGCGGCCGAGATGGCCGCGTGGATCGGTGGTCTGCCCCCCCGCCAGCGGTCGTCAGCGGCACGCTGACGGACCAGCACGGTCGCGCCGACGAGACCGACGTCGTCGCCGAGGGCGGCCGGCACGATACGAGCCCGCCGGGCGGGGATACGGAAAGCGTGTCGTGCGACCGACTCGCGCGCCGGTGCCAGCCAGCGCTCGCCCTGCGCTCGGGCGAGACTGCCGCCCACGACGATCAGTTCGGGGTTGAAGACGTCCACGAGGCCGACGCAGACGGCCGCGAAGGCGTGTCGCGCGCGGGCCATGATGGCGGTCGCGGCCGGGTCGCCGGCCGTCTCCGCCTCGGCGACGCGCCGCGCGTCGAGGCCGCCGAGGCCGTGCTCCGCGGCGAGCCGCTCCAGCTCGGGGCTCTCCCCGCGCTCGACGGCACGACGCGCGGCGCGCGCCACGGCGACACCCGAGGCGATCGCCTCGAGATGGCCACGCCCGCCGCAGCCGCAGGGCGGGCCGTCGAGCTCGACCGGCAGATGGCCGAGCTCCCCGGCGGTGCCGTCGGGGCCAAGCACGAGATGCCCCTCGCTCACGATGGCCCCGCCGAGCCCGGTCGAGACGGTCAGGTAGAGGTAGTCACGGGCGGCGCGGGCGGCGCCGAAGGCGCCCTCGGCCAGGGCCGCGACGTTGGTGTCGCGCTCCACGTAGGCGGGCAGTCCGAGCGCGGCCTCGATCCGCTCGCCCAGCGGGATCTCCCGGAAGGTCGGGCCGAGGTTGGGCGGGTCGACGACGACGCCGCGCCAGGGGTCGAGCGGCCCGGGCGCCGCCACGCCGATCGCGGCGAGGCCGCCGGCCAGCGCGGGCGCGCTCCGCTCCAGCTCCTCGCGAGCGGCACGAAGCGCCTCGACGCAGGCGCCCAGGACGGCCTCGGGACCCTCGGTGACCGGCGTCGCCAGCTGGTGGCGTGCGAGCAGCGAGCCGTCGGCGGCGACGGCCGCGGCACGCACCCGGCTGGCACCCAGGTCGAGCGCGAGGACGAGCCGGCCGACGTCGCCGGCCCCCGGGGAAGGAGGGCGGCGCAGCCCGGCAGTCTCCCGCGGCGCAGCCGCCTCGGCCTTCATCTCGCCGCCATTCTAGCAATGGCCCCGGGGAGACCAGCGTGCCGTCCTTCCCCCCGCGGCAAACCGAAGGGCCCTCGCCGTCGCCGGCGAGGGCCCCTGCGCTGCGTCGGAGAGTGGCCGTCAGCCGCCGATGCGGAAGACCTTGTGGCCGGCGGGGCAGGTGCCGGTGAGCGCCAGCTTGCCGTTCTTCATGGTGATCTTGGTGGGATTCTGGATCTCCACCATCTTCTTCTCCTTGACGCAGTAGGCCTGGGCCATCGGGTTCCTCCTTCATGAGCTCGATACGGCCCCGGGCATCTGCCCGGCGTCCGCGGGGATCGATGAGTGCCAGAGGGACGGGCGCCAGCGCGCCGCCCCGGCCGCGCTCGTGGCGCGGTCCATCTCGACCAGGGTTACGAGCGCTTCGAGCCCGGTCTCGACGACCGTGCCATCGGCCCGCTTCCTGGCCGCTTCGTCCAGGAACTCACCGGACGTGCGCTGCGCGTAGACGGCGCAGACGACGCCCGCCCGGCAACCCGCCAGGCCTGCCAGGACCATGACGGCGGCCGCCTCCATCTCGAAGTTGAGGACGCGCTGGCGCGTCATCTCCTCCGCCAGGTCGGGGAAGCGGATCGGCAGCTGCGGGATGGGGCGCCCCTGCGCCCCGTAGAACCCCGGAGCCGTCGCCGTGACCCCGACGTGGTATCGGTGACCGAGCCGCTCGGCCGTCTCGATGAGCGCCACCAGCGCCTCATGGTGGGCGATGGCTGGGTAGCCCTCGTGGACGAACCAGGAGGTGGTCGTCTCGAGGCGGACCGCGCCGCTCGAGATGACCAGGTCTCCCAGCGCGATGTCCGGCTGCAGCGCGCCACACGACCCGACCCGGATGAAGACCGGCCTCTGGGTGATCGCCAGGATCTCGGCCACGACGATCTCCACGTTGTCGGTGCCGATCCCGGTCGACACGATGGAGACACGCTCGCCGCGGTAGAACCCTGTCACCGACGCGAACTCCCGGTGCCGTCGCTCCAGCTCGATCGAGTCGAGCCGAGCGGCGATCGTGGCGGTCCGGTCGGGGTCTCCGGGGAGGAGGATGTACTCGGCCAGTTCGCCGGGGCCGAGTGCGATGTGGTACTGGCGTTCGCCGATCGGGAGCGCGACGCGGGGATCCGCGTTCGGCAAACCTCGTTCCTCTGCTCGCTCTGCTCTTCCCTGCTCGGAGCTGCCGCGAGGATAGGCGCCGCCTCACGCTCGCGTCAAGCGCGGCGGATCGACGCCCCGATCGCCAGCAGGCGGGCGCGGACCCGTTCCAGGACCGCGACGGCGCGCCGCCGGTGCACGATGACCATCGCCGCGACCGTGAGAAGGGCCGCGAGCAGGGAGACGAGCAGGCCGGCGGTGAGCGGTCCGGCGTCCCCCGCGCCGCCCGCCAGCAGCATCCCGGCCCCGGTGTCCGGCGGGGTCGTCGCGCCGCCACTCCCCAGCGGCGACAGCTCGCCCAGCGAGCCGACACGAGCCAGGTCCGTGGCGTCCCGCGCGGCGACCGCCGGCCCGTCGCCGTCACGCACGACATAGCCGGTCACGTTGATCGCCTCGCCGGTCCGCAGGTCGGCGGCGACGCCGAGGGCGTCGTCGGGGAGCAGGACCGCGGCCGTGGCGATCCCGTCGTCGAGCGTCAGGCGGGTGCCGTCGAGGCCGGCGACGAGGCCGCCGACGCGGACGAGGCGGCCCTCGTGCTCGGCCAGGTCGCCGAGGTCGACGTCGAGCGGGGCGGAGCGGTCGGTCCCACCGGTCGGTCCGCCCGATCCGCCGGCAACGTTGCCGGGGACCTCCTCGGCCCCGAGTCCTCCCGCCGCGCTCGCGCTCGCGCCCAGGACGACGTCGGCGGGGGCGCGCGGGACGAGGACGTAGTTCCGGTCCGAGGCGGTCGGGTACGGTCGACGCACCACCCCGGTGACGGCGGCCGTGCGGCCCTCCACGAGGGCCGTCGACGCGATCCCGGAGCGGGCGCCGCCGTAGACGGGGATACGGCCACCGCCGACCGACAGCTCGGCACGCCAGCTCGACCCGAAGCGATGCACCTCGGCGACGGTGCCGCTCACGCGGACGAGGCGCCACTCCAGGGCCGGGTCGAGCGACGCGGCGGCGAGGGCGATCGGGGCCGGCTCGCCGGGATGTTCGAGCGTGACGGGCGCCTCCGCGCATTCCAGCTGCGGCGCCCTGAAGTAGGAGGCGACGATCCCGTGCGCCTCGATCCGGTCGCCCCGCGACGGCGCGGCCGTCCCCGTGGGCAGCCGCACCAGGATGGCGGCCGAGCCGTCGTCGATGACGACCCGCCTCCCGTCGGCGTCGATCAGCCCTGCGCCGACGGTGACGACGCCGCGGACGGTCACCTCCGCGCCCGGTCGATCGAGGGCGGCCGCGATCGGGATCGCCCCGGGGCCTGGGGAGGGAGTCGCCATCGGAGTGGCCGTGGGCGTCGGGGCCGGCGATGGGGAGGTGATCGGTGTCGCCGTGGGTGACGGGGTGGGCGACGGGGAGGACGCCGGTGACGGGGAGGGCGTGGCGACCGGTGCCGCGAGACGCACGTCGGCGTCATCGCGCGGCCAGATCCGGTGGCCGGTGTTGACGAGCCGGCTCGGGGCGCGCTGACCGACGATGCCGGTCACCTCCACCGTCTCGTCGCGGACGAAGCGTGATCGCTCGATCGCGGTGCCGTCGTAGACGAAGACGCGGGCCAGCCCCGCCGCGTCCTCGATCTCGACGGCGTAGTTGCCGGTCGGGCCCTCGCGCTCGACCGAGGCGACGCGTCCGGCCAGGACCACGAGGGTCCCCTCGAGCGGTTCGCCCAGGTCCGTGGCCCGGACCTGGCGCGCGACCGGCAGCTCCGCGGTCCCGAGCGCCAGGAGCGGATCCTCGGGGGCGACCCGCAGCTCGAGGTTCCCGTAGCGCTGGCCGATCGTGCCGGTCACCCTGATCCGTTCGCCGCGTCCGGGCAGCACGGTGCGATCACCGGTCAGGCGGACGGCGATCCCGCCGGTCGCGTCCTGGATCGCCATCGTCCGGTCGTCCACGATCCGGCCGGCCTCGACCGTTACGATGCCCTCGACCGTCACGACCCGGTCGAGCGGCAGCAGGCGCGCGTCGGCGATGGCGACGGCTGGGACGGGCGTCGGCGCCGCGGTCGGCGTCGCGGTCGGCGTGGGAGTCGGTTCGGCGGTCGGCGCGGCGGTCGGCGTCGCGGTCGGCGCGGGCGTCGGTGTGGGCGTCTGCTCGGCGGTCGGCGCGGGAGAGGGAGACGGGGTCGCCGCCGGCTCCGGCGTCGGGGTCGGTGTCGGCTCCGGCAGGCCGACCAGGTCGCCGGGTCCCCGCAGGTAGAGCCGGTAGCCCTCCAGCCCGGTCCCGCTCGAGTCGCGCTGGCCGAGCGGCCCGACCAGGGCGTAGGCGGCCCCGGAGGTCACGTCATCGACGGCGATCCCGCTCGCGGCGGGAGCCACGACCCGGAGCGGCCCGCTCCCGTCGTCGAGGGTGAAGGCGAAACCGTCGGTGAGCGGGTCGGGGCCGTCGACGACCCGGCCGCTCACGGTGATGAGACGGCCCTCCCGCGTCTCTGTCGCCCCACCGGTGGCGGTCGTCTCGGGGCTCGGAAGGGACCCGTCGCCGAGGGCGACGAGGTCCGCACCGCTCCCCAGGCGCAGCGTCCGCTGGGCGTAGCGGTCGTCGACGCTGCCCGTGACCCGGACGCGTGTGGCGGCCGCCAGCGCCGGCCAGTCGGCCGTGGCGAGATAGAGGGCGATCCCGCCCGACGCGTCCTGGACGAACGCGCCGTGTCCCGTCTCCAGGAGTCCGAGCGGCGTCGTCAGCGTCCCCTCCACGGTGAGCACGGTCCCGTCGGCGGCGGCACGGGCGTCGGCGATCGGCACGACGATGGCGGTCGGGGTGGGCGTCGGCGTCGCGGTCGGGGCGGGCGTCGGATCGGGTGTCGGCGGGGCGGTCGGGGTGGGCGTCGGCTCGGGCGTCGGCGAGGGAGTGGCGGTCGGTTCGGGCGTC
>Ga0154433_1120_pt2 | contig 11461 bp, 7 predicted proteins | sample RifGroC2_FD_115937 | JGI IMG/M metagenome (GOLD analysis project Ga0154433, IMG submission 115937) | Chloroflexi bacterium GWC2_73_18 | reverse complement strand
GCCGGCCAGTTCCTGCTCGAGGGTCTCAAGCTTGGCACCTACTCGGTGACCGAGACGGCGGCGCCGGCCGGCTACGTCCGCGACACCCACACCTACCAGAAGACCCTGACCCAGGGCGCGCCGAACGGCGTGATCACCACCGACTTCGTCAATACCCTGGGCTCGCTGACCTGGTACAAGGTCGACGGCTACAGCGAACCGCTCGGCGGCGCCACCTTCCACGTCACCGGGCCCTTCGGCTTCGACGAGACGGTGACCGACAACGCCGGCCTCGACGCCGACCTCGATGACGGCCAGTTCCTGCTCGAGGACCTGCTGCTCGGCCAGTACACCGTCTGCGAGACGACCCCGCCCGACGGCTACATCGGCGACCCCGACTGCCGCCAGGCGACGCTCACCCAGGCCGCGCCCGACCAGACGGTCACCGCGCCGTTCATCAACACCCTCGGCTCGATCGAGTGGATCAAGGACAAGGGCGACGGCACCGAGGGCCCGGGCACGCTGCTCGGCGGCGCCGTCTTCGAGGTCAGCCCGAACCCCTACGGCTCGGGCGACCTGACGGTAGACGACTGCACGCCCGCGAACCTGCCGTGCGAGGCGGGAAGCGACCAGGATCCGGTCGGCGGCCAGTTCCTGCTGGTCGACGTGCCGATCGGCACCTACACCATCACCGAGCTCAGCGCCCCCGAGGGCTACGTGCCCGACGAGTCGACCTGCCAGGTGACCGTCGACGCGGAGAACCCCGAGGGCGACACCGTCTGCATCTTCAACGACCCGCCGATCCCGCCCGAGATCGACGTCGTCAAGACCGCCGGCGAGACGGCGGGGACGCAGGTGGCCGACGGTGCCGTCTACGTCACCGAGGTCTTCGCCAGCAACACCGTCTACAAGTACGTGGTGACCAACACCGGCGACGTCCGCCTGGTCGACGTCACCCTCGTCGACGACAACGGCACGCCCGCCAACACCGCCGACGACTTCCACGTCGGGGCCTGCGAGACGAGCTCGCTCGACCCCGGCGACTCCACCACCTGCACGATCACCAGGACGATCACCAGGGACACCACCAACATCGTGACCGCCACCGGCTTCAGCGTCGGCGAGGGGACGGAGACGTCCGCCACCGACGACGCGATCGTCGACGTCCGGGGCCCCGCGATCTCCATCGTGAAGACGGCCGGTGACGCGGCCGACGGTGGCACCTACGTCACCGAGGCCTTCACCGACAACGTCACCTACCACTACAGCATCGAGAACACCGGCGACCTCGACCTCTTCGACGTGGTCGTGACCGACGACCACGGCACCCCCGCCGACACCTCCGACGACCTGGAGATCTGCACCATCGATTCGCTGCCGGTGGGCGAAACGGAGACGTGCGAGGTCACGCTCACCGTCACCGAGGACACCACCAACGTGGCGGTGGCGACCGGCCACACCGAGCAGCAGCCGGGCAAGGACGTCACCGACGACGACGACGCCATCGTGGACATCGTCGCGCCGGGCATCCGCATCGTGAAGACGGCCGGTGACGCGGCCGACGGTGGCACCTACGTCACCGAGGCGTTCGAAGACAACGTCATCTACGAGTACACGGTCACCAACACCGGTGAGGTCGATCTCTTCGACATCACCGTGGTCGACGACAACGGGACGCCGGCCAACGACTCCGACGACTTCACCGTCGGGACGATCGACGAGCTCGGCGTCGGTGACAGCAAGATCCTGGCTGCCGTCCGAACCGTCACGGAGGACACCTCCAACGTGGCGGTGGCGACCGGCCACACCGAGCAGCAACCCGACGAGGACGTGACCGACGATGACGACGCGATCGTCGACATCGTCGCGCCGGGGATCCTGATCGTGAAGACGGCCGGCGACGCGGCCGACGGCGAGACGCTGGTCACGCTGCCCGGCGACGTCACGTTCACCTACGAGGTCACCAACACCGGCGAGGTCGACCTCTTCGACATCACCGTGGTCGACGACAACGGGACGCCGGCCGACTCCTCCGACGATTTCCTCGTCGGCACGATCGACGAACTCGGCGTCGGGGAGAGCGCCACGCTGACGGCGACGGTCGAGGTGACCGCCGATCGGACCAACGTGGCGGTCGCCACCGGCCACACCGAGCAGCAGCCCGACGAAGACGTCTCGGACGACGATGACGCCGACGTCGTGGTCCGCAACCCGGGGACCGGCATCGCCAAGAGCGTCGACGACGAGGACCACGTGGTGGCCCGCGGCCAGACGCTCGAGTACACGCTGACGTTGACGGTCAGCGACGGCCCCGTCACGGAAGCCGTCGTGACCGACGAGCTGCCCGACTTCCAGACATTCGTCTCGGCCAGTGATGGAGGGACGGAGTCCGAGGGTGTCATCACCTGGGAGCTCGGGACGCTCGAGACCGGCACGTACACGCTGACCTACACGGTGACTGTCGACGCCGACGCGCCGACCGGCGCCTACGAGAACGTGGCGATCTTCGATACCCGCGAGACGCCGCCGGACCAGGACGAGGAGATCGTCCGCGTGCCGGAGCTGACGCTGGTGAAGACGATCACCGCGGTCGACGGCGAGGATCCGGTCATCGGCGAGGAAGGCACCATCAGCGAGGGCATGGTCCTGGTGACCGACAATGACGTCGTCACCTACGTCCTGACCTGGACGCTCACGAACGGCCCGGTCACCGGTGCCTACCTCGAGGACGTCCTGCCCGAGGGCCTCACCTACGTCGACGGTTCGGCCTCGCGGGCCGGGGACTTCACCGGCTACGACGCGGAGACGCGCACGCTCCGGTGGGACTTCGGGACGCTCTCCGAGAGCGGCAGCGTCACCTACGAGGCGACGGTCGACTCCGGCCTCGCCGAGCAGGCCGGTGAGGACGGCCTCGTCCTGAGGAACGTGGCGACGATCGACTCCAACGAGACGCCGCCCGATTCCGACGACGAGGACGAGTTCATCAGCGGCGTGCTTCCGATCACGCCGCCGCCCACGCCGGTGATCACGCCTCCGCCGACCTCGACGGAGACACCTGGCGGCCCGGCCGGCGGGTCGTCGCTCCTGGTGCTGCTGGTCCTCGTGGCCGCCACACTGGGGCTGATCCTCGGCAGCCCACTGCCGCGGCGGCGGACCCGCTAGCAGGCGGTCCCCACGGAGGCGAGGCCGGATCGATCCGGCCTCGCCTCTGCTCCCCGGTAGAGCGGGTGCAGGAGCCCCGAGCCTGCGCCCGCTCTCCGTTTCCCCGGAAGTCCTGGGACCTGGCCGTCTCGCGGTCATGGGACCCATCGGTGCCGCCTGACAACGCATTCGACTCCGCGCGGCCCCGACCGTCGGGGTCTGGTGCGGTCGGGTGCGGACGCGGCGGGCCCATCGGTACTGGACGGCAACCGGGACCCCCGCGGACACTCTCGCTGGATGCTTCAGGGTATCCCCGCCGACCTATCCGGCGGCATCATCCGGCTCGGGGACACGAAGATGTTGACCAGGACGCTCAGGGGGTCGAGCCAGACCCCGCACGCCCGCGCCCGCCGCCGCCTCGCCTGGCTGGTGATCGGCGCCTTCGCGCTCTGGGCGCTCCTGGGCCCCGGCGTCGCGCCCGCCGCCGCCTTCACCCCCGGCGAAAACGGCCACCCGACCAGTGGGCCCTACTCGGACCTGAAGGGCGGCAGCGCCACCTTCACGTTCCAGGCGAACGCGATTCTCTACTGTGACTCCGAGAACGGCGCCTCCGGCTTCACCTTCCACCTCGACTACAGCGTCACCGGGACGCTGCCGGTCAGCGCCAGCCTGGTCGCATACCTGTCGCCGAACAATGGAGCCGTCAACGGCAACTCGGGCGGTGACGACGCCGGCTACATCGCCGCCGTCGAGTCCAACTACACCGTCCTCGACATCGGCGGCCTCACCGGCAGCGGCACCCTCGACTTCGACCTCACGATCACCGCGCCGTTCACGCTCGCGAGCGGCGGTGTCCTGGGCGTCATCGCCACCGAGGCGGACGAGACGATCGTCTCCAACTCGAAGACGAACTCGCTCAACTGCACCGAGGCGCAGCCCACCCCCACCCCGCCGGTCGAGACCCCCACGCCTACCCCGACCCCGACGCCGACTGGTAGCGTGCTTCCGACGCAGTCGGCGAGCCCGACCCCGACGCCCGAGGTGACCCCCACCCCGCCGGTCGAGACCCCCACCCCGCCGGTCGAGACCCCCACCCCGCCGGTCGAGACCCCGACGCCGACCGGCAGCGTGCTGCCGACCTTCGGGACGCCGTCGCTCAGCCCCACGCGCACCCCGACGCCGACCGGCAGCGTGCTGCCGAACTTCGGGACGCCCGAGCCGACGCTCAGCCCGCCGCCGACGGACGCCGACGGCTCGGCGAACGGCTCGGGGAGCGCCCCCATGCTGGCGCTCCTGCTCCTGGCGGCCGGGACGGTCGGCCTGATGGTCGCCACTCCGCTGCCGCGGCGGGTCCGCCGCCGCTAACCCAGCCTGACCCGGAGGGGCTCCGCGCCGCCCCTCGCGCCACGACGGCCGGCCCGGGACCCTGAGCCCGGGCCGGCCGTTCGTCTTCGCCTCACCTCAGGTTTCGAGGGTAAGGCCGGGCCTGGCGAGCAGCGTCTCTCCGCCGAAGCGTTCGGCAGCCAGCCGGTGGGTTGCCTCCGGATCGGCCTCGGGCAGGATGTGCGTCAGGACGAGGCGCCCCGCCTCCCCGGCGCGGGCGGCTGCGGCCGCCCCGGCCGCGTCGAGATGGGCGAGGCCGTCGGGGACCGGCAGCGTCCCGAAGGACGCTTCGGTGAGCAGCGTGTCGCCCGGCCGGAGGAGCGCGGCCAGCTCCCCGGGATCTCCGCAGTCACCCGAGTAGACGAGGCCCGCCACCGCGTCGTCGGCAGGGGCGACCCGGAAGGCGAAGCTGGAGTCGGTGTGGGTGACGCGCGCGACGGTGACGTGCCAGGGCCCGAGCAGCCGCGCCCCGGGCTGGTGGGCGGTGAAGGCGAAGTCGGCCAGGAACCCGGGCTCGCCGCTGAAGCCATCGAAACGGACCGGTAGCTCGGCGGGGGCGTGCAGGGCGACCGTCCCCGGCGGTGCCTCGACGCCGTATCGCAGGTAGTGGCGGAGGGGGACGAGGTCGACGCAGTGGTCGGGGTGGAGGTGGCTGACGAAGACCGCGGTGAGGGACTCGGGCGCCCGGCGGACCGCCAGCCCGGCGAAGGCGCCCTGGCCGATGTCCAGGACGATCGCCTCGCCCTCGTGCTCCACCAGGTAACACGAGGAGGCTGCATCGGTGCCGATCGCGTAGGCGGCCGCGCAGCCGATGACGGTGAGGCGCATCAGCGCCGCGCCAGCGCGGCGACAAGGTCGGTCTCGAGCGGGACCTCCACGCGATCGCGGCCGCGCCTGAAGGAGAGGGAGCGGTAGCCGGCGGCGGCGATCGACCGATAGGCCTCCTCGAGCCCGAAGGCGAACGAACCGATCTGGTGCGCGTCCGACCCGGCCACGACACGCGCGCCGCCAAGCGCCCGGAAGCGCTCCACGACCACCGGCGTCGGGTACGGCTCGCGCGCCGCCTGGCGGAGCCCGGAGCTGTTGACCTCCAAGGCCATCCCCGACTCGACGAGCGCGACGAGCAGCCGGTCGTAGAGGTCGGCGTGGTCCTCGTAGCGGAAGGGGCCCAGGTGCGCGACGGTGTAGCGCTTGACGAAGTCGAGGTGGCCGATCGTATCGAAGAGGCCGCTCCGGATGGCGGCCTCCACCTCGGCGAAGTAGGGGGCGCTCGCCTCGCCGTGGCTCTTCCCCGCGCACCAGGCCGCCGCCGTCGCCCCGCTCCGCAACGGGTCGCGCTTCGCGATGTGGACTGAGCCGACGACGTAGTCGTAGCGGTGGCCCGCGAGGTGCGCACGGATCGCCGCCTCGTACTGCCGCTGGTACGTCATCTCGATCCCGAAGCGGATCGTCGGTCGTCCCTCCCAGCGCTCGCCCGCCGCCCGCACATGGCGGAGGCGCCGGCCGTAGTCGGCATAGTCGTAGGCCGGGCCCTCGGGGTCGAAGTCGAGGTGATCGGTGATGGCGACCTCGGCGATGCCGCGTTCTCGCGCCGCCGCCCCGTAGGCGTCGATCGGGACGTCGGCGTCGGGCGACAGGTCGGTGTGGAGGTGCGCGTCGAGGGGGAGGGCGGCGGTCGGGTCGGTCATCGTCGGGCGGTGTCGTGCGCGCAGGCGCGTGTTGCGCGTGGCGCACCAAAACGGCGTCTCCGGGCTCGCCGAACCCCCGCGATGCGCGTCCTCCCTCCAGGTCCCGCCTCGTCCGAAGCGCCCGAAGGGGCGGATCGCCGGGCCGGAGCGGGGAACGCGATGCCCTCAGCCATCAGGCGCGCCCCGGAAACGCCGGCGGCCCGCAGGGACGGCCGTTTTGGTGTTCTGCACGCAACGGGCGCCACCGGCGCCCGGCATCGCGGTGGTCCCCACCCGGCGCCCGGCATCGCGGTGGTCCCCACCCGGCGCCCGGCATCGCGGTGGTCCCCACCCGGCGCCCGGCATCGCGGTGGCCCTCACCCGGCGCCCGGCATCGCGGTGGCCCCACCGGCCGTTCGCCATCAGATGAGCCGCAGCTCGCGGCCGATCCGCTCGAAGGCGGCAAGGCAGGCTTCGAGGTCGTCGCGGCTGTGTTCGGAGGTGACGATGGTCCGGACGCGCGCCCTGTCCAGCGCGACGGTCGGGTAGACGACCGCCTGGGCGAAGACGCCCTCCTCGAAGAGCCGCTCGGAGAGGCGCGCCGCAACGGCCGACTCGCCCACGATGACCGGCGTGATCGGCGTTTCGCTGATCCCGGTGTCGAAGCCGAGCCCCTGGAGCCGCTCCTTGAAGAAGCGCGTGTTGGCCCAGAGCCGCTCGATCCGCTCGGGCTCCTGCTCGAGCACGTCGAGCGCAGCGATGCAGGCGGCGGTGACCGCCGGCGGCTGCGAGGTGGAGAAGAGGAGCGGCCGGCAGCGCTGGACCAGGTAGTCGCGCAGGTGCCGGCGGCCGGCGACGTAGCCGCCGACGACGCCGATCGCCTTGGAGAGCGTCCCGACCTGGATGTCCACCCTCCCGTGGAGGCCGAAGTGGTCGATCGTGCCGCGCCCGTTCCGCCCCAGGACGCCCGAGGCATGGGCGTCGTCGACCATGACCGCGGCGTCCCAGCGCTCGGCCGCCTCGCAGATGCCGGGGAGGGGGGCGATGTCGCCGTCCATGGAGAAGACGCCGTCGGTGATCACCAGGACGTGGCGGTAGGGGCCGCCGGGGCCGCCCTTATCGCGGGCGTCGCGCAGCACCCGGTCGAGCTGATCGACGTCGCGATGCGGGAAGACGGCGCGGCCGCCCTTCGAGAGGCGGACGCCATCGATGATCGAGGCGTGGTTCAGCTCGTCGCTGACGATCAGGTCGCCCTCGCCGGTGATCGCCGGGATGACGCCGCTGTTGGCGGTGAGGCCCGACTGGAGCGTCAGGACCGCCTCGACGTGCTTGAACTCGGCGAGCCGCCGCTCCAGCTCCACGTGGAGCTCCATCGTGCCGGCGATCGTCCGCACGGCGCCGCTCCCCACGCCCAGCTCGCGGACCGCGCGCAGGGCGGCGTCGACCAGGCGCGGATGCGTGTTCAACCCCAGGTAGTTGTTCGAGGAGAGGCTGATCACCGGGCGCCCGTCCATGATCGTGTGCGGCGCCTGCGGGCCGCTCATGACGCGGAGCGGGCGGTAGAGGGCCTTCGCCTTCAGCTCCTCGATCTCGTCGGCGAGATAGCTCAAGGGATCGGTTCGGACGGACATCGCTCAGTCCTCCTGGGGGAGCAGCACCACCTTGCCGGCGTGACCCGAGGCGACCAGGTCGAAGCCCTCGGCGTAGCGGGCGAGCGGCAGGCGGTGGGTGATGATCGGGGAGAGGTCGAGGCCCTCGGCGAGGAGGGCCCTGGTGCGATACCAGGTTTCGAACATGCGGCGGCCGGTGATCCCGTAGACGCGGATCCCCTTGAAGATCACCTCGGACGGCAGGTCGATCTTCGTCGGTGCCGACGGGATGCCGAGAAGCGAGACCCTGCCGCCGTTGGTGACGGCGCCGAAACCCTGGTGGATCGCCGCCGCGGCGCCGCTCATCTCGAGCACGACATCCACCCCGTCGCCGCCGGTCGCCTCGCGGAGGGCGCCCACCACGTCCTCACGGGCGTCGAGGGCGATGTCGGCGCCCATCACCTTGGCGATGGCGAGCCGCTCGGGGTTGATGTCGGTGGCGAAGATGCGCGCCGCCCCGGCCAGGCGGGCGATGCCGATCGCCATCAGCCCGATCGGACCGCAGCCCAGGACCGCCACCGTCTCGCCGGCGATCTCCTCCACGAAGATCGAGTGGACGGCGTTGCCCATCGGCTCCTGGAGGGCGGCGACCTCGGGCGCGAGGCCCTCGCTCACCCAGGCGTTCGTCTCGGGGATGACCGCGTACTGGGCGAAGCTCCCCGGGGCGTGGACTCCCAGGATCCGGAGGCTCTGGCAGACGTGCGGTCGGCCGGTGCGGCACTGGTAGCAGGTCCAGTCGACCAGGTGCGTCTCGGCGGCGACGAGCTGCCCCGGCTCGACGCGGTTCGTGTTCGGGCCGCAGGCCACCACCTCGCCGGCCATCTCGTGGCCGAAGATCATCGGCACGATCCGGAAGTTCTCCTCGGCCCAGGCGTCCCAGCGCTCGATGTGGACGTCGGTGCCGCAGACGCTGGCAGCGAGGACGCGGACGAGGACTTCCCCTGGCCCCGGCTCGGGGACCGGCATCTCGCGGAGGGCCGCCCCGGGGCCGCGCCGCTCCTTGACGAGGGCGCGCATCGTCCGCGGGGTCGCCTCGCCCATCGTCGCTCCGTCAGGCGGCCGCCGCGGTGCCCGCCAGCAGCCGCGCGGCCGGCGACCCGGCGGGGGCGCACCCCTCGGCGTCGACGACCGGGTTGGTGATTCGGCCGATCCCCTCGACCTCCACCGTGGCCAGGTCGCCCGGCTCGAGGAAGACCGGCGGGTCGCGGAAGACGCCGACGCCCGACGGGGTGCCGGTGGCGACGAGATCGCCCGGTTCGAGGGCGATCACCTCGCTGATGTACTCGATCAGCTCCGGGATCCCGAAGATCATGTCGGCGGTCGTGCCGTCCTGCATCGGCATCGTCCGCCCCTCGGGCGTCCCGTCGGTGACCGTCCGCCAGGAGCGGACCGCCAGCCGCCCGGGGTCGGCCACCGCGTCGACGGTCAGGAGGACCGGGCCGATCGGGCAGAACGTGTCGGAGCCCTTGGCGCGGAGCCACTGGCCGTCGCCGCTGGCGCCCGGCGGGAGCGCCGCCCTGATGCCCTGGAGGTCGCGCGCCGAGACATCGTTGACGACGGTGTAGCCGGCCACGTGGCGCATCGCCTCCGCTGCCGCGATGCGGTGAGCGCGCCGCCCGATGACGACGCCCAGCTCGGCCTCGAGGTCGAGCGCCGACGTGCGGGCATGGCGGACGATCGGGTCGCCGTCGCCGCCGATCGCGTTGGCGAACTTGGCGAAGAGGAGCGGGCGCTCGGGGAGGGCGATCTTCTGTTCCTCCACGTGGTCGCGGTAGTTGAGCCCGACGCAGACGATCTTGCCCGGGCGTAGCAGGGGTGCCATGAGCCGAACGGCCGCCCGGTCGATGGCGTTCGCGGGTGTCGTGCCGGCGGCCTGCGAGTGCGCGAGCGCGAACGCGGTCGACTCCAGCCCCGGGTCGGCGGCGAGCAGGGCGACGAGATCCCCCGCCTCGATCGCGGGACGGAGACGCGGGTCGCCGGTCAGCGCGGGGATGGCGTCGAAGGGGAGGACCCGGAGTTCGTCCGGTGCGCCGGTCAGGCAGCCGATCCGCGCGCCTGCGCCCGCGATCCCCGTTTCGCGGAAGATGGTCAGCCGCATCGTCGTCGCTCGTGCCCGGCCGTCAACATTCCTTCGCCTCGCCGGTCGGCGCGTTATCGACCCACTGTCCGTAGAAGGAAAGGAAGAGGTCCTGGTCGAACGTGTCGTTGAGCAGGACGCGGTCCCAGCCCAGCGCCGCGAAGGGCGCGCTCATGTCGTCGAAGCGGGCCACTACGAGCTTGTTCCTGAGACCGCAGGCGCCGGCCACCTCGCTCTGGGGCGCGTTGTCGGCGAATGCCCGCAGCGCGTCGAGCGTCTCCGGGTCCGGGCAGGATGTCCCGCCGGCGCCGCAGCTGTAGAGCAGCGCAACGTAGCCGTGCTCCATGCTGTGGAGCCAGGCGCCCGGCCGCACCGCGTCGCCGGGACCGTGGAAGCCGCGCGTCGCGGGCTGCGGGTCGTGCGTTCCCGAGGAAGGCGGGCACTCCCCGAACGTGAGCGTGTCGCTGCCCGAGCCGTGCTTGTTGCCGCGGTCCGCGACGGGGAAGCCGAGCTGCGGCGTCGGGGCGGCGGGGGTGGGCGTGGCGGCGGGCGACGACGACGCGGCCGGCGTCGGCGTGGCGGGTGGCGCGGTGAGCAGCGACTGGCAGGCGTAGGCCGGGCGCGTCGCCTGGAGGAAGACCCAGGCACCGAACCCCACAACGCCGACCAGCACCAGCGCGCTGATCAGCGCGGAGGCGTTCCGCTTCCAGAAGGGCCGGCTGTCTCGAGCGACCGGGTGGACCCGGCGCCCGGTCCGCTCGCCGGCGGCCGGCCCGCGGGCCGGGTCCGGCGGGCGACGGTCCGGCGGGGCCGGCCGCGACGATCGATGGCTGCGAGCCTTCTTGCTCACGGGCACTCCTCGGTCCGGGGGTCGGGGGAGACGGCGGACTCGGCCCGCCGACCTGCACAGCGTAGCGTGCCGGCGCCGGCCGGGTCGTGCCTCAGGCCAGCGTCGAGGAGCACGGCCGGATCGTGCATCCCCGTGTCGATCCCCCGCGACCCGTTGCCACTCTGAGTGGTAGAACCAAGGCCCGGCAAGCGTGGACCGCGGCGCAGAGCGCACTTCGGCGGACCGGCCACGAGGGGCAGGAGCCGCCGTTGCCACTGGTGGTGGTACGCGCCCCCTGCCGCGGCGCGCCGCAGCCCGTCGTGGGATCCCTCTGCCGAGAGATCGCAGGCGCTCAGCTCAGGGCCGGTCGAGGAAGCGCCGCACGGTCGGGCGCGTCATCTGGTGGAGGAGAAGGACGGCGAAGGCGACGCCGAGCACCGCCCCGATCAGCCCCGCCCCGATGCCGAGCACGAGGATCCCCGGCAGCGTCAGGCTGCACAGCCCCAGGGCGAGGCCGTAGGCGGCCTGCCGGCGCTCCAGCACGAGCGTGACGGTGAAGATCGTGTAGGCGAGGAGGAGCATCCAGACGAGGCCGATCGGCGAGATCGGCATGGCCACCGCCTGCTCCACGACGCGCGGCAGCGTGACGCCGATGAAGGCGAGGATCGCGAGCGCATAGAGGAGGAACAGGCGGACGCCGCGCGGCATGGCGCGGATCGTGTCGAGCATCGCCGCC
>Ga0154433_1008_pt1 | contig 11478 bp, 6 predicted proteins | sample RifGroC2_FD_115937 | JGI IMG/M metagenome (GOLD analysis project Ga0154433, IMG submission 115937) | Chloroflexi bacterium GWC2_73_18 | reverse complement strand
ACGTGACGATGAGGTTCACCGAGCCGTCGGGCAGCAGCGAGAGGAGATGGGCAGCATCTCCGACGTAGGCTGCGCCCGCCCGCGTCTGGTAGGCGGGTTCAAGACTTGGCAGAAGGCTCGAGGGATGGTCCCGCGCTGAGAGCGGACCCGGGCCCAGATCGAGCCTTTCGACTGCTGTCACCTGCATCGGGCTCCCACCACGAGGCTGTGACGTGCCAACTCGGCAGTCACCGGAATGCCGGGCCGGGTCGTGGAGATCAGCTGCAGCCGCTCGTGCTGCCGCAGTTCATGCACTTGTAGCAGCTGCCGTTGCGGACCATGATCGAGCCGCACTCGGCGCAGCTCGGGGCGTCCTCCTGGATCCGGAAGGCGACCCGCTTCGTGCCGAAGGCGAGGGCCACGCCGGCGCTCGCCTCGGCCCCGCGCCCGTTCCCGCCCTTGCCGTTCGCCTCGGCCCGCTCCCCGACCGGGAGTTCGGCCTTCGGAGTCTCGGGCGGGGTTGCCGTCGCAGTCGTGGTTGGCGGCGTCGCCGGTGGTTCGGTGGCGCCGGTGGCGGGCGCGGAGGCGTCGGCCGGCCGCAGCGTGCCGGGCGGGCCAGCGCCCGCCGCGCCAGCGGTAGCGGAGCCCGCTGGTGCCACGGGGCCGGCCTCCGTCTCCGGCTCCGAGCGGTCGATGATGCCGAGCGCGTCGCGTTCGTCCCTCGGGAGGAACTTCGCGCCGAGCCAGCGGAAGATGTAGTCGATGATCGACTTGGCGATCGGGATCTCCCGGTTGCCGGTGAAGCCCGACGGCTCGAAGCGGACGTGGGCGAACTTGTTGACCAGGTCGCGCAGCGGCACGCCGTACTGGAGCGCCAGGCTGATCGCGGTGGCGAAGGAGTCCATCAGGCCGCTGACCGTCGAGCCCTCCTTGGCCATCTTGAGGAAGATCTCGCCGGGCTGGCCGTCCGGGTAGAGGCCGACCGTGATGTAGCCCTCGTGGCCGGCGACCTCGAACTTGTGGGTGATCGCCGCGCGCTCGGCGGGCAGGCGGTGGCGGTTGGCGCCGGGTGCCGGGGTGACCGCCATCCCCGGGGCCGGCGCCGCCGCCACGACCTCCTTGACCGTCTCCTCGGGCTCCCTGGCCTTCGCCTCGGAGCCCTCCTTCTTCTTCTTGCCGGTGCTGAGCGGCTGGCTCTTCTTGGAGCCGTCGCGGTAGATGGCGATCGCCTTGAGGCCGAGGCGCCAGCCCTCCAGGTAGACCTGCTCGACATCCTCGGGCGAGGCAGCCTCGGGCATGTTCACGGTCTTGCTGATGGCCCCACTGAGGAACGGCTGGGTGGCGGCCATCATCCGCACGTGACCCATGTAGTGGATCGAGCGCTCGCCGTGGACCGGCTTGAAGGCACAGTCGAAGACCGGCAGGTGCTCGGGTTCGAGACCGGGCGCGCCTTCGATCGTCTCGTGCTCGTCCACCCAGCGCACGATCGTGTTGACCTGGGCCGGCGCATAGCCGAGCTTCTCGAGCGCCGGCGGGACCGTCCCGTTGACGATCTTGAGGAAGCCGCCGCCGACCAGCTTCTTGTACTTGATGAGGGCGATGTCGGGCTCGATCCCGGTCGTGTCGCAGTCCATCATGAAGGCGATCGTGTTGTGGCCCACGAAGCCGTTGGCCACGTAGGTCACGTTCGACGGGACCGAGATGTCGTAGGTCAACTGCTCCTCGCCGAGCTTCGCCGAGGCGATCTCGTCGTAGAAGTAGCCGAGCGTCTCGACGAGATCGGGGTCGGCGGTCCGCTCCAGGAGCGCGGTCGCCGAGCGGCGGCTGACGAGGCCGGTATGCGAGAGCGAAAGCAGCAACGTCTTGCGGAGGTGGTCGTTCTCCGGCGCCAGGCGGTCGACCGTCTCCCGGCTGACAGGGATGAGGTCGTAGCGGGCGGCCTGGGGGTGATCGTTCCGCACGAGCGCCTCCCGCTTGCGCTCCGACATGAGTGAGATCTCGGCCAGGAAGCGCGCGCCGGAGCTGGCGTTCAGGAGGCGGAGGACGTGGATCGGGTTCTGCCCGATGTGGCCTCGGCCGATCTCGTCGACCTTGCGGGTGGTCACGAAGCCGAGCGCGAGGAGGAGCGTCTGGACGTCCCGGCTGAATCGCTCGGAGACGGTGGAATACGAGACGTAGCCGTTGTTGACGCCCCCGTCGGCCTCGAAAAGGCCGCGCACGAAGGCCCGGTAGACGGCCGGATCGTTGGTGTAGAGGACCGCGTCCGGGACGTGGGCCTCGTAGCCCTTGCTCCGGTGCTGGCCGTTCGGGGCGCGCTTGGCGAAGCCGCACGCTTCCCACCACAGGGCGAGCCGCACGGAGTCGAAACGGACCTCCGTGTAGCCCTGCTGGGGGGTGGTCTTGGCCTTGAGGCCGAGGAGCCGTCGCCCGAGTTCGACCAGCCGCTCGACGACGTCCGTGTCGCCCGCGGTCACGCAGAAGCGGAGGCCCCTCGAGTGGAGGGAGCCGTCCCCCATGAAGTAGCCGACGAGCTCGGCGAGGTCGGCGGTAACGTGGCGCGGGACGAACGTCCGATGGTCCGACGTCCAGTACGCCTCCGGGAGCGGCGGCAGCGGGACCTCGCGTGGCTCCCCGATCATCCCGCCCAGCATCATCGGGACCCGGTCGCCCGCCCGGAGGTCTGCGAAGCGGCGCCACCGCCAGTCGCCGTTGGCGTCGACGACGCGGATCCGATGGGTCGTCGTGCCTTGGATCCGATAGCCGCGCGACGTCTCGACCGAGACGACCGGCTCGGCGCCGTTGACGAAGAACTTCGTCGCCTGGCGGGGGCCGTCATCCGTGGCGCCCCGAAGGTCGAGCTCCTGCCACTTCTCGCCGTCCGGGTCGCCGAGGCCCCGCAGGCGGACGAGGCCGCGGTCGGTCAGGACGAGGCTGTCGCCGACGAGGCAGCCAGTTGGGGCGAGAACGGTCACCTGGGCGTTGCGGTAGCCGTACCGCTTGCCGAGCCGGAGCGCCTCGTCCCAGGCGCGGCGCGCCTCGGTGACCAGCTCGGCCGGCGCGTCCGCCTCCGGGATCCGGTAAGCGGCGTCGCGGTGCTTGGCGATGACGCGCAGGAACGGCTCCTCGTTCGTCCTGTACTCGGCGAACGGGCCGCCGTGGTCGCGCGCGATGATCGCCGACTGGCGATACGCCTCGCCGGTCATGATCGCCGTGAGCGCCGCGGCGAAGGCGCGGCCCTCGTCCGAGTCGTAGGCGAGCCCCCGGCTCATCAGCAGGGCGCCCAGGTTGGCGTAGCCGAGGCCGAGCGGCCGGAAGATGTGCGAGCGCTCGGCGATCCGCTCGGTCGGGTAGCTGGCGTTGTCGACCAGGATCTCCTGCGCCGTGATGGTGAGGCGGCAGGCGTACTCGTACGCCTCGGCGTCGAACTCGCCGTCCTCGCGCACGAACTTCATCAGGTTGAGTGACGCCAAGTTGCAGCTGGAGTCATCCAAGAACATAAATTCCGAGCAATTGTGGACCAAAATGCCGTTCGCGACGAAGTGCCGGGTCGCGGTCTCGGTCAGGTCGAAGACGTCCTCCTCGCCGAGCGGCTTGACCGTCGCGACGCCATCGGTCAGCGGCTCGCGATACGTGCCGACTCCCCTGTTCAGCGCGGCGAGGGCCGCCGCCTTCGGCGACTGCGGCGCGAAGCCGATCTTCCGCTCGAAGAGGACGCGCGAGACGCGGCTGATCCTGAGTGAGTGCACCTCCCTGACGCGATAGGTCTTGACGCCACCCCTGCCGTCGGGGAGTAGCGCCTCCAGCTTCCCGCGACGGCGGTTCTCGTAGATCTTCGACTTGATGCCGAAGCCGAGCAGCAGCCGCTGGGCTTGGACGAGAAGCTCGAGCGAGGTCGAATCGAGCCCCACGTACTGGCTCTTCTCGCCGGAGTTCGCCACGGTCCCGTCGGCCGTGAAGAGGCCACGCAGCAGCGCGGCGGTGGAGCCGCGGTCCAAGTCGTAGACGGCGGGCGTGAAGCGCTTGAGGGCGGCGCCCTCGTCGAGGACCGCGAAGCGGAGGAAGAGATCGACGACCGGCCGCGAGGCGAAGGCGAGCCGTGAGCCGGTGGCGCTCATGGAGACGTGGACGCCGTCGTTGCGGCCGGCCGAGCCCGCCGCCTTCAGCAGGCGCTTCTGACTGTTGACCTCCTCGGCAACCGCCTCGAGGACACCCGCTTCGTTGGCGTGCATCGTGAGGATCACGGTCGCCTGCTCATTGGCTCCGCTCCGCGACCGCGCGAGGCAGCCGTCGCCGACGGCGAGTCCGATGGCGAGCGCCAGTCGAGGCTCGATCTTCGTGGTCCCGAAGCTTGGGCCGGCCAGGTGGACGCGATCACCGGGCCGGAGGTCCTTGACTGCGACGTCCCCGTTCGTGGTCGAAACTAGGTGGTCCGCGGTGATGCGCACCCGGTAGCCGGAGCGCGTCCGCAGCTCGTAGACGGGCTTGCGGCCGGTCGGGAAGATGCGGTCGACCCGGTGCGGACGCCCGTCGGAGCCGATGACATCGGCGCTCTTGCCGACCAGCTCGTCGATGCGGCGCCAGCCCTGCGCCGTGGCGACCAGCGTGTCGCCGGTGACGCAGGGATTGCTGGCGTAGATGCGATCGGTCGCGGCGCAGGTGTGCCAGTCGTTGATGGTGGTGTCGTACTGGATCCCCGGGTCGCCGCAGGCCCAGGCCGTCTCGGCCATCCGGCGGAAGAGGTCGCGCGCCCGGAAGGTGTCGATCACCTGGCCGGTGGTGACGGCGCGCGTCTGCCACTGGCCGTCCTCGACGACCGCCTTCATGAAGTCGTCGGTGACGCGCACCGAGTGGTTGGCGTTCTGGAAGAAGATCGAGCTGTACGCCTCGCCGTTGAAGTCGGCCGGGTAGCCGGCCTCGATCAGGGCGTGCGCCTTGCGCTCCTCCTTCAGCTTGGAGTCGATGAAGTCGACGATGTCCGGGTGATCGGCGTCGAGGATCACCATCTTGGCGGCGCGGCGCGTCTTGCCGCCCGACTTGATCACGGCCGCGAACGCGTCGTAGCCCTTCATGAAGCTGACCGGGCCGGAGGGCGTGCCGCCGCCCGACAGGCGCTCACGCGAGGAGCGGATGGGGGAGAGGTTGGTGCCGGTCCCCGAGCCGTACTTGAAGAGCATCCCCTCCGTCTTGGCCAGGGTCAGGATGCTCTCCATGGTGTCCTGCACGCTGTTGATGAAGCAGTTGTGGACGGCCACGTTGTTCGAGAGGTATTCGCCCGACTCGGTCTGGATGTCGTAGACCCGTTCGATCCCGAGATCCTCGACGGCGACGATCTCCTCCTCGCGGACGTTGGGCACGGTCCTCGAGTCGCGCAGCCCAAGCGATTCGAGGAGTCGGGCCTGCTTGCGGCGGCCGACGAAGCCGACCAGCTCGGCGAAGCGGGCGCGCTCGCTCCCGACGGCGACGACGACCTCGTGGAGGTCGTGCCGACCCTCTCGCTTGTCGCGCTTGTGCACTCGACGCGAGTAGATGCCGATCACGTTGAGCAGGAGCTGGACGTCCTCCGTCCAGCGCTCGCCGATGACCGCGAAGCCGATCCTCGCCGACTCGTTGCCGTTGTCGCGCCGGACGCTGATGTGGCCATCCGCCTGGAACAGGCTGCGCAGGTAGGCGCAGATCTCGTCGTAGGGAGCGGTCCACAGTCGTGACGGGACGCGGATCTCGGTGCCGCGCCGGAGCAGCTCCCAGCGCTCCACGAAGGCCCGCACGACCTCGCCGTAGACCCGGATGCGCTGGAGCCTCGTCTCCTTCGTGTCGGCGTCCCTCACCTTGACGTGGACGTGGGGCAGCGCCACGTCGAGGTTCTCCATCACCCACCGGTACTCGTCGTCGTTGGCGACCTGGAACTCGATCGTCAGGGAGCGGTTCGTCCCGCTCTCGTACTGGCCGACGAAGCCGTCCGATTGGAGCCAACCCGCCAGCGCGGCCTCGGCGCGCAGGACGGCAGCCTCCGCGTCGATGGACTCGAACCCGTTGAGTTCGCCGGCGGGCGCCCCGATGCCGGCGGGGATGAGGACCGGCGCTGTCGCCCGGGCGTGGACGTTGACCTTGGCCCGATGCGGGTAGAGGTGCATCCGCATGCCGACCTCGAGCTGGTCGACGCGTAGCCACTCGGGTGCTGTGCGGCGCCCGCGGACGGCCTTGACCACGTGATCGGGCGTCGCCTCGATGAAGGTGCCATTGCGCAGCCGCACGCGCCAGACCGGCTTGAAGCCGTTCTCCTTGACCGCCACGACCCGCGTGACGCCGTGCGCGTCGTAGACCTCGCGCCCGATCGCGGCGTCCTCGACGAGCCGGCCGATCGGGATCATCCCGCCAGGGGTCGAGATGAGCGCCCGATACGGCTGACACGCCGAGCATTGCGGGCGTTCCTCGACCCCGACGTTGAACCAGACCGGGCTGTTGAAGGCCATCTTCTGATGCACGAGCAGGTGTGTCAGCTCGGCGCGGAACGCCTCGAGGTCGTCCGGGGTGGCGAAGTAGCGCTGGCGCTCGGCCCATCCGCAGATCGTGTCGACGACGCGGTCGATCAGTTCCTTCACGCTCCGCTCGCGCCCTGGCGTGTCGACCTGGCCGCGGAAGTACTTGGAGACGACGACGTTGGTCGCCAGCTGGCTCCAGGAGGCGGGGACCTCGACCTCTTTCTGCTCGAAGAGGGTCTCGCCCTTCTCGTTGCCGATCGAGGCCGAGCGGATCTCCCACTCGATCTCGTCGTAGGGGTGGACGCCCGGGCGGGTCCAGCGCCGCTCGAAGGTGAGCCCGCGTGGCGCGGCCTTGCCGGGGGTCGTTCGCCCCGGCGTCCGCTGCGTGCTGGAGGTCTCGCTACCGACGCTGGCTCGGGCCATCCTGGGATCCTCCTCCTCGGGTGCCATAGCTGCGGGGACGCTGGCGTCGTTGGTCCTGCTCGGTGGTTCAGCCGGGTCCGGCGACGGGCCCGCGAGTGCCGGCGGGACCCGGTCTCGGGAGCCGACCCTCGGCGTCTCGTACCCGCGAGCATACGCCCGAGGGTGCGCGATGTCAAGGCTCGTACCACAAGATGTTGCGTTCGCGGGAGGCTCGACCGCAACATCTGGTGGAATGGCGGTGGAGCGGCGGTGGACGGGGCGTGGAAAGCCGGTGGATGATGCACGGGTCTCAGGGCTGCCTGGCGCGGCGGCGGCGTCCGTGCCGGGAGCCGGTCCGGATCGCTGCTGCCGTGGCGCCCAGGATAGCACAGATAGAACATTCGTTCGGAACCAGGTGGAGGTGACCAGGGGTGCTGCGGGACGCGGTCCCGCGCCGCTGGGGGACTCCCGGGCTACAGGCCGCTGTAGGCGTGCAGGCCGCTGAAGAAGAGGTTGCCGAAGAAGGTGAAGAGGACGGCGGCGAAGCCGACGACCAGGATGAGCGCCGCCGGCCGACCCGCCCAGCCGCGCTGGCTCCGCGCGTGCAGGTAGACGGCGTAGATCAGCCAGGTGACGAGGGCGCTCGTTTCCTTGGGGTCCCAGCCCCAGTAGCGGCCCCAGGCGATCGAGGCCCACCACGACCCCAGCACGATCATCGTGGCGAAGACCGGGAAGCCGACGATGACAGCCCGGTAGGCGGCCTCGTCGAGCACCTTGTGCGAGGGAAGCCAGGCGAACCGGTCGGCGCTCCCCTGGAGCAGGTAACCGACCGCCGCGCCGAAGCTGGTGGCGAAGATGCCGTAGCTGATCACCGCCATCGCCACGTGCACGGTGAGGAGCGGCGGGTTGGCGAGCGCCGGCACGAGCGGGGCGATCGCGTGCGGCAGCGTCAGCGCGTAACCGGCCAGGAAGGCGGCGACACCGAGCGGCAGGAAGCCGATGGACCGGATCGCGTAACGCCCCTCGAGGGCGAGATAGCCGGCCGTGATGCCGAAGGCAAAGGCGATGGCGAACTCGTACATGCTGCCCCACGGTCCGCGTCCCACCAGGATGGCGCGCAGCAGCATGGAGAGGCCGAGCCCGACGGCGGCGAACCAGGCGGCGCCGATCGCCACCGACGCGGCGGCCGGTGCCGGCTCGGCCGGCCGGGCCCCGAACGGCGCGCGGGCCGAGCGACCGCCGCCCAGGGCCACGCTCGCGGTCGCGAACGCGGGCGCCGTCCGGATCGTGGCGATGGCGCCGGCCGCGCGACGCGCCCGGGCCGCCAGCGTCGTGGCGAAGACGTGCAGCGCGAAGGCGGCCCCCAGCGCGAGCGCGCCGGCCGCGAAGAGGTAGTAGGACGCGGTCTCCATCGGATCGTTCGTTTCGCGCGGGCCGGCGGGCGTCAGGCCGCCGCGGCGCCACCCGGCGGGGGGCCGCCGGCAGCCGCCAGCAGCGTCCGGGCGTCCGGCGCGGCGCCGAGCCGGTACCGCGTGCCGCAGGTGCGGCAAAGCTCGGCCGCCACCGGCCGCACGCTGCCGTCGGCCGGGCAACGCACGTCGAGCTCGGCCCCGTCGAGGTCGCAGGTCCGCGCGCTGGTCGGGAAGACGAGGCCGTGGGTCGCGCAGAAGGGGACGCCGGCGGAGAAGTCGTACCCGCCGTCGGCCTGCCGCGGCGCCGCCCGCCCGCCCGGCCGCTCGGCGGCGGCACGGGGGCGGTGGGTCAGGTCGAAGAGAGTGAGGCGCCCGAACGACCAGGCGACCCAGAGGGCCAGGAGCGGCAGCCCGATCAGGGGGATCAGGTCGATGATGCTCTTCCAGTCGGGGATGACCACCCTGGCGATCAGGTCGAGCAGCTGGTTCCAGAGCTCCTGCACGCGGGTTCGCTCCCTGATCTCTCCGGTCTGGCGGTGGCCGGCATCCTACCACCGGGGACGTTCAGGCGGGCCGGCCCGTTCCGGGGCCGCGGCCGCCCCGGCGGGGCGCCCGCCGCGGGTTGCCGCGCTTCGTCGTGGCGCCCCGGCCCGGCTGCCAGGCGGGCCGCTCGTCCGCGTCGGCCTCCGCGGCGTCGCCGGTGGCGGGGGTGGCGGGGGCCCGACGAGGCGTCAGCCGCCCGATCAGCCAGGCCGTGCCCGCGGTCCGGGCGCCGAGGTCGCGGGCCGCCCTGGCGAGGTCGCGGTCGTCGGTGACGAGGAGCGTCGAGGCGGCTTCGCGCCCGATGCGGATCGACCATAGGATGGCGGCGTCGGCGCCGCCCCGCGGGGAGTGCCTGATCTCCACCCCGCCCGAGCGGAGGGCCGATGGTCCGCCCGGGTCGGGCGGTCCGTCGAGGAAGACGGTGAGGGCGACCTCTCGTGGCACCGCCGCGCGCAGGCGTCCCGTCAGCGCGACCGGCGGAGCGGCATCCGGTCGCCCCCGCTCACGGGCGAGACGGTGGAGCAGGTTCGAGCCGTCCACCACGAGGCGGCCGACGCCGGCCCACGGGTTCACCGGCGGCGCCCCGGGGGCCGGCCGCTGCTACCATCCGGCCCGTGCTGCTCATCGTCGACCTCGACGGGGTCGTTTACCGGGGCTCCGTGCCGGTCGCCGGGGTGGCGGAGGTGCTGCGGCGCCGCGCCGCGCTGGGCGACACGATCGTCTACGTGACCAACAACTCGAGTCGGCATCGGGGCGACTATCTCACGACGCTGGCCGCCATGGATCTCCCGGTCGCCGAGGAGCGGATCGTGACGGCCGGTCGGGCCACGGCGTTGCGGCTGGCGGACGGGACGGGCCCGCGCCCGCGCGCGGTCATGGTCGTGGGCGGCCCGGGCCTCAGGCGCGAGCTGCGCGACCGCGGGTTCCGGGTCGTGGCGCCGACGCGTCACGGGCTCGCGGCGCGCCCGGAGGCGGTGGTGGTGGGGATCGACCGCCGGCTCAGCTACGGCCGTCTGGCGATCGCCGCCCGCGCCATCCGCGAGGGGGCGCGCTTCGTCGCCACCAACCGCGACCCGGTCTTCCCCGCGCCGGAGGGGCTCCTCCCCGGCGCCGGCGCCGTCGTCGCCGCGCTCGAGGTCGCCGGCGGCCGCGCACCCGAGGTGATCGGGAAGCCCGAGCCCGGCCTCTTCGAGTCGGCCGCCAGGCTGGCCGGGGTCGCGCCGTCGAGCGCGGTGGTCATCGGCGACGGGCTCTCCACCGACATCGCCGCCGCCCACCGGATCGGGGCGCGCTCGATCCTGATGCTGACCGGCGTCACCACGCCGGCCGATCTCGACGTGGCCCCGCCGGAGCGCCACCCGACCGCCGTCGCCGCCGACGCCGTCGAGCTGGCGGCCCTCCTCGAACGCTTCGCCGCCGAGCCGGCCTGAGCGCCGGCGCGGTGGCCGGTCAGGGCTGACCCGCGAGCCGTGCCTCGCCCGCCGCCCAGCGGTCGAACGCCGCGCGGAGCGGCGCGAGCGTCGCTTCGTCGGCGAAGGCGGCGTCGAGGGCGTGCCGGTCGATCCGCCAGAGCTCGCCCGGGGTGAGGCGGGCCCGGCGCAGGACGCGCCGGTACTCCGCGGTGAGCGTCAGCGAGGAGACGGTACGGTCGTCGGTGGAGAGGGTGACGCGCACGCCCGCGCGCACGAGCCGGCGGATCGGGTGGGCGGCGACCGAGCGGGCGAGGCCGGCCTGGACGTTGCTGGTGGGGCAAAGGTCGAGGGTGACGCCGCGGCCGATCAGCTCGGCGACGAGCGCCGGGTCGTCGGCGGCCGGGGCGCCGTGGGCGATCCGTTCCGGATCGAGGGCCAACGCCGCGCGCACCTGCGCCGCGCCGCCCCACTCGCCGGCGTGGAGGGTGATCCGCAGCCCCGCCGCTCGCGCCGCTGCGAAGGCGCGGCGATGGGGCCAGGCGTCGGGGAAGGCGGCCTCCGGCCCGGCCAGGTCGAAGCCGACCAGCCCCCGGTCGTGGAAGCGGGCCGCGGCCTCGGCGACCGCCACGTTGCGCTCCGGGTCGTGCGAGCGCATCGCCACCGCGATCAGCCGCGCCACCACGCCGGTCCGCGCCGCGCCCTCGGCGGTCCCGGTGACGACCGCCGCCAGCCCGTCGCCGAGCGAGAGACCGCGCCCGGTGTGGAGCGCCGGCGCCCAGCGCACCTCGACGTAGCGGGTCCCGTCGGCGGCGACGTCCTCGATCAGCTCGCCGGCGACCCGGGCGAGCGACTCCCCGTCCTGGAGCAGGAGGATGGGCAGGTCGAAGGCGCGCAGGAGGGCGGCCTGGTCGGCCACCCGGGCGGGCGCTGCCAGCCGGCGACGCATCGACCGCACCGTCGTCCGGCGGTCGGCGAGCCCGCGGGCGCGCGCCAGCTCGAGCGCGGTCGCCGGCCGGACCGAGCCGTCCAGGTGGAGGTGGAGCTCGGCCTTGGGCATCCGCGCGGCGAGGGCGTCCAGCCCGGCGTTCCGCACGTGCAAGGGATACCACAGCCGCGGCCCGCTACACTCGTCCCGTGGCATCGGCGCGGATCTGGCTCCAGCGGGCCGGCTGGGTGGCGGCGGCCCTGCTCCTTGCCCTGGGTGGCGCGGGCCTCGTGGCCGGCGGCGACCATCCGCCCGGTGACGCGACG
>Ga0154433_1119_pt1 | contig 11515 bp, 7 predicted proteins | sample RifGroC2_FD_115937 | JGI IMG/M metagenome (GOLD analysis project Ga0154433, IMG submission 115937) | Chloroflexi bacterium GWC2_73_18 | reverse complement strand
GGCGCCGCCGAACTTGCCGATGGGGGTGCGCGCCGCCGAGACAAGGAAGACCTGCCCGTTCGGGCCGCCGAGAGCTGTGGGACCGTCGCCTGCCATCGGCCCGATTGTACGCGGGGGCCGCGGCGTCGCCTGCGGTCGGGGTTCGCAGCCGGAGCGGCCGGCGCGCGGCGCCGGACCCGATCCGCGCGGCGGTCCCGGGCCGGCACTGGACACAAGGGGATCTTCGGCACCTTGAACCCAGGGAGCCGCGCCCCCAGACTGCCCTCCTGCCGATCGTCGCGTTGGAGAGGACCGGCGATGGAGGTATGTGGATGACCGACGAGGGGGGCGCGGGGCCGAAGCATCGGATGGGCCCGAGGTCGCGACCGGCTGCTGGCCCGCACGGCGGGGCGGGCGACGATCCGGGCGTGCGCGAGAGGATACCCGTCGCATCGGCCGGGGCGCGGCGCGCGACGGAGGAACGCTTCCGCACGTCGGTCGAGGCGCTGCTCGACCCCTTCGGGCTCTACACGGCTCTCCGCGACGACACCGGCCGGATCGTCGACTTCCGGATCGATTACGTCAACGGAGCGATGTGCCGGCTGAACAGCGTCCCGCGGGAACGGCAGGTCGGCCAGACCCTCCTCGACCTCTTCCCGGCCCACCGCCCATCAGGGCTCTTCGACGCGTTCTGCAGGGTCGTCGAGACCGGCGAGCCCTTGACGCTGAACGGCCTGGTCTACCGGGATCCCCAGGCACGCGGAGGCGGACTGGACCTGGTGATCGATCTCCACGCCGTGCGGCTGGGAGACGGCTATGTCGTCACCGGCCACGAAGTCTCGGAGCGGAACCGCGCCGAGCTCGAGCTCCGCGAGGCGGAGGAGCGATATCGCGTCCTGGTCGAGCAGATCCCCGCCATCGTCTTCATCGACGAGATCGCCCCCGACGGGTCGATCCGGCCGATCTACGTGAGCCCCCAGGTCGAGGCGACCCTGGGCTACCCGCAGGCGGACTGGCTGGCCGACCCCGCCTTGACGCGGCGGCTCATCCACCCCGAGGACCGCGATCGCGTGGTCGCCGAGCTCGACCGCAGGCACGCGGCCGGGGAGCCGTTCGTCGCCGAGTACCGCATGATCGCTCGCGATGGTCGGGTCGTCTGGGTGCACGACAGCGACCTCGGCACCACCACCGGACCCGGTGGGGTGCCGCGACTCCAGGGGGTCGTCTTCGACGTCACGGCGCTGCGACGGACCGAGGAGGAGCGCGGACGCCTGGCCGCGGCGATCGAGCAGGGGGTCGAAGCGATCGTCATCACCGACCCGGACGGCAGGATCGTCTACGTCAATCCCGCGTTCGAGCGCCTGTCGGGCTACAGCGGTGCCGAGGCCGTCGGTCGGCAGGTCGGTGAGATCGACGGCGCGACTGGCCCGCCGGAGCTCCACGAGGCGATGCGCGCCGCGCTCGCCCGCGGCGAGGCCTGGTCGGGCGAGGTCGTCAATACCCGTCGCGACGGAACGCCGTACACGGCGGAGATGGCGATCACCCCGATCCGCGCCGACGGCGGCCGGGTGACCGACTTCGTCTCGATCCGGCGGGACGTGACACGCGAGCGAGAGCTCGAGGCGCAGCTGCGCCAGGCGCAGAAGATGGAGGCGGTCGGGCGTCTCGCCGGCGGGATCGCCCATGACTTCAACAATCTGCTCTCCGCCGTCATCGGGTTCAGCGAGCTCGTCATGGCCGACCTGCCCCTCGGCGATCGGCGCCGAGACGACCTGGCCGAGGTCGTGCGGGCCGCGCAACGGGCGGCGGACCTGACGCGCCAGCTGCTCGCCTTCGGCCGCCGCCAGCTCCTGCGGCCGCAGGTGCTCGACCTGAACACCCTCGTTCGGGAGGTCGAGCCCATGCTCCGCCGCACGATCGGCGAGGACGTCGAGCTGGTGATCGCCGCCGAGCCGGGACTCGCCAGCGTCAGGGCCGACGCCGGGCAGCTGGAGCAGGTGATCCTCAACCTGGCCATCAACGCCCTGGACGCGATGCCCGGCGGCGGGAGGCTGACGGTCGAGACCGCCGAGGTCCTGCTCGACGAGGTCTACGTCAGGCGCCACGCCGGGGCGACCGCCGGCCCGCACGTCGTGCTCACGGTGGCCGACACCGGCGTCGGCATGGACAACGCGACCCAGGCGCGGATCTTCGAACCATTCTTCACCACCAAGAGCGAGGGAAAGGGCACCGGGCTCGGCCTCTCCACGGTCTACGGCATCGTCAAGCAGAGCGGCGGCTACATCTCGGTCGACAGCGAACCGGGCAGGGGCTCGACCCTCCGGATCTACCTGCCCCGGGTGGATGAGTCCGCCGAGCCGTACGTGCTCGAGGCGAGCCCGGCGTCATCGGCGGGCGGCTCGGAAACCGTTCTCGTCGTGGACGATAGCGACGCGGTGCGGTCCGCCGTCGGGAGCCAACTGGAGCGGCGCGGGTACCGGGTGCTGAGCGCGGCCAGCGGCGAGGACGCGCTCGAGGTCGCCGGCGGCCACGAGGGGACGATCGACCTCCTCCTCAGCGACGTCGTCATGCCGGGCATGAGCGGGCCGGAACTCGCCGAACGTCTCGCGGTGACCAGACCCGGGCTCCGTGTCCTCTTCATGTCAGGCTACGCGGCCGACGCGATCGCGGAGCGGGGCGTCCTCGATGCAGGCGCCGCGCATCTGCCGAAGCCGATCGGGGCCGCACTGCTGGCCAGCCGGGTGCGCGAGGCGCTGGACACGCCCCGGTCCGGCTGACGGACCCGACGCCTACTCCCGCGGGTAGGTGTAGAAGCCGCGGCCCGTCTTCTGGCCGAGGTGGCCGGCGTCGACGAGCTGGCGGAGGATCGGCGGCGGGACGAAGTGCTGCGCCCCGAAGCCCTCGTGGAGCACCCCCATGACGTGGAGGCAGACGTCGAGCCCGACGAAGTCGGCCAGCTCGAGCGGGCCCATCGGGTGACCGAGGCCGACGCGCGCCCCGGCGTCGATGTCCTCGGCGCTGCCGACGCCCTCCTCGTAGCTGCGCATCGCCTCGGCCAGGAACGGCATCAGCATCCGGTTGACGATGAAGCCGGGCCGGTCCCGGGAGACGATCACCTGCTTGCCGAGCGTCCCGGACAGGGCGCGGATCGTCTCGGCCGTCTCGTCGCTCGTCTCGACCCCGCGAATCAGCTCGACCAGGGGCATGACCGGCACCGGACTGAAGAAGTGCATCCCGGCGAACCGGGCACGGCGCGCCGGCCGGCAGGCGGTCGCCAGCCGCGTGATCGGGATCGAGGACGTGTTCGAGGCGAAGATGGTGTGCTCCGCGGCGCGACCGTCGAGCTCGCTGAAGAGGGCGCGCTTGACCCCCTCGTCCTCCCAGACCGCCTCGACGACGAGCTCGGACTGCGCGGCGGCGGCACCGAGCGAATCGGCGACGGTGATGCGGGCCAGCGCCGCGGCGCGTTCCTCGGCCGCCATGCGTCCCTTCGCCACCGCGCGCTCGAGGTTGTCGGCGACGCGCGCGAGCCCGGCCTCGGCCCGGGCGCGATCCGGCTCGTAGAGGAAGACACGCCGCCCGGCGACGGCGCAGACCTGGGCGATGCCGTGGCCCATCAGCCCGGCGCCGCAGACCAGGACGGTGGAGATGGCGGTCGGGTCGGCTTCCATGGCCGCCTAGCCTACTCCGGCGCGAGGGTCGCCAGCAGGCGGTCCGCCGCGGTGTAGGGGTCGAGGACGTGGTCGGCGATGGCGCGCAGTGCGGCCTCGCCGGCGGCGAGCCGGCGGGGATCCCGGAGCCGCGCCCGCAGACGGTGCTCCAGGGCGGCCATCAGCTCGGCCTCGGCGCGAGCCAGGCGCGTCCGGTCGTCCCCATCGGCGAGCTGGCGCGCGCGGTGCCGCTCGGTGGCGGCGAGGAGCTCCGCGACCCCCTCGCCGGTCGTGGCCGTCGTGATCAGGACCTCCGGGCGCTTGGGGGCGGGACGCCCGGGTCGTGCCGGCGCCACCCCGGCCGAGAGCATGGCACGCAGCTGGGCGGCCGCCCGCTGGGCGCCCGGCCGGTCGCCCTTGTTGACGACGACGAGGTCGGCCACCTCCAGCAGCCCCGCCTTGATCGCCTGGATCTCGTCGCCCATCTCGGGCGCCTCGACGACGACGGTCGTGTCGGCGGCGGCCGCCACCTCGACCTCGCTCTGGCCCGTCCCGACCGTCTCCAGGAAGACCACCTCGAAGCCGACCGCGTCGAGGACCGCGGCGGCGGTGACGCTCGCCGCCGCCAGGCCGCCGGCGTGTCCCCGCGACGCCATCGAGCGGATGAAGACGTCGGGGTCGGTGGCGCGCGCCTGCATGCGAACGCGGTCGCCCAGGATCGCCCCGCCGGTGATCGGGCTGGTCGGGTCGACGGCCACGACGGCAACGCTCCGTCCGCCCCGGCGTACCTCCTCGATGAGGGCGGCCACGAGCGTGCTCTTGCCGGTACCGGGCGCCCCCGTGATGCCGACGAGGTGCGCCCGCCCGGCGTACGGGTAGAGGACCCGGAGGGCGGCCTCGGCGGCCGGTGTCCGGTTCTCGACGGCGGTGAGGAGCCGGGCCAGGGCGCGCCGATCGCCGGCGCGGGCCGCGGTCGCCGGGTCGCTCACGCCCGGTCGGCGCGGCGCGCGTTCGCCCGCAGGAAGTCGGCGACCTCGGCGATGGTGGTGCCCGGTCCGAAGACGCGCGCGATGCCGGTCGCCCCGAGCGCCATCACGTCGTCGTCCGGGATGATCCCGCCGGCGACGACCAGGACGTCGTCGAGGCCCTGCTCGCGGAGGAGCGCGCAGACGCGCGGCAGGAGCGTCATGTGCGCCCCGGAGAGGATGGAGAGACCGATGACGTCGACGTCCTCCTGCAGCGCCGCCGCGACGACCATCTCGGGTGTCTGGCGGAGGCCGGTGTAGACGACCTCGAAACCCTCGTCGCGCAGCCCCCGGGCGAGCACCTTGGCGCCGCGGTCGTGCCCGTCGAGGCCGGGCTTGGCGATGAGCACCTTGAGGGGTCGATCGGCCATCGCCGGGCATCATAGGACGTTCGACCCCTTCGAGCGACGGGTCGACCGGTCGTATACTGCCCCGAAGGCCAGGGGGAACGTGATCATGGACAGCGGCCCGGGCGAGCGTGGAGGCGCGGTGATGCCACGCCTGGAGGTGCGGCTCTTCGGCACGCTCCGGGTCACCGTCGACGGCCGTCCCGTCACCGACCTCGGCAGCCGGCGGGCGCGTGACCTCCTCGCCTACCTCTGCCTCGAGCGGAGGCGACCCCACTCCCGCGAGAAGCTGGCCGGCCTCTTCTGGCCCGAGGCCGACGAGGGCGCCGCCTACGCCAGCCTCCGCCAGGCGCTCTGGCTGCTGCGCAAGACGCTCGCCGCCGCCGCCGGAATGACGCCGGAGACGGCGCCCTGGATCGCGGCCCGCGAGCGCGAGATCGGCCTGGCACGCGAGGGCGGGATCTGGATCGACGTCGCCGAGTTCGAGGCCCGCCTGGCCGCCGCGCCGCCAGATCTCGAGGGCGCCGTCGAGCTCTACGAGGGCGACCTCCTGGAGGGCTGCTACGAGGACTGGTGCGCCGAGGACCGCGAGCGCCTTCGCGAGCTGCAGCTGCGCGCCCTGGGCGATCTCGTCGCCCGGCGTGAGGCGGCCAGAGACCTGGCCGGGGCGATCGCGGCGGCACGCCACCTGATCCGGGTCGATCCGCTGCGCGAGGACGTCCATGCGCGCCTGATCGGCCTCCTCGCCGCCAACAACGAGCGCGGCGCCGCCCTCCGACAGTACCAGGGGCTCACCGAGCTGCTCGGTCGGGAGCTCGGCGTGGAGCCCGACCCCTCGACGCAGCGTCTCGCCGCGGCCATCCGCGACGGACGGCTCCCCGGCGGTGCGCCCGCCAGCCCGCCGGCGGCCCCTCCCGGGGGGGCGCCGGTCACCCGGCCAGGCGCGCCGGGCGCTGTCTTCGAGGCGCCGGTGCGACCGGCCGTCCCGACCCGACCGCCGCCGGAGCGTCTCGAGCCGAAGCCCGGGCTCGTCGATCGCGCCGAGGCGTGGCAGGCCGCTTCGGAGGCGATCCTGGCCGCCGCCCGCGGCGCGGGGTTGCGCGCGGTCGCCTTCGTCGGTGAACCGGGGATCGGCAAGACGCGCCTGGCCGACGAACTGCTGGACGCGGCGGCCGAGGCGGGGCTGCTGACCGCCGAGGCGCGCTGCTACCAGATCGAGGACGACGTTCCCTTCCAACCGTGGGCCGACCTGTTGCGAGCCCTCTTCGCCACCGCCGGTCCGGTCGTCGACTCGGTCCTGGCCGCCGCGCCGCCGTGGCGCGCGGGGACGCTCGCGCACCTGCTGCCGGAGCTTGGCACTCCGGCACCGGCGACCGGGACGCCCGAGCTGGAGCGCTCGCGGCTCTTCGAGGCGACCGCCTGGCTGGTCGGCGACCTGTGCGCCGCGAGGCCGCTCGTCCTCGCCCTCGACGACCTCCAGTGGGCCGACGACGGTTCGCTGGCCCTCCTCCACTACGTGCTGCGCCGCTCCCCGGGGGCGCGACTCGCCGTCGTCCTCGGCATCCGTCCGGCGACCGTCGGTCGCGACGCGCTCGAGCCGCTGGCGGCGGGCGGCGTGCCACTCACCACGGTCGCGCTCGGGCCGCTGCCGGCCGACGAGACCGCCGTCCTCGCCCGCTCGCTTGGCGTCACCGATCCGGCCCTGCTCACGCGCATCGCCGCCGAATCGGGCGGCAATCCCTTCTTCGTGACCGAGCTCTCGCGGGCGGCGCCGGCCGGCGTCCACCCCGGCGAGCCCCTGGCCGTGACGCCGGCGCTCCGCCGCCTCGTCACCGACCGTCTCGCCGGGCTCGGCCCGGACGTTCGCCGCGTCGCCGAGCTCGCCGCCGTGATGGGCCGCACCTTCGACCTCGCCACGCTCGAGCGCGGGACCGACCTCGACGAGCGGCGCGTCCTCGAGGCGCTCGGCCAGCTGCTGGCCGCCGGTATCGCGGTCGAGTCGGGGATCGAGGATCGCTACGACTTCTCCCACGAGACCTACCGCGAGACGCTCGAGGCGGGCCTCCACGCCGCCGAGCGCCGGCGGGTCCACGCTCGCATCGCCGAGGTCCTGGGGGCGAGCCTGGCGACCGAACCCGAACGGGTCGCCGGCCCGCTGGCGCGCCACCTGCGGGCGGCCGGGGAGGCGCGGCGCGCCGCCCGCGTGGCCCTGATCGCGGCGGAACTCGCGCGTCGCCTCGCCTCGAACGAGGAGGCGGCCCGCCACTACGAGTTCGCCCTCGAGGTCCTCGCCGCCGAGCCGCCGACGGCCGAGATCGCCCTTGCCTGGTGCGCCCTCGGCGACGTCTACCGCCTCCTTTCGCGCTTCGACGATGGGCGGCGCGCCGTCGAGCACGGTCTCGCCCTCTTCCGCCAGATGGGCGACGACACCGGCTACCTGGAGACGACGTTCCGCCTCACCGTCGCCAACGTCGCCGCCCGCGACGAGGAGGCGGCCGCGGCGATCGCCCGCGCCGGACTCGCGTACGCCGAGCGGATCGGCGCCGAGCCGCGGCTGCACTCCACGGCGAAGCTCGCCATCGCGCTCAGCATCGTCCACGACCCGGCCAACCACGACGAGGCGCGGCGCCTCGTGGCCGAGGCGGAACCGGAGATGCCGGTCGAGGGCCACGATATCGTCCGCGCCGCCCGGGCCATGACGCTCGGCCTGGTGGCGCTCTCCGACGGCGGCTGGGACGAGGCGCGCGAGCGATTCGAGGAGACGGCGACGCTGCTCGTCGCGACCGACTGGACCGATCTCGGCGCGATCCCGCTGCTCGAGGCCGGCTGCGCCGCGGCGGCCGCCGGCGAGGACGAGATCGCCGCGAGGTTCCTCGCCCGGGCCTGCGGCAGCGCCACGCACGCCACCTGGCGGCTCGCCGAGGCGTGGATCTCGCTGGTGCGCGCCGCCCTGGCCGACCGGCGCGGCCGCGACGACGAGGCGACCGCCCTCCTCGATCACGCGGTCGCCGTCGCGGCGGCCATCGACGACCCGCTCATCCCCAGCGCCGCGGAGCTGGTCCGCGGCCGGCTCGCCCTGCAGCGTGGCGCCCATGTCGGGGCGATCGCCTGCTTCGAGCGCGCGCTCGCCGCGCCGGCCGCGCTGGCCGCCTCGGTCGGGTGCGACGTGGCGCGCCTCGGCCTGGCAGAGGCCAGGCTGGGGGCCGGGGAACTGGAAGCGACCGGGCGACTGCTCGCCGACTTCGGCCCGCTGCACGACCCCGCCCTGCTCGCCGCGCGGCGGCTGCTGGAGGGCCGCCTGGCCCAGGCCCGCGGGGAGCTCGAGCAAGCACGCGCCGCCTACCGCGAGGCGGCCGAACTGGCGACCGGGACGGAGCCTCGCTGGAGCCACCGGCTCGGCGACTTCTGGGTCTCGCTCCGCTTCATCTGGCGGGCCGCCGACGTCCGCCGCGCGGCGTTCCTGGCGCTCGCCGCCAGCGAGCACGGCCCGGCCCGCCGCGACGCCCTCGCCGCGGCCGCGGCCGGGCGGCGGAGCTGACGCCGCCCCGAGAGGCTGACTCTGGGCAGCGCCCGGCCCACGGGGGCTGCTCCGGGAGGGCACCCCGCGCCAACCCGGGCCCGGTCCCCCGTCGAAGTTCTGGATTCCCATGGGGTGAACACCGCGCGACGACCGACCGCCCGCGCGAGGTTTCCCGGCCCGCGCTGCCCCCTTCACCACGCTCGGGCGCCTCACCGGGCAGCCTCCGACGGCGCTGCGACGGCGCTCCGGCGGCCGTCAGCCCGCTGAACGCCTCGCGCTGTTCGCGGGGCGGGAATCCCGGAGCTTCCGGCTACCGCGCCGGCTCGCCCCGCTCGAGGTGGGCGAGGAACTCGGCCCGGGTCCGATCGCGCGTGCGGAAAAGCCCGAGCACGGCGGCGGTCGTCATGGTCGGGCCCTTGCGCACCCCGCGCATCACCAGGCAGAGATGGGTCGCCTCGAGCACCACGCCGACGCCGTGCGGCGCCAGGCGCTCCTGCAGGAAGTCGGCGATCTGCTGGGTCATCCGCTCCTGCACCTGCAGCCGCCGGGCGTACATCTCGACGATGCGCGGGATCTTGGAGAGCCCGACCACCCGGCCCCGCGGGATGTAGGCGACGGCGGCCGTCCCGAAGAAGGGGAGCAGGTGGTGCTCGCAGAGCGAGTAGAACTCGATCCCCTTGACCACCACCATCTCGGAGTACGGCACCTCGAAGATCGCCCCGTTGATGAGCCGGTCGGGGTCGACGTGGTAGCCCGCCGTCAGCTCCCGGTACATGCGGTGGACGCGCTCGGGCGTCTGCGCCAGCCCCTGCCGGCCCGGATCCTCGCCGATCTCGCTGAGGATCTGGCGAACGGCGCGCTCGACACGCCCGCCACCGCCGGGCCCGCCGGCGAGCGGCGCGTCCTCGTCATCGACCAGGCCGGCCTCGGGCGAGCCGGCCGGCCCGCCCGATTCGCTCTCGATCTCGGTCACGATCGCCCGCACGTGGTCGGGCAGGGTCGTCGTCACCGGAGGGGGTCCTCGCTGCGCATCGGCGCGATGGTACTCCCGGCGTTCAGGGCCGCGCGCTGCGGAGCAGGTCGCCGTATGTCTCCGGGCGGCGGGCGGACAGGTAACCCTCGGGGCCACCGGAGGCGCGGATCGCCGCGGCCGAGAGCGCCGCGACGGCGAGCCGCGGCCGGTCGTAGCCGGCCGAGACGAGCTTCCCGAGCGGATCGGCGATGCCGCTGCCGCCGAAGAAGTGGGCACCGGGGCGCCGATCGACCGTGTTGGCGAGCGCCACGTGGAAGCCGTTCTCGATCGCCCGCGCCACCAGCTGGCTCGCCTGCTGGGCGCGGTAGGGGTCCATGTCGGCCGAGGGGACCGCCAGCAGCTCGGCGCCGCGGAGGGCCAGGATGCGGGGCACCTCGGGGAACTCGATGTCGTAGCAGATGCAGACGCCGAGGCGGACCGCCGGCTCGCCGTCGAGGAGATACAGCTCGTGCACCGGGTAGTCGGCGCCTGCCGTGAAGGCGTCGCGCTCGCGGCCGAAGAGATGGGTCTTGCGGTAGACACCGGCGAGGCGGCCGTCGCGGTCGACGACGAGCGCGCTGTTGAACGGCCGGGCCGCCGCTCCGCCCGGCGGGCGCGCCGGCTCGGCCTCGATGAAGCCGGCGACGATCGCCACGCGATGGCGCGCGGCGAGGCGCGCCAGGCCGGCAGCCGCGCGAGCGTTCGGTCCGCTCGCCGGCTCGGCGACCCGGCCGGGGTGACTTCCCAGCCGGTAGCCCTGCAGGAAACACTCCGGGAAGACGACGAGAACGGCGCCCCGGCGCGCCGCGTTGCGCAGGTGACGCGCAGCGAGGCGCAGGTTGGCGGCCACGTCGCCGATGGCGGGGCGGACCTGGGCCACGCCGACGCGCAGGCCGTCGAGGCGCTCGGCGCGTTTCACGCGGCGGACGGGCCGCACCGCGCCATCAGTGCTCGGTCTCCTCGGGCACTTCGTACCAGCGCTTCTTCTCCCCGACGATGGCGCGCAGCTTCCAGCCCCGCGACTTCGGGGCCGCCTCGATGCGGCCGAGCAGCTCGCGCAGCTGGGCGCGCGGGTCGTGGCGCGCCGGCCGCCCGAAGTCGAGCTCCCCGGGCCGCAGCTCGCGCTCCAGGAAGTGCTCGAGCTTGGCGATGTTGCCGGTCACGGTGCGCCACCAGCCCCAGTCGTTGCCGGTCAGCTCGACGATCCGGCGGGCGTTGATGCCGTCGACGTCCGAGTCAGCCACCGCGTACTCGCTGAAGAGGGCGAGCAGGTCGACCAGGTCCTTGCGGTTGATCTCCACGATCTGGAGCTTGGAGAGGACCATCTCGGCGAGCGGAAGCGTCCGTTCGTCGACCAGGAGCCGCTCGCCGAACGGCAGGACGTGGCACATCTCCAGGCGGTCGATCAGGATGTCGACCGCCCGCTCACGGCCGTCATCGTAGAAGTAGAGCTGCTTGTGCCCGTAGAGCGCGTTGTAGTGCCTGTCGGGCCGGTAGCCCTCGCCGGCCAGCAGGGCGACCAGCTCCCGGCGGTCCTGGGAACGGGCCGCCAGGTCGATGTCGCGGCGGGCGCGACCGACGCGCGCGGTCCACTCCGGGCAGCGGACGTGGATGGAAAGACCACCCATCAGGCGCATCACGAGCCCGCGCTCGTTGGCCAGGGCGATGAGGCGGAGCGCCTCGGCGAGGGGGTCCTCCTCGGTGCCGGGAGGGCGGGCTTCGCCGAGGCCGATCGGCTCGCCCAAGCGCCGCGTGACGTCGGCTGTCTCCATGGGGGGCGGGTCGGCCGGATCACCGGCTCGGGGAAGCATGGTGGCGCGGTACTGTAGCATCAGGCCCGATCCGGCGTCGCCCGGATCCTGCAGAACCCCCTTTCCGCGAGCGCGACCGTTCGCTAAAGTGCACGCCGAAGGGATGGGGGGAGGCAGGAGGAGGCTTATGGCATCGATGCCACCGGGCGGCGGGGCGAAGCTGTTCACGCG
>Ga0154433_1105_pt3 | contig 11675 bp, 10 predicted proteins | sample RifGroC2_FD_115937 | JGI IMG/M metagenome (GOLD analysis project Ga0154433, IMG submission 115937) | Chloroflexi bacterium GWC2_73_18 | reverse complement strand
ACTTCCCCCTGGGGGGAGGGCTGGGGCGCTACGGGAGCTGGATGAGCCGGGTCGAATACAGCCCGCTCTACGTCGAGTACGGCCTCAGCAAGATCAACGGGCTGAGGCCGGCGAACCCACGCTTCGCCACCGACACGTTCTGGCCGCAGATCCTGGGCGAGCTCGGCGTCTTCGGTCTGCTCGCCTACCTCCTCTTCCTCGGCAGCATCGGCTACCTGCTCTGGCGAGAAAGCCAGCGCGACGCGGAACCCATCGTCAGGGCGTTCCGCCTGGGGACGCTGCTGATCTTCGCCCAGGCGCTCGTCGAGTCGCTGGCGAGCGCCATGTTCCACTCTCCGTCGCGCGCCTACCTGGTGCTGGCGGCAGCCGGCGTCGTCGCCTCCCTGGCCTGGAGGGACCGCAGGGACGCGGCGGCGACCTGAGCGATGCCGTCGCCGCGGCCGGTCCGTCCGCTCATCCTGGTCCCGATCGATCCGGCGAGCGACCAGATCGGAGGGATCCAGAGCTTCATCAGGGGCTTCGTCAAGTGGGCCCCTGACGACTTCGACCCCGAGTTCGTCGGCGTCTCCGCTGACCCCGAGCGGCGACCGCTCGGCCGCTGGCTGACGGTCGCGGTCGAGGGCCGGCCCGTCAGGTACTTCGCCATCGGTCGCATCCGGGACCTCGACCGGCGCAACAGGATCCCTCTCGCCCTGACGTACACGCTGGCGCTGCTGCGCCGTGACGCGGCCATCGGCACACGCGGCCGGATCCTCCAGTTCCACCGCGCCGGGGTCCCCCTCGCCTTCCTGCGCGACCGCCAGCCCAAGATCCAGGTCGTGCATCTCAACGTCGGCGACATCTACGGCCAGCGCGGCGAGAGCCGCTGGCGGGCGGTCCCCGGCCTCTACCATCGGGTCGAGGACCTGACGCTGCCCCGCATGGACCGGGTCTTCGTCGTCAACGAGGCGGGTGTCGCGTTCTATCGCTCCCGGCACCCGCGGCTGGCCGACCGCTTCGAGTTTCTTCCCACCTGGGTCGACGAGACCATCTTCTTCCGTCGCCCCGAAGACGAGCGCTCCTCGCTCCGCGCCGAACTGGCCGCTGCGCTCGGGCTGCCGGCCGGCGCCAGGATGGTCCTCTTCGTCGGGCGGCTCGAGCAGCAGAAGGACCCGGAGCTCGCGGTGGACGCGTTCGCGGTGACGCTCGGCGCGGTGCAGAACGCCTGCCTGCTGGTGGTGGGCGCCGGGACGCTCCGCCAGGAGACGGAGCGGAAGGTGGCGGCGAGCGTCCACGCGGACCGGATCCGCTTCCTCGGCAGCCGGCCGCGCCCAGAGGTCGCCCGCCTGATGAACTCCGCCGATGCGCTCCTCCTCAGCTCGCGCTTCGAGGGGATGCCGATCACCGTGATCGAGGCGCTCGCCTGCGGGTTGCCGGTCGTGGCCACGAACGTCGGAGAGGTGCCGCGGCTCGTCGTCGACGGCGTCACCGGACGCCTGGCCGCCGACCGAAGCGCCGCTGCTCTTGCGGATGGCCTCGCCTGGGTCCTCGCCCGCCCGCCCGGCGCGCTCGCCGAGGCCTGCGTCGCGACCGCCGCCCGGTACCACGCCGCGCCGACGCTGGCGCCCTTCTACGAGGCTCACTACCGCCTGGCGGCGCGGGCCGGGACGGGGTGACGCCGGAGCGCAGAGGCTGAGCGTGGAGTGGCAGGGCTGGCTCACGCTGGCCGTCATCGTCGCGCTCGTGGTGGCGCTCGCCCGGGAATTCGTCCGCCCGGCGGTGGCCGTCCTGGCGGCGACCGCCTTCCTCTTCCTGGTGGGCGTCATCGACGCCGACCAGGCGTTCGCCGGCTTCAGCAACGAGGCGCCGATCATCGTCGGCGCGCTCCTGATCCTGGCCCGCGCGGTGGACCTCTCCGGGCTCATGAGCCCGCTGGTCGGCGCCATGTTCGGCACCGTGCGCAGCCCGCGGGCGGTGCTCGCCCGGCTCGTCTTCCCGATCGCCGGCTTCTCGGCCTTCCTCAACAACACGACGCTCGTGGCGATGACCGTGCCGGCCGTGCTCGAGCTCTGCCGGCGGCGCGGCCTCTCGCCGTCGCGCTTCCTCATTCCGGTGAGCTATGCGGCGGTGCTGGGTGGCGTCATCACCGCCATCGGCACCTCCACCAACCTGACCGTGTCCGGCCTGCTCCGGGACGCCGGGATGCGGCCCCTCTCGCTCTTCGAGCTCGCGCCGGTCGGGGTGGTGATCACCGTGGCCGGCTGCCTGGCGATGGTCCTGCTGGCCGGCCGGCTCGTCCCCGAGCGGGGATCGGTGCGGGAGACGTTCGGGGACCGCGAGCGCTCCTTCACGGTGAGCATGGGCGTCGTCCCCGGCGGCCCGCTCGACGGGGCCAGCGTCGGCGAGGCCGGGCTGCGGCACCTGCATGGCGTCTTCCTGGTCGAGGTCGAGCGCGGGGGCGTCAGCCTCGCGCCGGTCGGCCCGGAGCAGGGGCTGGAGGGCGACGACGTCCTCACCTTCGTGGGGCGGGTCGACGATGTCGTCGACCTGCAGCGCATGCGCGGGCTGCAGTCGACCGAGAACCGCCAGATCGATGCGCTCGACAACGGGGCGCACGCCTTCTTCGAGGCGGTGGTGGGCGCTGACGACGCACTCGCCGGGCGCACGCTGCGCGAGGTCGGCTTCCGCGGGCGCTACGGCGGCGCCGTGCTGGCGATCCACCGGGCCGGGCAGCCGGTGAACGCCAAGCTCGGCGAGGTCCGCCTGCGCATGGGTGACACGCTCCTCATCCTCGGCGACGGCGCGTTCCGCAACCGATGGGGCGACGTCCGCGACTTCCTGCTCATCGCGCCGCTGGCGGGCGTGCCGCCGACCCAGGGCCGCCGGGCCATCCCGGTGGCGCTGATCGGGATCGGCTTCGTCGTCCTCACCGGCCTCGGGGTCGTGCCGATCCTCCAGGGCGCGCTCGGCGCGGCGCTCCTCATCGTGGCGGCCGGCATCCTCACCGCGCGGCAGGCCCGCGAGGCGGTCGACCTGGACATCGTGCTGCTCATCGCCGCGTCGTTCGGGTTGGGCGCCGCGGTGCAGTCGAGCGGGCTCGGGGGCGTGATCGCCGACCTCCTGCTGACCGTCTTCCGGCCGTTCGGCCTGGTGGGGGCGCTCGCCGGCGTCCTGCTGGCGACCATGGCGCTCACCGAGCTGATCAGCAACAACGCCGCCGCCGCGCTCCTCTTCCCGGTCGCGGTGGCGACCGCGGCGGCGACCGGATCGGACCCGCGCCCCTTCATCATCGCGGTCGCCTACGGCGCCAGCCTCTCGTTCCTGACACCCATCGGCTACCAGACCAACATGATGGTCTTCGGGCTGGGCGGCTATCGTTTCACCGACTTCACGCGGCTCGGCATCCCGCTCAACCTCGTCTCGATCGTCTTCGGCCTGCTGCTCATCCCGGTCTTCTTCCCGTTCTGAGCGCGACGCCGCACGGGAGCCGCCGCCGGACGGTATCATCGGCCCACCCCAGGAGGAACCCGCCAGGTGTCCACCGCTGCCCCGATCGCCCCGCACGGGGGCGTCCTGATCAACCGCGTCGTCGACGGAGAGGAGCGCGCGGCCGCGCTCGAGCGCGCCGCCGGGCTCCCCTCCGTGACCCTTAACAGCGTCGCCCTCTCCGACCTCGAGCTGATCGGCAATGGCGCGTTCAGCCCGCTCACCGGCTTCATGGGCGAGGCCGACTACCGCTCCGTGGTGGACGAGATGCGGCTGGCCAACGGGCTGCCGTGGAGCATCCCGATCACCCTGTCCGTCAGCCGGGAGGAGGCCGACCGCCTGGAGATCGGCTCCGAGGTCGCGCTGGCCGACGAATCGGGGCGCCTGGTCGGCATCCTGGAGCTGGCCGAGAAGTTCGGGTACGACCGCGAGCACGAGGCCGAGCGCGTCTTCCGGACGACCGACGCGAAGCACCCCGCGGTGGCGCGCATCTACACCGGCGGCGACGTCTACCTGGGCGGCGACGTCCGCGTGCTGGACGGCCCGCAGGACCCGCCCTTCGCGCGATACCGGCGTTCGCCGGCCGAGACGCGGGCGCTCTTCGTCGAGAACGGGTGGCGCCGCGTCGTCGGCTTCCAGACCCGCAACCCGATCCACCGTGCGCACGAGTACCTCACCAAGGTCGCGCTGGAGGTGGCCGACGGGCTGATGATCCATCCGCTGGTGGGCGACACCAAGTCGGACGACATCCCGGCCGACGTGCGCATGCGCGCCTACGAGACGCTCCTGGCCGACTACTACCCGCCGGGACGGACGCTCCTGTCGGTCTACCCGGCGGCGATGCGCTACGGCGGCCCGCGCGAGGCGATCTTCCACGCCATCGCGCGCAAGAACTACGGTTGCACCCACTTCATCGTGGGGCGCGACCACGCCGGCGTCGGCACCTACTACGGGACCTACGACGCGCACCTCATCTTCGACGAGTTCGAGCCGGGCGAGCTGGGGATCACGCCGCTCTTCTTCGAGCACACCTTCTGGTGTCACGCCTGCGAGGGGATGGCGTCGTACAAGACCTGCCCGCACGGCGACGACCGGCACCTGATCCTGAGCGGCACCGCGGTGCGTGAGATGCTCGCCAACGGCCAGGTGCCACCGCCCGAGTTCAGCCGCCCCGAGGTGGCGCAGATCCTCATCGACGCCTACCGGTCGGAGGCGACCGTACGGTGAACGACCGACCAACGCAGCAAGGAGACGGAGCAGACCTGATGACGACCGGCTTCACGATCTGGTTCACCGGCCTCTCCGGCGCCGGCAAGTCGACGATCGCCCACCTGCTGGAGCGCGAGCTGCGCGACCGCGGGCACCGGGTCGAGGTCCTCGACGGCGACGTGGTGCGGACCCACCTGAGCAAGGGGCTCGGCTTCTCGAAAGAGGACCGCGACACCAACATCCGCCGGATCGGCTGGGTCTGCGAGGTGCTGACCCGCAACGACGTGGTGGCGATCGCCGCTGCCATCTCGCCGTACCGCGAGATCCGCGACGAGGTGCGCGCGGGCGTGGGCCGCTTCGTGGAGGTCTACGTCACGGCGCCGATCGAGGTGCTTGCCGAGCGCGACCCGAAGGGCCTCTACCGCAAGGCGCTCGCCGGCGAGCTGCCCAACTTCACCGGCGTCTCCGACCCCTACGAGCCGCCCCTCGCCCCGGAGGTCGTCTGCCACACCGACGGCCAGGAGACGCCCGACCAGAGCGCCGCCAAGGTGCTCGACCGGCTCGAGGAGCTCGGCTACTCGCGGCGGCCGGTCGCGGAAGCGGCCCAAGCCGGCCGATCGGCGTAGGCGCCGCGGGCGCGCCGCCCGCGGTGCCGTCCTCGCCCGGGGGCGATGCAGCCATGCATCATCCGGGACATGAACAAGCGTGACCCCCCGCCGGATCCGGCCGATTCCGACAGGGGCCGAGCGTGTTCGTGCGCCCTTTGGGGCACCGCGGCATCAGCAGCTCGAGGGCGGGCGTCGGCAGCGACGACGGCCGCGCCTGGACGCGCTCGATCAGCCCATACAGCGGAGTTCCGCGCAGCCCAGCGCTCCCGGCTGACCCCAGGTGGCGAGCAGCCGTGCGAGTGCCTCGTAACCGTTCGCGACCGGGTATCCGAAGTAGTGCTCGCAGGCCGGACGATCGAGGATCTCCTCGCAGTGCTCGTGGACCAGCACGCCGAACCGGCGCGCGAACGCCTCCGGGTCGTGCCCGTGGAGGGCACGCCGCCGGTTCAGCGGATACTCGATGAGGTCGTAGAGGTACTCGCGCCGCTCGAACCGATCGCCGCTCGGGGCCCAGACCTCGCCGATCCTGAGCAGCGCAGGCTTCGGGGAATCCGGCCCCGGCAGGTGGGCCTCGAACTCGAAGCCCACCTCGCCGGAGTCGTAGCGATCGAGCGCCGGCTCCGCGACGGTCGCCCCGAAGTTGCGGAGATGGACGGTGAGGCCGCCGAGGTACCGCCGGAGCTGGTCGAGGGTCGCGCTCACCGCGCCCGGGCCGGAGCCTCCCCGGTCGCAGGCTCAGGCAATCGCTCACCCTGCCCCAGGTGCGGCCGTGGCTTCACCGACCCGAGTCGGGCCGTGAACGGCTCCTCGAGCGTGCCGGACATGTACTTCTCGTAGCTGGCCGAAGGGATCCGGTAGATCCGCTCCGAGACCCGGATCGCCGGCAGGCGGCCAGCATGGATCAGTCGCAGCACCGTCGTCGGGCTGATACCCAGCTCCCGGGCCACCTCCGCCGGCGAGTAGAACATCTTCGCCTGCATCCCGTGCTCCCTATGCGTTTGTGAACACGATAGAGGATGGGATGCAGATGTCAAGGGGGGCGTGGCCGCCCCTTGCGCGATCATCGGCGGCCTGCCCGGGTTCGCGGACGAGTGGAAGCGGGCCGGCGAGGATGGCGGAGTGGGCGGGCCGGCTCGCGTTCTGCTGCGCAGAACAAAGCCCGCGTGCAGCCGCCCGAACTCGCCCAAGCCGCGTACCGCATCGACCGCGCGACGGAACGAGGACGCCGAGCCGCGGTCCGCGGTCCTTCAGGCTGCCAAGGGGCACGGGGAGACCGCGACTCCCGCCTCGGACAGGGACCAGCGCGGGGCCCCGGACGCTCGCCCGCGCCCCGGATACGTGGCCGGGCCCCGGACGCTCGCCCGCGCCCCGGATACGTGGCCGGGCCCCGGACGCTCGCCCGCGCCCCGGATACGTGGCCCATGGGTGGGATTTGTTCTGCTGCGCAGAACGTCGGCAGCTCGGCGACGGCAACGAAAGACCGGGCCTGCCGCAGCGGCGTCCTGGCAGCCAGCGCGTCGCAATCGGCCGTCTTCCCGATAGGTGAACGACGTGGATCGGCGGCCTCAACGCCATTCTCATCCGTTGTGATGGCCGTCGCCATGGGGGTCTGACTACCAGGTAGAACGTTTCCGGGCGCGGGGCGGCCCGATCGCCGCCTCCCCCGGGCGAGGACGGCCCGCGGCCACGGCCCCGTTCGGCGACGACAGACCGGCTCCCAGCATGTGTCGTCCATTGACAGCAACGATACAGTCCTGTATCGTTGCGACGCACGGATGACACCATGAGCTGCGCCGACATCCCCGACTGGTACCTGCGCCATCACCTGGCGGTCCTCGACCTGCGGTCGAAGGCCTGGCGCGCCGCGCGCGCCGAACTGCTCCCGCCGGGCTATGCGCCGAGCGTGTGCGCCCGCCGGCTCGTCGCGGCTGGTCGGCTCCGGCGCCTCGAGAAGGGCGTCTACGCAGTCATCGACCCGGTCCGTGAGATCGCGCCGATCGCGCTCGCGAGCGGGGTCTTCGCCGACCTTCCCCACTACGTCACGACCGACGCGGCACTCGCCTTCCACGGCCTCCTCGACCAGCCCATCCCGACGATCACGGTCGTGCTGCACAGGACTCGGCGGCCGGTCGAGATCGGCGGTGCCGTCGTCCGTCCGGTCGTGCTCGGATCCAAGCGGTTCGATGCGGCGGACGCGTATCGGACGACCGCTGACGGCTTCCCGCTCGCGATCGCTGGCCGTGAGCAGGCGGTCATCGACGCACTCGCCGAGCCGGCTTGGATGGTCCATGGCTCGCTCCTGCCCGAGGTCCTCGCCGCCTTCGACGACGCCGAGCTTGCCCGGACGGTCGATGGCGTCCTTGCTCGGAGCATCGCCGCGGCGCAGCGCCTGGGGTATCTGCTCGAGGACGCCGGGCGCGAACCGCCGCCGGCGCTCGCCGTGCTCCGCCCGGTGCGTGCGGTCCGGCTGCGCCCGGGCCGCGCCCGGTCGGCCCCCTACTCGAGCCGCTGGCGCGTGTATGGCTGACCCGCGGACCCGCGGGGCGATCGCCGCCGACTATCAGAGGGCCCGCGAAACCGGCGACGCCGCGGCGATGCACCGGTTCCAGAACGAGGAGGCGTGTCTCGTTCTCCTCACGGTCCTCGAGCGGCTGGCCGCCGACCGCGCGAGCTTCGTCCACGATGTGGCCTTCAAGGGCGGGATCCTCATGGCCGGTGAGCTGCGCTCGCCGCGCGCGTCTCGGGACATCGACGCGACGTCCGGTGTCGAGCGCCGGGTGGATCGGATCGTCGCCGAGCTTCGTCGGGCAGGCCGCGTCTTCGGGCTGCGCCAGGACGGCGAAGCGGAGCGGACACCGGGAGGAACGATCGTCCGCCTCCGGTTCGAGTCGCTCACGGACGCGGGGTCGGCGAAGATCGAGCTGAGTGTCCGCGAGAACCTCGTGTTCGCCGTCCGCGAAGCGTTCTTCGATGTCTCGGACCTGGGGATCGCACCGTTCTTCGTCCCCGCGCTCGCGAAGGCGGAGCTCGTAGCCGAGAAGATCCGGGCGCTCGTCCAGCGCGCCCAGCCCCGCGATCTGTTCGACCTTCGGCTCTACCTCGTTGATTCAGGGTGGCACCTCGACCCCGCGGAACTCCGAAAAGCGGTCGACGCGAAGCTGGCTCTCACCCGGCACAAGCGGTGGCGCGGCGGGCTCTGGCGGACGCATCTCGCCGAGATCGAGGCGATCTACGCGGAAACCATGGCCGACTGGGTCGATCCTGTCCATCTGCCGCCGTTCAACCAGCTTGTGGACGAGGTGGCACGGGGCCTGAAGCAGCTCCGACTCGACTGAATCCCATGAAGAAGGGCCTCCGCGGGCGTCGGCGGCCGGCAACGCGGCCCGCCGTCCGCCGTCCGCCGCCCGCCGCTGATCCGGACGCGATCGGCCCATGGGGCGGACCTCCGACTTGGCTGGGCGGCACGTCGCCCCGCGGTGCCATCCTCGCCTCTCGGGTGATGCACCGGTGCATCACCCCGGACACGAACGAACGTGGCCCCCTGCCGGATCCCGCCGTTTCCGGCAATGGGCCGAGCGTGTTCGTGCGCGAAGTGATGCAGGCGTGCATCAGCGACCCTGGGGCGGCCTTCGGCGGCGGCGGCGGCCGGGGCCGGCCCGCTGGCGTGGGGCTCCTCCAGGGCCCGCTGGAGCGCCGCGCGAAACCCGGCCTGGCTCCAGAGATCGCCGGTCAGCACCAACGCTCCCTCGTGGCTGGTGTGCTTGGGGTTGTACCAGTAGCCCTCCGCCCAGCCGGTGCCGATCCTTCCGGTGCGGATGATCGGGATGCCGGCGATCCGTTCCAGTTGCTGCAAGCCAGCCTCGTGGGCTGCCTGCCAGCCCGGGAAGCGCTCCTCCAGCGCGTCGAGGAGGAGGGGCGACCACTGGGTGGTGACCGGCACGACCGCCACGCCGTGCTCGCGCAGCAGGCTGACCAGCCGCTCGTACGCCTCCGGGATCCCCGGCCCGAGGGCGAACGGTCGCCGCTCGTTGCGGAGCGCCCGTCCGAGCTGCCAGTCCAGGTGCCCGGGCGCGGGTGCCGGACCCGAACGGTAGCCGTCGGCGCGCAGGTGCGCGTCGCCCCGATCCAGGGTGACCGGCACCGGCGCGAGGATCGAAGCGAGCACCCGGTCGAAGTGGCCGCGCCAGCGCCACAACGCGGAGACGGATTCGGCGCGGCAGTCGAGGCTCGCCTCGTAGCCGCTCACCTCGTCGCACTCCGTGAAGATGCGGCCCATCGGCGTCCGGCCGAAGAGCGGATAGGCATCTTCGGTGCGGAGCGAGCCCGGCGAGACGCCGATTATGACGGCCCGCGGCAGGCGCCCTTCCCGGGCGAGCTGCGCCACGATCGCCCGGCTGACGGCGAAGCCGGCCCCGCCGGTCGACAAGTTGAAGACGCTCACCGGGCGTCCGAGCAGCCCCGCCAGCCGCTCGCCGATGACCCGCGGCTCGATCTCCTGCTGCGCCGTGGAGCCGCCGAGGATCAGTACGTCGGGGGTCCCGAGGCGCTGGAGGTTGGTCCACGAAACCTCGAAGCCCCGCAGGTGCGCCGCTGCCAGGGGCAGACGTTCAGTGGCGGAGAGGAGCCGGACCCCGAGCTCGGCGGCGAGGAGCGGCGCGACCACCAGTGCGAGGGCGAGTAGCCATGGCGCGGCGGCACGCCCGACCCGTGGCCGGGCGGCAAGGCGCTCCCCGCGGGCCGGGGAGAAGAGCGTCGATCCGACGCTTCCCATCTCAGAACTGGAAGTAGATGAAGCGGACCGTCTCGACGGGCATGAGCGCGACCGCCACGGTCAGCGCGAAGCCGTAGGCCAGGTAGCGCCGGGGGGACCGCTCGGGGACCAGTGAGCGCAGCCGATCCGCGATGGCGGGCCACTGGCCCACGGTCAGTCCCGCGCAGAGGAGCCCCACGGCCAGGGGGATGACGTCCCCGTCGAGGCGCACCGAGAGACCAAGGCGGAACACCTCGACCGCCTGGTCGATCGAGCCGGAGCGGAAGAAGACGCGGCTCAGCACGACCAGGGCGAACGTCGCCGCCCAGCCCGCCAGAGCCGGCACGGCGACCGCGCCTGCCAGGTGGCGCCGGTGCCAGCGGTTGACCGCCAGCCCCACGCCGTGGCAGGCGCCCCACAGGACGAAGCCCAGCCCGGCTCCGTGCCAGAGCCCGCAGACGAGCATGGTGATGATCAGCGCGGCGTAGGGCCAGGCCGGATGGGGCTGGCGGCCCCTCAGGGGGAAGTAGACGTAGTCGCGCAGCCATCGGCTGAGCGAGAAGTGCCAGCGCCGCCAGAAGTCCTGGATGCTGGTGGCGCGGTACGGCCAGTCGAAGTTCGGCGGGAGGCGGAAGCCGAGCAGCGCCGCCGAACCGAGGGCCATGTCCGTGTAGCCGGAGAAGTCCAGGAAGACCTGGAACGTGTACGCCAGCACGCCCATCCAGAGCGAGGGGGTGGAGAACGCCGCCGGGTCGGAGAAGACGAGAGCGACGCTAGGCGCCAGGTTGTCGGCCACGGTCTTCTTGAGGAGGCCGCCGATGAGCAGCGGCACGGCCACCTCCAGGTGCCGCATCGAGAAGGGACGCGGGTGACGTGCCTGCGGCAGGAACTCCGAGGCGCGCATGATCGGCCCGGCGAGCAACTTCGGGAAGAAGGCGATGAAGAGCGCGAAGCGGCCGAGGTCGCGCTCCGGCCGTGCCACGCCACGCGACACGTCGATCACGTAGGCCACCGACGTGAGCGCCACGAAGCTGATCGCGATCGGCAGGATCAACCGGATCGGGCCGAACATTGGCGTTGACCCGGTGACCAGCGCGTAGACGCTGGCCGCCGATCCGAGCAACCAGTCGGCATACTTGAAGAGCCCCAGGACGCCGACGTTCACGGCGATGGCGCCTGCCACCGCCAGGCGGCGGTGCGGCCCCGCAGCGGCGAATCCGAGCGCCCAGGTCGCCACGATCAGCGCCACGAACCCCGGCACGTAGACCGGGTTCCACGATCCGTAGAAGACGAGGCTGGCCAGGATCAGCCAGTAGCGTCCGGCGCGCCGGGGAAGCGCCCAGTAGACGCCCACCACTACGAGCAGGAACGCCGCGTAGCCCAGCGTCGCGAAGTTCACCGCGCGTCGTCACCACCCATGGTCGTGATCCCCGCGGCACCAGGCGCGATCGGCCCATGGGGCGGACCTGCGCGCAGCCCCGCGGTGCCGTCCTCGCCCGGGCGATGCAGCCATGCATCACCCGGGACATGAGCGAGCGTGGCCCCGTGCCGGATCCGGCCGTTTCCGACGGGGGCCGAGCGTGTTCGTGGGCGCGTTGATGCACCGCGGCATCAGCAGCTCAAGAGCGAGCATCGGCGGCCGA